>Ga0255765_1000661_pt1 | contig 46427 bp, 52 predicted proteins | sample 041ome_8_FD_179965 | JGI IMG/M metagenome (GOLD analysis project Ga0255765, IMG submission 179965) | Coastal salt marsh microbial communities from the Groves Creek Marsh, Skidaway Island, Georgia - 041407BS metaG (version 2) | ecosystem: Environmental > Aquatic > Marine > Intertidal zone > Salt...
TAGAACGTCAAACACGTGACTTACCTAAGTTAAAAATGCCCAACTTTAGCACATTAGAAGAACTAATAAATACACATACAAGCGATTACAAATTAATCGGATACAATCCAATGGATAGTATCAAGGCACCAATGGCGGTGTAAATATTCTTATTAGGAAGTGTATATGGAAAATACAACAAAATTACTTATAAATCACACATTTTGTCACTTAATGTTGATCCCAGCATTTTTATATGGCGAATTGTGGATGTTTGTTATATCTTTCTTTTGGTGGTATATTGTTGCAATTGTAGCAATTAGTGGTGGTTATCACCGATACTACTCACATAATAGTTTTAAAACAGGTAAATGGTATCCGTGGGCAGTAAACATATTAGGTATGTTTGCTGGTGCTGGTCCTGCAATGACTTGGGCTGCTACACACCGACAACATCACGCTCATAGTGATACAGAACTAGATCCGCACAGTCACAGTGTTAAAGGTATCTGGGCAGTATATGTAAACACATGGGGATATGGTTTTAAAATTAAACGTAAGTTCATTAAACGTTTATTGCAAGACAAAATTCTAAGATGGTTCCACAAATATTACTTTCATTTAAATATTGCCATTATTATATTGTTTACAGCAATTGACCCATTGTTTATGATATTTGGATATGCAATGCCAGTTGTACTAGCATTTCATGGATATGGAATACTCAATATACTAGGACACAGAGGTGCTCAACCTAATAACAGTTGGATAGCAAATATATTAACGGCAGGTGAAGGTTGGCACAAAAATCATCACAGACGTGCAGGAAGTTGGGCTATTGGACAAGAATGGTGGCAGTTTGATCCAACTAAATGGTTTATTAGATTAATCAAAACAAATTAAGAGACAACATGAAATTTACTTTTGGTGCAGTTGACATAGGTATAACCAAAGAAGAAAAACAAGCGATGCTTAATGAAGTGCTTGCGCTTTCTGATGATGTACATCACTACAATGAATTCAGAGGTTGTAGAATGATTGCAATATGGAACGGTGGTGGTAGACTAGGTGGTAGAGACCCTAATCACAACACTGCAAAAGGTGAATTTACTTATACTCCAGCAGGCAATCAATGTCCTGTTATGCAACGTGTATTAGAAGAAAAAATATTTCCTTGGATGGATCCTCCAGGTAGAGTTACAATTTTACGAACTGCTCCTAATACAGGATTACATACACATTTAGATAGTACCAAAGAAGAAATTGGTACATTACAGGACAAATATAGACTAGTGCTAAATGGTGCTATTGATAAACTATATTTTTTAGATAAAAAACTAAACAAAATTTACATGCCAGGAAACTATGACAGTTACGTATTAGACGGAAGTCATGCTCATAGTATTGATCCTGATCCACAAGAAAAGATTACATTGTGCGTAGGTGCTCCATGGAAGGGGCAGTCAACTGATGCATATGATAAACTGAAAGCTAAAGCAGATTATATTGCAGTAGTATCTAGACCTGATACATTAGATGAATGGCTTGATCCAGCGTTTGTTAAAAAATGAAAATACTTACATTAGAAAATTATGAGTCAGAATTCTTACAGTACTGTAAGAAATTCTATGCAAATGATGATAGAAATAAAGATTGGTTTAATCCAGATCTAGCCTGGAGTATACCAAATAGATATAAAAAATATCCATTATGGACTTTCCTAGTAGAAGATAATGATGAAATGATTGCCATGAGTTGTGTACAAACTCATATGTTTCCAGAAGGTTGTGCGAGGTTGTTAACTAGAACATATTACAATCCGCAATACAGACGCACAAATATGAATTATGAAAAAGATACTGAAACACCAGCAACACTAATGTTAGATCCACAATTAGAATGGGCAAAACAAAATAATATTGACAACTTATTCTTCAGTGTAGAGTTTCAACGTAGACGAGGAACGTTGGTACTGTTAGCCAAAAAACTAAACAATAAATATAAGAAACAGGATGAATGGAAAGTCTTAGAAGGACTGTATCAAACTTACCCCAAAGACGACGATCCTAAAAGTTGGCAAGTTATTTGTTCTAATAATTATAGCCTACCTTTAAAAAATATAAGTATTCAAGAATGGAAGGAAAATTATGACTGATAGTTGCCTTATACACGATACAAGAAGAAGCAGAGTAAATGGTAAAAATGGTCCACGTAGGCATCAAATGCAAACTCACGGACAAGTAACAGATAACGTTCCCCAAGCAGTATTAGATGAGATATTGGAAATTGCCAATAACTACACAGGTAATGATTTAGGCGGTGACAATTATCAGATATCACAACATTGTGATGTTAAAAGTGCATTTACTGCTAGCGAAACATACAGTCAAATACTCTTACAGCAACTAGACGACGGTGCTGACAGTGAAATAGATGAAAAAAATTATAACAGTTGGAGAGATGATTTAAAAACAACTGCAATACAACAATACCTTAAAGATACATTTAAAGCACCCTATAGAGCACGTATAAGCGTCATGCATGGGGGTAATGAACTAAACTACCATATAGACACTGATACAAGTGTGTTGTGTAGAGTACAAATACCTGTTAAGACAGAGGGAAGTTTATTCCAATGGAAAACAAAAACCGAAGAAATTAGTTTGGATATGCAAAGAGGAAAAAGCTATTTTGTTAATACAGGTTGGTTACATAGAGTAACAAACAATAGTGATAACACTAGAATCGTTTTAATATTTGGAGTGGATTATGATAACATTCCAAATAAAGAAACATTATTAATATGAATTACTGTAGAGAGACTATGTTGATAGTAAACAAGAAACTCTAAGTAAAATAGTATTAGGAGAAAAGGCTAATGCAAATGGATGCAGTGCGGTATGAAGTAGACTTTAACACAATGAGTGACTCAGAAATTAGAGAATGGGGTAAAAACATTGTAAAAGATAACGTTGTACTTGTTAGAAACCAAAACCTAGACGAAAAGGGTATACTAAGAGTATGTGAGCTGATTGGTAATGTACTTAAACCAAATCAGTTTTTTATGCATCCAGATTACCCTGGATTGTTTAGAGTAACAAACGAACGCAAAGATGGTGAAAAGATTGGCATTTTTGCAGACAAAGAACTAGATTGGCACAGTAATGGTAATGGCAGGAAAAGCGGCAAAGAATGTTGTGTGGCACTGTATTGTGTACGTCCTGGCAAAAACAGTGTAACCAGTTTCTGTGACACAAGACAAGCATACAGAGATTTAAGTGAAGAAGATAAAGAATTTTATAAGCAAATAGATTGCACATTTAAATTTGAAAACGGAACATTTTACGACTTAGATGAAGACGATAAAGAACTCAAAATGTTTCAAGGTGGCGCAAGAGATTTTAAATATGGTGTAACAAAACCATTGGTATATACGCATCCATATGACGGTGACGAAGGATTGTACTTTACATTTCATTATATTAGGGAGATGTGGCTTAGAGATAATCCAGAAGAGAAATTGGATAAACAACCTATTTTTGATAAACTAATGGCACATATTTTTCAAGACAAATATATTTGGCATCATGATGATTGGCAACCTGGTGATTTTATTTTTATGGATCAGTTTCATAGTATTCATAAACGTAATGCCGTAGAAGGTGATCGTTATTTGTATAGAATAAGTTTTGATTATGATTATAGTTATGGAGGCATTCAATGAACGAACTACGATATAGATACGAAGATAGGTTTGCTGAAACCAAAGGTTATGATGGGTTTTTAGCAGACAAAGACGAACTCAATAACTTCTTCGATCAAAAAATTAAAGACACATTTGGTGATCACGGTACAGTAGGAATGGATAGTACCAAGCAAAAAATTTACAATGTATGCTATGACTGTAACATTCCGATTTGGAATGAAATATTTCAAAGGGTTACAAACATTGCAAACAACTGCGGTGTAACATTAAATTGGGATGAAATTAAACACTGTATGCGTTTTACATTTATTTGGATGCCTCCTGGCGGTAATTTAGAGCCCCACACTGCACATCACTTTAGAGCTTTAAGTGCATTTAATACACCGTTGCGTGGTAAGACAGAAATCAGCTTTTATGAACATTTACCACAAGAAGATGGAACACACAAGGTGGGCGAAAAATTAGAAACACACGAATATTTTAATCCTAATTTTTTAAATGTAAATCGTTATCACGGTGTTGTAAATGATACTGAAGAAGAACGTATGATTCTTAAATCTCACCTTTTAATTGTTCCATGGCAAAAACTTGTAGATGCGTATGAAGGAGAAGGTGTGCTTAATATGTGGGACTTTACTGTGCCCTGGCAAGAGCAAAAAAAGAAAACACATGAGAAAAAACACGGATAATTAAAAGATTGCAGTTTTTATTTGTTATTTTAATATAAATAGTAATAACACAATGTCAATCATTGATAAGGAGAAAAAAATATGGCGATTCAACAAACCATTACTTTAGAAAAACCAGCTGGTTCTTTTTCTGCTCAGGAAGAAGCTATTGCTTCAATACGTAGTTTAATAGATTCAAGTGTATTGGCAGCAATAGATAATGCAAGAACTTCTGGAGATTTTACAACTGTTGCAAATTGGGATCCTGTTGCACAACAGATTACATTTGTCAGAACTTGGAATGAAGATGCTTACAATGCATATGCAGCCGCAATTGCAGGAAGCAAGGATACACAAATGGCTAGTTTAGAAGCAGGCGGTTGGACAGTTACGCAATCAATTGTATCTGTATAATTTATCTATCACCTAGTAGCACTGCTACTAGGTGTATTCTATTTTCTTTACTTGCATTAAATGCAGTGTGTGGTTTAAGCGTGTTTGTTTTCCACCATGTATTTTCTGGTAAAAATTTAACTTCATCCTCAATTACCATAAAACAACCGTCTTGTGTTTTTATAGGATAATGTACACGTGGACTTGAGTCTTGATGCCAACTTAAACATTTACTAGGTTGACTTTGCATTAGTCTTATACGGCCTAGCGTATAATGTTTATTTAATATATTATAAATTTCTTCAAATACTGTTCCTTTAAATTGACTATTTAGAACTGTAAAATCTTGTTCTCTTAATTGTATTTCACGCTTGGGCACAATGTTTTTAACTCCACCGTCGGGTTGCTCTTCTACAGTAGATTTATCCCAATCATATAGTAAACTACCACACCCATAATGTATATTGTCTACAGCAAATGGTGTTGTATTAATGCAAATTTGATTTTGTTTTTTGTGAAACGATATCTTTGTATCAAGTAACTCTAATAATTCACTATATGTATTATTGAAGCAAGGTAAATCAAGTTGTTCAAAGCGATAATTCAATTTCAGATTCCTTTATATATTCTCTAATATGTGGTATAATTTCCTTGTAATTACTTATAATTTTTGAATAATCTTTATTAATTTTTAGTGGCACTTTATTTACAATATTTTCCGGTAAGTAATCTTTCCAGTTATCGGTGCCAAGTATATTGGTAATAGTAGTATCAATATTTTCTTGGGTGTCTAAATCTTCGTAGTAAGTTACAGTATATGTCCAATTATTTGATTGGATATATTCTTGTAGATTCCATAATTCAATAGTTTGTGTCAATAGTTCTGGTACACGGTTCAAGAATTCTTGACTAACGTGTATACCAGCATCCATAATACTTGTGTAACGCTCTAGATTGTTTGGTCGTGCGTGGAAGAATTTTGTAATGTATGCTACAAGAAAACTACACACGTAATCTTCAATATTGCGGCGCTTAGTTAATACAAAATGTCTATCACTGTAAAAATTTAAAACATCTTTATATCCTTCAACGATGTTTATTGTACCTTTAATATTAAATTCATGACCTTGATTTTTAAGATCTTTTAAAATTTGTATTTTATACAAGTTACGTTCTTTACGTGTGTTAAACACATGTGGATATATGTAATGTACTCTTAGATTCCCCTTGTGTGCTATAGGATATAATTCAGCAGTATAATATTCATCAACTTTAACATCATGAAATTCAGCATTACGACTATACTCAAGAAATAATTCTGTGTGTCCACCTAAGGGTTTTAAATTATATACGTTTTCAACATAGAATTGTGCGGTTTCAAACAAAACACTACTACGTGTACGTGGTGCGCTGATAAAGAAAGGTGCTTTATTCATAAGTCTTATCACCAGGCCATAATGGTAACTTGGTGCCTGGCGCACGTTTGGGTATTTTACTGTCAGCACTACTAACACAACTAGGACTAGTACACTCTACTGGTCCATCAAATAACTTAAATCCAGTTTCAATATTACCTAATGGCTTGTCGTGACAACTGTAACTACGTTTAATACTTCCGTCTGGTTCACGGATAATAATACCGCGATAGCCACTGCTACATTCCCAACCGTTAAACTGGTTAAAGTTAAATGCATTAAATCTTTCAGCCTGATCCATGTACCAATACTTTCCTTCTTTGTCACGGAATTCAATCTGGAAGTGTTGTGGTACGTGACTGTGATCTTCCCAATAAAGCGGATCACTTGTTTTACGGAATGTTGGTTGTGGACGCTCTACGTATTTGTTTTTAACTTCAGTAAAGCCACGTTGCGGCATACCGTTATGTAATGTTTTTAGTTGTTCCGGCGTGTAACCATCGACCACACGACTCGCAGTAGGATCTGATTGCGGCTTAAGAGTAACATTGATTCCTTGTTCGTGGAAGAATAGGGCATTTTCCCAATCTCTTTCAAACCATTCTGGAACCATAACTTGATTGATTGTAATTTGTACATCATGCTCCTGACAAAAGATGAGTTTGTCTGCAAACTCTTGCATCTTTTCTGGTGTATTAACGTGTTCGGTATGCAAACTCGCCGTAATACTGGCACGGTGGAATTTGCTTGCATGTTCTACATATGTTTCAAACCACTTCATATTACGACTACAGTTTGACGTCATATGTACGCTTGTGTAATTTGTATTGTCTACATCTTTTGCCAGATGCGCCATAATATCCAAATAACCAGGGTGAAAGGTAGGTTCACCGCCGCTAAGACTAAAATGAAACGAATTAAAGCCTCTTTCACGTGCTTGCCTTTTAATTTCATCTACTGTTAATAAACAGAGCTCAGTAGGACGGTGGTCTTTACGGTCGCTTCTTGCGTAGGGCCAACAGTAGGAACATTTGTAATTACAAAAACGTCCCAGTAGCCAAGATACAGTAAACATGTCACGGTAGAGCATACTGCGCTGGCCAACACGCACAAGATCATCGTAAGGTATTTGTGTGAAATCATATTCACTCCATTTTAAATCAGTCATACCAGCGGGTTCCTTGCATAGGATCTATGCTTATTTCATTTATACCTACATACTTAGGTTGATCAATTATCCATTTGATGTATTGTGCAGCCTCGTCAATAGGTAGACAACGTCGGTCAGGGTGTTTATCCTGATTGTTATCCAGTGTACCAAAACTAACAAGAGTTATTTTAGGGCTTTTAGATCCCCATACTCCGTTCATACCATGCGTATTGCAATAATCACGTAATGCCTTTTTTTCAGCATTATATAACCATGCGCCACCTTTTTTAACACGGTCTGTCGTACTACCTATACAAATTATGTGCGGTGTGTGACCATTATCGGTACATGTTTTGGTTACTATGTCTAATAAGATTGTTTGATTAAATTTCCATAATGCAGCACAAATTACAATAATATCGTGTTCTAATGCTGATTGGGCAAATTTTCTTTGATCAGTTGCGTCTGTTAATTCAAAACCAGTACTACGACTTGCAAAAGTCATTTGATCTGGAAATAGTTTTCCAATACTAGCACTTAGTCCAATTTTACTGTTGCCACTTATTAATATTTTCATTTATTTTACCTTCTCTTATCCACTCTGAAACTAGTTCTGGGAAGAGTTCGTTTAAGTTTGTGTTTCTTATCTTGTCAAGTTGATTGTTAAACATCAAGAACTTGTTTATCATATGAGGATCACTTGAGTGATTTAATTCTGTTAATAAATCTGACAAATAAAAGTTGTTGGGATACTTCACTATAAGTCTATTTACCTGTTCTTGACATTGTTGTTTTATACTTTCTGGTGCATGCCTTGCTTGTAGATATTTTGGTCCCGTGAGCACACGATATTCAATCCAATCCGCATTTTTATTTTCTGTAATTTCGTTACACCATTCATAAAATCTTTCAACATTTAATATATTATACAGTTGAAATGCGCCATTAATAGTCAATAAAAATTTATTATTATTGCGGTTTATTTCCATCAATTGCTTAAGGTTATAATTTAAATCAGAAAAAGTAAAATTATATCCTCGCATATATGTATAATAATCGTCAGTGCTATCAACACTTACATTAATGTGTAATTTTTTTAACTGATTTAGGTTTTGTATTTTTTCAATGTCTATTTTACTACCATTAGTATTAATAGTAACTATAATATTATCTAGACTACAGTAGTTTTTCAATTTTTTAAAAAAATCAAATATGCTGTTATCCATAAATGGTTCACCGCCAGTAATCCAAATTTGGCGTATATCACTTAGTTCAGGACCATATTCATATAAAAATTTATCAACATCAACTTGTTGTTTTGCTGGAACCACGCTTTTCTGAAATTCTTTTTCAAGTTGCATATAATCTGGGATCCACGCATTACTAAATCCTGGGCCACACATTCTACATTTAAAGTTACATATGTTATTAAAATTCATGTATAGATGATATATACGGTTTCTATCAATATTTTTATTTTTTTCATATAATCCAGTTTCTCTGAGATATTTTTCTTCTCGAGCTAACCATTTAGTTCTCTGACTGTTTAATCCATGTTTTTCTTTAAAAAAACAACTTTCACATCCAATTTCATCCCACACACCATTTAACATATTATTTCGCAGTGTTTTAAACTTTTCATTACTATATGTAAATTTTTCTATAGGCCCCATTGGAGTCATTGACATCATACATCGACTTATGTAATTACCAGGATTAACAGTCAATGTAACAAAAGGCATTGGACAAAATGTATCTTTACTCATTAACTAACTCCGGCACAATACTTGCTAGAGATTCGTTTCTGCTGTTATCTAATGCTGTTGTATAATTATAAAACTCTTGAATCTTATCATTCCAGTCTTCGCTATTCATATAATCAATGACACCCTGTACTCTATCTAGATGAGTATAAGTGCTGAGTGTTTTTGTAACTTTTTCTTTAAGGGCCTTGGGCAACACTCTGATGTTGAGATACTCTGGATGATTTAATATATTGAAATAAATTTTATGTTTGTATGGTTCAGCCCAATCAATTAATTCATGTAGTCGTAAAATATTATACATTTGCACTGTGCAATGTATTTCTATATTTGCATTGTCAAGAGTACGAATATTTTCAAAGTTTTCTTCAATTTTTTCCCAGTTACTTGGATACCGTATATATCTATCTAAAGCACCCACTGCATCTATACTGCAATTTAATTGTACTCGTTTAAACTGCTTCCACTTTTCAATCAAGTGTTGTGGTACATTGGTTAGGTTTGTGTTATACTTTAGTCTAATTTTATTGGCAGTGCCGCGGTTAATAAAATAATCCAGTAGTTTATGTTGTTCTTTAATAATAGTAGGCTCACCACCTGTTAGATATATTTCTTCTACAGTATTAGCAATGCTGAATAAATTTTCCCAAGTTTTTTCCATCTCAGGCCAAGTCATGTTACTTAACCGCTCATATTCAGCATCAGACAGAGCGTCTGACACTAGATCCCATTCTTTAACCCACATATTACTTGCATAAGGGTTACACATACGACACTTTAGATTACAGAGATTCCCCAGACGTAAATCAACGTAACGTATATCAAACTTAGGAGTTACAGTGTATTCCTGATCACGTGTCCATTTATCGTTCCAGGCAATCCTAGCACTTTTCAATCCAGCATCTTCTTCTCTAAAACATCGTTGACACATTTCTGGACGTTCTCCAGACAACATTTGATTTCTGATAGTCGTGTAAACTTCACTATTCCATGCTTCTTGTAAATCATCCTTTTGTAACTTGTAGGGGGAACCATCAGGCTTTTTAATAAAGTTTTTTCCTGGTGTACTGTTACAGCATACCCGTAAGTTACCACTGGCATTAGTTGCCAGGTGCATCCAAGGTAATACACAGAATGTGTTTGATGTCATAAAGTTGGCCTTCCTATTTTATTCCAATTTGTTAGTTTTTTCTCTAGGAAGTGCATTTGTTTCTCATCCCAGCGAACATCATAACCAAGTCTATTTGCAACTTCACTTAAACGTTTTCTTCTGCTAACACGTTCACCAAAATCTAAACCAGGTACTACTTTACTTACCCAGTATGAATTTCCTTCGTATACATCCATTTCAGCCAGTGGGCTTCCGTCTAATACACCAAGTGTTTGGCCTAGATTGATATCTCTAATACATCCGTTTATGTCTGGTTCATGTGTAGTACTACTATTTCTGTCTGCATAGTATTCTAAAAACTTAATATTTTCCTGAAAATCTTCTTCTGTTTCGGTGGGGTAACCAACAATAAACATAGCAGTGACCCGTACATCGTTTTTAATTAATTGATCTATACAGAAATACATGTCATTGTTGTTAAATTGTTTATCCATATGATTACGTACATTTTCACTAGCACTTTCAATACCAATACTTGCCCAACCCATACCTGCTTTACGCATTAGAACATAGTCTTCAGCTGAGCATTGTTCTTCACTTCTAACAATAAATTGTCCTCCCCATATTATTTTGTCTGATGGCTTGGGGTTTTTTTCATGATAATCAGCAAGAACTTCGCATAATTCTCTAAATGCTTTCATACTACCATTAATCAAACTGTCACTAAAAAAGTGTGTTTTACTCTTGTAAAGTTTTTTATTTCTTATCATTTCTTGTGCTATATTCGCACCACTGCGATATCTAAACTTTTTCCAAAAGGCACCAATATCACAAAAACTACACCGACGTACACACCCACGTGAACCAGTTAGAGTAATTTTCTTAATTTCACCATAATCAGTATAATAGTCAGTATAGTCTGGAAAAGGTAAATTGTCAAGATCATTTATTTGATTGTATGAAACACTATTAATACCAGGATAATCCATATTTCCTTTAAGTAATTCAACCAATGATAATTCTCCTTCACCGTCGATATAGTAGTCAATTAACTTTTCTTCTAACATATGCTGACCGAATTCTTTCTTATCACCTAATCCCAATCCAAGCCCAGTACCGCCGATAACAATTTTACTGGCTGGCATCAACTTTCTAACTAGTTCACAAAAAATTTTACTGCTTTTTTGACTGTTTTGTGTAAACACGCTAACGCCAACCCAAGTTGGATTAAGTGGCTTAATTTTTGATACAATATAATCTGTATAAAATTTTATAATTTGGTTGTATATTTCTTCATCATTGGGGGTGGCATACATTCCACTGTGCCAATCTATCAACAGATAACTGTCAATTTTTTTGTTTACATCTTTGCCAAAATGTTCTTCACTGTCTCTAACCAAGTCAAAACATCTACTGGAAAACCCATGAGGATTTAATGCACCTTTGAGATAATAAATCGCAGGTGCTGGTACACGTGTTTCCATAACTGGAGTACTAACTAATGCTATATCAATCATTGAATGTGTCTACTAAATTTTTGTAACTTTTTATCATACGGCTTTTAAATTTATCACCGTAATGTCCGTGTACAATCATATGTATACGTGGTTCTGTACTTCTGTTAACTACTGTATGAATATTACTTATATCAAGTATACGTATTTCTCCAGGCTGCCATGGCACCATACCATGACCATCCATTACAAATATATGACCTTCAGGATTGTTTAAACTAATGTTATACGCACATAGTCCAGGAATATCAGTATCTCGATGCGGAGTAATATAACCGCCTGGTTCTAATAACATAAATCTCACACGATTATACAAATCAAAATTTAATTCTTCTTTAAGCCACTGCGTTGTTATAGGACACAAGTCTGCTAATTCTGTCCAGTGATAATCAGGACAATTTTCCTGTGTGTATTTGCCTTCATTTATTAGTGCTTCACGTGGTGCAGTGTCTTCAACAGCCGTGCCGTGTATTGCCATACTAGCCCATCCAGGACTGGTACTACCGCGGTGCTTTACAAATAAGTGTTTTTGTTTAATTGCTTCTTCAAACATTTCCTGATAAGGTATAGGCATATCTACACGTAAACTAGGAATTCTACTTTCTTTCATAATCCAATTGGATTGAGCATGTATGTTTTCATCTAGATCATTGGGGAATACCGGCACGGTTTTGTAGTGTGCAACGTCTATATTTCTATCTATAATGTCTATAACATCTTGTGATTCTGTCATCAAACTCTCCAGGGCAATTTATTATACCATTCATCACCAAAGTCTATTTCTTCTAGTTTACCTTCAAGTCCACGAGTAGTAAATGGATTAGTGCCTTTATAGTATATATTTTCGGATGATATAACTTTATTTACCCTGTTGTGAAACTTAATAAAAGCTTCTTTCATTTCTCCTACACTAAACAATACACTTGTTTTATGATAGTGTAATATGTTGCTTAGATAAATTAGTGTTGTATCATCATCCAATTGCTTAAATACACCAGTTGCACTACTGGAGTCAAAAATATTTAAATATTGTACTACATATTGACTTTTGTTTTTATTCCACCATTCTACAAAATCTGGACCTAAATCATTAATAAGTTTGTCGTTGTAATCTAAAAATCGGCGGCCATGATGTGTTTCATTTAAAAATTTTAAATCATAATTACTGGTTACAAAATTCTTGTAGTTCTTGCCGTCCCATTTATTGATAATATTTTGCGCAAAGTTTAATGCTGTATTACTATAATCGTATATTAATACTTTGTCTATACCCAACAGATAGGGATAATAATAAGGTAAAATTCCGCCTGCTGGGATTGCTATTTGTTTAAAATTAATATTCTCTGTTACATAATTAAATTTTTCTATATCTATTGTTTCTGTATTAGCAACAAACGCCGTGTCTGGATTAATAAACCTGGCAATTTTAGATTTTGCAACACTTGTTTCTTCTTTAACTGTTGGATATAAATATTCTTTTTTTCGTCTCACGGGTTCCTGCCAAGGACTCATTATACTATTTGTTTTACATAACTTATCTAATATATTCCAGCCACGGCCTCGACCTATAAAGGTTGATTCAGCTAGGGTTGCATTAACATGTTTAGGTGTGTAATGGTCATGAAAATTTTCGTTACTGCGTTCGATTACACCACCTTGCCACTCAATATTAGTATCTTCAGGCTCTATAGTAATTACATTATTAGCCAATGCCCATACTGCATCTATTAGAAAAAACTGTGAATGTATATAAAAACTTCCGTTGCCGTAATCTAATATGTGTCCAATAAATCTGGTATCTTGTATTTCGTTTAATTGATCAATCATAGGATCAAATATTTCGTGACCAAACATCAAAAAATTACCCAACTCTACGTATAAAACATATCTACATTGTTTTACAGCTGCAGACACTAGTGCTTGCTTTAAAGACGTAACGGCTGATACTTTTAAATTTTGTAGAGTTAAATTTAGGTAATAATAGTCTGCAATATTTTTACATGCCATTTCCACAAACGGGTCTGCAAATTTCATATCTTTATTATATACTAAGCATATTAATATATTGTCAAGAGATTTGCTATAATATTCTATTTCTTTATCATGACTGTATGTCATTGAAAATCCACTCAGCTAATTCAGGATCCCAATCGATGAGTTTTTTATTTGATATGCTATCCCAATACGTTATAAAATTTTGTATTTTTGTTTTATATTGGTGATTTGTTTTGCGTTCTAGTAGATTTATAATCTGTGTTGTATTTTGTAATTTATGTTTTGATATGTGTAAAAAATTCAAAACATCTTGTATTAGGTAATCAGGCAACTCACTGATATTTTGTTCAACTCTGTTTAACACTGGCCTCATCATTAGCTTAACATCTGGATATCTATGTGATAAGAATTGAATAAGCGTAGGTAAACTTCTTATGGTCAGCAATGTAAGTGTAATATCAAAACTAGTTACATTAAAATTTTTTACATATTGGTCCATTACCTTTACTTTTTCTTCCCAAACTGTGCCACATCTTTGATATTCTTCACTATCACCATATCCGTCAATACTAATACGTAAATTTACCTTGCCAGATAGACGATTGAGTTGACTTTTATTCAATAACCTGGTACCATTGGTATTAATATCAATAAAAGCATTTGGAGAATATTCCAACAACTTTGATACATATTCTGAAAACTTTTTAATGTAAAACGGTTCGCCACCTGCCAGGTATACACGACTCAATTCAGAATCAATACTATTAAATATATTTTCCCAACTACTGTCATGTTCTGCCCAATCTAGTAGATTAGGGCTAGTAGTTTTTAGTATACTATCAATCCATTTATTGCTAGTCTGCGAAACTGCTTTGCTAAAATCTCCATAAATGCTGTGCCACTTACTGCTATCATTAGGATGACACATAGAACACACCAGATTACACGTACTACCAATTCTTAAATCTAATGCACGTATTTTCTGATCTTTAAACGGCTGTCTATTTTCATAAATTTTACTCTTGTTTTGCAAACCGTCTAAACTTTTCATTCTAAAACTTTCATCTGGATGTACATTTTTTTCATAATTGAAACAAATATCACATCCAGCTGGCATTTTACCATCAGTGAGTATATCTCTTTGTTGTTGTATTTTTAAACTTGTCCACATTTCTCTAAGTGGTGTATTTTTAATATTGTATTCGTCAAATAAAACTTTGTTGTTTTTACAACACATTCCCAAATAGCCTTTGTTGTTAACAAATGGCCAATTATTCAAATATACACAATATTTTGTTTTGTCAATGCTCATCAATATATGCCTTTAATTCTGGCAATAGTTCACGCCAAGTTTGTACTACTTGTTGTTTCTTATCCAATGTATCACTAAACTCTATAAATTGTGGTAAGTTATTGGACATATCACCACCCATAAGAGCATTAATATTATCTTGTGCATGTCGTTTTGCATTATCTTTTCTGAAATCTGTCCAATTTTGATGCGTTTTTCCATCAATACTGTCACGATAATCATTAAGTTTTTTTACTAGTAAATTTCTTAAATCTTGTGGTATTACTCGCATATCTAAAAAGGTTGGATAATTTACTCGATGTGTATGAATATCGATATTTAAATCTTCAGTAAATCCATCAAATATTTCAGGCATACTAAAAATATTATAAACCTGAAATGTGCATGCGCCAGCTATTTTACGAACTTTTGGATGATCGACTACTTTTAAAATGTTTTGTTTTACATCTTCATAATCTCCAAGTTGTCTAATATAATTATAAACATCATCTACTCCGTCTATACTAATCATAACTTCAACAGTTTTAAAATGACTCCATAATTCTAACACGTCATCTTTCTTATAATTCAGTTTGGTTAAATTAGTACTGTACTTTAGTTCTATATTTTCTCCATATTGTTTTAATATATTAAGAATACGATAGTGTATAGGGTCAATTAAAGGTTCACCGCCTGCAAATTCGATTCGATCCAAACCCGGTGCTAGTCGCTCAAATTCACTCCAAAAATTTTCGTTATTTTCCCAGCCGCTGATATATGGCTTACGTGTTAAACCAAATTCACGTACTTTTTCAAATGTACTACCGTTTGCCTCTTTCATTAAATGTTCAATACTTTCCCAATCTTGCCCCCAGCTAGTACTGTCAAGTGGATGACACATACGACACTTAAGATTACAAAAATTACTCATTTTACTTTCAATAATAGGTATCTCAAAAGGCATAGTATAGTCATCTGCCATTTTTTCTACCTGTGGCATGTAACGTATAGTTCGTGTTTTATTATAACGTTCACGCATACTTCGTACACCAATATCTTCATGTCGCCAACATGCATGGCATTGCTCTGGACGCTCTCCGTTAAGTAATTTTTTTCTTACATCACGGTATACTTCACTATTCCATAGTTCTTCCATACTAGTATTATTAATATTTCCAACTGGCCAGCTACGACAGCATAGTTTAATATCACCATCAGTTTTGGTTGCCATATGTATAAATGGAAGTAAACAAAACGTATTACTATCTTGTGCTAATTTTTTAATATCCATTGTTAATCCTCAACATTTCTGCGCTCTTCATATCTTTTGCTTTACTTGTATTTAAATCAGCAGCACAAGCACACCATTTTTTAGTACATATTACAGGTTCAGTAGGTATATCAAAATCCTCATATATGTTTCCTAATTTATATTGTCGACACGTTGCATTAAAAACATCACCGTTATCTCGTATAAACAAACTTTCTTGTCCACTCCAACATAACCAACCTTCATACATATTTTCCTTGCGAGCTAAAATGTCATTGACATTTTCTTCTACATAATCATATCCACTATCTGTTTGTTGTATTGTAGCAACATTACAAAAACTACCTGCCTTATTTTGATTCTTTTTTACATTATACACCGTTGTTCTCCAGGTATTCTATTTCTGGTTCACTGTAATATCCAGCATCACCATCATAATATGGTTGTCCATTTTTCATTAATTGTGTAGTCACCCCATCATAAAACGGTTGTGCAATTGGTCCACTTATTAAATGACCACGTTCATTGATTACACTAGTTGGATCATCTTTGGCACGAGCTGGACGTATTCTACGCATAACTACTGGTACTTGATTTTCTTTAAAGTATTTAATTGCACTATCTGCTTCATCAAATGTAGTTGGAAGCATCATCATATGCACATGTAAATGTACATGTTTATCTAGTGTCTGTGAATATTTGTAAAGATCTACAATACTCTCTGGCAATACTTTACGTTTATGATATTCCATATGATAACTGAATATTATACTATCTAATTTATGCAAGTTACGTTTATAAAATTCAAAAGTACGACTGCCATTTGTAGTGACTCCAACATGTACCCCATTCTCATACATATAATCAAGTATACGTTCAAATTCTGGATTTACAGTAGGCTCACCACCCGTTAAATTCATTTTAAATTTTTTGCCAGGTAGTTTGTCAATAATTTTATCAATTGTGCGCTTTGCAACTTCGAAACTCATATGTGGACTACTGTTGTCATGTGTCCACTCATCACAATAGCTGCAATTAAAGTTACAACGCTTACCCATATTCCATTCGATTTTCACAACCTTGGCCTGGTTACGACTACTATGTTCTACTGCAACTGTTTTCATAAAAAATATTCCTTTAATTGCGGTACAACTGTAGTAACATCAGTTTTGCGCATTTTGTCTAACTCTTGTGTAAAATCAATAAACAATTTCCACTTTTCTGCATCATAGTTTGATCGTTGTAAAGTACTTTTTATAGTTTGTAAACTATGGTAATTTTTTTGATCAATAATGTCTATAGCATGTTGTTTTAACTTATCAGGCATGATATTGATATCTAAATATCCTGGACTACTAACCAAACAATCAAACTTAAATGTATCAGGATCAGTGTGCCATTTTTTACTGGCGTTAACACGATCACGGAACCACTCTAATAAATTATTTAGATCAAATATATTATAAATTTGTATAGCACTGTTAAAACTTCCACGTAAATTATCAAATTGATCAAACCAGTGTATATTTTCTACTAATTGGTCTATTCCTTGAACATCTCCACTACGTATATAATTATAGAGTTTACCAGTACCTTCAACACTAATAATTAATTTTACACGCTTAAAATGTGGCCAGAGATCTTTTAAACGTTCAGGTGTTTTTGTACCATTAGTTGTATATGCAATTGTAATATGTGGTGCAATCCCCCACTCAACAAGATATTCAAGAAAGTCAAACATCCCTTCTTGCATCATGGGTTCTCCGCCTTTGAAATCAATACGCTCAAGATTTTCAAATAGTTCACGTTTATCACGCCAGTATTCCGCATCTATTACTGTGGGTTTTGGCATGTTTGGATTTCGATTAAAATTTGGATTTATCTCGTGTAACTTAACTTCTTCTTTAAACCAAGTTGTGCTGCCCCAACTACCACACATTCTGCACTTTAAATTACAAGTATTACCAAAATTTAAATCCATATGTCGTAGTTGCATAGGAGGATTTAGTTCATATTTTTCTGGCCATTGTGATATTTTGTCATCATACCAAGTTCTACGACTATGTCCTAAACTTGCTTCACGCTTCCAACACTGTATACACCTGTCAGGATGCTCTTGTTTTATAAAAGCATCACGTAAACTATCAAGTTCTTTCCACACGCTGTCAAGTGTGTCTCCACGGTGTAGACTGTATTCTCCACCACGATAAACACAACATGGTTTTATATCACCATTACCACTTAAAGTAATACTAACCCATGGAACTTTACAGGTTGGTGTAGTCACGAATATCCCACCCTCTAACTTGTACCATTGCATTATGATCTTTTAAAAACTTTTCATATTCAGAATCAGACACTTCAAAATCAAGACAGTTTATTAGATATTTTTTTAATGCAGTTAGTTTATCAAAATAGAATCTAGATTTACCTACAAAAATATTAGCCGGATCTTTTTCTATAATTTCAATTTGTCTGATTCCCTCTTCTATTCTATTTTTATTTGCATATTTTGGTTCTTGGTATTTGGGACTCGTAGCTATTTGTGTAAAGTTAAGTGTGCCAAAATAACCATATGTGTTATATGTTTCTTCAACAAATTCATACATACTTTGTATTTTATCAATATTATATACACTACTAGTAAAATTAATGTTAAGATTATGATTAATTTTTTGCATTGCATTGTGCCAGTTACTTAAAAAATCTTCCCATTTGCTACTACGTATCCATTCATAAAAAATACCAGTACCATCAACACTTACGTCAACATTAATCTTTTTTATTCTGTTTAACATTTCAATATTTTTGTCTGTAAAATGCATGCCATTGGTATTAGTATTAAACTTAACGTTTGGATTTTTGTCTAATACAAGATCAATAAAATACTCAAAACGTTTATCATACAACGGCTCACCGCCTTTAATCTCTACTGTACGTGTTTTTTCAGAAATAAGTTCTGCAATTTCTTTTAAATTTTCGTAACTGATACTCCAATTTTTCAATCTTATTTCATTCCATGGTCTTAAACTTGTGTTACCTGGAAAGGTTTGTTTTAACTGAACGTCATCCGACAACCACTTACTACTATAATTACTGTTACACATAATACATTGTTGACTACAAGTATTACCAAAACTTATGTCTAAGTGTATGATGTCATTTGGGTTGTTTTTAGTAAATTCAGAATCTACATCTGGATACCAAGTGTTTAGTTTCTGTTTACGATGTATAATACCTTGATTTTCTTTACGGGCGCAACCTGTACATTCTGGTTGCCATATTTTTTCTTCTGTTTTACGTGCTTGATTTAATCTTTCATTGTTATGCCAATAATTTACAATATTGTTATCAACTGTTAAATGACTAAAATCTTCATTTGTTGCACAACAGGGCGTTAGACCTCCCCATGCAGTGACGCACAGTCCATGACTAATTGCATTACAAACAGTTTTAGACATCTTTAAAAATATCCTTCATTTCAGGAAAAGTAGCACTAAAACTGTTGTTACGTTGACGGTCACATAAAGATAAAAACTCTTTCATTTCCGGTAAACGCACACTCCAGTCTTCACTTTCCATAAAGCTCAACATACCTTCAAGTCTTTTAATTCCATAGTCTGCATTGCGCCAGGTATCATATTCGACTTTGCCTTTATGCCAGGCTGGAATACTCTTTTCCCAATTGGCTTCCCACCAAGGATAAAAATCTTCGTACTTTTTACGACACTCTGCCTTAAACCATGCAGGTAATACTTTAACATTAAGATGCGGTGGATGATACACAAAATGATAGTTAATACCACCAGCACCAAATGGCCACATATTGATTTTGTTAAAGTTTTGTTCTAGTTTCCACTTGATAAAATCAGGCAGATAATACACGTTTAAGGCTTGTACAGCGCATGCTACAGTGACTTCTACATTATTACTAGTCTGTGTGTCAAGTATGTGGAAGACCTCTTGTGTGCGCTTCCATTCGCTTGGATAACGTATATAGTCATTCATTTCGTGTATACTATCTACCGAATAGTGAAAACGCACCAGCTTGAATTCTCGCCATAGATCAAATAAATCCTCTCGCCATTCAACTCCATTTGAGTTATAACGTAGTTCCAAATTCTTTGCATGCCCTTGACGAATGCACTCTTCAAGTATCTCATAGTGTTCCTCAATAATTAAACTTTCACCTCCGGCGAAATATATCTGTTGCATATTGGGAATCTGCTCGTAAAACTGTTCCCAAAATACTGGATTGTGTTTGTGCCAGTTGTAACTGCTACCATTAACGCTACCTTTGTCACGCCACTGAGTATTACTTTTAAGACTTGGGTTTTGTATTTGAGGATGAATAGCACTCCAGTCTTTAATCCAACCACTGCTATCATGTGGTGAACACATCACACAAGCAAGTTGACATTTAGTACCAAAACGTAGATCAATATAAGTTAACTTGGGAGGTACACTACCGTCTTCCTGTGTATCAAGTATAAGTTTGTCAACATCAGTACGCTGACTCCAGTATGCAGTTTCCCATTGACGTTTACTGCGGTGTCCAGCATCTTCTTCTTTATAACACTTTAAACAACTTGCTGGTTTTTCACCATTTATCATTTGCTTACGCACATTACGCATGTACGCACTATTCCAGCTACTCTGAAAATCTGTAATATTTAAGTTATTGGGTTTGCCTTCATCATCTTTAAGAACACCAACCATTCCGCCGTGTTCTTTATCATTAGTAGGCCCAACACTACTTGCATTCGCAGTACAACATACTCGCATACTCCCGTCTGGCCGTGTGCTTAAATGTACCCAGGGTAAGATACAAAATGTATCACTTACTTTTGTCATTTTTTATCCTATGAATTATAATAGTATTTATTCAAACAAATTGCGAGCCAAATGGGTCAAATTCACTACCACATTTCATAGCACAAACACCTAGTTTGCCTTCGCTAATACTAGGTTTATTCCAACTGTGTTGAATGTCGTTTAACAGATTACCATTAACTACACGACCCTTCATTACAGCTTCTATTCCATGTTCAAGAACACTGATACCTTGTTTGCCTCCAGCACGGTCAACAAAATCCCAAATTTGTTCTACACGTGGATCAGCATGCCACCACTTGTACATACGGCCAGCAGTCCAACAACAAGGCATTAATAATCCCTCAGCAGTAATAAAGATATTTTTTTCCTCTGCTACTTTGCATTTAATACCACATGTGTCATAGTATTCTTTCATACTACCGTATGTTTTTTCTATCTCTTTAGTTTTAAGTAATGCCAAGTTTTTGTTTTCTGTTTTTACTGGCTGGGCAATAACCGCAGTTTTTTCCTGTTTACGATTTTGTGCCTGATGTTCTGTTTTGGTTTTCTCTCCAGTGGCAACAATAAATCTGCCACTTTTCTTTTTCTGAAAACGTTCTACTCCCCACTCAGCTGCAAGTGCTTCTGCTTGTTCAACCTGATGTTCATTGTGCTGGAAAATAATAAAATCCCAACGAGCTCGCCCGCCGGCATCTATAAATGCCTTCATATTTCGTTCTACATTTTCCCAAATTACATTTTGTCTATAAATGTGATTGGTGTCTTTAAGACCATCAACACTGAAAATAACAGTACCCTGACGACCAATAATTTTAGCAAGTTCACGCCACCATGCTTCATCTTTTGCTCCTGCATTTGTGTTCATACTGAGCCACATTTTAGGATTATGTTCTCTAAAATAACGGAATACTTCCAGTGTATCTTTGGCAACTATAGGGTCTCCCAAATTGCCGCACATATACATTGTTTTTAATTGTCTTATAAATGAGGCAGGAAATATGTTAACGCACTGTTCATAAGACAATTCAGCATTAGTAATATGTCGATTATCTGGTCCACCATTTTCGTTACGATCACACATAGGGCATGCCGCTTGACAACGCTGTGTGATTTCCAAGTGTACAGTTGTTATATCTTCGTAATTATACATCGTGAATTAACTTTACATCCTTACCAGGGCCAACTCGGCTGGGAAAGTCGCCATACTCATCAATATACCATTGAATAACAGTTTTATACCATTTTTGGCTATTGTGATGAGCGTCTCTATTAAATTTACTGATGTTGTTATTGGTGGCGCCCATAACAACCAACGCACGTGCGCTTTCTGTTTGTAATTGTCGTAATGACAGATCTTCAATCATGTTCTACCTATAATCATAAATCTTTTATACAATTGTGTATCTAGTTCTCCACTATAATACACACGTGTAAATTTATATTTCTCAAGAGCTTCATCTACATTGTTTACACAATTTATGTGTTGCTCGTTACTAAAATAGTCATTGGTTTGCAAGCATACTAGCATGTCCTTGGGTAAATTATAAAACCAGTCATCCGACATGTGTTCACAACTAGTGTTAATAATTAGTTGTGGTCCTATATTTAACTCGACTAATTTTTCTTGCTTATTCTGTGCCCATGCACTAAATGTTCGATCATTCCACTTGACATCATTTACATCCATGCCGATGCCTTTAAAACGCCAACTATCATTATAAAATTCTTCATTAAAATCATCACTGATTCCAACACATGTATAATCTACTTCTAAATTAAAATACTGTTTAATATCTGCAAATTCTTTTAAAATAAACCAGGCAACTGTTGCATACCAGCCACCATAATGCACCACAGTATTGACGTCATATCCTTGTTTTTTACGTTCTTGTAATACGGGTTTTAGATGATCTAACATCCAAAATTTGCTTTGTATTTGTCCCCTACTCAAGTGATCATTTAAGTTAACCAAGTTGTGCCACTTAATACTCCAACGGCTTGCTGTGCGCAAAAACTCATCGTCGATACAATGACTGATATATTGTAGTGCTCTACGATCATTACCTGGCTCGTTATCCAAATAATGAGACATTATGGCTTTGGAAAACTCATCACTTAGTTCATGCGGCCCACGATAAATTTCATTCATTATTAAGTTACGGATTTTATAAGGATTACCATATAAGATACTGGCTTTGATATCTTTAATTTTTTCTTTATCTGGATGATCAATTGTATAGAAATATTCTTCTAATCCATTTAACCAAAGATAGTCTTGATTAGTTTCATTTTGCACTTTCAAATTGCTCCCGTAACCAGTCAAAATCATTGATTAATTTCAATGCATTGATATTATTTTTATAATGTCGACCAAAATCAGCACCTTGCTGTGCACCTAGCATTGAGTATTCTCCGTATTCACGCTTTGCTCCACGTTCACACCACACTTTAAGTCGATATTCATTATCAGTGTTGTCAGCATTGGGGATGATACTTGATGCCAGTTTTGTGCATTCACGAAATGCACTCTTCCAGGTATTAAATGGATCTGTATTAAACGCTGTAATATTACTTATTTGAAATTTAGGTACAAACGGAGCCCCAATAGTTGTAGTCATATCTACATTCCAATCTTCTGCTTCCATAAGGTTTTTCTTAGGGAATAACTTAACAGCACCGTAACCATAAATTAAATCATTTACTGGATTACGACTACGCCAAGTATAAACACAATCTGTTTCCGGTGTGTTTGGATAAGCAAAACGATCCTTGTCTGGTTTAAATTTAAAACTAAATTCTTCTTCAATTAAGCAGTCTGCATCGCAAACATAGAAGTGTCCAGTTTTTGCTAATCTGGCACACTCTTTGTGTGCATCAAAAATACCTTTAATGCCGTGTACACGTTTAGCGTGTGGTGCAAACAACTTTAATAACTCAAAGTTTTCATCTGCAAATGGTTCATCATAACTTAGAAAAAATACATCTAACATTTATTCTACTTTTCTCCAGTGCTTTACTTTTTCGCCAGGTCCTGGATTAGTGCCAACATATACTTCACCTGTTTCTTGATCAAGTAATTTATATTTTCCAGGACACTTGGTAATAAGCTGTAATACTACTGGGTTTTCATATTCTTCAGCTTTTGTGCCATCTATTAATTTCCTATAGCTCACCGTTTTCTCTCATTTCTGCCCTTATCTTAGTAGCACTTATATCATGTATTATAGCACCTAAATCGTGTTCTGTAAAGGTATATCCGACACCTCTACCATAACTAATATCCACAATATTAGGAACATGCATAATTTGATAATGTTCATTATATGTATAACCAGCACGTGCTAGTCCTTCTATAATTTTAGTTTTTACATCCCCAAAATTAAAAGGATTATCGTCTTGTTTTATAGTACGTCCTGCTCCAGCATCTTCTCCTACAATACCGCCAACATCACGAATCATAATAACTACTTGTCCTGTTTCTGCTAATGCTCTCTTAAACAGTTCTGTATGCCCATCATGCCAGGGTTGCCATCGTCCTAACATTTGTGTGGTGGGTCTTTTCCAATCAAAACTCATTCTTTAATTCCAAACTTAATATAATTGTACCACACACGTTCATGAGCATAATACAAAGCAAACTTAATAATCAAGTCTGCTATGAATATTGCCCCTACTGCTTTGGCCGGTACGCCAAAAGTCAATGCAATAAGTGCTGTGGTTACGCTGGCAATAATTCGCCAGGTTACCGCTTTAACTAGATGCCTTGTTCTTGCTACCATTGTGTTCTATCCAACGTTTTACAACAGGCATCAACTGTGCATGTGTATCACTAAACCATTCAGCAACATGATAGTTTACTTTGTCCAGTGGCACTTCAAACATCTTATTTGTATCTTCAAAACGACCCTCTTTAATAGTATCCATCCATACTGTAAAGTCTGGTGCAAATTCTAATCGGGCTTGTTCAGTTGGGCACACAAAGTCGGCAACTGCTATTTTGCCGGCCATGACTACCCCATCTGCCAAGTAACGCATACGTGCTGCTTGGCGCATACGCCCTTCTGGTGTAAAGTCCCAGTCATCATAGTGCTTGCGTACTTCATCAGCATTTAAGTGTACACCACCAATAAGCTCTGCTAATGGTTTTGCCAGCGTAGTTTTACCACTGCCTGGCAAACCAAAAATTAATATTTTCATAATAAGTTCCTATTCAAAGTATTGCAATTTATTCTCCATAATTTCCCATCTCGGATACCAAAATTTTTAGTTCCTTTTCCTTGTAAGTAATTTATTCCAGCCTCATAAATTTCATTATAATTTTCTAAAATGTTTTCTTTATCAGGAGCCGGTTTTATTTTATCACTTTTTTTGTATAGGTTAATTTCTGGATAATACTCTCGCATTTTTTTATAATCATATGTTTTACTTAACATTGTTAAATTAAAATCTTCATTATGATTAAACTTTAAGTTTTCATAATAAACAATTTCATCATATTTAAATCCATGTTTATTATTAATTATTTCTTTTGTGTTAACATATATTGTTTCTAAATATTTTAAAAATTCATCTACAGGTATTGTGATTTTAGTATCAGTATAACTAGTCCATTCTCCCTTGTGTGTACTTATAGCTAAACTTATTGCAGTTTGCAATAAATCTTTTCTTATTAACACAATGTTATAAAAGTTTTTCATATTTTTTAATTTATCAAGTTGGTATGGTTCCATAAAATTAAAAAAAGTACAGTGGTGTTTTAACACTATTTCAGTTCGCATGTTTGCTTCATGTAGGAGTTCATCTATATTTTTTCCGTGTGATTTTGTATTTAAGTTAAACGGTTCATTCCACATGTGAAAATGTTGATACGGAGAATAGAATAAAACCAACATATTATAAAAATATGTACTGCCGCATCTTGGATTTGTTATAATATTAATTTTCATTTGTTAAAAACTCTTTTATGTTTTTTTCAATTATTACTGATTCATGATCCCAGTTTAAATTATGATAATCTTCCCATTCTTTTGATTCAGTATAACTATGCAATAGTGTTAAACACATGTTACCATCAGTATCTATAATTATATTTACCTTGGCCGAATAATCATGAGTCAATGATGGTCCAAATTCATCGAAATCTTTTTCTTTGTTGAACTCCATGGTTAAACTATATGCACCAAATATACTGTAAATGGCCCACGCAAACGAAATATATTCATTAACTATACCAAATTTTAATTTTTCAATATCATTTTGAGGATTACTAAAATAGTCAAAGTTGGCATCTGTTTGCTCTACAAAATCAAGTGGAGTATTATTGTCTGTAAACTCTATAGTATAAAAATTGTTAATATTTTTGTATGCTTGTGTATTAACAATATAACTATTTTGATCCTTAATTAAATCCATAAAGATAGCCATAAATTTAATACGCAAACTTCTGTGTAAAATAGTATTTTTAAAATCTTCAGTATACCATTCATTTTCAAAATAAACGTCAGGAATAATTTTATAGTTTTTATATCCATTTACTTCTATATCACTAAATTGTGCAATACCACAACCAAAACCTGGACTAATGGCATATAAATCATTACGTATATTCCATAAAAACTGTAGACTGTGTGCTGCATCAACATTATGTTCAGACGGAAATCCTACAATCCAATTACCGTGACAATTTACATCAGCTAAACGTGAGTCACGTAAATTAGCCACCATTTCTTCAATCTTAACATTTTTTTTCATACTGTCAAGTACACGTTGACTGCCACTTTCTAAACCAAAACTAAGACTCATGCACCCACTTTGTTTTAGTTTTTTAAAAAAGTCAAGATCCATACGACCGTCACATCTAGCATAACTGTTCCAGCGTATTTTCATACCGCTTTCAATTATACCTTCAACTAGACTTTTAAACTCTTTAAAATTACCATTAACCAAACTGTCTACAAACCAAAATCTTCTAGTACCATAACGATCATACTGATACTTCATTTCTTCTACAACACGATTAGTTTCTCTCCAGCGGTATTTCCAAAAATGTGTTTCACTACAAAACGTACACTTAGCAATACATCCACGGCTTGTTTCTAGACTAACACCATCACTATAGTCATACCAACTTAAATCATAATCACTGTAATCTGGAAACGGTAAATTATTTAAATCTAGATTACTGTTGAATCCTCCTAGAATTGATCCCGATTTCATTTCATCTGTTTTATAATTTTCCATTAGTGTAAGAAGTTCTTGTTCACCTTCACCAGTAATTGTATAGTCAAACAAATCAATATCTATTTTATTTTTCTTTTTATACCAGCGATGTTCACTATTCAATACATCAGTCTGAAAACATCCTGGTCCACCAATTACAATTCTAACATTTGGTAAATGTACTTTTAATTGATGCATAAAGTATAAGCTAGGCTGTAAATTAGTAGTATATAAGGATAAACCAACAAGTGCAGGTTTTCTAGAAACAATAGACGAAATATATCTATCAAGAACTGGCTTTAAATCTTCGTGTATATAAGTCCAATAATTTTCTTCTACCCAGTAATGAGTTTTATTACTGTCCCACCAATTTATATCATATCCAGAGTGTGAATTAAAATACCTGTATGCATTAATATTGATATCTGAAACTTTAACTTCATAATCATAATAGCGCAATAATCCAGTCAATCTAGCTATATTATAAGGAGGAAATATTACTCCCCAACTTGGTAAAATTACTAGTTCAATACTTCCTTTGTATAATTTTTGATTTTTATTTGAAAAATCACTATAATATGCCGGTCGGCGAACATCATCTTGACTCTGATAAATTTCACTCCAATATGGAACCCGTGTACTTTGGGCATCAATTCCACCTAAGTGACTATTGTCATGCTGTATAACGTCACGTGCCATCATACGTTTAAGTACTTGATCTCGATCAGCTGTAAAGTCATCATCATTATGAATAACAACTCCACCGGTAGATATTTTATTTTTATTGTCAGTCATTTATATCAGACCACTCATCTATTAGTTGTACAATTTTAGGATTTAATGAATTACGAAACGAATCTTGTCTTATTTTATCAAAAGCAACAGTACGTTTTACAAATTTTTTACGCAGGACATTGATTTTATTATCTGGCAATAATGGCTTTCTCAATCTATTAATTAATAAATCCAATCTACTAGACTTTGTAAATATTTCAATGTTGCCATATGCTTCATTGCATATGCTTACAAATTTTGGACGTTGCAAAAATAATTGTATTTGGTCTGCAATTTCCATTCTGTATTGTTCTGGCAATAATTCAATATTAAACTCTTCTGGATATTCAATTAAATTAATAATTAACTTACCATAATTATTTGTATCTTTCTTGTTTAGCATACCATATGTATACCAATATTCCAATACGTTTACAATATTAAAAATATTGTATAATCCAGTTGCACATAAATAATTAACACTACAATTATCAATTGTATTAAACAACATGAAATTTTCATGCATTACACTACTGATTGCATTTTTTCTTTGATATTCGTTTACCAATGGATCTAAAACTAAATTACTGTCTCCACTAAAGTCAATCCTTACTCCTTTAAATCGATCTAGTAAATTTAATATTTTACCTTTAGCAATACTGCCATTAGTAGTAATTGCTAAAGTAAAGTTAGTATTACCGCTGTCAACACACCATTGGATTAATTTAACACACCCAGGAGTGGCCAACGGTTCTCCTCCAATAAGTTTCATAGTAACATAATGTTCACTTTCAATCCACTTGTGCAAACTGGCACGTGTTACTGGATCGTCAATCCACTTACTCATTTCCTTAAATGTTAATCCAGTTACATGTTTGGGATCGTCTTCACTAACACCCTGGAGATATGCTCCAGTTTCTTTATAAACATCAGTATGCTCTAATTGTTCTTTGTCAATACTATCACTTACTCCAGGCGTACACATTCTACATTTATAATTACATGTGTGTCCAGGTCTAATATCTGTCCACAATGGAGTGTTATAAGTGTTTCCAGTTTCTACATTTATATCCCAATTATCGTCTATTTCGTTAGTCCAATGATTTAAAACCATATGATTTGCAGTGGTTCGATCACTGCCAGGACCTTGCTTGTCTTGTTTCCAACATGTTCTACATTCTGGCAGTGCTTCACCATCAAGCATACGCTGTCGCCGTTCTTTATACCAGTCGCTGGTCCAATGTGCCTGTAAATCTTTTTCCTGTCTGACGTTAGGTCGATCCCCACAATCATATCTATAAGCCGCTAGACAACAGAGCGCAACTTCTCCTTCAGTGCTTACATGACTGTGAGCAAAGGGCATTATACAAAAATGTGGATTATTTTTGATTTGATCCTTATATAGCTTTTGCAATTATAGTTTTCCTTTTCTTTTGAGTTGTCTGTAATTTCACAAGATCATTAGATTTAGAACGTTCTAGAAAATCTAAAATCTTTTTAAGTTCAGGAAAATAATCATGCCAATATTGATTCTGTTGTTCACCTTTAAGTGTTAGCATTTTTTTAAAATTATATATCGCCATCATATCTGTATTTTGGTTTTTAGATAAAATATCAATTATTGAATCAAGTATATTTTTAATTTGATTATCTTGATCTTCCCAAAGTTTGCGATAGTCATTATAAAAATTCTTATAATTATTTTTTATATACTGGACTAAGTTTTCATCTAACGCTATTAAATCAATATTACTGACGGTAAAATTAACATGACTGTCTATACGTTCTCTAAAGAACCAAATCATATCCAGTATGTGTAATATATTATACATATTTAAATTAACATCAATATTAACAGATGCAAAAGGTAATTCATTAGCAAAATGAATTATAGAAAATATATTATATTCTTTATTACTGGACCATTGATTTGGATATTCTATAAAATTAAAATGTTCATAAAGAGCTGTTAGTCGTAGATTAAATTTTACTTCGTAAAAACTATTTAAAATTTCATAAGGAAGTTCTGTAAGGACATAATTTAAATCTTGTGCATTATTAATATCAAAAACTAAAATAGTTCCGTATGATGTGTGTTTTTTAATAAGTTCATTTAATTTTTCCAATAATATTTCTTTATCATTTAATATATCTCCACTGATTGTATATTTTTGATTGGACCAAAATTGATCCTTCTCATTACGTAATTGTGTTTTGTCTTTTCCTGTCAGTTTAGACATTTTGTCAACAAAGTAATCGCCAACTTCTTTGTTATAAAAGCAGGACAGTTTAACTTTGTTATCATTATCAAGTCTAAATGTACGTGCAATAATATTAGTTTTTTCTGATATTGTTAGTCCAACGCTATCGGGCCTAGACACTATAGCCATAACACGACTATGTGGGCCTCCACTAAGCATATCAGAAATTTTATTCATTTTATCCTACTACCTCAAAATTTGGTGTACAGAAAATTAGTTTACCGCCGCCTGCAATCCAGTCTGCCATAATTTTGTTAACAAACAATTCTTTAAAATGAAAAGGGAATACTAAAAAGTAATCGGCTTTCTCTTTGGCTTCATCTTCATGTACAATGGGAATATTACTACCTACTAAGTATTTACCAATTTTATCAGGATGTATTTCAGCTGCTCCATCAATTGTATCGCCGTCTAATCCATAATACTGCATAATAGTATTACCTTTAGTACTTGCACCCATAATATAGATACGTTTACCAGACGCTCTTTCAGAGCGTATAAAATGCATTGTATCATCGCGATTCTTATCTATATTTTTTGCCCAGTTATTAATATGCTCTGGTGTAATATTTTCAGCATAGTTAATACTTCCAGAATTTTTATGACGAATAAACAACTGGTAACTTCCACCATTGATATCATTTTCACGCACATCAAATATTTCTAGCTCATGTCTTTCCATTAAGTTTACTAAACTTTTGTATGTATAATATTCAATATGTTCATGAATTACATTACCCAAATCATTTGAGTCCAGCATTGGTCGAGCAGTCATTAGCTGACATAACCAAACGCCATCATTATCTAATATGTCTTTTATATCTGATACAAAACTGTTTGGGTCATCTAAATCATAAAACATGGCAACAGTTGTAATAATCTTTGCTTTACGCTTTCCTACAGCATTAGTCCAGTTCTCTTTATTAAAAAAGTCTCCAATCATTAAATCGCAGTTCTTTTCTAATTCACTGTGAATGTTTTTAGCAGGATCACATCCAACTCTAATAACATTATCACTATTATAAAAACTTAATAGTGTTCCGTCATTTGCTCCAATGTCAAGTACTAGATCTCCTTGGTTAACATCTACTTCACAACATACATCTTGTACGATACTTTGTAAGTTGTCAACAATTTTTTTATTTAATCTTGACAAATACCAATAGTTTTCATATAACTCTTGTTCACGCACAGTGTGGCTTAATTGAATAAGATCACATTTATCACAATGCATAAGTGTAAGAGGCGCACTTCCAACATCTGTGTTGGGCTCTGGAGTAAATGCATTGATCTTTAGTTCACCAATATCAAAAACTTGTTTTTCTAAAGTTGCATTGCAACTTCTACAATTGTTTACTAATTTTACTTGTCTCATAGTAAATCCCATTCTTTTAATTTTGATTCTGCTTTTTGCAACAAAGCAGTATTATATTTGTTTACTTTGACTGGCATGTTATCAGTATGAGTTAATCCCCATGGGTTATTATCAAATATTTCTTTATATTCAATTTCATAATTAAACATATGTTTATACTTGTTGTACATCGTGTATTCGTGTATCAAAATAGTTTCATATGTATACATATGCTCGTCAGTAATATCTATGTCATCTGGAGTCTTATATACTTTGTCCTCAATATGAAATACTGAAGTCTCCCATGCAAGTAAATTACTTAAAAAATGCTCAACTTTATTTTTTCGATACAGCCAAATAAACTCTGTTCCATTTTTATAATAAAGTAATCTATTTAAGTCAATTGGATCATCGCAAAAAACTTTTGTAACAAAGGGCTGACAATCATGCATATACTCAATTCTCTCATCAACATTATAATCAGATATTGCTAAATCTTGCAATGCAGGACTAAGGCTGGAATTTTCGCTCATACTTAATGGGAACGAATTATATCCCTGTCTTTCAAACGCACTTACTAGCCAACTACTCCCACTTCTAGCAGGAGTAACAATGACTTTGTTTTTAAAGTTATTTTGATTGTATACTAAAGCCATTCTACTTTAATTACCTGCTCTTGTAGGATGCGACTCCAATCTAAATCTTTTTTATTAATGCAGTAACCAAGTGGAATTTTTCCAATACAAAAAGGGTTTGTAGGTACTAAATGATCAGTTAACCATTGTTGAAATTCTTTCTTTTGTAATACATCTACAGTAAAACTATTTGGTTGAAGTTCCCAACCAGGTGCATATGTTTTGTCAATATTAGTCATATCAAATTGACTTGGGTTATCCATATTAACCCAACATGTATAATATTCCTTGCCCAGCACTGCAAATGGTAGCCATAAGTCTGGTTCTGTATCATATGTACAAAACTTTCTATATTCGTTTGGTATTTCTAGAACATCAAATGCTTCCATTTTTCCACTAGTATATCTCTGAATAACATGATAGCCATCATTATAATTGTATCCCCAATCTAATAACTGTTGGACACGTGGACTAGTGATAGTTTCTTCATACCAATGTATATCACAATTCATTTCAAAAAGAATACGAGTTACATCTTCTGCTATTTCGTCTGAGACTTCAAACTCTGGTTCATGGTCTTGTCTAAAATTATAATCTTTCCAATGATTCCACTTACTGTTGTTTATGTCAGTTATTTTTGCATTTGGTAATTCCCAATTACTACGTGTAAATGCTCCATGCGTAACCCATTTATGTAATAAATTAAGTCGTTCCTGACTTACTGTGCTAGAATCCATTTTTCCTGGAAAGGAAATGCCATATTTTTCTTTTAACTCGTCAACGTGCTTGTCAAACTTTTTGCTGTACTTTGATCTTATTTCTAATATTTCACTAGTATGCAGTTTCACTTCAGGAAATAGATTTTCATTCCATGTGTTGATCATTTCCATTTTCATTAAGTTCTCACGCCAACCATTAACAAAATCATTATCAATTAAAGCTATATGAACTTTTCCACTTTTAAAATGTATTAACATTTCATTTTTTGATTTCATATCAAAAATCCTTTATGTAACTTATATCTGGATATGTGTAGCTTCCAGCACAATCATTATTTGTGTCAGGTAATACCTGTAATCTAGCAAGTCCTAATTCAGCAGTTTCTGGTGTCATAAAATAATGCCAGCCAGCAAATGTAATAGTGTCCTGTTCATAGGGTACACTCATATCGCGACCGTCATGCACAGCTCGTTGTGCCCAATCATAGAATTTTTTATCATCTGTGAGTATCATACCACCACGTATTGTGCTTAATATTTTTTTAAATTGAAAACTAAGACATTGATATTTACCTGATTGATAACACCCCCGATACAGTCTTGCGGCACTATCTACAACCCGTGTATTTCCAATACTGTATGCGCCTTCCCACTCTATATCTTCTAGCTCAACTGTTAATCCAAGATGTTGAGCTTGCATTGCAACACTTACATATGTATTTTTTGGTATCGTTACATAATTGACACCAGGGTGTTCTTTTTTATAATAATATAAACTTAGATAAATCGCATGTGTACAACAATCTGTTGCAACTGCGTAAGGAGCACCGGTGTATTCTGCAATCTGCTCTTCAAATTTATGAACTAGATCAAATGGATTCATTTAATGTAGCCCTTATTATCTTACTATTATACAATACATCTTCAATATTGTCAACTTGACTTACCATGTTACCAATTGGTATTCTTCCAATATTATTAGGTGTAGGAGGTACTGGCAAGTAATCTAAAAATTCTTGTAAATTAAATAAGTCTTGCCATTGATTCAATGGATCTACTTCCATTGCCAATGGTATTCTATCACCCAATGGTTGCATTTCATTATAAGTTGGATCATCATTGTCCCTGTAGGCTTCTCTGTAGTCTTTTCCTAAAATACGTTTGGCAAGATAAACATCATACTTTTCTGTTGTCATCAAATCAAGCCATTCATCTGTTAGTTTCATAGCACTGTTATTATAATACTCTCTACTTACCTGTTGGTCCCAATATATATGTCTGCATGATTCTGGTAATGGGTTAGTTCCGCCAGGCAACAATGTTTCGCATTGGTGACATAGACTATTAAGTTTTCCAATGGTTGTCACATCGTTATGATATTCTGGATAATCTTGATTTCGATGTTTATCCTGTACTAATTCAACACACCAATGGTGCATCTTATTAAGTAACTTTTGCATACTTGGAAAGTCACTATAATCGTTGATAATAAACTCAGGACCGCCGTATGCTTTAACTCCAGTAACTAAAACGTCAAATAATTCGTCAAATTTTTTCTTGTCAAAACTATCACTACGATTTTCTAGTCTAGATATTTCAGTTTCTTCAAGTGGTAGACTACAAAAAAGATTTGCCCATTCTCGTATTAAATGATGATCTACGAGTTTTATAGTCAATATTTTTCCAGTGTCAAGATGTAACTTCATGTCCATTGTCATCAACCTTTACTATTGGGGGGTCACTACTGTGCCATTTACGTGTAAGCATACTTACAAATTTCATATCTTCTAATGCTTCAAAACTATGAGCTGTACCAATTGGTATACGTATACTATCACCTTCATATAATATTTTTTTAATAGGTTTATCCGTAAGTTCAGTAAACATACAACAGCCATGTACTACTAGCATATACTCATGGAAGTGAGGATGATAATGATACCCTCTGATTTCTCCCTTTTTAATAGTCATTAAGTTATATTCTACTACCGCTTCGTCAGGATAAAAACTTCTGATTACTCCCCTATGGTCTTCAAAAACTTCTGGTTCTAAATATTCACAATTCATTTTCTCATACCCTCAAAAACTGTAGTTTCAAATTTATTATTTTCAGCATCTAATAATTTAAAAAATTCATATGGTAGTTCTAATGCTTCGCATAGTTTTTGCATTGCTAACACATCCTTGGGCAAGCATGCACCACCATAGCCACGTAAATCTTTACTTACATCTAAATACTCATCTGGCATACTGTTATTGGTTAAAAATGCGTGTTTAACAACATCATAATCTGCATTTATTTTTTCGCATATCTCAAAAAGCACATTAGCAAAAACAATACGAGTAGCATTAAATGTATTATGATAATACTTCATTATTTCTGCTTCAGTTGGTGTTACACGCATTTGACTCTTGGGTAAATCTCCATGACTGCGTATAACAACATAATAATGATTAATATTTTCAGTACCCACTAATAATAGTTTATGATCAAAAACAAAATCATATTCTGCACTGCGCTCTTTTAAAAATTCAGGAACAAATACAATACGATCTGTATTGTATTTTTGGTTAAGTTTATTAGTATGTCCAGGCTTAATTGTACTTTTTATAGCACAAATACCAGTATAATTATTTTCAAATAGCTCGTGTACTACACTGTCTACAATTTCAGTATTACAACTACCATCTTGATTACTTGGCGTAGGAACACAAATATAACATATTTCTGTGTTTAGTACGTCAGATATACTGGTGCCTAAAATTAAATCATGTACACTAACATTGTATCCACATTTTTCAAAACCTGACTTGCAAGCATTACCTACAACTCCTAAACCAACAACACCTATTTCCATTTTACACTACATCCAAAACTAGGGTTGGGTTCCCAATTGATTGGTTTATTTACTAGTGTTAAATCCAATGCATGACGTAAACTACTGCCAGTGGGCATTAAGTCGTTACTAGTGTGACTTGGATCTAGTTCACCATGATATACAATAATACCATCAGTGTCTACTACATAAAACTCAGGTGTGCATACTGCACCATATGCTGTTGCAATACCTTGATCGCCATCAAAAATATATGGACATTGTAAATCCCACCGTTCCATAAAATCCTCCATGTATTCAGGAGCATCTTCTGGATGACTATCTTCAGTTGTTGGACTTGCATCATTACTGTTAATAGCAAATACTTTGACTCTATCTTTGTAATCTTTTACTAGTTGACTGATTGCTGGCATCCTGAATAGTACATATGGACAATGATTACAAATAATCATCACTAAGTTTACATGCCCACGCTCTGCAGGATAAAACGCCTGCTTTCCAATCATATTGTCGCTTGTTTCTAAAGACATTTTTCTAATCCTGTTTTTAAATCTGTCCATATAAAGTCAGGGACTAAACTTTTTAATTTTGTTAAATCAGGTGCCCTTCTTGGAGTACTGCCAGGCGGGCTATCTACTAATTCAAAATAGTCGGGTAGCTGCAAGAGTTCTACAATAATATTTGCAACGTCTATAATTTTAGTTTCAGTTGGATTACCAATATTAATAATTTTGTTTTCTTCTTTCAATACAGATGTTGTTAATTTTACTGCATCCTCAACATAACAAAAACTGCGAGTGTCACTCCACCCAGGTAGTTTATAGTCTCCTGTTTTAACACGATCTATAAACTCTGGAATAAAATGATTTTGCTGTCCTGGACCATATACATTGTGGTACCGTAGTATTGTATATGTGTTACCACGTTCTACACTATGACTAATAACTGCACTTTCCATTGCAATTTTTCCACTAGCATAACACCAACGTGGATTTGTAATATCTTCCACTGTCAGTGGAACGTCTTCCGGTGTAGGAATTGTCGCCCATCCCTGATTGACAGTTCCAGCATATTCTTCACTACTTCCAGCATATACAAAATGAGCATTAGGGTAGCGTTTAAGTAAATTCATTGTTGGTGTAACAATACTATCAATAACACTAAATGGAGTGCTATAGAAATTCTTTGTACTATTAAATGCTGCTAAGTGTACAACTGTATCAATATCATCAGGAAGTACATTTACAAATTTAGTATTACTGAGGTCTCCATTGTAATCACAATTTTGTTTGTCAACTGTGATACAGTTCATGTATTTTTTTAAATGGCTACCTATAAATCCATTTGCTCCTGTTAATAATATCATGTATACTCCATTAACTACTATGTTTATTTATTCAACAATACTTTTAAGAATTTGTATAAATCTTTCTTTTTGGTCTTGTTTAAAGGTTACCTTTAAATGATTCCAATTGTAAATGTTTTGTTCGTGAATTTTCTCTAGTAACTCTGGAGTCTTTTCAATTTCTATTATTTCCATTAGACTTGATCTACACTTTATTAGTCTGTCTATCATGTACGGCTCTTCGTCATAATCTTCACTAAACAGCCAATCCCAGGTTTTAAATCCCCAATCATTAAGCTGTTTTACTATGCCCTGTTGCCCAACCCATATTGTAGGTTGTTGATACACAAATGCTCTAAAGGTTGCTTCACTTATGAATAACCCACTGCTTTGAATGTCTGTTTCAGTTATAACACTAGCAAAGCTGGCGTTATACCAAGGTAAACTACTGACAGTTGTATCTGAACCAGCGCACCAGTTACTGTCATGATCTGTAACATCTAAAACATAAGGAGTGTGTAATCCTACGTCTGCTAAATCGTGCCACATGTCAGATATTTCTTTGTCAGTCCATTTAAGACTGGCCATATGTTCTTGATAAGTTTGCATAATAGTAATAAACGCACGTGCCTTATCTAAAAAACCCCAGCCGTCTATTCTGTCAGCAATACTAATAAATCCATGAGGAGGGTGCATTAGATATGGTTTATTTTTTAATAACCAAGTCCAAAATACTCTGCCAGGTTTCATAAAACGCTGTAAGCAAATATATTGAGCAACAAAATTGCGTTCAGTGATTGGTTTTAATGTCCAGTCTTTGGGGTCAATTTCTGATTCTACATGTCTAAGAATATCATGTCCATAGCAAGTAAACCCAAACGTTCTAATTTTTTTACTTTTTTGTCGCTGTTGTACTCGTAGATCTCCGCTTACCCATACAACATTATTATAGGGTATATTTTCTTTATCACAAAACTGTTCAAGAGTTAAATCAAAGTCATGTGAGTGTTCTATCGGATAATCATTAGATGGATTTGTACTTTCTTGGAATGTACTAAAAACAATACGACATTTGCCTTGTTGTGCATCTATTAACACGTTCTTGGGAATGTATGGAGAAATGACGCCGTTAATCGCAGGATGACTATCTGGATCTTGGTTTAACTCACACCAATGTATATAAGTGCCAGACTCTGATTCAGATAGTTTATAAGTTTTTAGAAGTTCTGGAATTAAGGGACATTGCCAATGCTTATTCCTGTCAATCTTTGGAATCATGCCAGTAGTTATCCCAAATATATTTTAGCTCTGGAAAAGTACTTCTAGTATCTTCATTACGCAATAAATCTAACCTGTGTGTATGCTTACACATTTCAATCAGTTCTTTTTCATTTGATTTTTCACTGTGCATCCATTTAATAGCAGTATGAATAGTACTATAAACTGGACTATGTGGTTTAACACGTAACCAGTCTAAATGGCTTAGCCATATATCTTCTACTTCCTTTTTCATATGATCAGGAAAATTTTGAATATTATAAAAACTTGGATTTTGTAGTATGTTCCAGAACATGCTCCACTTAGTTACCCATCCCTTTTCAACCCACTGTCTATTTAAATCACACACAGTATAAGCATTTAAAATCTGTATAGTAGGACTTATTCCTACTTTTACATGTGGGGTTTCTTTATGAATTAGTTGCATGTTTTGTTCTATTTCTGGCCATACAGTATCTTTACGTATGTTTTCTGCACGTTTACCGTATGTGTCGATACTGCCAGCACAGTATACATTACTAAAATGTTTCCACATGTCAACAACATTTGTTTGTTTGTACTTCATAATACTTAAATTACTACTGTATCTTATATGTACATCGGTAAGTTTAAGCTCTATTAATTTGTTTAGTATACGATAATGTTCTTCCATGAACAAAGGCTCACCACCCGCAAAATATATTTCTTGCATATGTGGTAGATACTCTTCCAATCTATCAAGTAACTTTTTACTGTCCTTTACGCCATGAATAATTGCAGTTGCGTTTGGATCCCCAGTACCGTAATTATGAATTTCATGTTCTGTACTTAACTTTTTTGCGTCAGCAAACCATTTACTACTGCTAAAGTGGCCGCACATTTTGCAACGCATATTACAAATATTACTAAACCTGATATCTAAATATATTGGTTTTGCTTCAGTAGCATTGCCTTGGTCGTCTGTGCTTAGTACCATTGGTTTAGATGCTTCATGAAACTTTGTTATTGCGTCATGTCGTAAACTAAATCCACTCTGATCTTCTTTTTTATAACATGTACTACAATGTGGTACTTTTTTATCATTAACTAACGATTTGCGCAATGTACGCATATTATTGCCTTGCCAAATATCATCAAAATCTTCTTGATTAATATTACCAATCGGTCTTTTCCAGTCCCCAATACAACAAGGCAACACATCACCAGTTGCAGTTACATGAATATGACTCCATAATAAAGGACAATAACTTTTAGTTTGTTTAATCATTTCATCAGGAGTTAAATTATCCTGTATTAATTTTTTAATATCTGTCATATTACTTCTTACTACTTAATTTTTTAAAATCTAAATTACAGTCATTTAAGAAATCTTCATATTCAGGAAACGTTTTGGAAAAGTTAGTATTTCTGCGCTTATCCATATCAGTGATAAAGATATGAAAGTTTGCTTTCCAAATTTGCATTAGCTCTTCACACCTTTCGTTTTCTCTATGAGCATAATAAGCATAGTCAACAACTCTACCCATTTTTTCTGCTTCAAAATCATAAAAGTTTTTATTGTCAGGACCCGCTGTTAGATTGTTCATCATAAAATTATATTGGTCCCACAGCATAGGCATTGTTTGTTTTCTATCAGGAATTGGAACACCTAAATGAACTGGCCAAGTGATAGGACTAATATCTAAATGCACTGCACAAGGTTTTTCTCCCCTATCCCAATTGTCAATTAAATTGTTTTCTAGGAAAAAGTTTGCATAGTTTGAAAATCTGCCGTTATATTTGTTTTTAGATTGTTTAATTTTTAAGATTTCTTCTAAAAATTTTCCGTAACTTGGAATACTCATCAGACTATACGCTGACATTATAGTATTGTCAACTGTTGGATGTTCTTCTATTAGTTGTGTGAGTCTTTCCCACAACATATTAAAATCTAATCCGGTACGAATATATTCAGCCTGCTCTCCCCAGCCATCAAGACTAGTAAAAAGTGTTAATTTTTTAACAATGTTGCTATCTTCATTTCGTTTAATAAAGTTTAGTAACTGTTGCCAATTTTTTTCAGGTGCATTTAGATTTGTATTAATATTTAATTCTAAATCAGGAATAGGATTATTTTCTATTTCTGAAAGTAACTTAAAAGTATCCTTGGCCATTAATGGCTCGCCACCAGTAATACGCAAATTTTTAATACCAGTTCTTAGTTCAGGCCACCATGACCAAAAAGCATTTACATACGGATTATAATCTCTATTCTTATAAGGTAATTCTCCAGTATGCCTTGCCCATTCTAAACTGTGATATTCCCACTGTCTTTCTGACGTAGTATCATCAAACAACATAATAGGTGTTTCTGTTTCTTGTTCTTTAACCCAACTGCTACTAAATGTAGGACTGCAATAAGTACATTTCAAATTGCATACGTTGCTAAAACTAACTTCCAAGTAACTGGGTATGTGTTTTTCACCCAGTCCACTTTGTTTAATTTTTTCAAATCTATCTGCAAAAAGATTGGCACTTTTTAAATATCGATCTGTTACTGCTTCTGAATTACTATCTTCCATTTTATAACAGTAATTACATGGACTAGGACGTTCACCGTCTAACATAGCCTTGCGCTGTTCTATTTTTTGTTTACTGTTATGTATAGCAGTTGGATTGTTTTCTAAATCTTCAAGATCTATCTTGTGTGGAGCAGGGTGGTGACAACTATGAGTCATGCCAGTATGCAAGTGCATTGTTACCTGATCCCATTTTGCTAGACAAAATCCTGGACCAACAGTATTCAATTTTTCTCGCATCTGTATTGCTTTGTCGAGCTCTTGTTGATTCATTTACTTAATGCCTTTTTTCTCATTGATGAAAGATTCCCTAATCTTATATCAGGTCTGTCAAATATTGGATCTCTTAAAAATTCTAAAAACTGTTGATGTTCTGGATGATCCTCTTTCCAAATACATTTATGATTATATACTTCTGGACTCCAAGTTCCCCAATCACTCACCATGCTAAAACAAATTTCATTATGGTTAGGAAAACTGCTGTCAATAAGTTCTATGTATTGTTTCATTTCATGATAGTTATCTTGTTGAACAACAAAGTCGTAAAAAATTCTAAAATTAGGAAACTCAACATGCTTGCTATCTAAAAACTTACAATTGTTTTGCAATAAATCCCAGTCACCATTAAGCCTTGTTTTATTTTCATAAGTTTCTTTTGTAGCTGCATCAAAACTTATTCTACAATCTCCAAGATTTTTATGAATTTTGTGTATACGTTCCCATAGTTTAGGTGTATACATTACTCCATTAGTTTGCATATTAATGGTAAGATTGGGGAAATCACTACCATTAATATTATATAGCATGTCTCTATATATTTTACTTGCCCATGGATCTCCACTACCAGTAACAAAAATACCAAAATTTCTATCTGTTGGTGTAGTCAAAAATGCTTCAACTAACTTATCATTGATTTGTTTACGTTTATCATATAATGGACCTTCAGTATAAAGTAGTTTTGTAGTTCTGCAACTAGGACACTTTAGGTTACAACTTTCATCATTACTAAAATTTATATAAGTAGGTAATTGTTCTGATATTAGACTTTTAGATATTAGAGCTTGCTTTTCATGTGGCAAGACATATTCTTTACCTTGTAAAATATCAGAAACATTATTAAGATGATCGCCTTGAATCATAGGACAAAAAGCAGTCTGACAGTAATCCCATTTTCCAGTAAAAACCTGTTTACGTAGCTCTTGTGCTTTTTCGCCATTCCATATTTCTTCTATAGAATTTTCTAAAATATTTCCAATTGGATAAGGAAGCCAACTTGGACAACACATCCAACACCGGCCGTGCATATCTACTTCCAACCAGGTATACAATTTGTTACAATATTTTCCATTTAAATCAGGCTGTTTAAAATCTAAACCTTTGGTATCTTTAATCCATACATTACCAAATAATGGATGTCGCATATGCCCAACCGCATTAGCAGCCCAGGGTTGGTGTAGTACTTTTGACATTGTTTACTCCAAACTGTCGTCTACTTGATCTTCACGCACTTGCGCTCCTAACCTACTAGGATTAACATAAACTTCTTTAAAAAATCTGCTGGCTTTTTCATCCATATCTGCAATTTCTAAATCTAATTCGTCCTGTAAAATGCGACCCAAACGTAACGTTTCTTCTTTAAGTTTCTGACTATTATACTTATATCCAGTGGCAGGGCAGATCATATCACCATCGTCATCTGCAAATTGCGGCATAACAGTTTCCTGAAAAAACTTGGTGTGCCATTCAAAATCACGTACATCACGCCAATCCCATCCATCACGATCGATATTAGTCATATAACAACCAAGACGTGATCCATAAATCGCCCAAAGTCCATTAGGAGTGTCTTCTCCAACACTCATCCACACTAGCATACGTTGATAATTTCTCTTGTGTATCTTTTTAAGTGCATATTTGTCTACAACGTCTCCGTTTTCCAAACTCATTTTACAGCCTTCACGAAATCCTGCTCTATATGCTTGGTATGCACTGCCGTTATTGTGTACATCACAATAGATATTGTTCATTTGTACATAATGAATATTCCAACAAAAATCAACCTGTGCCGCTTTGTCTCCTTCAGGTGCCGCTTCATGTGTACGCATTCCATTTACAACATGTACTGGCCAGCACTTAATACCACCATTACCATAAACAAGTCCGTTTACCATATTTTTGCCCGCCCAACTAATAACATGGTTAGCGCCAACTTTGTCCATATCTAGTTCTATATTAAAAAAATCATCATGCACAATATTGTCTGCATCAATAGTAATAAAACGTTCAGTGTCACTGAGGGCGGCGGCGGCCTTGTGTGCAGCATCACTACCCCATACTCCATGACTGCGTTTAGCCCATGGGCATTTATCTAATAAGTCTGCATAATTTTTATCTGCATTAGGTTCGTCATAACTAATAAAAATAACGTCAAATTCTGTAATTGGTACTAAGTTAGCCATATGTATTAATCCTTTATAGACAATATCAGTCTATGCTTGTTGTGTATTAAGTTGTAGTCGAAAATGTTATTTGCCTCTACTGGTAACTTGATCGTATTATGCTTTTTGAGTTCTTCTACATCAACATATATCGTACCATAGTATTCATCTATCGAGTTTTTTCCAACTACGTGTAATTTTAAGATTTGTTCTAACAAACCTATTTCTTCTAATTCATGAGTGCTGACATTTTTTTCTACAAAAACACCATCTGCATTACTGTATATAGTAATATGGGGGAATGGAAAATTTTTAAATGCCCGGTCAATAATAAAATTGCGATTTTTAACAAGTGTGTTTTGTAAAATATTTAATTTTTCATTTAAAATTTCTACATGATAGTTCTTAAAACAACGTCTAGTTAACAAACCAATATCTTTTACATTAGTATATTGTAATGTGTCACTAATGTCAAATAATAAATTTCCTTTGTCTAATAATTCGACAGCATCCACTTCTAACCTACCAATATAAAAATCAGGATTGTTGTGTTTAACCAAATAAATGGTTAAGTCACTTTCCTTACTAATATGTAATTCTTTTTTAAATGTTAATTTGGTTAATTTTTGAATACTTGTTGGATTTATTTCTATTAGAAGTTTGTTATTTCCAGTATATATCTTTGCACGTATATCCCAGTCTTTTTTAAATGTTCTGGATATTTGGTGTAATGTTTTTTCACTACTACGTAAACGCAATTTGTCATCACGTTTAATAATTCCAAGATTTTCATCATCAACAAATGCTACAATATAATCACGTTCATTGATATCGCCTTTTAATATTTTTTTGGCTAAAATATCGGAAGTTTCTAAAAAAACATCAGTATTATCTAATGGCTGTCTGGAGGTAACAAAATTAATTTCTCCATTCCACTCATTATAAGAAACAAAGTATTTTTTTTCTTCTACAACTGTAGTTGGTACTAGATCAAATGCTAATTCCATAATCTTCCAATGTGTCCTGATCTATAAATGTCGAGCTATTGTAAAAACACAACCCCGATAAATTGTGATTGTTTATTTTTACCTTGTTGTCTTTAACCCAACAACTTAAATATCTTGTCCAGTCTTCTGGCAAATCATGATCGTCTAATTGTACATTCTCCAAACTTAAAAATGTATACTTAAAATACTCATTGGATATATCAGTATATCCAAATAGTTTTATTGTAATATTAATCAATAGATTTAAACTAAAATAATCTGGCTTGTTTTCTTTAACTAAGTTAACATATACACTTCTCCAGTTCTGCAATACTGGATCTAATAGTTTAAAAAATTCACTAGCATATTCTGATTTTTTAAAATAAAAAATGTCTGTAAAATATGTAGTAAAATTATTTTTTTCATGACATTTAAAGTAATTTAAAAAATCACTGTGTTCGTTTTTAAAATTTGTAGTTTTATCTGGAAATAACAAATCATAATATGATAAATTATCCCAAATACCATCAATATTATTCATCAGTAATGACTGCTTACGTAACCAAATATTTTGTTCGAATGGTGTACAATAATATATTTGCCACATATTAACTTCAAAGTCCTGATCTATTATAGCACCATATGGTAACTCAACTACATAATCAAAATTTTGCTCTATATGTTTGGGCAATTTTTCATAATTATCAGTAACTAGACATGTTTCTCTAGTTTTATCATTTATTTTAATACTACGTGCTAATAGTGATGCTTCAGATAGTGTTTCCATATCTGATGATGAACTTAATGTAATGTATCCTTGATTAGACATCTAAAACCTCCAGCATTTCTTTCCAGTGGCGATCAATACTACGTTTATTCATCATGTGAATGTTATCATAATAGTTGCGAGTAGCAATATCTTTCCATGGCTCGTTACGATCGTTTGCTAAAAATATCCAGTCAGTTGGGCTTTTAACTTCCCAAAGTTCATCTTTTTGATCCATATAAACCATTTTTTGATCTCGTATTTCATGAATCATATCACCAGTGCCTACCATACCATTCATTAAATGAACAGCGATACTCACACAATAATCTGTTCTAAATAGTGCGCCTGGAAAATTATATAAAAATTTATAAAATTCATAATTATCAGCCACGTGTGCCCAAATGTCAAAAAACATCTCACTCACATCGCTCTTGTCAAAATAAACAACAGTTGACCACCACATGGGAATTCCCACTGGATTTAGGTAACGCTCATATAAAAATGGTGGCTCATGTTTTAAATTTCTAGCCTGTTGATACATACCGACACTTACATCACTATCAAATAGATAATCTAAACTGTCATTTCTTACAAAGTAATCGATATCCAATAATAATGTTTTATCAAACGGACTGTATTGTGAAATTAAATGCTTGTTGCTATTTTTAAATTCACTAGTAAATTTAGTCCATGGACTGTCAAAGTGAGTCCGCATATTTTGTTTATGTTTAACTTTTGTAAACACAACTTCATCAAATGCCTTGTCAACTAAGTCTTGTCCACGACTGCTAACCAAGTATTTGAAATCACCTTCCTCAGTTATAAGGCAGGTGTTGTTATTTTTCATAAATTTCTTTACATATAATGCCGCAAGCAATGCTAATTTAACATAGTCGATATCTTTATTATTATAAGCAAAGAAACAAACGCCGTTGTAACTCATTGATTACCAATCCATAATTTTTTTAATACTTCTAGCCTTTGCTAGTTTTTTAGACTCTGCTAAAAATTCATTCATAGAACCATTATATGCTTCTACAAGTGTTGTTAAAAATTCCTTTGGATCTGAAACTTCAATAGGGTTATTTCTTTCGTCAACAACTACAATTTCAGTATTGTCCAAATTAATTAATGTATTGACAAAACTGATTGTTGATTTATCGGCTTTAAAAGTTCCGTTATTA
>Ga0255765_1000663_pt1 | contig 46407 bp, 60 predicted proteins | sample 041ome_8_FD_179965 | JGI IMG/M metagenome (GOLD analysis project Ga0255765, IMG submission 179965) | Coastal salt marsh microbial communities from the Groves Creek Marsh, Skidaway Island, Georgia - 041407BS metaG (version 2) | ecosystem: Environmental > Aquatic > Marine > Intertidal zone > Salt...
AAAAAGACAAAATTTAATGTTTACAGCTACATTTTCAGATCCATTCAGATCGCTGGTCAAACAGTTTTCAAATGATCCTATTGAGATATCAGTAGCTAAAGACAATGAAACCGGAAAAAATATCGAACATTATTGTCATCCCGTTGATGCAAGTAACAAAGCAAAGCTCCTCATTCATTTGATAAAAAATGAAAAATGTAATCAAGCGCTTGTATTTACTAGAACAAAACATGGAGCAAATAGACTCACTAAAAAACTTATCAATGCTAAAATTACAGCAGTTGCAATTCATAGCAACAAAACACAGAACTATAGAACAAAAGCCTTAAATAAGTTTAAGAAAAATCATATTCAAATATTGGTGGCAACTGATGTTGCAGCTAGAGGAATAGATATAAAAAATATGAACCAGGTAGTAAATTTTGATCTTCCAAGCGTGGCAAAAGACTACATTCATAGAATAGGTAGAACAGGAAGAGCGGGAAAATCAGGGAAAGCCATATCTTTTGTTTGTAGTGACCAACAAAAATTATTAAGCGATATTCAGAAGCTTCTCAATCAAAAATTACCAATGTATACTGTGGAAGGTTTTGAACCGACCAACGATATGCAACCAATCAAGAAATCTAAAAAGAAAAAGAAGTTTAGAAAGCGTTTCAAAAAATAAAAATTATTATAGAGGAAAAATTATATTAATATTTATTAATGAAGCTCAGTCATATACTATATAAATCAAATAATCTTTCAGAAGCTGTTAAACAATTTGAAGAAGAGGGATTTAAAGTTGAATACGGATCAAAGCATAATCCTAAAAATGCTTTAATATATTTTTCAGAAGGACCCTATATAGAAATTCTTGAAAAAGCTCCGATTTCAAATTTTTACACGATCATATTAAGATTGATCGGTAAAACACATCTGGTGAATCGTTTTAATAGTTGGAAAAATGCAGAAGAAGGATATTTTGATATTTGCTTAGAAACCTATAATAATGATTTTGATGATGAAGTTCAAAAATTGAATGAATATAAAGAACATTATTTTATTACCAACAGTAGTAGGTTGGATCCATCAAATAGATTATTAAAATGGAAATTATTATTCCCTAATAACATATATCTTCCATTCTTTATGACATACTTTAACATTGATCCAAAACCAAAAAACTTTATTCATCCGAATGGCGTTAAAAAAATAAATGAGGTATCTTATTATACAGATAATTCTCTAATTTCAATTTTTAAAAAGTTATGTGATGATAGCACTATCAAATTAACTCATCAAAAAGGAGAGATGCGTGTTAGTTTTCAAAAATAAATTTTACCTGTTTGTTTTTTTATTATGGCAAACGAATATTTTTTCTCAAAGTATTACAATGGTAGATCCATCGAATAATATCGGTATTGATAAATGGGGAATAGTCAATGATGGTGTCATGGGAGGCATTTCACAGTCTAATATTTATCTTAGTGAGGCAAGTAATATTATTTTTGCTGGTAATGTTTCCTTAGCAAATAATGGTGGATTTGCGTCTATTAGAAGAGGATTTGATGGTAATCAATTAAAAGGATTATCAACATTCTTACTTAGAGTAAAAGGCGATGGTAGTATTTATAAATTTCGCCTGACTACCAAGGGCAGTTATGCCAATTATTCTGCTGATTTTAAAACCATTAAAGATCAGTGGATGGATATTAAAATCCCAGTTGAAAATTTTAAACCTTACTATTTTGGTAGAAGTATTAGAGCACCAAAATTCAAAGTTCATAAAGTTAATTCTATGAGCATTCTTATTTCAGATAAGCAAGAAGGAAATTTTTCTTTAGAAATTGAATATATTAAAGCTTTATAATTATATAATTAACTAAAGTATATTTCCGTCTCTATCCAGTATAATTGGCTCACCAAATCCTAAATTCTTAATTAATTCAAGCTGAGTTTTAGCATCACCAGCAACAACATAAATCATATGTTGTCCATTTAGATAATCATTGGCCAATTGCTGCACATCTTCTACAGTCATTCCTGTTAATACATCTTGTTGATTAGCAATGTAATTTACTGGAAGATTGTACTTGCTGATGTTGTCAAGCATATTTATAAGACTTCCAAGCGTTTCAAATCTTAGCGCATTGCTCTTGATTAATTTATTTCTAGTAACATCTAAGTCCTCTTGGAAGTAGCTAGAAGCATAATTCGTGATTAAATCTCTAAATATCTCCAAGGATTCCAAAGTTACATTTGTACGAACTTGTGAGTATGCATAAAAAGGTGTTTGAAATTTATTTGGTCGCAAGAAAGATCCTGCTCCGTAAGTATATCCTTTCTCTAAACGCAAAGTTCTCATTAACCTAGCTTCCATTCCTCCACCTAATCTGTTATTGGTAACATCTAGAGGGTATAAAAGTGGATCTGCTCCTGGAATAGTTAATGTACCAACTGTAATAGCAGATTGTTTAGCATCAGGTATATCAATAAAATATACCACTGGTTTTGATGGTGCATCTACCATTGCTATTATTGGTATTTGAACAGAATCTCCGTTCCATTTCTTATTAAAATCGCTTAACACATTTACAGCTTCTTTTTCATTGATATCTCCAACAATGTGAAAGTGAGCAACCTGTGGAGATATATTCGCATTAAAATAGTCTTTTAAATCAGACATGGTAATTGATTCAACACTCTCAGCCGTTCCTCCTAACGGTGTTGCAGATGGATGATTATCGCCATACAATCTTTTATTTAAAGCATTGAATGCTAAAGATTGTGGATTACCTTTCACTTGTTGAATGGAAGCCAGCCTTCTAGTTTTAGCAATTTCAAATGCTTTTTCATCCCATCGCGGCTCTGTCAATATTTCATTTACTAAATCAAGTGTAGCATCCAGATTTTTAGCCAAGCTATTTCCAGATATACTAATACTTTCTAAGCCTGCACTAATAGAAATTGAAGATCCTAGAAGATCAATTGCCTCTTCCAGTTCGGCTGGTGTTTTGCTTTTAGTTCCTTCATCCATTAGGTTGGCAACTAAGCTTGCAGTACCTTTCTTGTCTGTTGGGTCTAACAATTGTCCTCCATCAATACGTAAATAAAACTGTACTAATGGTAATTCAGAATTTTCTATACCATAGAGTTTTGTACCATTAGAAAGACTATTTGTCCACACTTGTGGAATGGTTAATAAAGGCAATTCTCCAAGCACAGGTTCTGAGCGGTCATATTTAGTTTCTGTTTTCACAAATGGTTTATTTTCTTGACCATATTTCATATCAAATTGCTTTTCTTTTCCTCTTACTACCTGCTCTTCCTTGATAAATGCTTCTTCTGAATCATCTAGAATTAATTCTGGTTGAGATTGAGGAACTACACTTAAAATGACAGCATGCTGATCTTTGATATATTTATTGTAAACGTGCATGACATCTTCTTTTGTAACACTTAAAATATTAGCAATATCTGTTGTGACAAATCCAGGATCTCCAGCATATTCATTATAAAATCCAAGCTGTCTTGCTTTGCTAAGATTGGTAGAAATACTATTATAAAAGGCTGTTTCTTGACCTGCTTTTATACGTTTGAGGTCATTGTCACTCACACCGCTTGCTTCAAAGTTTGCTAATGATTGCATAATAGCATCATAAATATCATTTAAAGATGTATTGGCATTTGCACGAACACTCATGCTGAATTGTCCAGCAATTTCAGATGAATAATTATAGGCAGATGCGGAAGGCGCTAATTGTTGTTTCTCAATAATTTCTTTATAAAAAACAGAATTTCTTCCATTCGATAATAGCTCTCCCAAAGTGTTTAATGCATAAGAATCCTTGCTAAACTGTTCAACGCTTGGAAAAGTAAGAGAAAGTTGAGGAAGCTGAGCATATTTATCTAAATGATATAATTTTTTTGTCTCGGACAAGGTCACTAGTCTTACTTCTGGTTTTTCAATGACATTTTCATTGGGTTTTATCTCCCCAAACCAGCGTTCAACTAGTTGCTTTGTTTCATCAAAATCAATATCTCCTGCGATGACTACTGTTGCATTGCTTGGACCATAAAATTCATTATAAAATTCTTTTACATCTTCTATGGTTGCAGCTTGTAAGTCTTCAAGCTCTCCAATCACTGACCAACTATAAGGATGTCCTTGAGGGTAAAGTGCTTTTTGTATAATACCACTGCTATGACCATATGGTTGATTATCTACACGTTGCCTTTTTTCATTTTTGACAACCTGAATTTCTCCTTCCAGTGTTTCAGCATCTACCGTATTAATCATAAAACCTAATCGATCTGAATCAATCCACATTAGTTTTTCTAATGCATCTTTTGGTACTATTTCATAATAAATAGTGTAATCAAAGCTTGTTCCACCATTCCTGCTTCCACCCCAAGTAGGGATCAGTAATCTGTTTGCACCTCGAGGAGTATTTTCAGATGCAGTAAAAGCCATGTGTTCAAAGAAGTGAGCAAATCCAGTTTTACCAGGCTTTTCCCTATTTGATCCAACATGCACAATGGTGGAAATTGCAACTAAAGGATCTGAACTGTCTTTGTGAAGAATAACTTTAAGACCGTTGTCTAATGTATACTTTTCATAATCAATAGATAATTCATTGGTATTATCTGTACAATTGATAATAAAAGCTAAAATAAAAACGATTAATAAATTTTTTTTAATAAACATAATTTCTCCTAATTAATATAATAGCTCCTAAAATAGTGAATATTTTTTATGAATATCGATAATTTTTATATAAGAGCCATCTATATTTATAAAGTGTTGAGACGACTGAGGTTCTAAAAGTATTCCTGAAAGAGCGCTATAAAATACTTCTTCTTTATTGATAAAATTTCCTTTTATGATAATTCCGGGATCAAAGTACTGGAATTGACAAACATTAACGACTTTGACCCCATTTTGTTTACACATTTCTACTCGATGGTGACCATCAATGATAATATTTTCTTCTGATACTGCCACAGCTGGAATAAAGGATTTTTCAATGTACATTTTATTCCAATAGCTAACATGTTCGTTCGTTGTTTTTTCATGAGGTCTAAGGAGTTCTATTGGAACCTTAAGATTATATTTGAATTTCCTCTTCATTATTATCCAACTGATGGCAGTCCTGAAAGAGCCATTGCTATTTCAGATTCAGAATATTTATTATCAAAAAGCTTTCCATCAAAATAGTCAATGTATGCTTGCATATCAAAATGACCATGACCACATAAATTGAATAAGATAGTTTTTGTTTCACCGCTTTCTTTGCATTTTAAGGCAGCTTCAATTGCTCCTTTTACTGCATGGTTTGCTTCTGGTGCTGGTACAATTCCTTCAGCTTTAGAAAAAGTGACACCAGCTTGAAATGTATCTAATTGTGTATAAGCTTCTGGAGCAATATAACCAAGATTTGTTAAATGGCTAATGATTGGTGCCATTCCATGATACCTAAGTCCTCCCGCATGGAAGCCAGAGGGTACAAATTCTGAACCTAGAGTATGCATTTTAGTTAAAGGTGTCATTTTCCCTGTATCTCCAAAATCATAGGCATATTTTCCTTTTGTTAGCGATGGACAAGCGGACGGTTCAATCGCCTTTAGTTCTATAGAGCTATTATCTCTAAATGATTTACCTAGAAAGGGAAGAGCGATTCCAGCAAAATTACTTCCACCTCCAGTACATCCAACAATAATATCTGGATATTCATCCTGTTTTTCTAGTTGCGACATGGCTTCTTGTCCTATGATAGTTTGATGAGTAAGTACATGGTTTAATACAGATCCAAGCGCATACTTTGTTGAGTCGCTTTTAACGCATTGCTCTACTGCTTCAGATATAGCAATTCCCAAACTTCCAGTTGATTCTGGATTTTCAGCAAGAATTTTTTGTCCAATTTCCGTTTCAATTGAGGGACTAGCTATACATCTTGCTCCAAACGTTTCCATCAATGCTCTACGATATGGTTTTTGATTATAACTGACTTTAACCATATATACATCAAGGTCTATTCCAAATTTAGAACATGCAAAAGCTAAGGATGAGCCCCATTGCCCAGCTCCAGTTTCAGTAGTCAATTTTTCTACACCTTCTTGCTTATTGTAATACGCTTGAGGTATTGCAGTGTTGGGCTTGTGACTTCCAGTGGGGCTAACTCCTTCATATTTATAGAAAATCTTTGCAGGAGTGTCTAAAACTTTTTCAAGATTCCTAGCTCTATATAATGGACTAGGTCGATATAATTTATAGATATCTTGAACTTCTTCAGGGATATCAATAAATCTATCTTGACTGACCTCTTGTCCTATTAATTCCATTGGAAATAATGGCGACAAGTCATCTGGACCTACAGGATCTTTTCTACCAGGATGAAGTACTGGGGGAAGAGGTTCTGGTAAATCAGCAGATATATTGTAAAATTTTTCAGGCATTTCTTTTTCGCTTAGCTGTGTTTTAATAATCATTTTTTTCTCCATTAGTTTTGATTGATTCATAGTTCAACCATGATTGTAAAGTTTAAGTAGATGTAGTTATGTTAAGATTGCACGTATGTGCAGAAGGGTATTATTGGCCTGAAGGCCACCAATGAAGATTCCAAGAGAAAAGCGTTTTTGAGTCAATTAACATGAAAGATATTAAATGTACTTTAGGTGCCATTGCAAGAAAAATATTATATATTGTATAAAATAAATACATTTTAAAAGGAGAGTATAATGAAGATTTTAATTGTTTTAGTGTTATCTACTTCACTTTTTGGTCAAGCTAAAGAAGTTAATTCTTCTGCAATGTGGGGAGTGTATGCAGGATATCAATCCATGCAGATTTCAGGGATTGAAGATGATGCATCTGATGAGGAGCTGGAATCTTTTTCAACAGATAGATTGGGTTCTTATTATATAGGAATATGGACGTCAACAGAATGGAAAATTGGATCATTGCCTGTTACAGTTGGTGCAGAACTTGGACATCGCGGAACTTCTACTAATTACCAAGCGGATCCTAGTGAAGATGAACCTTTGATGTATATAAATTCTGCTGAAATACTAATCACTTACTTGGATCTTTGGACGTCTGTTAACTATCGAATGTCAGATAAATTTAATTTATGGATTGGACCATCAATTGGAATTCATCTAGATGAAAAAGTAACCTTAGATATAGGAGGACAAGAAGCAGAAAGCGCTGAGCTATCAACCGATTTTGGATTTGATGAGAATGATTTTGGATTTCTTGTTGGAGCAGGATATTCAATTAGTGAAAATATTCACATTAATGCTGGTTTGTACAAAGGACTGAAAGACCATGATGGTGGAAAGTTTAATAATTTATTTATTGATCTTGGATATTCATTCTAAGCTAGGAGAAAACATATGGAAAAAACTGCAATAATAGCATTAGGAGGAAATGCTCTTTCCAATAAGCAACAAGCTGGAACTGTTAAAGAGCAATTTGGTAATACTAAAAAATCCTTAACAGAAATCGTTAAATTTTTGAGGAAAGATTATAATATCTGTATTACGCATGGAAATGGACCTCAAGTAGGAGATGAGTTGCTACGAATGGATTTGACACAAGATGAAGTGCCACCAATTCCTCTTGGTATTTGTGTTGCTGGTACTCAGGGAACAATCGGCTATATGATTCAGCAAACATTTCAAAATATTTTAAATCAGGAAAAAATTGATAAGGAGGTGGTGACCTTAGTTACGCAGGTTGTAGTTGATCCCAATCATCCATCTTTAAAAAATCCTACCAAGTTTGTGGGAAAACGTTTTTCAAAACAAGAAGCTGAAAAAAGAGCAAAAAGTATGGGTTGGATTGTAAAAGAGCAAGATCCTGGCGAATGGAGAAGAGTGGTGCCATCTCCTGATCCAGACTTTGTAATGCACGGTATTAGTATTAGAACTTTAGTACATGCAGGTATTGTTGTTTTAGCTGCAGGGGGTGGAGGTATTCCAGTTTTTGTAGATGATAATGAAAATTTTAAAGGGATTGATGCTGTTATTGATAAAGATTTAACGGCTGCAAAACTCGGTAGAGTCATCAGAGCTGATGAATACTACATTGTTACTGATATAGATCAAGTATATTTGAATTATGGAAAAGATAATCAAACACCTATTGATACAATGACGGACAAAGAAGCTAAGCAGTATCAAGAGGAAGGTCATTTCCAACAAGGGAGTATGTGGCCAAAAATTCGCTCAGCTATTCATTTTTTAAAACATCATGGTAAGAAAGTTGTTATTACTAATATTGATAATTTACAAGATGCAATTGATGGCAAGGCTGGAACAAGCATTATAAAAAAATAATGGACATACTTTCAGCTAATCAAATGATGTGGACTGCGTTTATTATTGGTCACATTACACCTTTAGCATTTATTTCCCTTTATTATTTCAAGTATATTTCGAAAGAAGTATTCTCGTTGTATTTTATTGGAGTGTTAGTTGGCTTTACTTGGGAAATTCCATTTTCATTAGCTGGAAAATCATTTCATTTGATATTAATTGATTGGCCAATTGATTTGCCTTTGGTCCGAAATATTGCTTATTCATTTATTGATGGATTGATATTTATTATTGGTATTTATCTTTCAAAGCTTATTCTTAAGAATTCTGATTTTTTATACAAATTCAATTCAAATGCATTGTTGATAATGATTCTTTGGGGAAGCTTTTCAGAATTTCTTGTAGATCTTAATGGCAATGGAAAGCTATGGCTATTTATAGACAACTGGTACAATCCAGTATTCATCACTATCAATGGAAATGGATTGACTATTATTCCTCAATTGATTTGGTTTGTTGCTCCAATTGTATATTATTTTAGCATTTTGAAATGCCTATCAAAAAAAATATAAGAAAGAAAATACGGTATGAGAGAACATGTCTATCTGAAGCTCATATTGCTAGATTATCTGATAATTTTTTAACACAATGGATGAAGCTATCAAGTGAATTATCATATGAATCAATAGCACTATATTATCCATTTGATTCTGAAGCATCTACACTTGAAATAATTCATTATCTTCATTCGAAAAATAAAAAAGTATTGCTGCCTGTTATTCAAGAGCAATCAAATGAACTTTTATTTGCTACATACCATTCTAAAACCATATTAGTTAAAAATACCTTTGGAATTTTAGAGCCCAAAGATAAAGAATTTTTTGAAAAATCAAATATTGATGTCGCATTGATTCCTTGCGTTGCATTCAATAGTAAATTATATCGCTTAGGAATGGGAGGCGGATATTATGATAGAACTTTTGCAGAAAAAAAATCAACAACTTGTATTGGTCTTGCATATAGTTTTCAGTTTGTAGATCAACCATTTGAGGAAAAACATGATATAAAAATGGATTATGTTGTTACACAAAAAGGTATTTTAAAATAATTATTTTGGCTTAGTAGCGCAGTAAATATTTACTATTCCTAAAGATAAATATTTTATTTCGATATTTTCGAATCCAACGTTCTCTAAAATTAATTGAAAATCTTTTCCATGAGGAAAATGTTCAGCTGAAGTAGACAAGTACTGATAAGCTCTTTGATTTTTAGCAATTATTTTTCCAAGAATTGGAACAATGATTTTAGTGTACATAGAGTATCCGAATTTAAATAAGATAAATGATGGAACAGCTGTTTCAAGAATGATTAATTTTTTTCCAGGTTTTAAAATACGTTTTATTTCCTGCAATCCTTGAAAAAGATTTTCAAAATTTCTAACTCCAAAGCCTACTGTAGCAACGTCAAAAACATTATCTTCAAAGCTCATTTGTTCTGCATCTTCTAGTTGGAATTTTATATTCTGCATGGATATTCCTTTTTTAATTGCTATGTCTAGCATCATAGAGGCATTATCAACTCCTACAACATTGACATTTTCTTTTGCAAAACATAATGCAATATCTCCAGTACCTGTTGCTATATCGATAACCCTTTTTGGATTATTTTGCATTGCTAAATCAAAAACAATTTTCCTCCATTTTTTATCCATATTTAATGTCATCATTTGATTGATATAATCATATCTTGATGAAATATTGTTGAACATGCTCTTAATCTGCATTTTCTTTGAGGTATTTTTTGATTTATCTGGCTTGACCACCTGATAAGATAAAGAAAAGGGCTGACATTGTGCCAGCCCTTTCTTCAGATAGTAATTATTTATTAGCTCCAAGCCAGTTGTTGAACAAGCCGATGTCTTCATGACGTCCTGGTGCCCAATACTTAGCATACGCTGCACCTTCTTCTTCTGAAAATGCTTTACTGAATAATGCAGGATTATCGTCACCAGCATTATCCGCATCTTCCATTGAATTGTATTCAGAAATAGTGATGACTGGGAAATATCCATCAACAACTTTTCCTGACCAAAGATGCGTTAATATTTTTTGACTAACAATTTTAGGATTATTAGCAATTACTTCTTTTTGGAATTTTTTCAACAATTCATAACGTTCTTCTGCAGAGCCATTTTCAACTAAACCCATTGGTTGAAAATATCCTACAGTTACAGTTACAATAGTTGAGTTTCCAAATCCACCACTTCTTTTCTTTTCAAGAGCCACGTGATTTTCAAAAATATGAAGATCTTCATGATAATTCTCAAAGTATTTTGATTGATGGTTCCATGCAGCTCTTCTTTCTTCATCATTAGGAAAAGCTGTTTGACGAATTTTACCAGCAGTTCTAATTGCTTCAGTTGCATCTTCAACGCTTGCATATTCGTTTACGATATGGACATCTTCAACAGCGCCTGTCCAATAGTGATACAGAAACATACTACTCTTTAGTAATTTGTTTGCTTGATTAGTTTTTGAATACCAAGTATTTACAGCTTGGTTTCTATCAGCAGCTGAACCACCGTCTACTTCAGACATATTGGTCCATTTATATTTGCTCCACATTACAACAGTATTATCAGTACCATTAGAATTGTATTGTGCAAATGTAAATGAGGTTAGTAAAGCTACCAGCATTAATATTTTTTTCATTTATCTCTCCTTAGTTAGTTAAATGATATACTTAATTCAATTTAAATAAAGATTATTTGTAAAGTGTAATATATCTTAGTAATCTTATTAATGAAAAATCTCCCAAATCAATTTTTTTATACTAAAAAAGAAGATAAGCTAAACGTTATTTCGCATGGTGTTGGATTTATTCTAAGTATTATTGGGCTATATTTTTTAATTACCAAAGGTCTTCAAAACTATCAATTTACCTATTTTATTAGTTTACTAATTTATGGAATAAGTTTATCATTAATGTATATTGCATCAACCTTGTATCACAACTCCAAAACATCTACATCTCGATATAAATTGCGCATGTTTGATATGATTTCAATCTATATTTTAATTGCTGGATCATATACACCAATTACCTTAACTCTTTTACAGAATAATGGAGGCTGGCTACTTTTTTCACTAATATGGTTATTGGCTCTACTTGGTATAGTTTGGAAGGTCTTTACCACTGGAAAATATAATTTTATATCTACATTACTTTACATTTTTATGGGCGGATTATGGTTGTTTTTTATTGAGGAATTTGTGGATGCTATTCCAGCGCCAGCGCTATGGTGGATTACTGCTGGATGTTTCACTTATTTGGTCGGCGTTATTTTTTATTTAATGGATAAGACTATTAAGTATAACCACTTTATTTGGCATCTTTTTGTATTGCTTGGCAGTACGTGTCACTATATCTCAATTTACTTTTATGTTTTTCCGTCCTAAGTTTATTTCATGAAGAAATATCCAGTACCTGCAGCATTCACCTCTTCGTTAGGTTTCAATGACTATGACCAATATCAATTGGTGCGTGAAAATGCTCAAGAAGATTCAAATGCATATTGGGAATCAGTTGCAGAACGAATTGATTGGTTTGAAAAATGGACAGATGTAAACAAAACGGACTATCATCAATCTCATATTGAATGGTTTTCTAATGGAAAGCTTAATGCATCCTACAATTGTTTAGATCGGCACATCAAAAACGGATTAGGTGACAAAACAGCTCTTATCTGGCAATCAAATGATCCCAATATATCTAAAGAAGTGTCTTATAATGAATTATTGCAGAAGGTATCTCAATTTGCTAATGGATTAAAACAGTCCGGTATTCAAAAAGGTGATAGAGTTTGCATATACATGCAAATGATTCCAGAGGCAATTGTAGCCATGTTAGCTTGTGCAAGAATAGGAGCAGTGCATTCAGTGGTTTTTGGTGCATTTTCAAGCGACGCACTGAAAAATAGAATAAATGATTCTGAGTGTAAGCTATTAATTACCCAAGACAATGGAGTACGAGGATCAAAGTTTGATATTAAGATGAAGGAAAATGCAGATGAGATTGCAAACGATTGTCCATCATTGAAGACGGTTATAATGGTAGAGCGCTCTGGAAACCCTATGCACATGCAAGAGGGAAGAGATTTTACCTGGAATCAGTTTATTGATGGATGTGCATCAGAATGTGAACCTGAAGTAATGGATGCAGAAGATCCATTGTTTATTTTGTATACCTCTGGATCAACTGGAAAACCAAAAGGAGTCCTGCATACAACTGGAGGATATATTGTATACGCATCACATACACATGAACTAGTATTCGATTATAATAAAGACGATGTGTATTGGTGTACTGCCGATATTGGATGGATTACTGGACACTCTTATATTGTGTATGGACCTCTCTCCAATGCTGCTACTCAAGTGATTTTTGAAGGGGTACCAAATTACCCTGATTTTGGAAGATTTTGGCAAATTGTTGAACAACATAACGTGAATGTTTTTTATACTGCTCCAACAGCACTAAGAGCCTTAATGAAGGAAGGAGATAGTTGGGTAAGTAAATATGATTTATCTAGTTTAAAAGTGTTGGGAACTGTTGGAGAACCAATCAAATCTCCAGAATGGCATTGGTATTTTAATACTATCGGGAATGGAAATTGTCCTATTGTTGATACATGGTGGCAAACTGAAACTGGTGGAATTTTAATGTCTCCTATCCCAGGATGTGTTCCTACAAAACCAGGATCAGCTACCTTGCCGTTGCCTGGAATAGTGCCAGCAATTTTAGATGAAGAAGGAAATGAAATAACCGAACGTAATGCTACCGGATTTTTAGTAATGACTCAGTCATGGCCGGGACAAATGCGATCTGTTTATGGAGATCATCAACGTTTTATAGATACTTATTTTTCGCAAGCTCCTGGAAATTATTTTACAGGCGATGGAGCTTATATTGACGATAATGGGTATTTCTGGATTACTGGAAGAGTAGATGATGTTTTGAATGTTTCTGGACATAGAATTGGTACAGCTGAAGTGGAAGGCGCTATCGGTGAAGCAAGCGGTGTTGCTGAAGCTGCTGTAATAGGATATACGCATGAAATTAAAGGAGAAGGTATTTATGCATTTGTCACATTGATGACAGGAATAGAATCATCGGAAGCAATCAAAAAGGACATTTTAGATACCGTCACCAAAATTATTGGACCTCATGCTAAACCGAGCGTTATTCAATTTTGCTCTGGACTTCCAAAAACGAGATCTGGAAAAATTATGAGAAGAATTCTAAAGAAAATCGCCCAAAACGAAACAGACGATTTGGGCGACACCTCAACACTTGCTGATCCAAGCGTAATTGACAGTTTGTTAAAAAAATAATCCTACTCTTTTTCTTTACAATCTTCACACATAGTTTTCTTCTCTTTACAATCTTTACACATATGTGCTTCTTTTTTTATCATTCTTTTTTGTATCATCATTTTTTTACCTTTTTTAGGTTTCCATGATCCGTTATTTAACTGGAATGATTTATATTCATCCGCTGAAAGCTCTTTTCCGTTAACTGTAACTTTCATTTGTTCTTCACCGTTGATAATTTCTTTCTCAACCCTGACTTCCATTTGATCTTTGCCATCTATATCAATGATTTCTTCAAGATCAACTTCGTCCATATCATCCATTTCCATAACAATCATTTGTTCGCCTTTTAGAGGAAAAGCTCCTTCAAATTGGGCCAATGGTCTATTTTCAATAGATTTATTAAAAAGAAAAGCAAACACTAATAGTGCGCTAAACTTAAAGACAATATCTAACGTTTCTTTTTGAGTCATAATTTTTTTCTCCAATTATTTATTTATCATACAATTTTTATAAAATACATTATTAAGTTGATAAAGTTTCAATGAAATTAAAATATTTTTTTATTGCAACTTTTTTTATGAAACAATGGTCTAAATAAATTGAATTATAACACCAAACATAAAATTTTTATGCAGGCCATTGATACATACGGTTCCAGATTATATAACATTTCATTATTTGTGTTAAAAAATGAAGTGCTAGCCGAAGATTCAACTCAGGAGTCGTTTCAAAAAATTTGGAAAAATTTAGATAAATTTTCCTTTAAATCATCATTGTATACTTGGATGTACCGTATTACTTATAACAATGCTATTACCACATACAATAAAGAAAAAAAACATAGAAAAAGTGATGTTGAACATGATTTTTTTTCAAAGGATTTTGATTTAACGAATAATATTACTTTAAAAGATGCAATTGAGAAATTGCCACTGAATTACCGTAAAGCCATTGTCATGTTTTATTTTTTAGAGTACTCAATTAAAGAGATCTCTATTCAGCTGTCGATTAAAGAAAATACCATTAAATCTTGGCTTAGAAGAGGCAAGGAACAATTAAAAGATTATATTGATGAAAAATAATAATTATCCAAATATGTTCGATGAAAAAATTGTGAATGAAGAATTTCTGGATTCTTTACATTCTATTGCTAAAGAACCATTATCGGAAAGGATTGCATCATCCATAAAGCCTGTAAGGTTAGGAGGTGTAGTTATATTATTATTACTGTATGGCAACACTATGTTTGAGTCCATGTCAAAAATTTATTGGCATTATTATGCTCAATTAACTACAAAGCTTATTAATATCGAAATAGCTAGTTCCTATGGGGTTGGTCTAGTAGAATTCATATTTTCAAATGCAACTTTTTTGAATTAATGAGGTCTAAATAACAAAGAAATAAATCGGAGATAAACATGAAACAAAAAATTATACTACTAATCTTTGCCACTTTAATTGTGAGTTGTGGCTCATTCAACGAAGGTCATGCAGAGCTACATATCAATAAAAATATTTCAACCGGTCAAGAACTTTTGGATTTGCAAGAAGCTCTTGATAATGAAATCATTTCAAAGGAAGAATTTGCAGAGCAAAGAACTAAAATTCTTGAAGGGAATCAAAGCTTTGAAATTGATATTGAAGATATGGATGGTGGAAGTGAAACTGTTAAAGTAAGAATAAATATCGATGGTAATGATATTGAAATCAATACTGAGGAGGAAGAATAATGAACTTTGCAGAATTAGGTATACTTATTCCATTTGCAGCTCTTGCGTTAGTTGGATTTATCATTTGGGTTGGAGTTCAAAAAGAAAATCATGCTCGATCATTGAAACATAAAGAAATTATGCATGCAATTGATAAAGGTGTTGATGTTCCTTTAGTTCAGTCTGGTAATACACCATTAGATTATTTGCGCAAAGGTATCATATGGGGAGTTATTGGCATCTTAATCATTTTAGGTTTTACAATCGAAGGTGATTTTGACGCTGCTGGAATTCTAGGATCTATTCCATTTGCTATCGGTGTTGGTTATATCGTGTATTATAAATATGCGATAAAGGAAGATAAGCAGTAGTTTTACCTTTTAAATCCAGGAAAAAAGATATTTGTTGATTGTTGATATGCTTTATAAGCAGGTCTTTTTTGAACAGAATAGTGTTCAGAAGGAACAGCTCCTGTAAGATATACTAAGGTGACATACATTATTCTTGAAGTATATAGCAATGCAACTCCGAGCAATATCCATAACCAAAATATTTCTGAATCATATAATGAAATATAAGAGGGAATAGAAGCAATAATTAAACCATTCCACACCATCCATTCAGCAAAATAATTAGGATGTCTAGTATATTTCCAAAGTCCGATATCGCAAACCATATTTTGTTTGTTTTGACGTTTCATTTCCTTTAAAAATTTCAGTTTTTGATAGTCTGCTACTGTTTCAAATACTATTGAAAGAATAAAAATTGTAAATCCAATAATTTCAAGAGTTGATAGTTGAGTAAAAGGTGATACCGAAATAAGAAATATTGGAATTGCTAAAAATGAAGCGTTTGCAAGTCCTTGACTTAGCGCTTCTATTTGCATGGCTAATTTTTCATTGGACTTGCCTGATTTTTTCCAGCGAATTTTCTGATATTCATATCGTGGAAATTCTTTGTTTAATAATCCTAAGCTCCACATTCTTAGTGCACCTAGTCCCATTCTGCTACCAATTAAGACATAAGCAATCACCATAAGAATTTTTGTAAGCGTAACGTTGTCACTGAAGCAATAAGCAATTATTCCAATCAATGCAACGCCCCATGGCCAACCAATATCGACATAAGACATTCTTTTTGTTATCCAAATTGGGATACATACTACAAACAAGAATAAGATTAATTGGGCTATCCCATTAATGATAGCTATTGACTGAAAGCTGTTGGAGTAAAATAGTAATATCCAACAAAGGATAAAGGGTGCGAATGGTTTAAAATAGTTCATTTACTTTTGGTCAGCAGATTTAAATCTTGTGGATTCAGAAGTTGAACGATGTTTAGTTTTTCTTCCTTTGACTCTTTCTCGCCATAGTTCAAAAGACCGCCTTTTTAGGTTTGATCGCATGATTTTACGAACATCATTTTCTTTGATTCCAAATTGATACTCAATGGCTTCAAAAGGTGTTCTATCTTCCCATGCCATTTCGATAATTCTATTAATCTCTTCTATTTTATAATCCAAAACCACCACCGTGGCACATTAAAATTTGCCCAGTGACATAATTGGATTCAGGAATACAGAACATATATATTGCACCTGCCGCTTCTTGTGGTGTACCAGGTCTTCCAAGTGGTATCATAGTCTTTGCAGATTGAAAAACAGCAGAATTAACACCAACTTTAATTTTGTTTCCTTCAATGTCTATGAGTGATTGCTCTTTTTCAGCATCCGCATCAGTTAAACGAGTTTTGATTAATCCAAATCCAACTGCATTAACATTAACATTGTATCTTCCCCATTCCTTTGCCATAGTTTTTGCCATACCAACCACTCCTGCTTTAGCAGTAGCATAATTGATTTGTCCAGCATTTCCAAACATACCTGAAGTAGAAGAGATATTTACCACTTTTCTAAAATTGGTAATACCATTTTCTTTTTCTTCTAAAAAAAGCCTTTTAATATGAGGTTGAGCTGCTCTTAAAATTTTAAACGGTGCAGTTAAATGGCAGTCAAGTATAGATTGCCATTGTTTATCATCCATTTTTTGAATGACATTATCCCATGTATAGCCTGCATTATTTACAATAATGTCTATTCCACCAAACGATTCAAGGGCAGTATCAATAAAGCGTTCTGCAAAGTCATCATCTGTCACACTTCCATTGCAAGTCACTGCTTTTCCTCCCATGTCAGTAATGTCTGCTACAGTTTGATGAGCAGGATCTGCATCAAGATCATTTACTACAATGTGAGCACCGTCTTTAGCTAATTTCAACGCTAGTTCTCTTCCAATTCCTCTACCAGATCCGGTAATTAACGCGACTTTGCCTTCTAATTTTCTTTCCATCTTTAAAATCCTAACGATTTACCAATGATCTCTTTCATGATTTCAGTGGTTCCACCATAAATTGTTTGTACTCTTGAGTTTAGGTAAGCTTTTGCAATAGGATATTCTTTGATATAGCCATATCCTCCATGCAATTGCAAACATTGATCAACTATCTTTAATTCTAACTCTGTTAACCACCATTTTGCCATCGCAGCTTTTTCTGGAGTTAACTTTTTTTCATTTAATTCAAGCACGCATTGGTCATAAAATGTTCGACCAATTTCAGCTTCTGTTGTCATTTCTGCTAATTTAAATTTTGAGTTTTGAAAACTACCTATTTTTTGGCCAAAAGCTTTACGATCGTGACAATATTGAATAGTTAAATCTAAAACAAATTCTATCACAGCAATTGATCCTGCTGCAATAGAAAGTCTTTCTTTAGGAAGACTTTCCATCATGTAATAAAACCCTCTTCCTTCTTCACCTAAAAGATTTTCTTTGGGTACCTTTACATCTTTAAAAAAGAGTTCAGCTGTATCCTGTCCTAATTGACCAATTTTATCAAGCTTATTTCCTCTGTCAAATCCTTCCATACCTCTTTCAAGAATAATTAAGCTGATACCATGTGCTCCACTTTTAGTATCAGTTTTGCATGCTACAATAACAAGGTCAGCAAGCAATCCATTTGTAATAAACGTTTTGCTTCCATTAACGATATAATGATCACCCATATCTTTTGCTAATGTTTTTATAGCAGCTACATCGCTGCCACCACCAGGTTCTGTCATCGCTAAAGCACCAATAGTTTCTCCAGTACATATTTTTGGAAGCCAACGTTTTTTCTGTTCTTCTGTGGTGTGTCTTAATAAATATGGAACTACAAGATCATTTTGTACTGAATGACCAAATCCAGGATTTTCAGCTTTAACACTTTCTTCAATTAATATTGTATTATATCTATAATCATCTAAACCCATCCCACCAAACTCCTCAGGGACATCGATACCAAAAAAATTATTTGATCCAGCTTTTAGCCAAATATCTCTAGAAACTATTCCATCTTTTTCCCATTGTTCATTGTTGGGTTTCATTTCTTTTTCAAAAAATGCTTTAGCAGCATCTTGAAAGATTAAATGCTCATCTGTTAAATTTTCTTTTTTCATAATATCTCTCTTTTTTAGTCATCAATTTTACTATTTTTTTTGATTTATTGCTCTAATAGTTTTAAGATATTCATCATTTGACTATTATAAATGTAAAGTTTACTTTACATATCAAAAACTTTAGGAGAAGTATGATTAACAATAAAGGTCTAATAACAACATTTTTTTTAGCAGTACTATCAATTTTTTATCTTGGAAGTGTTTGGAATGATTTTTTTGGAACATTGAATGTAAATGTTTCAATGGATCGTCAGCAATCGTTACAGGCAGCAGCTGAGTCATCAGAAAATTTTGAAATACTGAATGATACATTTGAGTTTACATCTGCTTATAATTTCGATTCATCGTTAAGAGATTTTGTAGAATTAAAAGAAGGTGGAAAAGAAAAATTCCAAGAGATTATAGATAATGATATCTATTCTCCATATAACTGGATGGTTCGTTCTTACAAAGAAGGCGAAATTATTGAAGCTATGTTCCAATTTAAGCCTGATGGCAGTCCCAATGGTTATCGTATTAAAATTCCAGAAGATTTTGATTCAGACAGTCTTTCAGAAGAAGATGCTTTACTGCTAGTTAAAAAAAATATAAATAATCAATGGTCTGGAAATTTTAATGATTATAGTCTTATAGAGTCTTCATTCGAAGAAATGCCAAATGGAAGAGTTGATCATTCCTTTTTATTTGAACATAATCTGCAGGATATAGGTGAAGCAAAGTATCGTTTACGAGTTACTGTATCAGGTTCTGTTATAAACTCTGTAAGCCCTTTTGCTTTTGTTCCTGAATCCTTTAAAAGAGAATTTGCCAATATTCGTTCAGATAATGATACCATTGCTATTTTTGCAAATTTTGCCTTTTTAGGGCTATATCTTCTAGGCATAGGGATTACTTCATTGGTTATTTTCTACAGGAACGGATGGTTGAGATGGAAAAAATCTGTTGCTGCTGCTGCTTTTGTAGCTGTTTTTTCGAATATACTTTTAAATCTAAATTTTTATCCAACAATGTGGATGTACTATGATACAGCTACTAGCAAGTCTCAATTTATGTCAGAGCAGATGCTAGGGATTGTAGCTGGCGGAATTTTACAATTCTTTATTCTAGCTGCATCATTTATTACTGCTGAATCTTTAACTAGAAGAGCTTTTCCTAAACATATTCAGATTTGGAAAACCTGGTCTTCTAATGTTGCCAACTCTAAAAGAGTCTTAAATGATACTATTTTTGCTTACTTAATAGTTCCTATCAAGCTGGCTATTGTTGGAGCGTTTTATATTCTTATGGAAAGACATTTTGGATTTTGGTCCCCAGCTTCATCATCATTTGATCCAAATTATTTAGCATCTATTTTTCCTTGGTATACAGGTCTTGCAATTTCATTGCAAGCAGGGTTTTGGGAAGAAATGTTATTTAGAGCAGTGCCAATTGCAGCAGGTGTGTTAATTGGCCAGAAGTACAATATGCGTTTTACTGGATTAATGGCTGCTATGGTTGTTCAAGCTCTCATTTTTGGTGCAGGTCATGCTAATTACCCAGCTCAACCTTCTTATGCTAGAGTCGTTGAATTATTTTTGCCATCAATTGTTGTTTACGGTATGCTTTATCTTCGACTGGGAGTTGTGTTTGGCGCTATTACTCATTATGTATATGATGTTGTATTATTTTCGTTGCCTATTTGGTATTCTTCCGGATACATGTTTGATAAATTCATGACAGTGATAGGTGGATTTATTCCACTTTTAGTAATTCTATATTTTAGAATGAAGAACCAAAAATGGTCTGAAATTGATCCTGCTTCATTGAACGAAGGATTTGTTCCTGATCCTCCAAAAATGAAGGTAAAAGAACAGCAAGAAACAGTTATCGTATCTCAAAGTGCAACGAATGTATTAAATCCAAAAGTTATTGGTGTAGCTCTATTATTTATCATTGCTACTTTTAGTACGTTTAAACTTTCAAATGTTGAAATTCCAGTCAATTCTCCTTCAATTGATAAAGAAGAAGCGATATCCATTGCTAACAAATTTTTGTTAGATAATGATATTACACTTCCAGAAGGATATAATGCTTATGCATTTGATGATAGTTCATATCCATCTTCTTCATTTATTTGGCAGGAGTTAGGCGAAGAGAAATATAAGTCGTTGCTTGGTTCATATGTTTTAGGTCCAAGATGGAAAGTAAGATTTGCCAAGTTTGATGGGCCCGTTGAATCCAGAGCTAGAGAGATAATGATATCCATGGATTTTGAAGGAAATATTTTAAGATTCAATAATAAATATCCAGAAGCAGAAGAAGGAAAAGAGCTTTCAAGAGAAGAAGCTCAGGTGCTTGCTGAAAATGCTTTATCTGCATATCTAAAAATCGATTTAGCAGATGCTACTCTTACTAGCGCTCAAGAATCTCAAAAACCGAACAGAATGGATTGGACATTTACTTTTACAGATAATGAAAAGTTAGATTATGATGGCTCAAAACTTCAAAATATCATTTCAATCTCAGGTGATGAAGTATCTGGATTTACTCAGTTTGTTTTTATTCCTGAAGAGTGGAGTAGAATGAAAAAAGATCGCGAAGGATTATCAGGAATCATTGGAACCTTGTTTACAGTTCCAGGTTTGATATTTGTCATTGGTTTGATGCTATTGAGATCCTTTAAATTGATGATGGATCGTAAAATCAATTTAAGAAAAGGGCTTATATTTGGCTCATTTGCTATTTTTGGTATCATCCGCATTTTCAATGATGCATCTTTCTTGAATTCTATGCCGACAAATCAACCAATTGAAAACCTCATGACAACCTACTATATTTCCTCCATTGGTGGAGTCCTTATTGTTTTAGGGTTGATTAATGTCCTATTGTATGGAACGTTATATAAAATGATAAAGTCTTCAGTTAATAATATCAAAATTATAGATGCAGTTCTTGGCGGATTAGTGGTGGCGCTATCAATGATAGCTGCTTTAGCTCTGGTTGGATCTTTTCAACTAAATTTAAATCCTAATTTTGCAAGTTTTAACCTGACTTCATATTACCCGCTATATGATACTCTAAATGTTTATACATATTTCGGTCCTGTTGCATTTAATATTTTCTTAGCTGCCTTATTAAATGAGATTACAAAAGGATGGGGGAGTGATATTAAAGGAAATATATTAGCATATCTATTAATTGTTGCAGTATTTACAGCAGATCTTGGATTTCAGTATAATATTATAAATTCTATCACTCTTGCATTCGCTTATGGCGGGATAATATTTTTAATATTCAAATTTATCATTAAAAACAATTATGCAATGATACCGTTTTATACATTGTTTATAAGGTTCTTTGATAGATTTGCAGCAACTGATTTTGGAGCAGTTTCTTCTTATCAAAATGAAACAGTGTTTATGATGCTTTCTCTAGTGCTAGCAACGTTTGTAATGGTTTCATTAACGAAGAAGCTATTTAATATGACTGTAAAAGGATAAAATATATTATATTCCTTGGATGTCACATTTTAAAGGAAAAAAAGTTATAGTAACTGGCGCTTCTTCGGGAATTGGAGAAGCAACTGCAAAAGAGTTTTTAACACAGGGAGCTAAGGTAATTTTAGTGTCTCGAAGTGAAGAAAAAATGAGAGATTCATTTAAGGACTTTAGCAATGAATCTTATGCAATTTATCCATTTGATTTAAGCAAGCTTGAAGATATAGAATCATTTGTTGATGAATTGGTCAAAAAAGAAGGACCAATTGATATTTTGTTTAATAATGCTGGAATTGGCTCTCAAAGCTATTTTGAAGATACTGATCTTAATGTTTTTCATGAATTGATGAACCTTGATTATTTTTCTGTAGTCTATTTTACAAAAGCAATGCTTAATCATATGATTAAGGAGGGTCATGGACATATCGCAACCAATACTAGCGTTGCTGGCTTAATTACTTCTAGAGGAAGAACTGCTTACTCGTCAGCAAAGTTTGCACTCCATGGATTTTTCGATTCATTAAGACTTGAGATTGATAAGCATAATATTCCTATTACACTGATTGCCCCTGGTAAAGTTGTTACAAAGTTTGGAGATAATAAATTAGATGCTCAAGGCGAACCATTTGGTGATAAAAATATTGGTACACCTTACGGCTTGTCTTCAAAAAAAGCTGCAAAAATTATTTTATCAGCTATCAAGCATAAAAAAAGACAAATTGTTATATCTAAATGGTCTGATGTCGCTTGGTTGGGTGTTTTTATTAATAAATTTTTTCCTTCTTTATATTTCTTCTTAGCAAAAAGAATAAACGCATAATTAACATATGAAATATAGTATTTTAGAAGACCCTCGATATCGTCATATTGCCGAACCTAAATCAATATTATTCCAAATATTTTCATTTATTTTTGATCTTTATGCAAATACAGTATTAACGTTTTACACTCCAGTAAAAGTAATTGGAAGAGAAAACATTCCCAAAGATAAACCTTTTATTTTTGTAAGTAATCATAACAGTCACATGGACATTGCTGTATTAGCATATTCTACAAGAATGGGATACGAAAAATTTGGATTTTTAGCTGCTAAAGATTATTGGTTTGATAATAATTTTAGAAGACGATTTTTTAAATATTTAATAAATCTTATTCCAATAAGTCGAAAGCAAAATCCTGAGTCACTCGACTTGGATGACACAATAACATTATCCAAGGCATTTATGAAGTTGGGCAATAATATTATTATTTTTCCTGAAGGATCTAGAGGTGAGCCTGGTAAAATGCAAAGATTTAGAAAAGGAGCAATAAAATTTTCAATGGGACTTAGTGTACCTATTCTTCCAGCTGTTATAGTAGGGGCTGAAAAAGCCTGGCCTAAAGGGGAAACTTGGATGCAATCTGTTCCAATTACTGTTAAAATATTGCCTCAAATAAATCCTGTTGATTTAAAAGGTTTATCTGAAAGCGCATATAACAAAACTTTAAGCACTGAAACGAAAAAACTTGAAAATAAAATTGTAAAAGCATTGAAAGAGTTAGAAGAAAATACTAGTTCTGAGTAATTGTAATAAGAGTTCCTTCAGAGTTTATCGACCCATTATATTGAGTTAATGCTCCTGTAGCAGGGCCAGAAATTGCATTTCCGTTAAGATCAAATATTGAATTATGACTTGGACACACTAAGTTGTTTGCCGCATTATTAATGTTTACAGTGTTATTTGCATGAGTACACCTTCTTGATAAAGCTCTCACACCAGAAGTGCTCGTTCTAAAAATAATAAGTCCTCTATTGTCAAAAGTGTCACTTCCGCTCAGCATAATACCTAATCCAACAGTTTGAAGAGTTTGATATATCATAGTGATATTAATAGTAATAATACCAGTTGATGTATCATAATTATAGCCAGTATCTCCTGTTCCGCCGCCATTATCTCCACCGCCGTTATTGTCACCACCTCCAGTATCACCATTATTATCATTAGGGCCAGTTGGAGACGATCCTCCACCGCAAGCTTCTAGGATAAAGGCAGTACTTCCAATCAAAGTCAGCGTAGATGCTTTACGAATAAAGTCCCGTCTTGAGGGATCAACTGCTTTTTCTTCAAAGCAATTACACGCACATTTTGATTGTTTTATTTTTTCTGACATGGTTTTAAATTAACAAAGAATTATTAATATCAAAATTTAATACGAATTTTTTATATATTGAGGTTAATGATAATCAATAAATCATCCATATTTAATGCTATTTTACTAGCACTATTTTTTCATTCAACGGTGCTGAGTCAATCTATAGTTACTAAAGAATCATATGATAGGCGATTTACTCCTCCTGAAATCGGTCTTCCAGAAAATATACCATTTGTGAAAAATATAATTTGGGGAAAGAATGGTACCTTTAGAAAGTTAAATATCGGACCTGAAACTAGAATAGAAGAATTAAAGTTGCGAAGAAAAATGCTTCAAGCTCATCAGTGGCTTGGAATCATTACTCTTGCAGGCCTTGCTTATCAGTATGATGTTGGAAAAGAGCTTTATGATGGAAACGATAGCAATTATTGGGATTCGCATTATGATAAACATAAAGCGATGGGATACTTTACGTATATGACCTATATGTCTACCGCATCTCTCTCAATTTTTTCTCCTCCAGCTAGAAAATATGATAATAATAGAAATTCTATAAAATTTCATAGACGAATGGCAGCATTACATTTTACTGCTATGATGGCACAACCATTTCTTGCTAAAAAAGCAGTTGAAAATGGTAAACGATATAATGACTTGATGGATGCTCATCTTAAAGCTGGAACAGTAGCTTTTTTTGCATTAAGCCTTGATGCGCTAGGAATTACTTTTTTCAAATGAAGAAATTTACTTTTATCTTATTTTTTCAGCTTCTTTTTTCTCAATCATTGGTTGAGTTCAATTTAGAGAATAGTTATATATCATATGACGGTAAGCATCCTGCTCATAATTGGACGGGAATATCAAAAGAAATTAAAGGATCTTTTGAGCTTGATATAGACGATTTAACACAGTCAAAAATAGATCTTTATGTGCCGGTATTTAGTTTTGATAGTAAGAATGCTAGCAGAGACTCTAATATGCTCGATGTGGTTGAAGAATATTATTATCCATACGTTAGGTTTATTTCTAAAAATATTGAGAAAAAAGATAATATGTTTGAAGTCACCGGAGATATAATGTTCCACGGGATGACAAAACAATTCTTAATTCCAGTTTCATTTTCTAAGGAAGGTAAAAAAGTAATCATCTATTCAGAGTTTTCAATAATGTTGACAGACTTTAAAATTAAAAGACCTTCTTTGTTAACGATTAAGATTCGCGATAAAGTAGATATAAAAGTATATTTAGAAGGATCTATTTAAAAAATAACTAAATATTGCCAGAAGAATGGCTACTAAAACATCGTGAAGCGGTGTGGCTGAAGGGTAACCGAAATTCCAAAGACATACCAACAAAAGCCAAATAGCATGATTTCTAATCACAAGATTTTCTATCCAAATAGGTAGAATGTTTTGTTAGGCACCATTACAAGCATAAAGAAAGTGAAATGCAGCGCAATGATAAGTCCAAAAACTTGTAATATTGTAATTGTGTTTTTATCCATATTATCCATTAAATAAGCGTTTTAATATAGTGATTTCTGGAAATAAAATATGAACTCTTTTTTGATAATCTTTGTATTGAGGTCTAGTGCGTAGTATTTTGATTTCAATCCATGGAATGCTTGCAAACATAAACATCGCAGTCATTGCAATTGGGGCTAATATAAGATAGTTCATTCCAGAAAATGAGTTTCCAAATACAAAAATTCCCCACCAGAACATGATCTCTCCATAGTAGTTTGGGTGTCTTGAATAGCTCCAAAGTCCTGTATCAATAATACCCGTACCACTTGGATATTTTTCTCTAAAAGCGTGAAGCTGTTTATCGCTTATAATTTCAAGAAGTACACCAATTATACATAATCCAAAACCTAAGAAAATTGTCCAATTATATGCAGATGAGAAATCTTGTGCCATAGGCATGCAACAGAAAAAAACTATAAAGGTGGGGAAAAAATGAATCCCCCCAATGTTTCCAACAATTTCAAATGCATTCCCTAGATTATTTCGCATGTCAATATATCTCCAGTCTTCATGATGAAGCCCTTCCCAGGTTTTTATCCAATTTGAAGTTAATCTTAAAGACCAAAATAAAACTGCTGACATTAATAAAATCGTAGGTGTATTAAATATGTAGTCATTCATTGCAATCCAATAAAATGCTATCACGGGAGGAATTACCGACCAATATGGATCATAGAATGATGAATTTTTATAAGCAACACTGAAAGCATAGATGACAAATGTAGCTATAATATCTGCAAGAAGAATTTGTAGCATTTGTGAACAGCTTGATGTAAAAGAAAGAGAGATAAATCCGAAAACAATAGCAATTACATACGCTAATAGTACAGTGAGTAAACCTTTAGTTTTTATCGTCATTTATAAGTGTTTTTAAATCAATTTTTTCGAAAGATAAAAAAATGTATCCAAAAATAATAGTATATACTAAAAATAAGCTATGCATCAGGATAGCTGCAGTTTGAGCTAAATCAATATTAATGCCGTACAAAGAAAGACAGTAGATTACAGCTAAGTGGTAGGTTCCAATAGCAGCGGGAGCAACTGGAAGAGAAGTAACAATACTAGATATTATTGTAAGACCTATGTATTGCTGTGTTGTTAAATTAATATTCAGGGCTTGTAATACTAGATATATATACACAACAAAAGAACACCAAAGCAAAATTGAGATACCAACTAGTTTTATTTTATTTTTTGATACAAGTAAATAGCCATCAATAAAATTTCTGGTAATAGAAAATTTTTCTTGAACAATGTTTACGAGTGAATTTCTCCCAAAAATAATAGTAGAAGTGATTATGTATAATAAAAGAATTATCAATGAAAATTTGAAGCCCAATACATCTTGATAGCCTGAAAAAATGATAAATATGCTAAAAAATCCTATGATCCATAAATCAATAATTTTCTCAGCTACAAGGCTACCAACTAAAAAACTAAACCTTATTTCTTTTGATTGATTTGATAGAAGTTGAGCTCTTCCCAGGTCTCCAGCTCTAAATGGAAGGATGTTATTTAAGAAGTATCCTATATGCGTAGATGACATGTATTGCACAAAACTTAATTCTCTGGGAGTGTTAAGAAGCATTCTCCATCTAATAGATCGTAAAATAAAAGTGATAAAAGTAATTAAGGTAGCTAAAAAAACATAGAAGAGGTTAGCTGTAAACAATGCACGGTTTATATCTTCTAGGTTAACTTGTTGAAATGCAAAATAAAGGCATAGCGTTGCAACGCTAATAGATAAGATTTTCTTCAAGGATTTTGATTGTCTCGTTGAAACTCATAATTAACAATCCTTTTTTTCATGGGATTGCCATTTTCGTCAAGATGCTCAGTAGTTTCCATTGGACTATTATATTCCATCGGAACATTTGTGTTTACCTGGCAATTACTCATTAACCCTAGCATAGCAATCAACATGATTAGAGCAATGATTGTTGGAAAATGATTACGCATTAAATTTAAAATCCTTAAAGAAGCTTGTTTTGGTTGCTAAGTATATAATTTCCACTATTCCAAATAATTGAAGTAAGCCACAAGCAACAAACCATCCTTTATGATCATTTCTGCCAGAGAACCATAAAGCAATTAAAGTCCATAGCGCCTCCCACATAGATATAGCTAAAAGTAGCATAGGATTACTTTCTAGCATCATTGCAAATTGTTCAAAACTTTCCATAATTTTATCTCCTTAGGGATTGAAAAGAAGTGACACTAAAAAAACAAATAGAATCACTCCACCAAAAATGCCCCAATAGTATATACCGAATTCCATGTCGAATATTAAATATTTTTAAGAGAGTTGAAAAGTATTAAAGTTTATTTTTTATAATACTATATTCTTGTGTGAAAAAAATAACTCCAGATAATACTACGATTGTTATATATACTACATCTTGGTGTGGACCATGTAAAATGGCTAAAAAACTTTTGACTGAAAAGGGATTTAGTTATAAAGAGATAGATATTGAAGAGCATAATATCTCTAGAGAAGAAATGGCTTCAATGGCTAAAGGTCCAACTGTCCCTCAAATAGTTTTAAATGATCTTGCTATAGGTGGTTTTGTTGATTTAGTGCAATATTTTGAAAGCCAAAATATTTAAGCAACAGCTTGACGTTCTATAACTTTCTTACCCTGGGTAGCTTTTTTTAAATTACCTACTAATTGACCACAGGCTCCGTCAATATCATCTCCTCTAGTTACTCGTAGAGTAGTAATAAATCCTTTGTTGAATAAATGCTTTCTAAACACTTCAATATTTTTATCCTTCGAACGGTTATAATCACATCCGTCAAATGGATTAAATGGAATAAGATTTATTTTGCAGGCAAGCCCTGTAAGAATCTTAGATAGACTTCTAGCATGATCAATAGAATCATTGATGCCGTCTATTAATATATATTCGATTGTGATATGGCGATTATCTTTTTGCATTGATAAATAATTTTTACAAGCTTCTAAAAGGTTGTCAATAGGGTATTTTTTATTGATGGGAACAATAATATCTCGCAATGAGTCATCAGCTGCATGCAATGAAATTGCAAGGGAAACATCTGTTCTGTCTGCTAGTTTATTAATCTGAGGTATTAACCCTGAAGTACTTATAGTTATTCTTTTTTTTGATAAAAAATACGCAAACTCGTTTCGCATTATTTCAGCAGATGTAATAACCGGTTCAAAATTTAAAAGAGGTTCTCCCATTCCCATAAAAACTACGTTTGTTATTGGAGCATCTTTGTTATCGTGGAAATTAGCCAGCCATAGTTGGCCAATAATTTCATCTGCACTAAGATTTTTTTCAAATCCTTGCGCTCCAGTTGCGCAAAAAGTGCATTGTAAAGCGCATCCAGCCTGAGATGAAATACATAGGGTAATACGTTTTTTTTCAGGAATTCTTACCATTTCAATTGATGAACCAGAATCAAGCTGAATTAGGTATTTTTTGGTCCCATCTTCAGATACCAAAACTTTCTTGAGCTTAGGAGGGATAAGCGCAGCTATTTCTTTCATTTTCATTCGCAGATCTTTATTAAAATTGCTCATTCTATCAAAGTCTAGTTCGCCTTTTTGATGTACCCATTTTAATAATTGTTTTGCTCGAAAAGATGGTTCATTGATATCATGAAAAAACTTCTCTAACTCAATCAGAGAATAGCCTAATAAGTTTTTTTTATCTGCCATAGTTTGTCAATTTCATAAGAAAAATCTTTATTTTTGTTTTCTATAATATCTATAATCAACTTAAGTGGATTTGGAAAATCAATTTTAATCTTTTTACTTGAATGAAGCCAATTATTAATGGAATTAATATCAATTGTTTTAGAAATAGTTGAATACCCTAAATCATTTAATATTTTAGCATTGTGTTCTTGCTCCGGCTGTCCATCAAGAGGTTTGCAAAGTATTTTTTTTCCTACAAATAATGCTTCTGCTGGCAACTGAAATCCTGCGTTGGTAATAAGATACTTATTCTCAATTAAATCATTCTTAAATCCATTTTCAGAGAAAGGTTTTAAAGTTACATTTTTTACAACTTTTTCATTTTGTATATCACAATAATATATAAAGTGTTTTTCTTCAATCTGGTGTAGCAATGCAATCATTTTTTCTAACTCTTCCCAGGCAAGATATACCAGGACATTATCTTTTGAATTAGCTTTAAGCTTATGGTTGGTAATTGTTTTAGATAAAAAAGGCGGAAGTATATGTTGATTGAAATGGAAAAAATGGGAAGCAATAACATTTTTTATTGGTGTATAAATATATGGAAACAAAATTCTAGTAAACCTCATTTTTATTGTCATAGGAATCTTTTTATAAAAAGAATATTGGTGACCTATTCCAAACGCTGGAATATTTTTAAGTCTTGAAAAGTAGGCTGATACAGGTTCAAAGTCAGTAATAACAAGATCAAACTGCTCATCAATAGATTTAATATCTTTTACAAATTGAATTAAATCTATGTTAAAAAGTGTTTGTAAATATTTTATTTTTCCATCTTTTTTTCTAAAAGTAAATCCTTTTTTTAAAACAAAAGGTTTAAATTCTTCAATATCATATAGACTGTCATCATTTCTTCCACTAATTATGCAGCTAATGTCATGTCCTCTTTTTTTAAGTTCGGCAATAATTATTCTTGCTCTAGATATATGGCCATTTCCAGTTGCATTGATACCATAGAGAATTTTCATAACTGATTAGTTAAATTTTAGAAAGAATATCTCTAAGAATAGTACTAGAGGTGTGGGTAGTATACGGAAAATATATTATTTCTACTCCAACTTGGGCAAATTCATCTTCAATTATATTCCATTGGTCTGAACCTTTCCAGTCATCACCAACAAACATTCTATCAAATTTTAGGTTATTCCAAGCTTCCATTTTATCATAGCTAGTTTGTGGAACTACTTCATCCACATACTTTACAGCTTCTACTAAATCCATGCGCTCTTGAAAAGGGATAAATGGTTTTTTATTTTTTGCAGATTCAGACAGTTCATCTGTTGTGATTCCAACAATTAAATGATCGCACTCTAGGCGGGCACGTTTCAGAATATTTAAATGACCTATGTGAAATAAGTCAAAAACTCCTGTAGTATATCCAATTTTTTTCATTTTTTTAAACTGCTAATTAAATAGAAGTACTAGATACTAGCAATTTTCTAATAAATATGTGACAATTCTTTTGCTAGCATTTCCATCGAGCTTACCTGCTAATCGCTCAAGATATATTTTAGCATTTTCAGGTAGTTTGTTTGCATTTTTAAGGAGTTCATTTGTATTGGATATCATTTTGTCGTAAGATGGTGATAGAGTTGCAATTTGTCCATAGTCATCATAGTCTTTATCCATTCTAGCTTTAAATCTGTATGAAAAAATTCCTCTATAATTCCATCTTAGCTGTAAAAAAGTACACCATATAACCGGCTTATTTAAAGCGGCAAATTCTATAATTGCAGAGGAAGCATCGCTTATCATTAAATCTGCTGATTTCAAAAAAGGCAACAGAGAATAGTCATCAACTTTTGCAAGGTATACATTGTTATAAGTATTCCAATGCTGAAGCAGGTTTCGTTGTTTTTGATATTTTTTCATACTTATTGAAAAGTAGTGAGGTTTAATAATGATATTATAATTTTTAAAATCAGAAGGAAAATTTTTTGAAAATTTTTCAATACTACTTGGATAGAAAGTTGGAGCGTAAAGAATTGTTTTCTTAGCTTTGTCAAGTCTTAGATTTTCATAGCATAGGCCATCTTCTTCTTCATTTATAATGGGGTCAAGTTTACAAAAACCAACATTGACAAATACATCATTTGGATACATTTTGCAAAGTCTTTGGTATCGGTAATCGCTTTCTACAAACCGAACACTTGTTGGTGTATCAGATTTAGAATAATAGCTTTTTTTAGGCCCAACTCCATGACCTAGTTGAGCTGTTTTGCTATGTAGATGAATTTTATCAAGTTCAGGGAAAGTATTACCAAGAAAAATCCATGTAGGTTTTTTATCTAAGTAAAACTGTAAAGCCTCATTTTTATCATTAACCCAGTGATAAGGTAATTGTTCTTTAAAAATAATATTTTTTATGGTATCCTCAAATTTGTTTTGATGAAAAATAAAAGTTATTGAACAATTGTAGTGTTTTTTTAGCTCTTTAAATACAGGTAAGTATTGTGGTAAATAATAAAGCTCTTGAACGTCAAAAAAGATTGTATGTTTAATTTTCATATTGCCCTGTTAGTATAAAATAATGCCTTAAGACTAAAAGCTGTATTAATCTTTCTCTTTCTTTATTTTTAAACTGATTAACAAAGTTATGAGCATTTTTAATGATTCTTAAACATTTATCAGGATTATTGATGTAGTAAATAATTTTTTCTTCAGCGTCTGAAAAGTCATCTTTAACTTCGATATAATGTACTCCTTGTTGTAATTTTCCTTCCATAAACCAAGATTCATATTTTGGTTTTGGCATAACACAAATAGAGTTTGAACTCATTACCCAGTAAAGATTTGTTGAAATACATTTTCCCTCAAGACAAAAAATGAATTTATATTTTAATTGCTCTTTGATGGGCATAAAATCTTTTTCCCATGGGAGATTTCCTTTAGGCGCACTTTGTCCAATATTAAAATAAGGAATAGTGTGAAACCTTTTAATAAAAGAAGATCTTTGTTTGTTATTTCTTATATCTCCTCTCCATACAGCTTTATTTTTCTTATGAAGAAATTGCTTTGAATCATTGATAAAATGAAAAAGCTTTATTTGATTTAATTTTAATAATATTGAATTTTGATTATCATTTGTAATGGGTCTAGACTTCACAATTGTTGGGAAATCAGGAATTTTTTTAGAAATATCGCTTTCTATTACTTTAGTAGTATTATAAGTAAAGTCTGTTTTAAATCTTGGACTAAAGAACCTTAATGATTGATAGAAATCTATAGCATGAGAATTTTGTTTATTTTTAATAAGCTGATTTTTAATAAGCTGATTCAAATCTTTGCTTTGATTCGAAATTTCAAAATGAGATAATTTTTTGATGTAATATTTTACTCTTGAATCAATATATGCTCTATCATAATAGTTTTTTCTATTTAAGATGGATTTTAATCTTTTCCTGTAGAAAAAATTTGGGATTAAGATATTAAATATATTAACAATATAGTAGTATGCTTTGCGTCTCTTATCTGTAGAGCTTCTTAAATTTCCCATTATTGATTCATAATACCATAATTAGTTATTGTAATTTTTTGCGACAAAGTATTTTGCCTTATTTTTCTATTTATATTTATAGCTTCTTTATTTTTATAAGGTCTAGTATGATAAAGATGAATTACAGTTGCCCTATTTCTAATTTGGATTGATTTAATACCATTATTATTTAATCGATATCCTAGTTCACAATCAAGTCCGCCATATTCCATTCGTTCATCAAACCCATTCACCAGAATAATATCATTTCTCCATGCAGATGAGTTATTTCCGTTAAATGTGGTTTTAGTTGGAGTGATTTGATCAAGGCATTTTGCCAAAAATGAATTTTTAATCAACTTAAAAAAATTCTTACCTAAGGGTTGTCCATTTTTAAAGATGAATGATTTATTAAAACAATCTTCAGATTCTATATCTGCTAGCTTAATTGAATTTGACACTTTTTCGTTTATAGGAAAGTGCCCACCAGATAAAAAATATCCATTTTTAGCTAATTTGTTATGAGTGTTTAAAAAATGACGATTAGGAATACAGTCTCCATCTGAAAAAACCAAATATTCTTTTGATGATTTAGTTATTGCCTTATTTAAAATTTTACACTTTCTAAATCCATCATCTTTATGCCAGACGTGAATAATATCTTGAGAAATTAATTGATTAAATTTTTGTATTATATTTTTTGTGTCTTCACCTGATCCATCATCAGCTATGATAATTTCAAAATCTTTGAAAGATTGATGCGCATAGCCCATTAATACTTTTTCTAAAAATTTTGGTTTATTGTAAGTTGATATAATTACTGATATTGATGGCATCAACTAAATTATTTAGTGGCAATCTTATAAGCCATTTTTTTTTAAATTAAATCCTTATGATTCAAAGTAATAAAAAAAAATGTATCGTACTATTAAGTGGAGGTCTTGATTCTGCTACAGTTTTAAAAATAGCTCAAAAAGATTTTGAAGTTGTAGCGCTCGCTTTTGACTATGGCCAAAGACATAAATTTGAATTGAATGCAGCAAAGAAAATTGCCAAAAAAAATAGCATTATTTTAAATGAAATTAAAATTGATCTTGCCCAATTTGGAAACTCTGCTTTGACTGATGATATTAGTGTCCCAAAAAATCAAGATATAGGAAAGGAAATTCCTATAACATATGTTCCCGTAAGAAATACAATCTTTCTTTCCTATGCACTTGCTTTTGCAGAAGTAAATGAAATTTTTGATATTTTTATAGGTGTTAATGCGCTCGATTACAGTGGATACCCAGATTGTAGACCTGAATTTATCACTGCGTTTGAAAAGATGGCGAATGAAGGAACTAAGTTTGCTCAAGGTGAAAATAAAATTCAAATTCATACTCCATTAATTGATTTAACAAAAGCTCAAATTATTACCAAAGGTATACAGCTTGGAGTTGATTATTCCATGACCCATTCTTGTTATGATCCATCAGAATCGGGATTATCCTGCAGACAGTGCGATGCCTGCATTCTAAGAAAGGCTGGATTCGAAGCTGCCAATATAACTGACCCAACAAGCTACCAATGATTTACTCAGTTAAAGAAATATATTTTACTATGCAGGGCGAAGGATTTCATACTGGAAAACATGCAGTCTTCTGTCGATTCAGTGGATGTAATTTATGGTCTGGTCATGAAAAAGATAGAGCAAATGCTATCTGTAATTTTTGTGATACAGATTTTGTTGGAATTGATGGAGTGAACGGATCTAAGTATGTTAGCGCTAGCGCACTATCTGATAAGATTGATAAAGTGTGGAATGATTTTGATGATGAAAAATTTGTTGTATTTACTGGCGGCGAACCATTATTGCAATTGAACTCAGAGTTGATTGATGCTCTTCACCAAAAAGGTTTTAAGGTTGCTATAGAAACAAACGGAACTTTGTTACCGCCAGATAATATAGATTGGATTTGCGTAAGTCCAAAAAAAGGTGCAAAGTTTAAATTGAAATACGGGAATGAATTAAAGTTAGTATATCCACAGGAGGAATTTAATCCAGACCGATTCAAAGAATTAGAATTTGACCATTTTTTTCTTCAGCCAATGGATGGAGAAGATTTGCAAAAAAATATCTTGCAAAGCGTATCATATTGTATCGAAAATCCCTTGTGGCGTTTAAGCTTACAAACACATAAAATAATGGGGATAGATTGATATGTTTAGATTGAAAAGAAAATATGAATTTCACGCAGCAAGAAAACTGACTGCTTTGAAAGAAAATCATCCATGTGGAGATTTACATGGGCATACTTTTTCAGTTACAATAAAGGTCTCTGGTGATAAGTTAACTAAAGAAGGCTGGATAATGGACTTTTATGATATTGATACTCATTTCAATGAGAAGATTCACAATGCACTCGATCATAAGTATTTAAATGATGTAGAAGGGTTATCTAATCCCACTACAGAGCATATTGCCATGTGGATTTGGAGGAAGCTGAAAAATGATTTAATTGGCCTACATTCTGTGTCTGTAAGTGAAGGAAGTAGTTATGGATGCAAATACTATGGAGACAAAGATGCCTAAAGCTGACGGAAAAGAATTTAGTTTTTTAAGTGAAGATCATATAAACACTTCTTATTTGGAAACATTCGAATTTGATAGTAAAAATCAGTATATAGAAACTACCACAAGAGAATTTAGCGCAGTATGTCCGTTTAGCGGTTTACCTGACTTAGCAGACGTAATTATTGAATACTTCCCAGAGGGTGGAAAATGTGTAGAGCTAAAATCATTAAAGTATTATTTTGTTAGCTTTCGAAATGTTGGAATCTATCAAGAAGCAGCAACCAAACGTATTTATGACGATTTAAAGAAGGTGCTAAATACTTCAAGAATTAAAATTACAACCATTTACAATACAAGAGGTGGATTTGATACCACTTGTGTTGAGGGAGAATTATAAAATGAATTATTTCCAAAGATTGCAAAAAGCAATCATGCTTGATGTTTCTTTTTATGAAGAGGTGGAAAACGACAAAAAATTTACCGATCAAGCAATGATGACTGTTGTGCTTGTTTCAATTGTACAAGGACTTATGATTGCTGGTTTTGCTCCAATTGCTTTGCTTCAAGGCATACTTGGTAGTCTGGTGCGATTTATAATTTGGGCATTCTTTATCGCCTTTGTAGGTACCAGAATATTACCAGAACCAGAAACCAAATCTAATACTGGAGAATTGATTAGAACGCTTGGCTTTGCTTACGCCCCAGGGTTGCTAGTTATTTTTAAAGTGCTCCCTTTCATAAACTCTTTTGTAGATCCAATTGTTGTTATTCTTCAGCTTGCGGCAATGACAATTGCAGTAAGACAAGCCTTGGACTTTAATAGCACAGTTAGAGCAGTAGGGGTTTGTATTGTAGCATTTTTACTTATGATTGTTGCATTAACTCTTTTCATTGGATCTACTTGGTTTTTCCTTGGAATTGCTGAAAATGCAATTGCGCCAACTGCACCTTTAATGGAAACATAAATATTTTGGAACATAAATCTTTATATTTACTTATTTATACTATATAATTAATACTATGAAAACAGCATTTTACAAATCAAATATTATTTATTGTCTTGCAATTATTTTTCTTTTTGGTTGCGACTCGACTTCAACATCATCGCTAACTAATAATGATAATAACGGAAATAATAATTCAGGAGGTTCAAATAACACTGATTTGCCTGCTGGTTTTTCTAGTTTTATTTCAGAATATACAGATGTTTATATATCTGGTGATTATGTAGTTGTTGAGACTACCGGTGTACCAAACCATGCATCACCCTATTGGGGAGCAGGTCACCCAAATTATATTGCACCTCATACTGGTATGGCAGTAAATCCAAATACAATATCAGAACAAAATTTTAAATTTTATATTCCGCTAAACCCATCTGTATCCAGCGCTGTATCTAGTACGCCGCTTGGACCAATTGGAGTTTCAATTAGTGGGGTACCTTTTTTCAATCAATATGCCGGACCAAATAATCAACCGCTTGATAATGAAATACCTTCTTTTGATAATTATTATGGCCATCCTCAACAGACTGGTCAATATCATTATCATTGGGAGCCTACTTATTTGACATTTAATAATAATTCTTCAATGTTAATTGGCTATTCCTTAGACGGTTTTCCAGTATATGGTCCTACAGAGCAAGCAACAAATCAGTTTCCATCAGATTTAGATGAGCTTAATGGGCATACACATGTTACCAATGAATATAATGATGGCACCTATCATTATCATGCTACAGCAGATTCACCTTATTTAATTGGTGGGTTTAAAGGCAATTACGGGTCATTGAATGGTGGCGGGTACTTTACGAACTAAATTTCTCTTATTTTTCTCCTACTTACTAATGTCTTGCGGAGAAAACATTACCATCACTGAATATGAATTAATTAATAATATGGATATCCAGCGATTTATTCGTACGAATCAATTTTCTGGTACGATAACAGTAATGTATACCGATGAAATAACAACAAAATCAAAAAGAAAATATGTTAGCGGTAAAAAGAATGGAGTTCATGAAGGATGGTGGCCAAATGGAACAAAAAAATATAGCTTTGTATTTAAAGATGATACTAGTACTGGCAAGCATTTTCAATGGCATCAAAATGGAAAGCTTTTTACTCAAAAACAATTTAAAAACGGACTTGAGCAAGGAGAACAAAAGGCTTGGGATATGAATGGAGATTTAATGTATAAATATATTTATAATCATGGAAGAAAGTATGGTATTCAGGGTTCAGTAGTCTGTAATGGTGGAAAGGATTTAGCAGAAAGTAATGATTGAATTGGTTGAATATACCGATGATATGTTTGATTTTATTCTTGAGTCAAACAATATAAACAAGCCGCAAGTAGGGTTCTTAAACCAATCAAGGCTTAATCTTTTAATAGATCAAGCAAGTTACTGCAAAGTTGCAACATTTAAAGGCGAACCAGCAGGATTCCTACTTTGTCTCGCAGAAAATAAAGATTATGATAGCCTAAATTATCAATGGGTTTCCAAAAGATTTACAAACTTTATGTATATAGATAGAATTTCGGTATTTCCAAAATTTCAAAATGAAAAAATTGGATCTGCGCTATACACCGATTTAATTTATTTTTCTGCGATGGAAGGGTATGATAATGTTCTTTGTGAGGTTAACATTAAGCCACCTAATCCTGGTTCAATAAGATTTCATAAAAGATTTGATTTTGAAGAATGTGGTTCGCAATTTACGGAAGCTGGACAGCTTGAAAGTTACAAGTACTCTGTTGAGGTTCAGTTTCTTTGTAGGAAGTTAAAATAACTAATTTAAGAGGGTTTTTATGAGCAATTTTTGGCACGATTTATTATTTCCAATCTATTTTTTCATTGTGTTTATCGCTGCACATATAGCACTATATATAATGATTTTTAGAGGAGATAAATCTAAATGAATAAAAAACAAAAAATTGCAAAACGCAAACAAAAGAAAGCCCGTTTAAGACTGAAAGCTAAAAAAGCTGCTTTACTTAAAAATAAGAAAGTGATAGATGTTGCTCCAGTAAAAGCAGCTCCAAAAAAGAAAGCAGCTCCAAAAAAGAAAGCAGCTCCAAAAAAGAAAGCAGCTGCTGAGGAAAAAAAAGATAAAAAGTAGACATTAGGTGTTTCAATCTAATTCTACCTTTGGAATTTATTATACCTCGCTACTGGTCTTATACAGAAATAAAAAATTCCTTTTTTTAATACTGTTTTTAGTTATTTATCCGTTAATTCTTATTATAAGTAGAATCTTTTTATTTTTAGACTATATCCTTATTCCTGAATTCGAGAATGCAAAAGTCAAGCAACCTATATTTATTATGGGAGTTAATAGAAGTGGCACAACCTTTTTTCATAGATTGCTATGTAAATCAAATCAATTTTCAACATCAAAAACGTGGGATTTAATCATTCCTTCTCTATCCCTAAGAAAATTCTTAACAATTCTAAAAAGAGCTCTGACATATTTAAAGCTTGATCAAATTGAAAAGAAAAAAAGAGGACATCAGGTAAGACTAGAAAATATAGAAGAAGATGAAATGCTTCTTTTCATTCATAAGCTAGACTCATTGTGGATTTCTAACCATTTAATTCCGTGGTTAAAATTTGATAAATCAACAAAACATTTTATTAAGCATGTTTATAGAGATAATTCAAGAAATCAAAATAGAAATATTCGATCAATGTTATTCGTAAAAGATTTTTTTCAGAGACAGGCTTATGTGCATAAAAATAGGCGACATCTTTCAAAGTCCAATCCATTTATGTTTAAAATTGATTCTATTCTGAAAGTATTTCCAGATGCAAAATTTGTCTTTTTAGTTCGCGATCCGCTGGAGACGATTCCAAGCTATTTCTCACTGCAAGAAAACGTAAAATTTGGTAACTTTTTAAAAAAGAATGAGCTTAATAAATTAAGAAAAGAGTCATATGAAGAAATTATTGAATGGTATAAAGAAACTGAAAAAGTAAAGTCAAAGCTTCTAAAAAAACAATTTATGGTACTCACTTATCCTCAAATAACTGCTGATATACAAAATAGTATTGAATCCTTTTATAAGTTTACCAATATGAAAATGACCAAGAAGTTTGAAAAGGAAGTTAAGTTGTTTGCTTCTAAGAAATATGTTAAAAAACATCAAAATAAATCAATTGAAAAGTACGGTTTTTCTAAAAAGCAGGTTTTAAGCGATTTTGATTTTGTATATCAAGAATACTTTCTATAATTTTCAGTCATGAAATTTCAAAACTATTTATTAGCATTCATTTTTATTTTATCTACTCAGCTGCATGCTCATTGCCAAATTCCATGCGGTGTTTATGACGATACAATGAGAATCAAGATGATCGAAGAGCATACGCTTACAATACTTAAATCAATGAACTATATTGAAGCAAATCAAAACGATTTAAAAAACCAAAATCAAGTTACAAGATGGATTCTAAATAAAGAAGAACATGCGCAGGAAATACAAAAAATAGTTAGCGAATATTTCTTAACTCAGAGAATTAAATTAAAAGATGATTCAAAGAAAAATAAAGACATATATCATGCACAATTAGAAGTTTTACATAATATTATGCTCGATGCTATGAAATGTAAACAAACAACAGATACAAAAAATACAACTTCTTTATTAGAGAACTTAAATAAGTTTGTTAATTTATATTTCGATGATCACGGAAAGAAACACTTAGGAGATATAAAGTGAAAAAAAAATTATTATTAGCGATTGCCATGCTTGCTGTAGTGTTTCTTGGAAGAGTAATGCCCCATCCATACAATTTCACTCCTGTGATTGCTATTACTTTATTATCAAGCTATGTATTTAAAAATAAATATGTTTCTTTTAGTCTTCCTTTGTTTGCATTATGGTTAAGCGACTTATTTATCAATAATGTTGTATATGCTGGTTACTATCCAGGTTTTACTTTTTTAAGTACAGGGATGGTTTGGACTTACGGATCAATTTTATTAGTTGCACTACTAGGTAGTGTTATGTTTAAAAAAATGTCATCTAGTAGAGTAGCATTAGCAAGCATATCAGGATCTACTATCTTTTATTTAATTTCAAATTTTGGCGTATGGATAGTAAGTCCAATGTATGCAAAGTCAATAGCTGGTTTAATTGTATGTTATTCTCTAGCATTGCCTTTTTATGCTTCATCGCTAGCTGGAGACTTAATGTATTCTGCTTTATTTTTTGGAGCTTATCATCTTGCAATATCCAAAAGTTATAATTTAAATTCTTTAAAGAGCAAAATTTAAAAGATTAAATTTCATTGGTATTACTTAAATAACTAATTATATTGCTCCATAAATTTTTATTAACTAACAAAGAGAAAAAAATGAGTGACAAAGAAAAAGGTACTGTAAAGTTCTTTAATGAAAAAAAAGGTTACGGTTTCATCACTAAAGAAGATGGAAGTGACGTTTTTGTTCATTTTTCTAGCATCGTGTCTGAAAATGACTTTAAGACTCTTAAACAAGACCAAGCGGTTGAGTTTGAGGTTGAATCCGATGATAGAGGAGACAAAGCAGTCAATGTATCAGCTGCGTAGTTAGTTAGTAATTCCATATCATATTTATTATTTTAGCTTTAGAGAAAAGCCTCAGTAGCTCAATGGTAGAGCAGTGGCCTCTTAAGCCATTGGTTGTAGGTTCGAGTCCTTCCTGGGGTACGAAATCATATGAAACTTCAAGATAAGAATATTGTAATTACTGGCGCTGCAAACGGAATAGGCCTAGCACTAGCTAAGCGCTTCCTGCGTGAATCTCCGAATTCAATTTCTTTGATAGATATTAATATTTCTGTCAATAAAGTTGCTTCTGAGCTTGGAGTTAAAGGATATGTTGCAGATGTAACAAATGAAAATCAATTTCAATCTATCTTAAATCAAATAATTGATGGCGAAGGTTCTATTGATCTATTTTGTTCAAATGCAGGTATCCAGCAGTTTGGCACGCTTGAAACTTCAACTAATGATTGGCAAAAAAATTGGGATGTAAATGTTATGTCTCATGTTCATGCTGCCAAGGTATTAATTCCCCATATGCAGTCTCGCAAGACTGGTTATTTATTATTAACTGTTTCTGCTGCAGGGCTTTTAAATATGCCTAGCGCTCTTACGTATGCAACAACAAAGCATGCTGCAATGGGATTAGCAGAAAATCTTTCTATAATGTATGGTAATGACGGTATTATCGTTTCAGCGCTATGTCCTCAGCTAGTAGATACCAATATGGTACGTTCTGCTGAATCTTTATCTGATGATCACCCGCTACTAAAAGACGGTATTTTACCAGTTGAAATTGTAGCAGATGAAACAGTGAAAGGAATTGATTCTGAAAAGTTCTTAATTCTTCCTCACAAAGAAGTTGCGAAATATATTCAAGGAAAAGCTTTTGATTATGACGCATGGATTCAAGCAGTTAGAAAACTAGTGCCATGAAATTCTTTAAAAATAAAATTATAAAATTGGTAATTTTTTTAAAATTCTTTTTCCCTGAATTATCTACAAAGCGTCAACTCTTATTCACGTTACAATTTATCTTTTTCATTGCTAGCATTACTTTAGGGTTTTTGCATATTGATAAATTGAATATTACAGTCTATCATTTTATAGCTTCTATTGTTTTTGCAATGAGTATGGACAGTATTATTTCAAACTCATTTAAGATATAATTTTCAAGAACTACTTGCTAAGTAGTTTATTTATGTCGCTTATTAAGTAGCTCATTTCAAGTTGAGATGTTCCATTATAGACACCGCGTATTCTGCTTTCTGTATCAATTAATACTATATTTTCAGTGTGAATTAAACTATTATCTATGTGATTGTCTACAGATGCAATAGCAAAATATCCTAATTGAGCCATCTTGATGACTTCATTAATATCTCCTCTTAAAAAGAACCAATTTTTTCCATTAATATCATTGATTTCTTCATACTTTTTCAATCTTTCAATGGAGTCAATTTTAGGATCTACTGAATGAGATAAAATTAAGATATCATTAACATCAAATGCATCTTGCACTAGCTTTAAATTTTTAGTTAAATCAATACAAATTGATGGACATGAGGTAAAAAAGAAATTAGCTACATATACCTTATTTTTTACACTTTCTTGCGTAATAGTTTCACCATTTTGGTTAATGAAGGAGAAATCTGGTATTTCATGAGTTGTTTTTCCTACAAGGCTAGGATGCACCAATGTTGACCGCAAGTCAGATGGAGTAAAAATCGGTAATTGAAATTCCTCTGCAGCCCTAGATAGCTGATACCATATTACTAGGAAAATGCTAATTACTAATAGAATTAATTTTTTTTTCATATATCGTCATTAAATTAACATTATTATGATTAGTTGGAAATGTAAACATACTTGGAAAAAATCTGCAATAAATACCTCTTGGTGTTTATTAGGTTGTTCTATTGGAGATTTTTCCACAATTCTATATTTTCAACTAAACCCATCTGATTGGACAACGATGTCAATTATGATGCTGGCAATGATGAACGGCCTATTAACAAGCATTGCTTTAGAAACATATATTCTGACAAAACAAATGGATATTAAATCTGCACTTCAGACTGCTTTAGGAATGTCTTTTATTTCGATGATTGCAATGGAAGCTTCAATGAATATTGTTGATGTTTTGTTAACAGGGGGTGCTGAATTAAATATATGGGTAGTTCCAATTATGTTGATTGCAGGCTTCTTAACGCCTTGGCCTTATAATTATTGGAGATTAAAAAAATATAATGCAAGTTGCCACTAATGAAGATTGAACTACAAAATAAAGCAATATTAGTCACTGGATCAAATAGTGGAATAGGATTTGCTATTGCTTCTGAGTTGTTGAATGCAGGTGCAAAAGTTGCGTTGCATTACAATGCTAATTCAGATGGAGCATTATCTTTGCAAGAACAATTTCCTTCTCAAGCTAAAAGTTTTCAGTGCGACTTTAGTAATTCAGCTAGTATCCCTGAATTTTTTGATCAGGTTTTATCTTGGTCTGACGGTTTAGATGTTTTAATTAATAATGCTGGAATGTCAATTATGAACTCAATTGATAATACTGATGAAGAATGGATTCATAATTGGAATACCATTATGAATATTAATCTTTTATCAGCAGGAATTTTATCTAAAAAAGCATTAGAGCTTTTTAAAAAACAAAGTTCTGGAAGAATCATTAATATTGCTTCAAGAGCAGCTTTTAGAGGAGATACCCCTGAATATCTAGCCTATGCAGCATCAAAGGCTGGAATGGTTGCATTGACAAAATCTATTGCGCGAGGTTTTGGAAAAGATGGTATTACAGCTTTTTCAGTTGCACCAGGATTTACGAGAACAGCTATGGCTCAAAAATCTATAGATAAGTATGGAGAGGATTTTGTGGTTAAAGATATTGCTTTAAATAATTTAACAGAGCCCAAAGATATAGCCCCAGTTGTTGTATTAATATGTTCTGGTAAATTTGATCATGGTACAGGATCTTGTATTGATATGAATGCCGGAAGTTATGTTCGATAAATGTCATTCATTTTTATAATAAATCTTGTTATATCTCTTATTGCGACAGGTTTAATTTGGACCATACAGCTTGTACACTATCCATCTATGAAATTTATACCAGAAGAAAAATTTACTGCCTACCATAATTTTCATTCTCAGAGAATTTCAATACTTGCTATACCAATTATGCTGATTGAACTATTTACTTCACTTGGATTATTCTATCAAAATAGTAATTCATATAACCATATTTTTACTATCAACCTTATTCTAGTAATTTTAATTTGGATTTCTACTTTCTTGATTCAAGTCCCAATGCATAACACCCTTTCCTCTGCTAAAAATGCGAGAGTACTTAATCATCTTATCCTATCTAACTGGATTCGAACAATTCTCTGGACCGCAAGAAGCTTATTAATGGTTTCATATTTGAGCGTTAATCTTCACTTGATTTAATTGCATGAAATTTTGATATTTTTTTTTAGATTCTAGCCATGAATCCTAGTGAATTTATATTATTTGGCTCTACACATATTTTAACATTATTTATAATTTTTGGTATCTCTTTTGGATTCTCTTTTTACGTCAAAGATTCATATGCTCCATCTAAATATTCTACTTTTGAATCTACTCTTGGGTATCTGTTAATTTTTAATGAGCTATTAAAGCCATTTTACTTAATTGCTCTTGGGGAAGGAGCTTATAGATGGACCAATACTATTCCTTTACATGCTTGTCATATTTCATCGTATGCAACAGGATTATTCCTTCTTACCAGAAATCAAAAGTATTTTGATTTTGCATATTTTTGGGGTTTTGGTGGAGGAACAATGGCTTTGCTTACTCCTGATATAGAATTCACCTTTCCTGACTTAGATTTTATTACACTTTTCTCGGGACATGGTTTATTATTTTTTGCACTCGTTTATATAGTATTTGTGTTGAAGCAGAATATTACTTTTGATTCTTATAAGAATGCTTTAAAATTTTCATTGTTGATACTGCCGATTGCGTATATTATTAATGTTATTGTTGGAGGCGATCCTGGATTTGAAGCAAATTTATGGTATTTAATGAAAGCTCCAACGGGCGAATCCTTACTTTCATTTTTTCCTGACCCGCCTATGCATGTTGTGCCTTTATTTCCTCTAGTGATGTTTGTTTTCTTTTTGCTCTATATACCATTTCATTTCAAGAATAAGTCTCAATGAAAAAAATAATATTACTTACTATATTTTTAATGCCACTTTTTGCTCAAGATGTATTTTTAAATAAGCCATTTCCAAAAATAGAAGGAATTTCATTATCTGGTGATAAAGTAACATTTCCTGATGTTCTTGTTGGTAAGCCATCTGTACTGGCGGTAGCATTTAGACAAAAAGCGCAAAAATGTATTAATACTTGGGCTGATGAATTGTTATTAAAATATGGTATCGATAAAAGTATTAATTATTATGAAATTCCAATGCTTGGCGGACAGTATACAATGGCTAGAAATTGGATTGATGGCGGCATGAGAGGCGGAGTGCCAAAACCTTTACATGATTATACTGTAACTTATTATGGGCCATTAAGATCATACTTTAAATCTTTAGATATTTCTAGTAAAGGGGATTGTTATATTTATGTTTTAAATAGTGAAGGTATAGTCGTTGATAGACATAATGGGTATAGTACAGAAAAAGGATTAACTGAAATGTTTAACTTGATAGATTCTTTAAATGAGTAAAGTTACTGATAATTATCATATTTATTTAAAGGCTACAGAATTGGCAGCGATTGCTGCTGCAAAGTTGCGAGGTAATGGTGATGGAAAAGCTGCAGATAAAGTAGCGACTGAAGCAATGCGAAAAGTGCTTCAAGAATCAAATATTCATACCAGAGTTGTAATTGGAGAAGGCGAAAGAGATGATGCGCCTATGCTTTATATCGGCGAAGAAATGGGCGACCTTAGCAGTGATTTAAAAATTGATATTGCTGTTGATCCACTAGAGTGTACAAATCATTGTGCTAAAAATCTTCCAGATGCACTAGCTGTGTTGGCAGCTGCGCCTAGAGGTGCTTTGCTTCATGCACCAGATACGTATATGAATAAATTATGCGG
>Ga0255765_1000666_pt1 | contig 46186 bp, 40 predicted proteins | sample 041ome_8_FD_179965 | JGI IMG/M metagenome (GOLD analysis project Ga0255765, IMG submission 179965) | Coastal salt marsh microbial communities from the Groves Creek Marsh, Skidaway Island, Georgia - 041407BS metaG (version 2) | ecosystem: Environmental > Aquatic > Marine > Intertidal zone > Salt...
CACGTCGAGGTGGAAGCGCCTTCGCTGATTGACCGAGATGTAGCCAACGAGGAAGACGACGGGGAAAATCCATGCTGCAAACATGAACACGGGAATTGAGCCGTCACCGACGGCCATCGTCGTCAAGGCATCGCCCTCCTCATTGAGAATCGAGAAATCCAACACGAGCAGACTCACCACCGTTGTCACCTCTTCGCCTTCGTCGTCGTGGGAGCACAATGCACCGTTGAAGGCCGCCGCATCGACCGTGATGCTGAGGTCGTACACGCCGAGCGCATCCTCCCCAAAGGCCAACTGCGCTTCGATGTCCTCAACCGTCAATCCCTCAATCACACCGGAGAGAAGGCTTTCGTTGTACCAGGTCAGGTTGACCTCGTGGGCACCCGGGTTTTCTGCTGAAGCCGAAAGCGCCCATTCGCCTTTGGTCGCAGAACCGGTGATGGTATCGGGTGCATCTGCTTCACCTCCGGTGCACAGCGGTCCTGCCGGTGATTCGTCTTCACCGTAGGTCAGCGAAAGGAAGACACCGACGACGTTCCCCCCCGAGTTCTCAAGAGCATCGCCGACCGAAGAGGATTCAATGGACCAAGATACGGCTTCCTCGTCTTGGTAATACGCCGTTTTGGCTTCAACCTCAATGCGAGAAAGCGTCGCGTCAACCGTGTACCGCTCCCCGTCCCCGTCGGAGCTTGCATCGTCTCCAAGACAACCCGTCAGAGGCAAACATGCGAGCAAGAACACCAGAAGGAGACCGGTTCGCATGTTGTGAGGGCATTACGGTGAGCCTTCAACGTTCTTCATTGAGGATTCGGGCGGGAGCGTTCAATCCCAAATGCCCATGTCCATGCGCGCATCTTCGCTGGCGTGAACTTTCGGGTCCCATCGTGGCTTCCAAACGAGGTTGATGTGGACCGAGGCAAGGCCGTCGGTTTGCAGCGCAGCACGATGAGCGGCCGCCATGATCTCGGGGGCTGCAGGACAGCCGGGTGAGGTGAGCGTCAGGTCAACTTCGGCGTGAAGTCCCTCGTCCTTCTGTTCGAATCGGACGTCGTACACGAGTCCCAATTCCACGATGGAGAGTTCCAACTCGGGGTCCTCAACCTCATCCAATTTCTCTAACACGGCTTCTTTGGTCGTCATGTTGTTCACTCCATGCATGCTCGAATCTCGTTCATGACCTTGTCGTACATGTTCCGAAAGCCGTTTGAACGGCTCGGCGTGAGGCTGTTCAACAACCCCATCTCCTCAGCGAAATCAACGGGAACCAAAACGGCCTGCGCCGGTGCAAGTCCTTCGAGAGCGATGCTGAGCACGCCCATCAACCCCTGAACGAGTTTGGCATCGGCTGCACCAACCATGTGGATAAGACCGTCCTCAACGGCGATGCGAACATGCGCTTCGGACTGGCAACCGCGGATTCGAGTGTCGTCGGTCCATTCTTCGGTGGGCAGGAGCATGATTTCATCCGCCAGTTCAAACACCATTTCGAGACGTTCCCGCTTATCTGCTACTTCCTTGAATTCCTCAATGAGTTCCTGAAGGGCTTCTGGATAGAAGGTCATGCGAATTTCTCCACGATCTCTTTGAGTTCAGCCACCAAGCCCTCGGCTTCTTCACGCGTGTTATACACGTAAAACGATGCCCTAACCGTGCCCGTGATGCCAAGGCGGTTCAGCAAGGGTTGAGCGCAATGATGTCCTGTCCGGACGGCGTAGCCACGGGCGTCGAGGAGGTGAGCCATGTCTTCGCTGTTGATGGTGGGATGGAGGAAGGAAACGACCGCCGCATCGTCGTCGTCGTGGCGGCCGTACACCGACATGCCCATGGTACGAAGTTCATCGGCGACCCAGCGAGCAATGCTGACCATGCGTTCGTGTTCCGCATCGAGGTCAAAGGAATCCATCCAATCCAGCGCCGCTGACCAACCGATGGCTTCGGCAATTCGGGGCGTCCCTGCCTCGAATTTGTGCTCGTTGGTTTGGTAAGTGGAGCCCTCAACGCTCACGGTTTCGATCATGTCACCGCCACCCATGAACGGCTGCATTTCTTCGAAGGCATCGGGTTGAACGAGCAACGCACCGATGCCGGTGGGGCCGCACATTTTGTGAGCGGAAAAGGCCATGAAATCCGCCCCGAAGGCCTTGAAGTCAACGGTCGCATGCGGAACGCCCTGCGCAGCATCGATGAGCACCTTGGCCCCGGCAGCGTGGGATTGGGCAATGATGTCTTCAAGCGGGTTGCGAACGCCAAGAACGTTCGAGGTGTGAACCACACACACCAATTTTGCCCCGTCAAGCGAATGGGCGAAGGCGTCCATATCCAGGGTGAAGTGCTGGGTGACAGGGACATAGCGCAATTCCACGCCCCGCTCCTGTGCGAGCATCTGCCACGGGACAATGTCCGAGTGGTGCTCCATTTCGGTCAGCACAATGGCATCGCCAGAGCGCAGATTGGCTCGGCCCCAAGCGTGAGCAACGAGGTTGATGGCTTCGGTGGTGCCGCTCGTGATGATCGCTTTTGAGGCGTTGAAACGTTGCTTGAGTTTGGTTCGACAGGATTCGTATCCTTCGGTGGCCTCGCCGGCAAGCGTGTGAACAGCGCGGTGGACGTTGGCGTTTGATTGGGAGTAGTAACCGTTCATCGCGTCGAGCACCACTTGCGGCTTTTGCGTGGTGGCTGCGTTGTCAAGGTAGACCAGCGGGTAACCGTTCACCTTGCGCTGAAGAATGGGAAATTGGTCACGAAGCGACATCCGTTCACCTCTTCAATTCGCATTCGAGGTGGACGGTCAACCGGGTGCGCATTTCGTCCACGAGCGCATCGTGTTTGAGCGATGAAAAACCGGCTTGCATGAAACCCTCAATCAGCAAGGCCACAGCCGATTCCTCGTCCAATCCACGGCTCATCAAGTAGTGGAGTTGGTCAGGGTCCACCGGTGCGCTTGCCGCACCGTGTGCTGCAGCGACTTCGTCGGCGAGCACCTCGAGTTCGGGAATGGCTTCAGCCCGGGCTTTTTCGGAAAGAAGGAGGTTCTTGAAGACCTGCCCTGCATCGCAGTGATTCGCGTTCTCAGCGATGGTGAGAAGTCCAGTGGTGATGGAATGGCTGCTGTCGTCGCACGCTGCGTGGACGTTGAGTGAGGAATCGGTATGGGGTACATCGTGGTGAATCTCGACGTGGTGGTCGACGTGTCGCTGACCGGACCCGTGGACGGAAATTGCTTGGTTGAGGCGTCCTCCTGGGTTGAGGAAGCGGGTTCGAAGGTCGCTTTTGCAACGGAAACCACCAATGGACAGACCGGCCAGTTCAAGGAAGGCGTCCCGCTCAATCGTCCAGTCCTCACAGTGGAGCAGTTTGCCGTTGGATGAAAGTTCGTTCACTAAACCGAAGGCCGAGCGTGTGTTGGCAGCGACGGCCCCGGTGATGTGAAGCCCGGTCCAATCGGCCTCGCCGGAGAGGTGCAGGACAACCACCGTATCGTGGGTGAAATCAAGATGCAGATGACCGACAGCGACGTGGCCTGAGGCCACGGCTTGGAGATGAACCACCTCGCTGCTGCCGTCGGGTTGAACGGTGGTGGCGGACGAGCCAAGTTCGCTCAAGAACACCCGAGCAATGTCATCGCCGTCAAGGATTCGAGGGGCGCCATCAACGAGTTCTGCCCCGCCTTCGATGAGCGAAAAACGGATGGGCATTGCCTCGGGAACCGCGTCTACCGAGGTGGGATGAATGCGCGCCCATGGAGTGTATCGCCACAGATGAAGAGCACGGGAGGGAACGGCCAGGTCGGCATACTTCATCCGATGGAACCCTCCATTTCCAATTCAAGCAACTTGTTGAGTTCCACAGCATACTCCATCGGCAGTTCCCGCGTGAAGGGTTCAAAGAATCCGTTCACGATGAGACCCATCGCCTCTTCTTCCGTGAACCCTCGGCTCATCAGGTAGAAGAGCTGGTCGCCCGACACCTTGGAGACGCTGGCTTCGTGTTCAAGGTCAGCCGTTGAGTTCCCCACTTCCATGGTCGGGTAGGTGTCGGACCTTGATTCGCTGTCGAGCAGAAGGGCGTCACAGACGATTTTTGAACGGCAGCCGTTGGCTTTTGGCGTCACCTGAAGCATTCCACGGTAGGAGGAGCGACCGCCGTTCTTCGAGATGGATTTCGAGAGAATGTTGGAGGTGGTGTTGGGGGCGAGGTGATGGACCTTTGCACCGGCGTCTTGGTGTTGGCCCGCGCCAGCGTAGGCCACCGAGATGATCTCTGCATGCGCACCTTCCCCTTTGAGCAAGACGGCGGGGTACTTCATCGTCAGTTTAGAGCCGATGTTCCCGTCTACCCACTCCACGGTAGCGCCTTCGTGGGCCACGCCACGCTTGGTGACGAGGTTGTAGACATTGGCCGACCAATTCTGGATGGTGGAGTACCGAATCTTGGCGTCCTTCATGGCGATGAGTTCCACCACGGCGGAGTGGAGCGAGTCGGTTGAATAGGTTGGGGCGGTGCAGCCTTCGACGTAGTGGATGCTGCTGCCTTCATCGGCGATGATGAGGGTGCGCTCAAACTGACCCATGTTCTTGGCGTTGATGCGGAAATACGCTTGCACCGGCATCTCGACATGCACGCCTTTTGGAACATAAATGAACGAGCCCCCGGACCAAACAGCGGTGTTCAGGGCCGAGAATTTGTTGTCGGAGTGTGGAACGACCGTTCCGAAATACTTCTTGACGATTTCTGGATGTTCGCGCAAGCCGCTGTCCATGTCCAAAAACAGGACCCCTTGGGCCTCAAGGTCCTCTCGGATCGAGTGGTAAACGGCCTCGGACTCGTATTGCGCCGTCACGCCGCCAAGCCATTTTTGCTCGGCTTCGGGGATGCCCAAGCGGTCGAAGGTGTTCTTGATGTCTTCAGGGACATCATCCCAATTGCGCTCTGTGGCGTTGGAGGACCGGAGGAAGTAGGTCACGTTGTCAAAGTCAATACCGTTGAGTTGGCCGCAGTTCCCCCAGTCGGGCATCTCGCGCTCCATGAAGTGATGGTAAGCTTTGACGCGGAGTTCGGTCATCCACTCGGGTTCCTTCTTGAGTTCCGAGATGTCCCGTACCACTTGTTCGGACAGGCCTTTATCGAAGCGAATGGTGGCGTTTTCGGGGTCGTGAAAACCGTACTGGTAGTCGCCAACCGCCTCACGTGCATCGTCGCTCATGTTCAGGCCTCCTTGGGCGCATCCAGCCATTCGTACCCTTCGCTTTCCAACTTGTGGGCCAACTCAGGGCCGCCTGATTGAACGATGGCACCGTCGATCATCACGTGGACAAAATGCGGTTTCACGTGGTCGAGCAGCCGCTGATAATGCGTGATGATCAGGCAACCGGCATTGGGAGCAATCGCATTGATGCCTCTGGAAACGATGCGAAGCGCATCGATGTCAAGACCCGAATCCGTCTCGTCAAGCAGGGCCAGATGGGGCTTGAGCAACAACATTTGGAGAATTTCCAAACGCTTTTTTTCTCCACCGCTGAATCCATCGTTCACGTAGCGGTTGGTGACCGATTTCTGCATTTCAAGGCTGGCCATGGCTTCGTTAAGTTCCTTCCTGAATTCACGGCCTTTCACCTCTTCGTTGCGAACGGCTTGAACCGACTTCTTGAGGAAGGTTCCCACTTTCACCCCCGGGATGACCGCAGGGTATTGGAAGGACAGAAACATTCCGGCACGAGCACGCTCAAACACGTCCATCTCTTGAAGGTCTGTGCCCATGTAGTGGATACTCCCTTGGGTGATTTCGTAAGCAGGGTGGCCCATCACGACGCTGGCCAGCGTGGATTTCCCAGCACCGTTGCGCCCCATGATCACGTGGATTTCACCGCGATGAATCACGAGGTTCATGCCGTTGAGGATCGGGGTGCCTTCAACGCTCACGTGGAGGTTTTCAACACGCAGAATCTCTTCGCCCATGGTCATCCCTATTGTACCGTCTCGTCCCTCCTTTATCAAGGGATGTAGTTGCGTGGAACGGTGGGGCCCGTGGCGATGAAAGCGAGGAGGAGGCGAGGATTGAAGGTGAACAGACCCTGCCCGAAGCATGGACGATGAGTTGGTGGCGAAGTATGCCGCCGAGGCCAAAGCCGCTATGGAAGCGGAAGCCGCACGGCGAATCGCAGAATCCTCCGACGCCGAGGAAGACGAACGCCTGCGAAACATGGCCCTGCACGACCTCACCGAATCCGAACACTTTGTCCCGGCCCTCGTCGCCCGCCTTGGTGCTGTTCGGGCTGCGCTCGACGGCCATGGCGGCGGTATTGCCGTGACCTCGGTGCACCGGGCTGCGGAAGGCCTTGACCTCGTTCTTGACCTCACGGGAGCGTGCCTGTCCTGCGGCGCAGCCCCTGGTACACTCGAGGGAGTAAAGAACGACTTGGAAGCGGACGATGAGGTCCAACGCATCCGTTTTTCATCGGCGCTCCTCGACACCTTTGATGACCTGGGCAGAGAATTTATTCTTGCCCACGGAAAGGTTGAGTTTGTTGACCCTGATGATGCTTAAGGCGGAAAGTTCAGCGAGCCTTTGAAAACAAAACCGCATGAGGGGTGTTCATGACCGCATGGAAGGAAGGCGTGCGCCCCGACCCTGCGCCGTGCAGAGAGCAAGACCTGGGGCGTTTCGAAGTAACCCAACGGGACGGCCAAGCCCGTCTAGGACGGTTGCACACCAAGCACGGTGTGCTGGAAACCCCCGCTCTCCTCCCGGTAGTCAACCCGAACATTCGTACCGTTGAGCCCCGTGTGATGTGGGACAAGTACGGGATCCAAGCACTCATCACCAACTCGTACATCATTTGGAAGCACGAAAATCTTCGCCATGCAGCGACCTCCGAGGGTGTTCATGCCCTGCTCGATTACCCCGGTGTGGTGATGACGGATTCGGGGACCTTCCAATCCTATGTGTACGGCGATGTTGAGGTTGGTGTCGATGAAATCGTCCGCTTTCAACGGTCCATCGGGGTCGACATCGCCACCATGCTCGATGTGTTCTCGCGTCCGGACATGACCGAGGAGGAAGTTGAAACGGCTGTCCGTGAAACGGCGGAGCGAGCCGAACAAAGCGTCCGGGCGGCCGAGGACACGATGCTCAACGGCCCGGTTCAAGGTGGTCTGTTCCGTCATCTGCGCCACATTTCGGCCCAGCTCATGGGCGCCCATCCATTCGCTGTTCACCCCATCGGCGGCATCGTCCCGGTCATGGAGCAGCAGCGCTACAAAGACTATGCGAAGATCATGATGGCAACGCTTCCGTTGTTGCCCGCTGACCGTCCCGTTCACATGTTTGGATGCGGTCATCCAATGCTGTTCCCGATGTCCATCGCCTTGGGCGCCGACCTGTTTGACTCAGCAGCCTATGCTCTGTTTGCTCGTGACAATCGCCTGCTGACCCCTTGGGGAACCGAGCGGTTAGCTGAGTTGGTCGATTGGCCCTTGTTGATGCCTTGTGTTGCCGCCCTGACGCCTGCTGATGTTCGCGCCCTCCCGTCGGAAAAGCGCGAGGAAACCCTCGCCCTGTACAATTTGGAGGTGACGCTTGCAGAACTGGCTCGATGCAAGCAAGCCGTGCGTGACGGGACCATTTGGCAACTCGCAGAACAAAGGAGTCATCAACACCCTGCCCTCAGGGAGGCGTTCCTCTGGCTCACCACCTCGCCGTCCTCTGAGCGAGATCTCCGCCCTGAGAAGTTCTACACCGACCGAGATGCGGCCAGAGACACGGGCAGCGACCAAGGCATGTGGGAAGACGCTTGGGATTGGGTGGTCTGGAGCCAACAAACCCCACGACCCGGAGGCGTTCAGTGGGGCAGTGACGACACCTTCGTCCGCCCCCAAATCGTCAAGGCGCGTCGCTTGTTGCACAACCGATGGGAAGGCCCTGAATCAAGCGAGGCAGTCATCGTTTTCCACGGCATACGTGGCCCTTATCGTGAACGGCTGGGGGAGGTTTTGGAGTGGTTAGCAGATCGATGTCCGGCCGTTCAGCCGCTCGTTCTCTCTCCACTCGGCTTGGTGCCAGCGGCGCTTGAAGACCTCAACCCCTTCGCCCACCTCGATGCACCGCAGTGGGTTTTACGTCGCGAACCCGAGATGGCATGGATCACCTCAGAACTCGCTCGGTTAGGGCTTTCAAACCATCCCTTCTCGACCGTCGATGTGAACGGACCAGGCTTGAAGCAGCGCCTTGGTGAAGCCTTGGTTGCTGTGAATCAAGAGCGGGACGTGCATCAGCCCTTGACCCAAGAACAGGAGCGCAATGCCCGAAACCGTCTCCGTGTTGAGCAGGTCGTGGCGAAACAAATGGTTCTCTTGAACACATCAAGAGCGGTGGGGACCTCCATTGTTCATGGATGCACCTTCATCACCAATCGGGAAGGGCGTGTCAAGAACGTGAACAGCGCAGATGGCCAGCATCTGTTCAGTCCACGTTTGCGGGACGGGGGCATGTCCATGGCCAACAACGGGGCACTCGCGTTGTTGACCTTACGAACGCAGCCCCTCCCAACGGTCATCCCGGCAACGGAATGGCGAGGGCATGCGGGCAACGGGCCTGCCGTGGTGGTCGTTGACGATGATGCTGAACCCTTTGTCCGAAAAGGGCGCAATGCCTTCCACGGCTTCGTGCTCGCTTGCGACCCCTGGCTCTCTCCGGGAGAACCGTGCCTTCTGACCAACCAAAACGGGATCTTGCTCGGCCACGGCATTGCCCAGTGCACCGCCGACGAAGTCCGAACCTTCACCAAGGGCATCGCCGTCAAAACGCGAGGCGGCGTTGGCGACGAAAACGAATGAACAAAGCCTTCATGGATTGCCGCTGAAAACCTCGTTTCGTGAGCCCGATGGAGGATGACCGCATCATCCACACCAAGGCGCTCACCAAGTCTTACGGCCCGCACGTCGCATTGGACAGCCTCGACATCAGCATCCCGAGAGGGGCGACAGGATTGTTGGGTCAGAACGGGGCTGGAAAATCGACGTTCCTGAAGACGATTCTCGGCTTGATTCAAGCGACCTCCGGTGAAGGCACGGTATTGGGATACGACATCCGTCACCAGGGTGTTGAAATCCGTCAGCGAATTGGGTACATGCCCGAATACGATGCCCTGAATCCTGACATGGACGCCATCCACCAAGTCCGTTACTCCGGGGAACTCTTGGGCATGAACCCTGTTGTGGCGATGAACCGCGCCCATGAAGCCCTCCAATTCGTCGGCATAGGGGAACAACGTTACCGTGAAATCAGCAGTTTCTCCACCGGCATGAAGCAAGCCACAAAACTGGCTTGCGCCATTATCCACGACCCTGATTTACTCATCGCCGATGAACCATCCAACGGCTTGGACACCAAAGCACGGGAATTCATGATCTCAACCCTGAACACCATGGTCAACGACGGGCAGCGTTCGGTGTTGATGGCCAGCCACCTGATGGACGATGTCGAGCGGGTTTGCGAGAACATCATTTTGTTGCACAAAGGCAAACTTGCCGCTCAAGGGAAAATCAGGGACCTCAAAGCCATTGACCGAGAGATTGAGATTCATGTTTGGGGCGGCGCTACCCCGCTTGAACAGCGCCTCATCGACCAAGGCTTCCGCGTACGTCGGGAAGGCAGAGTGATGCGAATTGCCCACACCGTGGACGACACGGCTACGCACATTCTTCGGGCAGCTGCGGAGGTTGGCGCCCAAATCCGGAGAATGCACGAGTACGAGGCCTCCCTCGAAGACCTCTTTCTGGCCATCATGGACAACCTTGGCTACACCGTCAAATCAAGCGACGACCTGCTCCGCTCACCGATGGAAGCCAAGCGAGTGGACGCCCCAGAATCGCTCGGAGGTGGCGCCTCATGAACGACGAAGAGAGGTTGCAACCCGAAGCACCGGTGACGGGCCAAGGACGAATGGATGTCGCATGGGGGGCCAACACAGGCGACGAAACCGAACAAGAATTGTTCAATGCTAACACCGCCCAAGGCGGTGAGGTCTTTGAGCAACATTACACCCCTTGGCGGGGTACGCTCAACCCGCGATGGATGCGAAATTGGGCGATTCTGCGCCATCACCTCCTCGGGATTTTCCGGAAGGGTCACCGGCCATGGACGATGCCAACGCGGATTTTCATTCTCATCGCCTTCCTCGCATCGCTCTCGGATGCGGGCATGACCTTGCTTTCGGGGCTTGTCGGGAGTTCGGAGTTCCACAGCCTCTTCGGTGTGAGCAGGGACAATCTCTACGGCCATGTCTTGGGTTTCTTCCCTCGAAACGTCCTCTACTACCCCATCATCGCAGCCCTGTTGGTGGGCAGCGTCATCTCCGAAGACCGAGAACATGGCACCTCCGCCCTCTACTTTTCCCGGCCCGTGTCCCGCGTTGATTATGTCGGGATGAAGTTCGTCTCGGTGGGTCTCATCCAGGCCTTGGTGGTGTTGGGCTCGTACATCCTCTATTTCCTCGCCGAGGTGGTCGCCTACGGCAGAGGATGGGCATGGATGGTCGATGTCTTCCCCATGTTCCTTGCGGGCTTTGTCGCCGGGTTGCTGCTGATCTTTACCTACACCAGCATCGGGCTTAGCCTTTCCAGCGTCTCAACCGGCCGGTTCTTCCCCGGCATCGGCCTCTTGGCCATCGTGTTCGGTACCAAAACCCTGGCAAGCATCGTCAAGAACCTCTTCGGGCGAGAAATTCTCTACCTCATCTCCCCTTACGACTGCGTCGCTCACGTGGGACAAGCCTTGATCGGAACCCAAACCACCTACGACCAGTATTCGTGGACGTACTCACTGGTCGCTTTGGTCGCCATGAACGCCCTGGCCCTCTACGTCTTGGCCTCAAGGGTTGCTTCGATGGAGGTGACCCGTGAATGATTCCCGATGTGACCCAACAAGGACGACCGCCCTCGAGCGATTCACTCCCCCCAACGCCAAACTTCCCGGTCGTCTACTTCCATGGTGTCACCAAATCCTACGGGCGCATCCATGCCTTGAGCAACATCACTCTCGCCTTATCAGGCGGCGTAACGGGCCTCTTGGGAATGAACGGTGCAGGAAAATCCACCTTGTTCAAGCTCCTCATGGGCAAGTTGCGGCCGTCAGCAGGCGAGGTGAAGCTCTTCGGCACCGACCCTTGGAAAAACCCCGCACCGTATGCAAAGGTTGGCTTCGTTCCCGAACACGAAAAAATGCACGATTGGATGACAGCGCTTGATTTCGTGAGCACCTTTGCCCGACTCCACGGCATGACGCGTAAGGAAGCCCAGAAAGAGGCGCTTCGCGTGCTGGAATTTGTCGGCCTCGCTGACGTGGCCAACAAGGAGATTGGCCGGTTTTCCAAAGGCATGCGCCAACGGACCAAAATTGCCCATGCGTTGGTCAACGACCCCGAACTTATCATCCTTGACGAACCGTTGCAAGGCTGCGACCCACTGGCCCGTACGACCATCATGAACGTTATCCGGGAACTGGGAAAAATGGGCCGAACGGTGTTGGTCAGCAGCCATATTCTCAACGAAATTGAACGCATCACCGAGCAAATTGTGATCCTCCACCAAGGAAAATTGGTGGCCCTTGGTAACCTGCATGCGATTCGAGAACGTTTGGACCAAATCCCGCACACCATTCGTATCGTCGGTGAAGACGCCCGGAGTATGGCGAAGGACATCCTCGACCACCCCGCCGTGTTCGGTTTGAGTTTCCCAAATGAAACAGAACTTTTGATTCAAACCTATCACTTTGGCCAACTCCATGCTGAATTGCCGCGCCTCATCGTGGAAAACAACCACCGAGTGAGCGTTATTGACAATCCCGATGACGATTTGGAATCGCTGTTGAACTACTTGGCAGGAGGGAGCGCATGAGTCGGAAGAAGGAACTCCCGAGCCTCTGGAGCGGTCTTGACCGAAAAGCCATGGCCGTGGCAGAGTTTACCCTTCGTCAACAACGAAAGCGGCTCTCCACCTGGGTCGTGCTGCTGGTGGGCATGGCTGCCATGGGGGTCTTGACGATGTTTTACATCGACAGCATGACGCGGGATTACGAAGCCATTGACAACGACGGTGACAGCTACGACTGGGACGGTGACGGGTACCCCAACGGCCAAGAACGCCTTCACGGAACCGACATCCACGACCCCGATTCCCATCCGGGTTTGCTCGACCCGCCCGTACTTCCTGACGACGCAAGTGTTTGGATCAACGAAGACGATTTTGATTGGGATGCACTTGAAGAGGGAAGCGTTGGGTACGACGATAACGGGGATTGCAACGTTGAAGAACGAACTGAATCGCAAAAAGACGCCAACAGAAACCGCATCCCGTGCGACATCCAACTGACGCTGAACCAATACTCGGGCAGGTATTCTGTCCTTTCGGACGGCAACGTTGACGAAGACCCAGATGATGAGGCGTACGCATTGGAAGCAATTCACCGCAGTTTCGTTTTGGCCATCGGAAAACTTGGTGTCGTGTTCCTGATCGGAATTTTTGTTCCCCTCTTCATGGCGACCGGTCTGATCCGACAAGAAATGACCTCCGGAACGATGCATTTCATGCTCGCTAAGCCCATCGCTCGAAGCGAGATCTTCCTCTATCGCATTCTTGGTTTCTTGGCCATCGCTTGGACCTACGTCACCCTGCTGATCGTCCTGCTCGCCATCGTTACGGGCTTTGCTGGACCGAGTGAAGGCATCTTTAGGTTCTCGGACCTCGGCGTTTGGCTCTCTGTTTGGCTGGCTGCGTTGCTCGCCATCATGGTCTACAGCATGTTGTTCTGCATGCTGGGCGTTCTGTGGAAGCACGGCATGGTCTTGGCGCTGCCCATCGCAGCCTGGGAACTTGGCATGATTCTCACCACCCTCGGTGCGCCCGATGCAGCCATTCTTCGGTTTTCCGTGATCGGTTGGGCCATGAACATCGTCGATGCTGGAGCAGCCTTGGCTTGGTCCGACACACCGCTGCTCATTCAAATGGGCATTTGGGGAGGGGGCTACGGGCCGCTTGAAGGCGCTGAGGCACTGAACACGTTTGCCTCAACACCGGGGCTCAACCTGAGCGCCTTAGCAACAATGGCGGTATCTGGACTCGTCCTGGTCGGTCAAGCAGCGTTGTGCTGGTTCCTTGGAAGCACGCTTTTTAAGAGCAAGGAAATCGAGTGAGGCGAACGCATGAGTAACGTTCCTCCCGCCAAATTTGAAGGGGATTTTTCCACCATGTGGCAACTTGGATTGCGCGAGCCGCTCTGGCACCTGACCTGGGACTGGTGGTGGTGGCTGGTGATGCTCGATGATGAGGCGCATCCGTGCGGGAAGCAACTTATGGTCCTCTGGTCGACCAAGGACAACGATCGCGTGGAGGTCAACGGTTTCCCCTGGATGCCGAAGGGACGCCCTGGAAAGGACGACCAAGGGGGCATGGCGATTGACGGCATGGTCTGCGCTTGGTGGTTTGATGGTGAACGTATGCACGAACCCTACATCAAACGGACCTGCACCATGGTGGCGATGGACGACCAACATCCCCGATGGCCCGCCGAAGGGAAGGGCGACGGGGGAGGCGCCGTTGTGCCGCTCTTACCCGACGACCTTTCCATGGGATTGAACAGCGATAAGAGCGCCTTTTGGATCAACCTTTCCGGCGATAAAACCGCTGTGCGTGACGGAGCACCTGTGCGCATGAACTTGACACTCACACCCTGGAATCCCCCGATGTCGGTTGCTCGACCATCCACGGCCACCTACGCTGCCGGCATGGGCTACGACATTCTCCGTGTTCACGGAACCAGGGTCTCTGGTGAAATCGACGGCGAACATGTCACCGGGACAGCGTACTTTCAGAAGGTGTGCGTCCAAGCCCCGTCTCCACCGTGGTATTGGGGCGTGCTCCACTTTGAGGACGGGTCGTACATGGATTGGTTCTTGCCGCACCTTGCACCGACCGTCTTCTCTCGGGATGCTCGTCCGTGGAAGAAACGAGACCTGAACCACATTGCACTCTCTCAAGGCGGACTGTTTCACGATGCAAAGCGGCAGCGCACCGAACGTTTTGCGAGGGTTGAAGTGGTCAAGCAGGCTTCGGGGCGAAGCGAAGGCGCCCACGGCCAAAGTCCCGAGTCCCCGTTGCCCCGGTTCCTCGTTCAGATGCACAACGGGCGGACAAGCGTCAAACTTGAGGTGCAGGCGGTGGAGCGTGCCCACTGGCACTTTGACCAGCCAACCCGGGGAGGGCTCTGGTCCCATTTGACCTACAACGAATACCCACTCGAGGTGACAAGGCTCGAAATTGAAGATGAATTCGGCACCCGGAAACGGTCGGACTACGGGTGGGTCCGGGGCAACGCTGAGCACGCTTGGGGCATGCTCCACTGAACAAACCACATCGCTTCAAGGGGGAAGTTATTTGATTCAGCGGGGCACGACCCACATTGAGGGGTCCACATGACGGAAGATGCATCCGACGAAGTTGCCGCTGAAAACACCAAGGGCGAAGCGCCGACGGAAAAAGGCGAACAACACGACAAGTCCCACAAGAAATATCGCTTGATTCCAGGTGAAGCCGTGCTCGAAAACGGTGAGGCACGACCGAGTACGCTCGCCTTCTTGGGCGTGTACATCCTCGGCGCCTTGGCTTTCGGCGTTCACATGCTCTTCTACTCTGCCAGAGACGGCTTGAACGTCGCGGACGACGCCAACCTTCTGGTGAAGGTGACGGCCAAACTCATCGAGTTGACGGATAGCGAAACCGTACCCATTGGATTCGTCTTCGTGATGCTCTTCCTGACGTGGGCCAACCGCATGCTCAACGTTTCGACCTCTGGAAAGTGGGTGACCACGGCGCTGCTCTTCACCACCTTCCTCCCCGTGCTCATCACCGTGGACGACCTTGTCAGCAAGATCGCATCGCTGTTTGGTGCCGAAAAAGGTGCTTACGATGTGATCCCCATCGGGTACAACTACCTCTGGGCAGGCTTGGCGTTCCTTGTCCTCTTCTGGGGTTTGACCTACAAGTACCAACGAAGTTTTTCGTACGCTGTGACGACCAATGCCGTGATTTTCCAGCACGAGTTCTTGCTTTCACGTTCCCACCGCCGTATCCTCTTCGACCGAATTTCCGAAGTGATGGTCGAGCGCACACCCACCGGCACCCTACTCGGGTTCGCCACCGTCACCATAATGACGGATTCAGGCGTCGGTCTTGTTGAGGAATCCGTCGGAACGTCTGCGGGAATTGCACCTGGGCTCAGCGGTGGAAAAGGCAACAGCGACGATAGCGCAACGGAAATGGTTCGCAAGGGTATTTTCCGTTCGCTCTTTGCTGTTCTCAGCTACCAGCGCACCAGCCGTCGCGTGGACCCGGACCCAAAGCATTGCTTTTACAAAATCCGAAAGTGGGAGAACATCAAGATGATGCTCAACGAAATGCACCGAAAGCACTCCCAATCCAACATGCTCGAAGACATCAAGAACGCCCTCAGCCAAGGCAGCAACGACGAAGCCTGAGTCTTGGGTTCTCGGGCGAGGCTTGAAAAGCCGATGGAACTACGGCGAGGTGGAGATGACCACCATGGTTGAAGAACTGCTTGAGAAACCCATTGACCTTTTCCGAAACGGCGACATTGACGGTGCCCTTGCCGACCTTGAAGGGAAACTGGGAAGCCACGCCGATGTGGCAGAACTCCACCACATGTGGGCCGAGTTTGCCAACTTGAAGAACATGGAAGCTCAAGAGGACGTGATTCCAGGGCGCAAGATCATGAATGCCTACAAGACCGCCATGGAACTCGATGAGGAGAACATGGAATACATCGCTGACTTTGCCTCCTTCGCCTTGGAATGCCGCCGTATTCCCGTGGCCGTCAAGGAATTCCAGCGCTACGCTCGTCGTCTCGAATTGGAGGACATCCCCATTGACGAAGTGCTGTATACGGCAAGCCGCAACCTTGTTGATGCCATCGAGGTGATGGACCCAAGCCGCAAAGAAGCCATGGTTCAACCTTGGCTCAAGCAAGCCCTCGTTTGGGCGGTCGGTGCCCTCGGCTATTCAACCGAAGACGCCATCGCCACGCTCAGTTCTGAAGATTGAGGGATGTTGGTGGCCGAACCGAAGGTTCGCCTGTTCTTCCGTATCGGCTACCTTGGTGACGCCTTCCATGGAAGTCAAGTCCAACCCGATGTCAAAACCGTCCAAGGCGAACTCATTCGGGTTTTTCGGGCCTTGAAATGGTTGCGTGGCCCTGAAGAGGACCAGGTCTTGGTTTTGTCGAGCAGGACCGATGCCGGCGTGCATGTTCGCATCAACGGCGGAATTGTTGATCTGGACGCGTCCCTCTGGCAGGCTTTGACACCGCGCAAGATGATACGCGCCGTCGATGATCGTCTGGATGAGAACATCGCTTTCTTGACGGTCGATGAAGTCGAGGCAGACCACAACCCCCGAATGGCACTTTATCGCGTCTACCGCTACCGATTGGAGGGCATGGAATTTTGGAAGGCTCCCCCCCTTGAAGAGTTCAAGTCATGGTTGAATCTTTTTGTTGGGACTTACGATGCCCGAAATTTTGCAAGGCTTGAGGAAGGGAAAAACCCGATCCGAACCGTCTTGGACGCCCAACCGTGGATGGATGGCGACCGAATCATGGGGTTTGAAATCAAAGGGGAGGCCTTCCTCTGGAATCAAGTCCGGAGAACGGCAAACGCCTTGTTCAAGTTAGCGGTGGGAGAACTCAACCCTCATGAAGTCAAGGCGGCCATCGACCGTCCTGAAGAACCGGTCGATTTTGGCGTTGCTCCCCCCGAATGGTTGGTGCTTTGGGGCGTCGCATGGGATGGTGCACCGCTGCCTGCGAGCACCCACACCACCTCGTTTTCCCCACCGCCCGTTGGGCCGAGTGCAGAACGTACACGCAAGGCACGCTGGCAGAGAGCAGCACAGCATGAATTGAAGAGCATGCTTCACAACGAGTGGGCCACCATAGGCATCTTGCCCATCACTCGTCATCGGACTTCATAGGGTGATGGTGATTCGGTCACCGTCGTGCAAATCGAAGGTTTCCCGCAAGAATACGGTGGAAATCACTTCGATGACATCAACATGTCGAGTGAGATCGGGAATCAACACCGCACACGGAACGGAATCGCCGTTCACGTTCACCGTGCCGTGGAAGGCCGATGCTCCACCGAAGGAAACCCCGTCACGAAGAAATCCTCGTACTCGAATTAAACCGTGTTCGCTCACGTCGATGGAAGCCGCAGCAGTACGCGCTTCGTCGGGTGCGTCCAGGGTGTCGATGCCGGCCTTTTGACGCAATGCGATGTAGTGGCTCAAGAGCGCCTCATCAACGCGAACATTCAACGTTCCCGGCCAGGCTTGGCCGCCAAGAATCTCCTTGAACTGTTCTTGATAGTGCGGTTGCGCCATGAACACGTGAGCTCGGCCAAGACCGCTGCTGACCGCTCCATGAAGTTCCATGGCCCTCCTCTCGTGTTCTGCTTTATGAGGATGCGTTCACCCCCGAATGAACGGTTCATATACGGTCAAGGGACAAGAAGGACATGAGCGATGACGAAGACAAAAAGGAACCCGACACCGAGAATAAGACCGACTCCGCAACACGTGATGTCCTCGATGAGATTGATGCCTATGCAAAAGCCTTGCATCGCTTTTCCACCTTGATTGGCGAGTTGGATTGGCCGGACAACATGAAGATGGACGAAGACACCGAACTGTGTGTTCGGATGTTTCGAGATTTTTGGCGCCAACACCAACGGATGGTTCTCGACCGGGAACGGCAGAAGTCAAACGAAACGGGTGAATCCTTTGTTTCCGTGACGGAAAAAAACGTTCGTGATTTCTTCCAACGACGTTTTCACAAAAGATGGAGTTTTGACCTGGACGATGAACCGATGAACATTGACCCGAAACATCACAACCCCGACGAGGAGCATGAAGATGAGGCATCCAAAGAACGTCAACGGCGCTTCCAAGACGAGTGGGAATGATCAATGAATAAGGCCGGTCGCAAAGGCCAAGAGCTCAACAGACGAACGTTTGCTGTCCTGATTTTGGGCGAATGAAATCACCGAGGTTTCGAGCCGGACGTTATGGATGGACGTACAGCCGAGGGCTTTGGCTTGTTCCCTCAGCCGAAAAAGCACCTCTCTACGGCCGTATTCAAGCACGACTTCGTAGGACCGGAGACGACCTCCGACGAGGCTCTTGAACCACATGAAGAAGATTTGACCCATGGATGGCCCTACACAAATGCTGACGTGAAGCAGCGCCGATGCTTGAGCCGACATGAGAGCGGTACTTGATGCAGTTGAAAGGTGGTTCTCATTTTGAAGGGACCCGCCCTCGAGTTTTTCTTTTTCCGACAAGGCGTTCATGAGGCGGCTCTGGTACCAACGGCCCATTGCCCATGAAACGAAGGGAAAGAGCGGTAAGGAGGCGAAGAGGACCCACACGATGATGCTGCTCAACGTCACGCTCAACGAACCACCTCATTCAACAACGACTGCGGTGCCGTAACAGAAAAGTTCCGAAGCCCCGGCGGCCACGCTTGAGGTTGCGAAGCGGATGTTCACGATGCCGTTGGCGCCCATGCCGTGAGCCTGCATCATCATGCGTTGAAGGGCTTCGTTTCGCGACTCGTTGAGCAAATCGGTGTACTGTTTTAATTCGCCACCAACGAGGTTTTTTAACCCGGCAAAAATATCTTTTCCGAGATGCTTGGCACGAACGGTTGAACCGGTTACAAGACCCAATGAACGCGTGATGGATTTGCCCGGTATGGTTTCGACGTTGGACATGAAGAGGGATATTGCTCCGGATTCCATGAGTCTCAAGCAATAAGGCTCGTTTATCAATCCCACGCAGGAGTTTGTATCACACCTCACAAAATGGGTTGCTGACGCAACCACTCAAGGTCGGAGATGTAGAGTTGGCGTATATCGTCCAAACCGAGCACGAGCATGGCCAGTCGTTCAAGGCCCATCCCCCATGCCAGCACCGGCGTCGTGATGCCGAGCGGTTCAGTAACCTCAGGTCGGAAGATACCTGCGCCCCCAAGTTCGAGCCATTTTCCTCGCCATTTCACCTCGATTTCCAAACTGGGTTCAGTGTATGGAAAATACGCCGGACGTACCCGGACTTCGGGGTAGCCCATCTTAGCGTAGAAGGTTTTGAGGGTCGTGACCAACATTTGCAAGTTGGCACCCTCTTCGACGATGATACCTTCAATTTGGTGGAACTCCGGAAGGTGCGTTCGGTCAATGGCCTCTTTTCGAAACACGCGGTCCACGGAGAAGACACGGCAGGCTTCATTGGGATGTTTTGCGAGGTATTGGACCGTGTTCACCGTGGTGTGGGTCCGAAGGAGAGGGCGCTTGGAAACATCGGTGGAATAAGCACCTCCCCAGCCGGTTGAACCCGTTTCTCCTCCGTGTTCATGAACGGCCTGCCAAGATGCCATCAGGTTCTCATCAAGCGGGATTTCAGCGGGCTGATCGAGGTAAAACGTATCCTGCATTTCTCGTGCAGGATGGTCTTGTGGAATAAATAGGGCGTCCATGTTCCAACCAGCCGATTGGACGTAATCGTCAACGAGTTCCGAGAACCCCATCTCGAGGAAAATCGTACGGATCCGTTCAATGAGGGCTTGCATGGGATGGCTTCGGCCGGTGCGTGGTGATGCTGCCTCAAGCGTTACATCAAAACGACGGAATTCAGCCTCTTTCCAAGCGTCGGTTTGCAACAACTCGGGCGTGATGTCCGTGATGACGGGTTGCTCAACCAAGGCCTGAGCTGAAATGCCTTTTCCAGCGTCGGTCATGGCCCACGAGCGATCGGTGTGTTCGACCGTTGTGACGAGGCCACGGCGTCCGGAGAAATGATCGAGCAGTCCCTTGTCAAGTTCCTCCGTTGAACGAGGAAGTGAATGGAGAAAGGCCGTTCGTTGTTCAATTGTTGAATTTACGGCATCCGCATCGGTTGCTCGCAGCACGCCACCGTCGATGCTGACGCCAAGTTGCTTGAGCAGTCCGACTCCAGGTCCGGCTTCGTGACGTTCAAACTCAGTTTGCAACCCTGCCATTGTGGGCGTCTCTTGAGCAGACATCCACGCCCAAAGACGGGCCTCAAGAAGGCCGTGAGCCAAAGCACGTTCGCCTTCAGCGTCCAATCTGACCTCTCGCAGAACAGTCTCCTTTACGGCGACCAATCCGTGATTTTGGAGTCCATGCCCCGCCCCCACGGCAACCGCTTGGTCGTTCCATTCACAAACATCGAGGACCTCATTCAGGGACCACGACGACTTCGATGGCTGACCCTGCATGGCGAGCAACATGCGTCGCTCGGGATTCAGCAGGTTCGGACCATCCATGGTGTTCCCAACCTCGCTTCCGCTTTGAAATCACCGTCGGAGCCGAGGTGCAAATGCTCAGAGTAAGCCCCGTTTTCTACCTGTCCGTGTCGCTCGGTGTGCCACCTTGGCTCGTGCCTATTCCTCTTCATCCCAAAGGCGACGGTTGCATTGAGGGCAGGAAAAAACGGCCGGCTTGGGGCCATTTTGGACGGTGAGGTGTCCGCACGGTCCGCACAGGATGGAGGACGTCACCGGTTCGTCGAGGGTGACATCAACCCTGAACATGAACCGCCCCGCATCGGGAAGCATTTCGGCGTCGGGGGTCCAACGGGCCACGGCCTCGTCCGAAAGGCCGCTTTTCCGGCCCATTGTCATACCAACCACAAAAAAAACGATGCCAAACATACCGACGGTCAGCGCCATTGGAGCCAACCCTGCGACGCTCATCGAAGCCCCGAAGACGATGCACACGATGCCCGTGATGAGGAAATTTTCTCGATTCAGACGCGTCACGAGGTCTCCTCCATGGCTTCGAGGAGGGCTTGAGCCACGCGCTCAACGCTCGATACTGGTACGGCGCAGAGCCCAATTCGGACACCGCCCGAAAGCGGAACGAGGTAGACGTGGTTGTTGGCGCAGGATTCTGCAACGGCGATCGGGTCGTCGCATTCGTACCACGCGAAGAAGCCATCGTGGCTTGGGTTAACCGGAACGTTTCGAAGTTCGCAGGCCCGAAGGAAAGCGGACCTGCGTTGGTGGAGGAGTTCCCCCAATCGGTCCCTTTCGTCGGACCACGCTGAACCCCCAGAGGGAGATGCATGCAATTCGCTCAAGACATGTTGTGCAATTCGGGGCGCTGCCGACCAGGTTTGTCTACCGGTGACGCCCATCACATCGTTGAGCCGCTCAATGCTTTCGGCCTCGGGATGAAGGTACACCAGCGCCCCGGTTCGCAAGCCGTAGATGGTGTGGGACTTTGAGAGCGATAGGGCAAAACAAACCAACATGTTTTCGGGCCAAGGTACGCCATTTCCAAGCACCTCAGCAAGGGTTTCTGCCCAACCGTGAGGCTCATCAGCGTACAGATGGTAGGCAGCATCGATGAGCAAGGTGTGACCGGTGTGCTCGTGGCGCATGGCGGATTCCATGAACGCCGTCAGCAGGGCTGCCCTGCTTTCGGCGGGCAAACTCAATCCCGTAGGATTGTGTGCGGGGTCGTTCAACCACGTCATGACCGTCTTTTGGGTCGATGCAAGCACTTCGAGTTGGGTTTTGAAGCCCAGTAAATCCAGAAAGGGATGGGCGTCGTTCGGGGCATCAGGCAGCAGTGGATACGTTGCTGACTTGAGTTGGCAGCCTCGTAAAAAACCGGTATATGGCCCCCAATGTCGGTCGCGAAGCAAGACCGCTTCCCCTCGTTCAGCAAAGTTGTCTGCAGCCAGGAAGAGCGCTCCGGAACCACCCGGTGTGGCCGTAGCTCCGGTGTGGAGACCGCCTGCTTCAAGCGCGTGGCGTTGATCACCGAGAGCGAGCGTGACCGCAAGGTCAAGGAAGGCTGGAAGCCCTTTGAGCGGAGCGTAAGCCGAGAATTCGGGGGCTGGAGCCACTCGAAGCGCCGCATCAACAACACCGTTGACCGCAAGCGACCCATCGTCCTCGAGCAGAGCCCCAACGGTTCCGTTCACGGCGTCAGCGCCAGCTGCAGCAGCGTTTTGGTAGCGTGCGAGCCAAGTGAAGATGACATCGTTGCCGTTCTTCTCGTGACCGTGACTGGACAGATACTGCATGCCATCGGTCACCACCATGACCACGCCAACCCTTCGTCTCTTTTTGCTTTCACCGTTGGGTTCTACGAGCCTAACCTTCCGCTTTGTTCATCAAGGAGTTGCTCAACCGCACCATTGGCGCCAACGTAGCACAGTCTGGTAGTGCGTCTGATTTGTAATCAGACGGTCGGGGGTTCGAGTCCCTCCGTTGGCTCTTTTATCCAAAAAAAAACAGCGATTCATATACTCGGGGGTGTAGTCCGTAATCATGCTGGAATGCAATCTCGACGCCAAAGGAAAAGCAGCCCGATTGGTTGGTGGAATCATAGGGGTGGCATTCGCCCTCGTGCTGGCTGTCCTCCTTCTGACCGATGTGGTCACCCAGGACACCACCGGGTGGTACGTCGTCGCAGGCGCCTTCTTTGGAGGAGCGTTCGCTATTTTCGAAGCACGTGCTGGTTGGTGTGTGGTTCGGGCAATGGGCATCAAAACGCCGCTGTGATGAAAGCAACCCTCAAGAAGCGGCCCTTCCTCTCCCAACTGTGCCTGCACAGCTGTTGGACGGAAAGGCCTGTGCCACCGAAGTTGAAGCATCACTGCTCGAGCGGGTAAATGCACTCAAATCAAATGGAATACAACCTCATTTGGCCGTCATCATCGTTGGCGACGACCCAGCATCGCATGTCTACGTAAACTCAAAGGTCAACATGTGCGAACGACTCGGCATTCGCTCCACCCACATCGAGCTCCCCGCCAATACGGCTGAAGAAACGGTTCGCCAACACGTGGCAGAATTGAATCTGCAGGATGACCTGGACGGGATTTTGATTCAATCCCCTCTGCCGAACCACATGGACGAGGAGGCGATGACCGACTTGATTCACCCCTCGAAAGATGTTGACGGGTTCCACCCCCAAAACCTTGGCCGTTTGGTGCAGGGGCGACGGGACGGGTTGCTTCCCTGCACCCCGAGCGGCGTCATGCGCATGCTGGATTGGGCCGGAATTGACCTCAAGGGAAAACGAGCCGTCGTTCTTGGACGCTCACGGATCGTGGGCATGCCAGCCGCTTTGCTCCTCGCCTCCCGTGGAGCGGATGCGACCGTTACGGTGGCCCATTCCAAAACCGAAGACCTGCCTTCGGTCTGCGCCGAGGCCGATGTTCTGGTGGCAGCGGTTGGCAGTCCCGAAATGGTTCAAGCCAGCTGGGTCAAACCCGGCGCTGTCGTGGTGGACGTGGGGATCAACCGCGTGGACGATGCCTCGAGAGAACGGGGATGGCGGCTCGCTGGAGATGTTTCTCCGGAGGTTGAACAGGTCGCATCGTGGCTCTCGCCCGTCCCCGGTGGCGTTGGACCGATGACCATCGCGATGTTGATGGAGAACACCGTGCGTTCCGCAGAGTTGCGCCATGGCGGAGGAACCGAATGAATAATACTCAACACGCCCACAACCAAGTGTGGCCCACGACCCTCGAGCACCTCGTCTTGCTGCCGTGGCCACGCTGACGGCCGCAGCCCTGTTTGTTGCAAGTGCGGTGAATCTCCAATTCAACATCGTTGGAACAAAGGGCATCGGCATCGAAGAAGGCGTCACCCTCGCCCTTGCCGCAGTGGCGATCCTCATCGGAAAGCTCGCAAACAAAGAGCGTGAAATTCCCGAACTTGGTCAGCAACGCGAGCGGAGCGATATCGAAGATTTCGGTCAAACCCTCACGCGGACGAACACGTCAAGCTCCACGGCATCGGTCAACCCGACCACGGCCTCCATCATCTCTGGCATCCTCGGCGAGACGATGACCGCAGAAAGCCAAACAGTGCAATCCGCCATCTCCACCTTGTCCACGGGGGACTTCGCCGCCAACGTAGAGGCCGTGCTTCAAGCACCAGCAGCAGCCAATCAAAATCTTGCAGCCTTGGAGCCCGGGCGTTCAGAAGAAGCCAAGCCCAACAGAGCGAACGTTCGTGATGCCAACCCAACCGATGAGACGACGGGAGAAACCCTGCAACGGGTTCTTGTCAAGGCCGTGCCCCTCCCGGGCCGAGAACATCAGCCAGCCGTTGACCCCGCCAGCATCCCGGGCCTTGAACCGAACCGAGTCTTTGTCCGGGAAGGTGTTGCGAGCGTGCCCCTACCGGGACCAGCGCCGATGAATGAAGTCACCATTCCCCATGACGATACCAACGGAGGTTCACCCCTCGCCGCCGAACCAGAGGCCACGGAGGAAGGGGATGACGAAACGACACCATCCCCAACACCCCTTTCGTTTGAATTGCCGGATTTGTCCGGTCTTTGGGGGGACGATGAACCAACACCATCGCCCACTCATGAAGAGCCGTTGATCGCACCTGAAGCATCGGAGGTGACCGTAATTTCATCCGTACCTTCGCTGCCCAACCTCGAAGACCTCTTCGATGCCCCCCAGCCGACCCTCCAACCGGTGATGGCGACACCGAATCTGCCGGATCTTGACGAATTGTTTTGAGAAGAACCCTTGAAAGGGAGCGGGCATCACGGGAAAATGTGTGGACGCAATCGGTGGATTTGCATTCGCATTCATCCCACAGCGACGGTCAACACGATGTGGCGACCGTTGCTCGCCTGATGCACGAAGCCGGTGTCAAAACATGGGCGTTGACCGACCATGACACCACCGACGGCTGGAAGGAGGCCAAGAACGAGGCGTTCAAAAACGGCATCCGCTTTGTTCCAGGTGTTGAAATCACCTGCGAGCCAGCGCTGATGCCCAACGCCGCACACATGACGAAACAGGGGAGAGAACGGGCTTCCTCCTCATGGCATCTGTTGGCTCTCTTTCCCGACCACGACCCCACCCAGCATGATGTCCGCATGGAGGCGTTCAAGGCGTGGCTCGCTCCAAAGCAAGACGGGAGAGGGCCGAGGATGCGAGCCATGTGTGCTCGTCTCACCGAACTTGGCATGCCCGTTGATGTGGATGCCGTCATGAAACGGGCCACCGGTTCCGTAGGGCGGCCCCACCTCGCCGAAGAAATGGTGCACCTCGGATATGTTTCCTCAAAATCCGAAGCCTTTGAGACTTGGATTGGCGACGGTTTGCCGGGCTTTGTGTCCCACATCAAGCCGACCATTTCGGAAGCGGTACAGGCCGTTCATGACGCAGGAGGCTTGACATCGCTTGCCCATCCGTTGTACTACGGCGTTCCCACCGAAGTCCTCTTGGACGCCCTTGTTGAACATCAGGTGGACAGCGTGGAAGCGGTCCACCGAAGTCACGACGATGCCTATCGCCAGGCTCTGATGGAAGGAGCACACGAACGCGGGTTGGGCGTCACCGTCGGATCGGATTTCCACGGCTTGGATTATCAGCCGAGACCGGGCCATATGCCGGTGCCCAACGACCGTCTTCTCAAGCCCCTTCGGCCCGAGTAAATCGGTCAGCAAGCATCGCCGCTTCAAACAGCACGATGACGGGGACCGCCACCAAAAACAAGGAGAGCGGGTCAGGTGGTGACATCAAAGCACCAAGAACAAAGGCACCAAACCAAATCCCTCGTCGAGATTGAGCGAGTTGTCCTCGGCTGACAAGGCCCGAACGAAGCACCACTGTGGTGACAAGGGGCGCTTGAAATCCAACGGCTGAGGCCGCGAGCAGATTGACGATGAATCCTGCGTAGCTTGAAAGCCGCCATTCGGTTGAGAGACCCGCTTGTTGGGCATCGTTGGTCAAGTAGTCAAGCAACATCGGGATGAGGGCGTACCAAGCGTAAAGCAGTCCCATGAGCATCAAGGTGCTTGCCGCCACCACGGCCAAGATGACTGTAGGCCCGGGTCGAGGCAACCGGACATCCAGTTCCTGAAGGCGAGTTTGGACGGCCTGATGGCGTGCGCCGTGCCGCGCCACCTGCGTCACCATGAACATCACCACCAGCATCAGACCAAAGGAACCTGCAATTCGAAGTTGCAGGAACAGGAACTCCACCGGGGAAACCACGATGATGTCAACGTCGGAGGGAAGGCGGTCTGCATCGATCAACCACGCAATGAGGCGACTTGAGGCAGGAAAAGCGCTCACAAAACCAAGCACAAAGAAGCCGAGGTACACGGGGAGTGAGCGTTGAAGACCATCCTTTAGCGCAAGCAGAATTTGGCCACCGGATGAATCCGTCAACCGTTGTACGGTGTCCTCAATGGCATCGTAGGTCATACGTTTACGCCTCTTCTCCCAAGGAAGGGGGAGATGCCCACACATATGAAGGCGTAGAATCAATGAAACTTCGCCCTTCTTTCTTCAAGCGATAGAGGCGATACACAACAAAGCCGGTCATCCATAGGGAAGGAAGGCTCAGCAACATCGCCTGCCACATCCGATCATCGCCATAATCGTTCATGATTCGGACCTCCATCACCGAGTCTTGGTCTTCGTTCGCCTCGTAGTGCATCACGATGAAGTGGTAGATTTTCGGCGAGGTGATGTTCAAACTCAAGGTGGTTTGGGGTGCGACGGTATGGTGTTCTCCCAACGACCGCATCACCTCCCAATCGATGCTCCCGGTTTCCATGGCAGGCACGCTGGATTCAACCATCACGACGACGACCTCAAGCAACCCGCCCTCGTTCAAATTGGTGATGTTTGAAACGACGAAGTCACCAGGCTCGAACTTTTGGATGATTTCAAACGTGCTGTCTCCAGAACCGAGCCGGAACGAAACACGGTCGTCAACGGTTTCCTCTTGATAGTTGACCGCCATCAGCATCGTGGTCAACAACAGCAACATGACCACACCTTCGACAAAGATGTGGCGACGAATCTTTTCCTTCGTGAATCCCTTGATGAAGGAACCGTAGTCGTTTCGAAGGCGCGGTTGAAGATGGTGAATGAACAAGGCTCCGATGGCACCGATGAGGATGCCGAGGGGGATATCAACGACCCAGTGAATTCCAAGATAGAGAATGGTGAACATGAACAACGCCGTATTGAGCAAAACGAAGAGATGGTAGGGCCAATGACGCCATGTGCGCAGGGTTTCCCCGGATTCTTTGACATGGAGGTAATTGAGCATAAGAATCCCGAAGGGGATGGCCACGTGCAAACTCGGAACGGCGTTGTCCAACGGGTCATGCAGGGCGTAGAAGACGGTGTACCAGCCCTCTTGGTAGAGCAAGGCGTCCATGCCTGGAATCCACGAAGACGTCACCTCGACGTTGAAAAACAGGTAATAGGGGACGGCGAGCGCATAAATCAGCAAATAGTTCAACGTGACTTTGTCGGTCATGTCCCGGTCGCCCGTGAACGCAAAATAGACCGTGGTGACATAGATCAGGAAAAGATAGACAAAGAGGTAATGAAAATTCAGGAACTCCGTTAGGGTGTCATTGGCGAAGGCATCTTGAACCCATTTCGTGAATTCTCCTTCAAGGCCATACACCCACGAGGTCCAATGTCCCGTACGTGTTTTCATGGGCTCGTTCAGTTTGTCGGTGATGGATTTCCACCGAATAATAACGATGTAACCCATGGCATGGAGGTAGTAGCGCTTGTCATGAAATTCCTGCGCCCAAGCCCGCCATGGAATGCGTTCGCCGGGTTGATGGCGGGTGAAATACCAGCAAATAACCGGCGTGAGGACCAAAATCATCCCCATCATGATTTCATAGGGGTCCATGGCGGTGAGGCGGGACATGTCGGTTTTATGCGTTCGGGCAAGAGCGTTTGGCCACGGGCCGATTCCGTCACCCTCGGCCGCTGGCAAACCTTGAGAAAGCAGGCCGGGATGCAAACGCATGGAGGAGGTTGAAGCGTGGGTCCAGGCCCCCGAAAACACGCTTGATAGCCTCCGGCATGGAATCGTCCACTTCGACGGCATCGAGTTTGACATCCGGGTGACGGCGGACCGGCAGCTCGTCGTCCACCACGATCGAGATGTTTCGGTTCCCAAGGTTCATTTGAGCGACAAATCGCCTTGGGTGGAGGAATGGACGTTGGATGACCTCGTTGGCCTCGGCTTCCTTGCCTTCGACGACCTGCTTGACGATGCTGAAGTTCAACGCCAATGGGTGGAAAAGGGGAAGATGGGGTGCATCGAAATCAAGCGACCCCATCCCAAAGCCACCCCAGGAGGAGGCTATTTTGGCCGTCAACGCCACAACGAACACATCGCTCTGGCCATGCGACTCGCTGAAGACGCGTTGGAACAACGGGCCATACCCGTTGAAAACACGGTGTTCTATGCTTTTCACAAAGGCATGCCCGAATCCGCTGCACTGGCCGGAACCTCACGCCCGTGGGCGGCGTTGATACCGTACATCCCGCCCTACGGGAATCGCACGACACAGCGGTTGCAAGCCTTCCCGCAATACCTGACCACGCCGTTTCGGCGACTCGTTCGACGTCATGAACAACAGGGGAGTTCAATGCTCCCGTGTGCCGTGGAATATTTCCATTCACGGACCCGCCATCTATCGCTCGGACGGACGGTTGGCCTCCGGGATGGTGGAAGGCAACGTTTGGACCGTCACCGCAACGGCATGGCGACCTATGTTTGGCCGACACGACCTCAGATTGAACACGACCTGCTTCGAGCGGGATTGACGGGATTGACGGACCATGCAGATCCAACGTTGACATGGCTTCCCTCAGGACATCCGAGATGGAACCAACCGGGAACACGTCCCCTGGACGATGAGCAATGGAACCAGCTTGCATCGGCCGAACATGACGACCATCAAACCATTCTTGCAGAGCTGCAAAACGAGACCCCGACGTGGGCCGAGGCCGACGTGGCGCGCCGAAGGCAACTTGTGGAAGAATGGAGGTCGGCTTGGTCATGGTCGGGCAGCCTTGAATCGGTTTTGGCTTCCGCCAACGGAACAACACCGCCGTGGTCTGCACCCCGACTCATCGGTCACCGTGGAAGCGGCAAGACATCACGGCCGGTCCTGCACCCTCACTCAAGGTGACGCAGAGACTGTTCTTCGGCAATGTATTTTGGCCGGTAAATGGGCGTACCCTTTCCACCTCGCATGACGGTGCGTTCGTCAAGGATTTGTGCACCGATGCCGGCGACGCGAGCCCAACCAAAGAAGGTCGTGTAGTAGGTGGGGTCGGTGAAACCGATGTGGTGGAGCAGCGCCCCGCTTGCGATGTCAACGTTGGCGTTGGGATTCGAGATTTTTGGATTCTCGGACAGCACCCGCGGCGCGACTTCGCGAAGCGTGCGAATGATTTTGAAATTCTCATCGTCCGGGCATAGTTCCTCCCCAAGGGCAAACTGAACGGTTGCCCTCGGGTCCTCCGCTCGAAGAACAGCATGGCCGAAACCAAACACCGGGCGTTTCGCAGCGAGTTCACCGCGAACGAAGGCTTCCACTTCGTCGGGATCGCTCGTTCCGATGCGGAGGACAAACTCAAGGCAAGATTGGTTCGCTCGTCCGTGAAGTGGGCCGGAAAGAGCGTTCATCGCTCCTGCGATGGAGGCGTAAACCGTGGCGTGGCCGGAAGCGACGGCTTTCCCAGTAAAGGTGGAGAGGTTTCCGCCGCCGTGGTCCATGTGAAGGACGAGATAAGTGGCAAGAATGCGTTCCATCAAGTCTCGGTCGACCCCGTCAAGGTCGAGGGTGCGTACGAACCGCTGAACCATAGAAGCCGAAAGATCGTCTTCTGGGATGTTCTCGCCCCGACCTTCACGAATGCGGAAGAGAAGCGCCATCATCCGAGGCATACGAGCGATGAGGTTGAGAGCGTCCTCCCGCCAATCCCCCGTGGTGTCCAGCATTCCGAGGGTGTGAATGCCCACGCTCAGCCAGTCCATGGGGTGACCGTCTCGAGGAAGGGTGTGGAAGACGGCGGCGACGCTGTTTGGAACGGCGCCCCGAGACCCCAAATCGGTACGAAAGGCCTCAGCTTGCGCAGGGGTTGGGAGTTCCTTGTTGAACAGCAGGTAGACGATGTCTTCCGGGGAGAAATGGGCGAGTTCCGCGATGGGGTACCCGCAGTAATGAACACCCTCGGTGGGCGTCACAAACGATGTTCGGCAGGTGCCGACGGGAATCCCCCGAAGTCCAGTGTTGAGATGGGAGCGGTTGACGGTGAACATCGGTTCATCTCCAGTCATCCCTCGCCCTCCAAAAGGGCCGACAGCCATGTTTCGTATAAAGGCGGCTCATGCAAAAATCGCCCGGTTCAAACGGTGTGCCTAACAACACCGCCGCAGGCTATCGGTTGAATCGTCTTTTTTCAACCGGCCACGTTCTGAAGCCTTTGGTTGAGGTTCGGTCGGCGAACACATGGAGACGGATGGTTTGCCCGTCCACCACGATGGCGTTTTCAGCATCGATCCCCGGACATGCGGCCTTGGTTTTGTCCCATGCCGCGGGTGTTGCGAGGTTCTCCCCCCACCACGGGAAGGCCTTGCATTGTTGGGGTCGAACGTCGTAGATTGAGCATTGCTTGTGTTCGTTCAAATGAATGCAAACCCCATCCTCCTCGCGACTTTTGAGCACGTAACGGCCGTCAAAGGTTTTCCGAGTGTCACGTTCCAACCACGAACCAACGTCGAGGCCGGCATGCTCGGCGAGTCGCTCAGCATCATCGGGTGAGAGGTAAACGATACCGCCTGGTTGGTCGCAGCATCGTCCACAATTTGGCTGGCATTGGAAAGCAACGCCCTCCATCCACCACGGTGCCCTCATTCCTCTTCACCAACCAAGACGGTTCGTGGAGTGATTCTGGAGAGACGTACCGGGGGGCGAGGCTTTTCCTCTTCGTTGAGAAGGTCGGTCGCAGAAATACCAACCTCGTCAACGTTCCATTCGCCTTCGGGTTCGTAGGAATCAAACGAAGAGGCAGGGTTGGATGCTGTTCCAACTTCCGTTTCCGAGGCCAGCTCAGCGTCAAGATTGCGTAGGGGGGAGCGACGTCGGCCAACCTTCCGTCGGGCGTTGGCCGGTTCAAGGGCTTCAAACGGCGGCAGAGGGCCTCGTTCAGGGTCGAGTTCAACGAGACGTTCTTCGATGCTTCGCAACTCATCTGCGATGGTGATGAGTTCATCGATGTCCGCTTCCAAGGCCCGTTGTCCCAACATCACCATCTGGTCTTCCAGACGGTTCAGTTCGTTGGATGTCGCAGCGCCGGATTGCTCGGTCCGCACCAGACGGGACTCGATCTCTTCATCGAGATCGATCAGCACATCAACCGCACGTTCGACGTCTTCGAAATTCAAGGGTTCCCGGTTGGAGATCAAATACTTCTCTCGCTCGTGAACGTCCAGCACCGATGGTCGACCGGGGGTGATGTGTTCGATGGTCTCGCGCACATTTTGCTCAAACCTCGCCGTATGGGCCGCCGCAGTGAGGTCCTCATCAAGCGAAGGAGGAAGGTAATCGTCGTCCTCCCACGGCTCCACGCTCGCACGCAGGTCAATTCCGCCGGGTTGAACGCTTGAGTAGACGCTGTCGAGCACTTCACCGACCATGGAGGCGGCGACGTCTTCAATCCGCTTGCTTTCAAGAGCGTCCGAGGTCGTTGATGGACCTCCTTGGAGGAAGGTTGTCAAATCGTCTTGCTCCAGCAGAACACCGCCGTTTTCCAAAGCGAGGGCGACCCGCTCGAGGCGACCGTCGACAGCTGCCCACCCGGCCGGGTACTCCCTTGCGATTTGGGCGAGATGAGGGTCTGCAAGGAGCAGATTCTTTTGCGCACAGCGCCACCGTGCGTACGCCATCATCGTTCCAACAGAAGGAGGCAACAGGGAGGCAACGGTGGCTTGAAGCAAGACCTCCTTCAAGCGGGAGGAAGGAAGGGCATCAAGGGGTAAGCGACAGCCCACCACCACGTGAACTCCAAGATTCAATGCTCTGTCAATCAGCACGCCCATCTGATGTTTCCAATGTTCCTCGGTTGCAAACAGATGAAGGTCATCAACCATCAGCGCTGTTGCTCCCGGCAAGGCTTCCTGCCAGTGTGCGCCCGTCGGGTCCACACCGTGAAGGTCGGCTGCCGAGACAGCGAGAACATGGCCTTCGTTGCGACGCAACAGTGCTTGACCCGTGGCATGGAGCAGGAGCGAGATTCCGGACGAGGCATCGCCCTGAAGGAAAAGGGGGTTGAATCGTTGACCCGGCGCATCCACAACCGCTTCGCACAGGCGCGTGGCATCGAAATTCTCTTCCGCCACGAACCACCGTTTGAAGGTCCGTTCGTTGGACCACGCTAAGCGAGAAGGAAAATCGGGAATCGGACCGCGCTTAACGGCCGAGACGTGGGCCGATGGGGATGAATCCTCGGTGTCGCTGAGGCCATGCAGGGCGTACGATGCTCGACCGCGTTGTTGTTCCAAAACTTGGCTCCAAACGGGCCGCCCGTCATCTTCAACCCCGACGTAAGCGGATGGGACACCGTCGTCGTTTTCGTCAACAGGTTGCGAATTGAGTCGCTGTTGCAATTGACGTAAACGCTGAGCGACGTGGTCGGCATAGGTTGACCCCTCCTCGAGAAAGTTCCGGTGTTGGGGGACATTCGGTCCGAGGACACGTTCGGCGATGAGGTCATACGTTGGTCGTTGAGGGACCCCGACGCGCTGAAACACCGAGAGAGGGCGCTGTTCAACCGATGTGACGCCACGAAGGGTGTTCAACTTCGACCGAGCGGGTTCATGGTTCGTTCCCTCGCTGTGGTGCGATACGCCCGCTGGAGGGGCAGGAGAAACTCCATAATCACCGAGGTGCCGCTTGGCGTCGTCGAGCACCGAGCGCAGTTTCGTCGGCGTGCTCAAGACGCATCACCTTGGTAGCGCTTGAGGGCCTCGCCCTTCTCGTTGTAAAGAGCACTTGACTCCATGTCCTTCTCGTCGTAGGTGGTCCATTCACGGTAAACCTCCTCCATGTCAAGCGTTTTTTGCTCGTAACTTGCGGTTTCCCGTGCAGGTTTTGCCTCGTCACGGTGAACGGGCATCAGACTGCTTGAGAGCGGTTGCCCGTTGTTGCTCGCCGGCAAGGTCACGGTTTGGAACGAAGTGGGGCCGGGAAAACCTCCCGAATCGACATTCGGCGACGCCGCCACAACATCACGAAGTTCGGGCGAAGGCCCCGCCAAATGACGAGAACCTTGCCGATCAACCGCTTCGGTTTGGCGAAGGGTAAAGGCATCCATGTTTTCTTTTCTGAAGGCATCGGTTGGACGGGGCTTTTCTGGCCAGGGGGGAAGCGATGCACTCGTGTGCGCAAGCGCAGCGGTCTGTCGCTGATGGCCGCTGACTTCAGGTTGAGGCAAACCCGGATTTTTTTTCCGACTTGGGAGCCGCTGCGCTTTCCGCATTTTGGGAATGCTTGCTGGAGTGGGTGCCTTTAATGATGGTGTGGAGCGGCGCCGGGTCGGTTGAACCGCATCTTTCTCACCTGCTTTGAAGCGAGGTGATTCGGTGATGTACCGACCTTCGTTGAATGTGGCTTCGGTTTGGGGGCGCCATGTCGTGGCACCAATGGTCGTTGGAGGCTGGAGTTCATCGCTGAGAAGTCGCGCTGATGCAGGAGATTGGCCGGGGTTCTGCCAGCCCTCAACGACGTCGCTGAGGGCTGCGGTGGCCTCGGCCCGAGCCTCGTCACCGACGTGAGAACTCCCGCCTTCAAGGACGGGCTCAACCGACGATGAACCGGCTCCCAATTTTGCGCCTTGATGTTGAATTTGAGCGGCCAACCACTGCTCTTCCTCCTCGTCAGGAGCAAGCAAAAAGGGTTCATCCCAAAGCAAATCGGGCTCGTCAAGCCAAGCATCCAAAACGCCACGAGAGAGTTCGGTTGACTCGCTGAGCAGGCCATGGCGAATCGAGGTGTCAAACATCTCCAGGTCGGTTGAGCACAACACGGCATGGTCGTTGAAGCGTGCTCCGTCGCACAGAGAGCGGAAGAGGTTGAGCATCACATCGTCACCAAAAGCGTTCCCAAGCCGATCCAACCCATCGATGACGAGGACGCTGCGTTCGTTGCCCCATTGAAATCCGTTCACCGTTGCGAGCAGGGAGGCTCGGTCCTCCACCACCTCATACCCCCCGTGTGGAGAGAGAAGTGCATAGCATTGGGGGCGTGGCAAACGTTGGGTCACTTCTGTGGATGCATGCGGTAGCCCGAACAACCCCAACACCGGAATCCCACGTTCCGCCAGTTCTACGGCGAGGTGAATCATCGGGTGCGGGTCTGGCGTGTCGAGGAGATACACACCTCCGGGGGAAAGCACCTGCTTGTCGGTCGTGCCTGTGGACGACCGACGGCGATGTTCGGAGGAGAGTGCGATTTCTTCAATGTCCTCCAACCTGGCAGCTCTTCGCCAGGAGGCCGCTGGTAGTCGCACCGAGGACCACCATGAATCCCCATCCCCTTCGGAGGGTTGATGCTCGAGATGCAGGACGCTTTCGGGGTGGTTGGACATCGTGGTTCGTAGAGCGTTCATGGTGAGTTCGTACAACCGTACCTCGTTGTCAACGTTCAGAGCATCGTCCTCGATGGCCATGAGTGCATTGAGGCCCACCGAGGCCACGTCACCGTCGTGAAACGCCATGACGGGATGGCCAAGCCGAAACAGGAGCCACCCTTGTCGTCCTCCTTCACCCGCAGATGCTCGGATTTCGACAGCACCCGATTGTTCGTGGACCGCCAAGTTCCGAACCAAAACCCGCAGGACATCAACGCCTCCTCGGCGTTCCTCCAGCAAATCACCGTGCTCAAACTCAACCACGCGTCCGCACCCTACACGCCCTCTTCGCCAAACCCCCTCTTGAAGAGTGCGGCGTCCGGATTCCGTTCGTCCTTGGTTTGGGATGCTCTTCGGCGCTGCCGACCTCGCCACCTCTGCTTGGAAAGGCGAATATCGATGCTGATTTCTTGAAGACGAAGGCTTTCAAACCTCATCGCTCTCTAACCACCATGGAACCGTTCAGCGCCGGGCCGCTCGACGGTGACGAAGAAAAGGTGCTGCACGACGGCTTGGCACTGTTTGACGAAGGCCGATTTTGGCATGCACACGAGGCTTGGGAGGCGTTGTGGAACCGACTGAAGCAACGGCAGGCTCCGCCCGAGGAGATTCTCCTCGTCCAAGGCTTCATTCAAACTGCAGCCTTGTTACTCCATCACCAACGACGAAACCAAGCAGGCGTCGAGAAACAGTGGACGAAGGTCCACTCCAAACTTGAAGGTTGGTCCACTGCATGGGGCCTTGATGTCGCCCTTCATCTCGAGACCATCGCCAACTATGCAGAAGATAACGGCAGTTGGAAGCTCGTCGCAGCCGAACACCAATTCCCCCGAACGAGGGATTGAAGTGGACGCTTCCCCTCTCGGGACCATGGGTGGAGCATCTTCAGCGCTGCCACCTGACATGCTCCCGTTCATCCAAACCTCGGTGGCTCAACCGTTCATCAACGGGCGCAATGCGGGACTCGGAGCGAGTGCTGGGCTTGCCGTCGTGCTTTTTGCTCTGCTTTCCCTGTTTGCGTTCTCGGCCCCTATCGCCGGCCTCGTCGCCGCCGCAGTGGCCGGAATGAACGTGACCGTGGTGCTGCTTCGTTACCGAGGACATGTGACCACGCCGCTTGCCGTGAACATGAATCACCCGTTCATGGACGGAGAGCCGCTTGGCGAGGCCGCCTTGCTCATTCGCTTTGCCGACGGAACCTGGCGAGACCCCGGTGCACACCGGGTTCGTCTTGTCCCCGACGAACTGATTGGAGGGTTCAACCTCGCTCATGACACTTTTGATTTCCCCGTTCTCGGCCACTTCAGCGAAGCCAAGGAGCGCACGCCAACCCTCAACCGCCACCTGACCTTGATCAACCAAGCCATCGCCCTGCGCGACGCCGTGAACGATGTCCCCGACCCCATCGAGGCCGCCCGGGAACGCGAAGCGATGGACACCGGTTTGCTCGAGCGTTCTTGGTTGGAAGAAGAGGAGAGCGTGGAGGTTGAAAGCCCGCTGGTGTCGTTTTTTAGGAAGAAAGAATGAAGGTTTCCGCCTGATTTCAGCCCTTACCTTGAAAACCCGTTCGCCCGACGAGGGTCCGTGCCTACCAACGAAACTTGGATGTCAAAGGTTGAGCAATTGGCTTCCAGTGAGCAGGAAACCTTGCTCGGCACGTCGCTCTCCAGGCGTTTTGCACGCCTTCCGCTTTGGTTGAATCATCCTGCCAACATCGGCGCCTTCTACGGTATGCTCGTGGCGTTGGCGCTTCTTCTCCCCTATGCATTTGGCGAGGAGGGCAACGAAGTCTGGGCCGTCCAGTGGCTCTATCATACCTCGCTCCTGCTCGTTGCTTGTGCCTTCCTGGGCTTCATTTCCTTGGTCCTTGTCGCCTTTTCCAAGCGGCACCCCGTCACCCCTCCGCGGGCTTTCCTCTACCCGATGCCCTTCCTGGGCTTGGCACTGCTGACCGTTGACCGAACCGGTTTGCTCGGCATGCCGGCGCTCTTGGTTTGGACCCTGCTCTTGCTTCCTGGACCGGTCTACGTCCACCTATCCTGGGCGCCCCGATGGCGATTGCTTTGCATGGTCGAAGACGGCAACGACCCCTTTGTTGGTTTGGAAGCCAAAAACGAGGGCACCGGGGACGCTGAAGATATGGTCGGCGAGGACGCCGAAATGCTCGAAGTCGTGGACGCCTTTGAAGCGGAGTGAAGGTTAGATCACGCCGATTTGCGGCCCAACTTTCTCAAACACGGCCAAGACATCGTCAAGGTCCTGACGGGACAAACCCGCCGACATTTGGGTTCGGATGCGGGCTTTGTCTCGAGCGACCATCGGGAAGACGATGGCGCCTGCCATCACCCCTTCGTGGCCAAGCGCTTGAGTCATGGCTTTGGCCGTGCTGGATTCGCCGCACATCACGGGAATGATGGGCGTGACCGAATCGCCCGTGTCGAAACCCATGGATTGGAGTTCCTTGCGGAAATAATTCGTGTTCTCCCACAAACGAGCGTGGTGCTCTGGCTCTTCCATCAACACCTCAATCGCTGCTTTTTGGGCTGCAGCAACGCCGGGGGGTTGGGAGCCGGAAAGCAACCACGACCGAGAATGATTGAGGGCGTGGGTGCGGGTCATTTCCGTCCCGGCAAGAATACCACCCTGCACGCCGAGCGCCTTGGAAAACGAACCGGTCTCGAAGTCGACCTTGCCTTGAAGCTTGAAGTGGTCGACAATACCGGCACCTCCGTCACCCAAAACACCTTCACCGTGGCAGTCGTCAACATACACCATCGCTCCGTGCTCTTCAGCAAGAGCGGTCACCTCATCGAGCGGTGCGATGTCCCCGTCCATGGAGAAGACGCCGTCGGTAATGATGAGTTTCCGATCTGCATCTTCGTTCGCCTTGAGCACGGCTTCCAATTCGCCCATGTCGTTGTGGGCGTAAACCGCCCTGGAGGCTTTGGTCAGGCGGACGCCGTCGATGATGGAGCCGTGGTTGAGTTCATCGGAGATGATCACGTCTTGCGGACCGGCTACCAACGAGGGGATGAGGCCAACGTTCACCGTATAACCTGCCGAATAGATGAGCGAGGCTTCAACGCCTTTGAATTCGGCGACTTTTTTCTCCGCTTCCAAGTGAATGTCCATCGTTCCTGCGATGGCTCGAACCGACCCGCTCCCGGCTCCATACTTGGTGGTGGCTTGTTGCATCGCAGCGACCACTTTGGGGTGCGTGGTGAGGTTGAGGTAATTGTTCGCCGAGAGCATGATGGTGGGTTTTCCATCCATTTGACAACGAGGTTGATTTGGGCCCTCAAGCGTGGGCGGCTCCCAAAGCAGAGACATCTCGTTGAGTTCGTCGTAACGCGCTTTCATCCACGACATGTCACCGGGCATAGGGCTTCCTCATGCCCCCTTAGCAAAGGGTGTTCAAGGTCTTTTGTCTGCTTCGTCTTGGTGCACAAACGCCTCAACGTCCCTATCGCTCAGGTCGACGAAGGCACCTTCTTTGACGTTGAAGGCCGCCAAATTCAAGCCCCCAATCGCCAGCCGTTCAAGAGCGATAACCTCATGGCCAAGCGCTGCAAACATGCGACGCACCTGCCGCTTTTTCCCCTCGGTCACGCTGACCAAAGCGATGTTGGGAGACTCAACGACCAGTTCTGCCGGAAGGGTGAGATACTTCTCAATGTCGCCATTGACCTCCAACTCGATGCCGATGCCCTCGGCGAACCGTGCACCGTCAGCCGAATTGAGCGGAGCAGCCGTCGTCACGCGGTAGCGTTTCGTCACCTGCTTTTCTGGAGAGGCGATACGATGAACCAGATCCCCGTTGGTCGTCACCAGCAAGAGGCCAGTCGTGTCTTCATCGAGGCGACCGACCGAAACCAGGCGTTCAAATTCGTTGGGGGTGACGTGAGGGCGAAAGACCTCAAACACCGAACGTTTTCCCAACGCCGCCTCCTGTGAATTCAGACGAGAGCAGACGACACCCCGGGGTTTGTTGAGCAAAAACGTCCGCTCCACGGCCGGCAAACGAAGCGTTTCACCTCTGAAAGCAACGTCTTTTTTCGTCGCATTGAACTGAAAAGCGATGTCCTTGACCACCGAGCCGTTGACCGTAACCTCACCCGACCAAATCGCTTCTTTGACCTCACGTTTGGAGGTGAAATGCCCCGTCTTGGAGAGGAATTGGTGCAATCGCAGTTTCATTGCTTCCGCTCTCGATGCCACCTTGGCGCCACGCACTTAGCCGTTTCTCCGAAAACGCGCCGTGCTGGTGCGCTTTTCAGAAGCGTCCGAATCAGGCATCGGGTTCGTCTTCGTCCTTCTCACGGGTGAGGAACACCAGCAAGAAGAGCACGCCAACGATGGTCGTGAAGTATTGACCAAAGGAGATCGAGAAGCCCGGTTCATCCCAAACGAGGGGATTCAAGCTGTCGTAATCGTCAACATCGCTCACACCGTCGCCGTCATCGTCTTCATCGGCGTTGTCACCCATGCCGTCACCGTCGGTGTCAACGGATTCGTTGGCGTCGTAGGGGAAGGCGTCGACGGTGTCTCGAACACCGTCGTTGTCATCGTCGTCATCGGCCCTGTCGCCAATGCCGTCACCGTCAATATCCGTGCAATCGTAGGCATCGTTCGGGAACAAATCGCCGTTCGTGCCCTCAGCGTTATCGCCGCAACCGTCGCCATCGCTGTCGAGCCATTGAGAGGCATCGTTGGGCAGGAAGTCGCCGTTGTCGCCGTAACCATCGCCGTCAGCGTCCACGGATTCGCCAGCATCGTTGGGGAACAGGTCCGTATTGTCCCCCACACCGTCGCCGTCAGCATCGCCGCATTCGCTTGCATCGTTGGGGAAACGGTCGCCGTTGGTGCCCTCGGGGTGATCACCGCAGCCATCACCGTCGGTGTCAACGGTCTGCGTCGCATCGTTGGGCAGGAAGTCGGCGTTGTCGCCAACCCCGTCACCGTCTGCGTCATCCGATTCAGAAGCATCGTTGGGGAACGCATCGGCGTTGTCGCCAACCCCGTCACCGTCACTGTCTGCTGATTCATTAGCGTCGTTCGGGAAGAGGTCCCCGTTGTCGCCAACGCCGTCACCATCGCTGTCAGGGCATTCCGTGGAATCGTTGGGGAATTGGTCACCGTTGGTTCCCGTGGCGTTGTCACCACAACCGTCGCCATCGCTATCAGCGGATTGCGAGGGGTCAAAGGGCAGGAAGTCGCCGTTGTCACCAACACCATCAGCGTCCGTATCAATGGTCTCGTTCGCATCGTCGGGGAAGAGGTCGCTGTTGTCACCAACGCCGTCGCCATCGGAGTCAGCGGATTCGTTTGCGTCCGAGGGAAAAGCATCACCGTTATCGCCAACGCCATCGCCGTCCGTATCGACGGTCTCGTTCATGTCGTTGGGGAACGCATCGGCGTTGTCGCCCAAACCATCGCCATCGGAGTCAGCGGTTTCGTTCCCATCCGACGGGAAGGCATCGCCGTTGTCGCCAACGCCGTCACCGTCCGTATCAACGGTCTCGTTCGCATCGTCGGGGAAGGCATCGCCGTTGTCACCCACACCGTCGCCGTCTCGGTCCCCGGATTCGTTGGGGTTGTTGGGGAAGCGGTCAGCGTTGTCACCAACGCCGTCGCCGTCGGAGTCGTCCGATTCGGTTGGATCGTAGGGGAAATCATCGTCCACGTCGTCCACGCCATCGTTGTCATCGTCATCGTCCATGAAATCGCAAACGTTGTCGCCGTCGAAATCAACGGGAACGGAAAGGTTCGACAAGGGGTTTGAGCCACACGTTGATTCGTCAGCATCGGACCATCCATCGTCGTCGTCGTCCGTATCAACAGCGTCGCAGTCGCCGTCGCCGTCGGTGTCGAAGTCCGTCGGAAGGGAGGTGTTGTCGGTTGAACTGGACCCGCAGGTTTCCTCCAACGTGTCGAGGTAGCCGTCGTTGTCGTCGTCGGTGTCAGCGTTATCACCGGTTCCATCGCCGTCGTTGTCCGACCATTCGGTGCCGTCGTAAGGCCACAGGTCGCTGGTGTCCTCAACGCCGTCGTTGTCGTCGTCCGTATCGGCGTTGTCGCCCGTACCGTCAGCATCCGTGTCTTCCCATTCGTTCGGGTCAAGCGGGAACGGGTCCAACGTGTCGTTGTACCCGTCGTTGTCGTCGTCAGGGTCCCGGTCGTCGGGCAATCCGTCGTTGTCCGAATCGATGGGCGTGAAGGTCGACATCACTTGCATCGAGAACGACATGGTCGACGTCATGCCGGCCGCCGTCGTGGCGGTCACGGTGTAGTTCCTTGGGAAGAATTCAACGAACGCTGGGGTGCCCCACATGGTGCCGTTTAGCGTCTCGAAGTAGACGCCGGTTGGCGGGCTTGGGGAGATGGACCAAGAGGTGGCCTTTCCGGTGGTGTCGTTGAAATCAATTTCCGTCATGCTTTGGTTCACCAGAATCTCGATGTGCGAGTACGGGTTGGACTTCACGATGATCGGCACGGTGAGGTCCTTGACCACGGCAATTTCGATTTGAACTTCGTCCGAGCCGTTCGCTGCTGAGGCGTTCAGCGTGTAGGTCGTTGCAGCGAACTCCTGGCTGGCATAGCCCGTGATGTCGCCCGTAGCGGGGTTGAATTGCCAGTTTTGGGGCAGTTGTGGCGTGAAGGTGAAGTTCGTGCACCATGTACAGTAGGTTGTCCCCGGGATGGTGAACGAGGTCGTGTTTACGATTTCAACCGTCCAGGAATCGAATTCAACCGCATGAACGTAGTCAAACCGGAAGGGGTAGTTGACGGAATACTCGCCGTCCCAAACGATGGGCGGGTCCGAAGAGATGTCCTTCAACCCGTAGGAGGTGTTGACGTACAAGTCCAGTTCCTGGCTCTGACCGTACTGCGAGGGCGTGGCGGCCGTTTGAACGATGAGACCGACTGCCGTGTCCAAAATCTTGGTGAAGTTCACGAAGTTTGGCACCCAGTTTTGGTTGACACCGAAGTAAATCTCCTTCTCACCGATACCCATGATGGTCTTATCCATGCCTGCACACGACACCGTTCCGTTCTCATACAGCACGCAAATCGTGTACGACGTCATGGCGACATCCACCACCGGCCCTCCCGTATCGATGGGCATGAGCGTGGTTAGTTGGGACCCGAATTGTTCCGATGCCGCGCCCGCAAGGTTTCGGATGACACCCCAGGCGTGCGTCTCGCCATAACCCGGGTAGGTGGTGCAATAGAGGTCGTGATTGTCATCCACAACGCAAGCAGGCCACGAACCGGTTGAGGACGATGAGTTGATCACCGTTCCGAGGCCGGCCACCGTCTTGTGCGGGTCGTAACTGCTGCTTGTATCTTCCAAGTCCGGGACGTACCGACCGGTGCAGTACACCGAATCGTCGTCGAGTTGGAAACAGGTGAGGCCGGAAGTGTATGGCCCAATTCCTCGAACAGCGGTGCGCCCCGCTGGCATTTCCAGAAGCGCCATGTCGCCGTTTTGCAAGGTGCCGGGAGCGACGTCAAATTGCGATTCGAGAATCCACTCGGAGTTGTAGATGTCTTTGTAGTACGTGCAAGCAATGCTGCCGTTGGTCAGGATGGCACACAGGTTGTTGCCAAACGCAACCACTTCGGTGGCCGCCGCCCCGCCAGGCAAGGAACGCCAGTACACGCCGTTGCTTTGAGTCAAACCATATTGGCTGTAATCGCTCCAGCAGCCCACAGAACCGTTGGTCAAAACAACACAACTCCCGCTGTCCGCCTTGTGCTGTACCGTTGCACCGTTCAACTTCGTGTTCCATTGAATGCTCGGCGGATAGGATCCGACGCGCTGCGGGCAAACGACCACGCTTGTGCTGTTGAGCGTGCATTCCCCTTCCAAGTCCTGAAGACTGAAGTCCCCGCTCAACCGGGCGGGGACCGGCCGGCTGAAGGTGTTGTCAATGGTGGTTGTGTTGGGGAAAACGTAGGGTTGGTTATCGAGGGCCTGCCATGGGTAGTCCTCGTTTGAGTAGTAACGTCCCCAGCAGGACAACCCATCGTCGCCATCCGCACAGAACATGTTGTTGACCTCGCCGAGTGTCTCAAACCGTCGGTCTTCGACCTGCAAGGTAAAATTAAAGTTGGGAACGGTCCCTTCAAACGAGAAGGATTCCGACGCCACCATCAAAGGCAGCAGACGGTCAAGTTTGGCGTCGAAGGGGAAGCCGTTCGCAACAACAGGGAAGGTTCCGTAGGAGCGAAGGCTCGGTCGCATGGTGACCACGTTCTCGAAGGTCGTAACCATCGCACCGCTGTTGAAGGTGGGTATCGTGGCCGTTTCGTAGGCGTCGACCCACTGCTGCGCAACGATCGAAAAGGTGGTGTTGATCACGTTGGCCTGAGCGGTTCCTTCAAAGGAATAGACCCCAATGTTGCTGCTCATCCCGTTCACAAGGTCGAGCCCACGGGGTTGTTCGGGGGCGAAGAACACATCGCATCGCTGGCCTGAAACGCTGTTATCGCAGAGGTCACGGATATCGATTGGCTGATTCACGGGCGTGTCTATTTCATACTCGTAAATCGGTGCGGTGAATCGGAAGGGATCGGTTACCACAAGGTCCACCAAAACGCGGCTCGAAGTCGTTGACGTGTTGTAATGCAGCACGATTCTCGACGTGCCCTCCTGGTCTGGCGCTTCACCCTTCAACACGTGGCTCGGCAAATCCCAACCGTGCCACCGAGCCGAGGAATTGTAGGAACCATCGTTACCCGTCCAATACGATGCGGATTTGTTTTGGGTGTTTCCGCGGTCGTAGTACGACAAACTGCTCGAATTGTAATGCGTCAAGAGTTCGTTGGACGACGTCAGGACGAGGTCGACACCGTTTGAATCGTCGTGGTTATAACCTCGAGAGAGGAGGTCTACCGTTCCGCTCGGAAGGTCCTCGCTAAAGAAGGCCGTGGGCGCTGGTGCACTGTACGGGTCCGATTGCGAGGAGTTGTACGCTGTACGATTGAAGCCCCAGCACCATGCCTCTGCGCTGTCCGTCCCAACGCAAAAGTGGTTGGCATCTCCATTTGATTCAAGGTCGGGGCCGGCGATCATTTCTGCGTTCATTCCGTTGGGGAGGTCGACGTAGGACAGGACGTGCGCATCAACAGGAGCCGTTCCGTTGGCGCCGAGGCCCCGGAATGCTACGTAAGAAGAACTGGCCGTGGATCCGTAACACGCCACGCTACCGTTGGTCAGTACCGCACAGGTTGTGCCGTAGGGTTCGCTCGCCATGTCGACGATGGCGCTTTGGCCGTGGAGGTCAGACAGGGTGTTGGACGTGCTCGGCGATGAAGTGGTGGTTATACCGGTTGAGGTGGGGAGTCTCCCCATACAGGAGAGGTCGCCTCCGGCCGTGTCGATACAGAGGACTTGCTTTCCGGTGTACAGCGCAGTGGCCTCGACCCCCGTACCCAGCGAGTGAGTCGTGGCGGTTGAAGTCCAACCGCCCGTGATAGAAGAGCCGAGCACACCGTCGTAGTTTCGGCCCCAGCACGTTACGGAATCGAGGCTTTCGTCGAACAGCGCGCAAAAGGTCCCGCTGCGGACGGAGACCATTTGGGTAAGATTGCCCGAAGCGGTGTGCGTGATGCTTCCCATGTTGCCCGAGCCGTAGTTCGACCCCCAGCACCAAACTTCGTTGGCTTCGTTGCTGGCGCACACTTCGTTTGCGGTTCCCGCAACATGCGTCCAAGCCTCGCCGCCTTCCTGCATGACCTCCGAGGGTGCTCTGTTGGAGTAGTAGTGGTAGTAATTTGCATTTTCATGATCAGGACTTTGGTAATAGGGCTGGGCATATCCTTGACAGAACAACCTTCCGTTTTCAGTCAGGGTACACACCAGCGATTGTGGGCCGTTGGCAACCTCGACGATGCCAGAGCGGGGCGGGACATAGGCCACGTTGGACGGAAGCCCTTCAGCTTCAACGGTTGTGCCTTGCGGCACCCAAGTCGCACCGACACCCACGACATTGGCAAACTGCGAACCTGCTGCGACCGTTAGAACGTGGTCAGCTGCGGCTAAGTACTCGGTGACGTTGACGACGAAGGTCGTGTTGACGCTCACAACGTCGGTGCCGAAGGTTGTGTTTGCAAAGACCATCACCTCGTCTTGAAGGCCAACGGCCAATCCTGTGAGGTGCACAACACCGGAACTCGTCACGGTGGCATTGACGGTCCCGTTGGTGGAGGCCCCGACCTCGAAGGTGGCAGAGGGAGGCACGGCGATGGGATTGATGGTGAGTGTTGAGGTGTTGACGACTGAGGCGTATACCGTCTTCCCAAGGGCCGTATCGACCGCATTTGGGTAACTCAACCGAGTGGTCGGATCGAGCGAACCCGTGTCGGAAGCGAGGGCCTGCAGGGTCACAGGGTCGTTTGAAAGCCCGTCATGGCAGACAAAATCACCGTTGATGTTGGAGGATTGGGTTGATGTTCCAAACCAATACGCCGCCGTGGCTTCACGGGTGATGTTGTGGTCGGCAAGCACCGTCCACGGCAGAATGAAGGTGAGCCAGTAATCGGTGGAACCGGCGAAAGCAGAGTTAGCCGCCGTGACGTTCCACCAGGAAGCCGTGTTCGAGAAGGTCACGGACGTTGATTCGGTGGAGTCGGTCGGGTCGTCCGGACTAGTCGTCACGGTGTTGTTTTTGATGTAGAGGGTGTCTTGGCCCGCCCCGTTCATGATGATCAGGTGCTCGTAGGTGGAGAGGTTGCCGTCAGTGTCAAACTCCAAACCCCACGAGAAGGATTTCAGGTTGGTTGAGGTTTGGAGAGGGCTCTCGTCAAGGAGCATTCGGATGTAAAGATTGGTGGCGTTGGAGGCCGTTGAAATGGCGGGGTACGTTTCGTTGCCCACGATGTCGAGCACAGCGTTGTTCACGTCGGCTACAGTATCCCACATGGTTTGTCCGCCGCAGGTCATCGGCGAGAAGGACAGTGCAGGCGAGGACGGCAGCGTTGCGTTGCTTTGGGCAAGCGGCACCAAGCTGGTGAGGAAAAGAATCACAATAAGGATGGCTTTGGCTTTCACGTCCCTCCCAGCCCCATCCACCATAAAACGATTTTTGGGCATTAGAATTACCAATCTATCATGAGAGGTGCTGCGACGAGCCTTAACCACTACTCATATACGATTGGAGGAACGGAGCGCTATGACTACCGATCAATCAGGCGCTTGGACCAAGGCGTTCAAAGAAGGCGCATTTGTGAGAAAGCAAAGTGAATTCCGCGATTTCATCGTGGCCGACGGTCTATTCTCGGCGGAGGCCGAACGCTACCACCTCTACGTCTCCCACGCTTGCCCATGGGCCCATCGGACCCTTCTCACACGGCTCCTCTTGGGATTGGAAGACTGCATCACGTACGATGTCGTGGATTGGCGAATGGAATCGGACGGTTCGTGGACGTTCAATCCCTCCGAACCTGGAGCGACCAACGATTCCCTTCACGACGAGCAAAGTTTGGAAGGTGTTTACAATCGGGCCTTTGAAGGATGGACTCGGAGCGGAAAGGTGGGAACCGTTCCCGTTCTGTGGGACAAGAAGATGCACACCATCGTCAACAA
>Ga0255765_1000668_pt1 | contig 46155 bp, 27 predicted proteins | sample 041ome_8_FD_179965 | JGI IMG/M metagenome (GOLD analysis project Ga0255765, IMG submission 179965) | Coastal salt marsh microbial communities from the Groves Creek Marsh, Skidaway Island, Georgia - 041407BS metaG (version 2) | ecosystem: Environmental > Aquatic > Marine > Intertidal zone > Salt...
TTCCTTTTTAAGAGTGTTTTGCGGGTAAATAAATAACACGCCTTTATTTAGCGCGCGCTTTCGTTCTTTCTTCTCGCGTCCTCTCTCTCTCTCGTGCGCTCGAGAGATACTCTCTACACTATACGATGTCTTTTTTTCGAGAACGTTTTTCTCGTTTGAAACGCTCGAACGAAAATTATAGCATAGAGACGTCGACGCGTTCAGAGAAGATGTCAGAGAGAGAGAGAGAGAAGAGCTTTTCGGTCGGTTGGCTTTTTTGGTCGTCGGTCGTCCCTTTAGGGAAAAAAGATAAAAAAAAAATACATCAATAACTACACGCTTTCCCCAGAACAACAGAAGAGAGAGAGAGAGAAAGGACCGTCGACGGACCGAGAGATAGAGAGAGCAGAAGAAGAGACAGACAGTTTTAGAGAGAGAGAGAGAGAGAGAGAGAGAATTAATAGGAAGAAGATGGCGACGACGAGCAGCATCAGCGGCATCACCACCGCAAACAACGTCAGAAAAATTCAGAGAAGAGGTTCAGCGACATCATCGTCGTCGTCGTCGTCTTCGCGTCGCGTCGTGCGCATGATGGCGGCCCCGGGCACGGACGGGACCCCGTACGTGGCCAAGAACACGTTCACGATTCCGTCCGACGAAGCCGGCGTGAAGCTGGAGGAGATCAAGAGGCGATTTTTGGAAGAGATGCAGTTTCGCGAGCAAAAGATGAAAACGATGCCCGATTACACGAGCTCTTCGTTGAAGGAAGTTGGCGCGAACACGTACGAGTTTTCGCAGGAGTGGAAAACGAAGGAAGGGTTCGAAGGGTGGATGAATACTCCGGAGAGACGTCGATCGCACTTTCCAGTCGGGGTGTATCAGTATTTGCCGAAGGATAAGTGGTCGGTGCCGGAGAATTTTGCGCCGGTGATCAAGTTAAAGGACCCTCCGAAACCACCGAAGAAGGCGTAAAGAGACCTGTTGTAATCGAAAAGAAGAAGAAAAAGACGTCACATACGCGTAACACGCTATCCGCTTCAATAGTATTGTATCTATTAGTATTATTATTATTACAGCTTTTCATTTCGTTTTTACGCTCCGACGCGTCCTCGGATGATGTCGAGCCATACTTGAGTTCCCCACGCCGGGATATCGTCGGTACTCGCCGAAGACCTCGTCGCGCGTTGTTGTTGTTGTCCTTGTTGTCCTTGTATTTGCGGAGGTGGCGCGGTCAGAGAAGGGGACGCAGATGGTGCGTTCGCTGATGCGGAAGTCGATGCTGTGGATCCTCCCGCAACTGCACCTCCTTGTTGCAATTTATTTCGTTGGCTCAACTCCTTCTCTCTCATCGAGAGATACTCCGCGCGGTCGTAAGGATCCATTTGGTCCAGAGCCTCTTGCGATAAGCCTCCGTCTTCTCCCATCATACCGCCGCCAGTTAATATCTGCCATGTGGCAACGCAAATCAACACCGTCGGCACAAAGAAACCAAAAGTAAATACCGCTAAAACGTATTTGACGAACTCGTCTTTCGATAACATCCCGGTGCTTTCGTCGCCCATAGCTTTCGTGAAGGATTGGTACTCCAACTCCACAACCGTGTCTATGAACCAAGACCATTCTCCAACATCTGGAGGCGATAGCGCGTTATAGAACATTGTCGCCGCGATGTCTTCTGCCATTCTTTTCGCTTCCAAATCGTCGTAAAAATCCGCCTCTTCGTCGCCGGCCCAAGAGTTGTTGTTGCCGCTCGCGCCGTCTTCTGTTTTCGAGGACGACGAAGACGACACCGCATTGTACCCTAACTTTTGCAAAGACTCCGCGCGTTCCGGGGACATCTTACTCAAACTGCCACTGCTACTTTTACTATTCTTCTTCTGATTCCATCTATTGTTCATATTCTTCTTCGGCTTGAACTCCTCCGTCCCGTTATCGGCGAATCTCCAATCGACTTTATCCTCCCTCCTCACAATCTCGCCTTTTCCGTTCACTTTATACGTCGTCACGCCGTAAATATACACCGAACCGAATGGATCATCCTCTTTCTCTTTCTGCAACTCCTCCTCCGTCGCTAAGAAAACTGCCTTATCCATCTTCTTTTTCAAACTCACGATGCTCTCCGTCGGTTTAGCTTTCTCCAGAAGCGTGTTCGTAAACTTTCTCTTCTTCGCGTTCTTCGTTTTCCAAGTCGCTTTCCACTGAAGCAGTAAAGTCCCGGGCTCGACCGACGCGCTTCGCAAAGTCTTGAACTGAAATTCAAAGTTTGATTTCTTCCCGTCCTTATCGTCGCTCGCAGACCAGTGCTTCATTAAACTCGCGACTTCCTTCTTCCCTCTCACCGCGTACACGTCGTTTTCGTACTCGCAATCTTTCGCCAACGGAACAACTTCATCGCCATTTTCCGAAGCATCCACGAACGGCAATCCGGACCGAAATCGCGCGTCCAACTTGTTCGTCGCGTCGATCATCTTCTGCAGACGATTTTCGTCCACGCCTACTTTCGTCCCTCCGGTCAGTTCGTCGATAGAATCCGCTTTAATTCGCAACGTTTTGTTTTTGTCGTCGCGTTGATATTTTTGCGTCATCGTTCTTCTCTTGAGAACACCACCGCGCACCGTGCTCCGAAAAGACGACGAATGCGACCAAGACGTCGGAGAAGAAGAAGAAGAAGACGCCGTCCTCCTCATCTTTGTCGTCGTCGTTAAAACAACCGATCTCTCTCTCTCTCTCTTTGGTGTGTGTGTTTAGCTCGCTCCCAGCTCGCTGTTCCCTTCGCGACGCGCTCCTTGCTTTTTTTGTCGAGAGGCGAAAAAAGAAGAGAAAAATTTTTGAGGGTGTGAAATTTTTGAAACCCTAAAGTTCTTCAAATGCCACTCTCAAAGCCCTTTTTTTCTTCTTCCTCCTCTTCCCGAGGTTCTCTTCTCCCAACGCCACATCTTCGTTACTTTTATCGACTCGTTAAACAGGACATAAAGAAAAAAAAGCAATCATGGTGCAAATGTCACAAAAAGAACAAGACATCCAGATGATGTTGGCGGCTGGATGCCATTTGGGTACCAAGAACGTCAACTTTCAAATGGAAAGATACGGTGCGCGTGAAAGATTTTTTCTTTTTTGCTTCTTCTTTTGGATCCTCTCTCGAGCGAGGAGACCCTTTTTTTTTAGTTTTGGCGGAGGGAATCTTGCGCGCGCATGGAGCACACGCGAAGGTGTGAGGCGCGTTTTGACGTTTGAATCGCGTTCGGATGGTATTTTCACGCGAGTAACTGACGTTTTTTATCTCTGTTTTTTTCATCGATCGATCACACAGTCTACAAGCGCAGAAACGATGGCATTCACATCATCAACCTCGGCAAAACGTGGGACAAGCTCATGATGGCTGCTCGCATCATCGTTGCCACGGAAAACCCGGCGGACGTCATCTGCCAATCTGCGAGACCGTACGGTCAAAGAGCGGTGTTGAAGTTTGCTCAATACACCGGCGCGAAGGCTATCGCCGGCAGGCACACTCCGGGTACGTACACTAACCAGATTGACTCGGAGTTCAGAGAGCCGAGAGTTGTCATCATGACGGACCCGAGAACTGACTCGCAGCCGATTTCGGAAACTGCGTACGTGAACTTGCCGGTCATTGCGTTCTGCGACACGGATTCTCCGTTGCAATACGTCGACGTTGCGATTCCGGCGAACAACAAGGCGAAGCACTCCATTGGTTGCTTGTATTACTTGTTGGCGAGAATGGTTTTGCAAATGCGCGGTTCGGTGAGCTTACAAAACCCGTGGGATGTTATGGTGGATTTGTTCTTCTACAGAGACCCGGAGGAGTTGGAAGCGAAGGAAGAGGAGCAAGAAGCGGCGAAAGCGGCGGCCGCGGCGGCTGGTGCGGAAGGAGCTGGTTACGACGCCAGCGCCGGCTACGCGCAAGACTCGTGGGACGAGCAACAAGGCGGCCAAGGCGGGCAATACGCGCCGGTGAGTGGCAACTGGGACCAAGCGCCGGCTCCGACCGGATGGGATCAGCAACAAGGCGGCGACTTTGGTGCTGGTTACGCGCCGTCGGGTTACTAAATTCTTCTCCTTTTAAATTAAGGAGGATTATGACAAGTAACTTTGAACTCGAGAAGATTGGTCGATTACCCCGGAGAGGTCTGTCTAATGGGAATAGATCACTTAGAATATAGAGACAGGGCACAATCTCTTGATATAAATAATATACTACTTTACACGTGTATCGTTTAATCACTCGATTCTTCTATCTTTCTATCATCTACCTAATCATAAGCTGCGACTAAAAATTTCCAACGTTTCAAAAGCGCTGCGAGTGCTAATAAATATTTCCCATCGAAGACGCGTATCCTCCGCTGCCACCACTGCCGCTATAATTACTACTGTTCGCATTCCTACAACTCCTCACCGCAATCATGACTCTATCTTCGAACAACTCTGCCTGTATCGGCTGTTCCAACTCGTAAAACGGATTCTTCATCGCGAAATCGGCGTACACGTCGTACACTCTTCTCAACAGTCTTTCCACGCCTATCGCTCTCTTCCCACTGGCAACCATAAATTTAATCCCAGTCTTCGTCTCAAAACAGTGCAAATCAAACGTTTTCGTTTCTAAAAGCTCAATCCCGGAACTTTTCCTGACCGGAGCGACGGAATGCGTGCGAGATATCGCGTGCAACGAGTTCCAAATAGACGCCAAGCGAAGCGTGTCGTTGATGTCCAACTTCATCCGTTCGCTGTTGGAGTAGTTTTTGTAAAAGATTAAACCGCCGGATTTGTTGATGATCCAGACGGAAAAGACCGCGACGAAAGGAAGCAGACCGTCGTTCCCGTCGCCTCCATCGCCGTAAAGGCCGTTGTTGTTGTTGTTGTCGTTTTTCGGGAAGTGTTGTTGCGTGGGCGACGCCACGGGTGACCCACCGTTGTTCATGTTCTCGTTTGCTTTTTTCTGCGTTCGTTTCTTTTTTGTTTTTGGTTCGTAAAGGGAACGTCTTCGTTATGTTTAGGGTTACATAAACCCTAAACCCTAAAAAAGGAGTGTGGTGTGGGCTCAGCCCTCAAAAAGTCGGTCTCGGCGGCTTCAAAAAAGGAAAAGTGCCGTCGCGCGCGCACAAACGTAAACGTTTCTTATTCGTATTAATCCTAAGACTTCACACGCAAACACACACACGCACACACCATCGCGACGATGATGCAAACGATCAATTGTCAGTTTACCGCGACGGCGGCGGCTACGACGCCGAGATCTGTTCACTCAAAGATTTCCCGCAAAAAGCTGAGCCCCATCTTTTTGAAACAATCCAACGACAAGAAGAGAAATGCGACGACGACTGTTTGTTCGGCGTCTGGACGCAAGTATAACTTCTCCGCCGGCCCGGCGATGTTACCGCTCGACGTGTTGGAAGAAGCGCAACAAGATTTGGTCAATTATAAAGGAACGGGGATGAGTGTACTTGAAATGTCGCATCGTGGAAAAGACTTCATGTCGATAGCCTCCAAAGCAGAAAAAGATTTTCGCGAGTTGGTGAATATTCCGGACAACTATAAAGTTATTTTCGTGCAAGGCGGCGCGTCGACGATGTTTGCGTCGAACGTGTTGAATTTGTGTCCCACGGGGAAAGAGAAAGCGGACTTTGTGACGACGGGCGCGTGGTCGAAGAAGGCGTTGGCCGAGGCGAAGAAGTTTTGCGACGCCGGAGAAGCGGCGACGAGCAAGGAGAGTAACTTTTCCACCATTCCGGACAGGAGCACGTGGAACTTAAGAGAAGGGGCCAAGTTTGTGCACATCTGCGAGAACGAGACCATCGGTGGCGTGGAGTTTAAGGAAACGCCGGTTGGATTACCGGACGGCGCCGTTTTGGTCGCGGATCACTCGTCCAACTATTTGAGTAAACCGATTGACGTGAGCAAGTACGGGATTATTTACGGTGGTGTGCAAAAGAACATAGCGTGCGCTGGTATGGGGATTGCAATCATTCGCGAAGATTTGATCGGCAACGCGGCGGCGAACACGCCGACGATGTTGGACTTTTCCACGCACAGTGAAAACGAGAGCATGTACAACACGCCGCCGTGTTACACGTGGTACATTTCCGGTTTAGTTTTCGCTAAGTTGTTGAGAGAAGGCGGTTTGGGCGCTATGGAGAAGAGAAACCAAGAGAAGGCGAAGATTTTGTACGATGCGATCGACGCGTCCGCTGGTTATTACAACTGCCCGACGGACTTGAAATACAGATCCTTGATGAACGTTCCGTTTACGTTGGCGAAAGGCGGCGACGTTGAGAAGCAATTTTTGAAAGAAGCCAGCGACGCCGGGTTTGAAAGCTTGAAAGGCCACAGGTCTGTCGGAGGCGCGCGAGCTTCGATTTATAACGCGATGCCGAAAGAAGGCGTCGAAGCGTTAGCCGCGTTCATGAAAGATTTCCAAAGCAGAAACGCGTAATTGAGACCGGACAAAGAGAGAACACACATCTCTGCGTTTGTGAGAGCGAGGTGTGTGTGCGTGTGTGATTTAAGAATGTGTACAATTCATCTTTGAACTTAATTTCGTTTCGTCATCGTGCTTTAACAACTACCTTTACTATGCGCGCGCGCGTCTATAATACTACGAGAACTATTTGCTATTTATTTTACAATTTCCGCCACCATATGTCCTCGTTTTCGGCTCGGAACTCGACGCCTTTGGGACCTAGAGACGTATCTGCGTTTATTTTTAAACTCAAAGCATGTAAACCTATCAACTCCTCTGGCTCTGGAACTCTTGGAGGAGGAGGAGGAGGAGGAGAAGGAGGAGGAGGAGACGCTGATTGATCGCTACTGTTTGTATTTGTATACAAACAGTCGTTCACTAGCGCTAAATTTTCCTTCGAAAACTGTGCTCGAATCTGGTGCGTTCTACCGGTGATGAGTTCAATAGTTGACTCGTAGAACATCTTCCCATCTATTTGGACCTTCTCACTTTTCTCGACGCGCAACATAGCGACGTTGGATGGAATTTGAGTCTTATCTTTCAAATACAAATCGATATCGTCTTTCGATAACTCTAAATTTTTCATCGTTACCGTCCTCGCGCCTTTCCCGATCGTCCGTTCCGACGGTTCGAACTCGTGCGTCATCAATCCAACTTTCGCGGGACCGTTTTCCGTCAACGCCAGATATCTCTTCTCTACTAAACCGTCTCGTAATATTTTCGAGAAGATACCGGCTGCTTTGCCAGTTTTAGCGACAACTAACACACCACTCGTCGTCACGTCCAATCTGTGGGTCGGGAACAACTTCGCCGAGTCGCTGTCTCCTGCGTCCTTGTTCGTCAGCGCCGACGAAACGCATCGAAGCACGTTCTCCTTCGCGTTATCCACGGACGCAGCCACGGGCAATCCAGACGGTTTCATCACGACCACGAAATCCTCCGTCTCTTTCAACAGACGATCTTTCCACCTCGTCGTCGAAGCCACGGGAAACCGTCGCGGATGAATGTGGCATCGAACGTAATGTCGCGAAGCCGCCGGTAAAACAACATCAGACGTGACTCGTTTCATTTTATGTCTAACGGCATTTGCCTCCAGCTTGAAATTTTCCTCCAGCGGATCGCTGATGTACACGGCACCAAACTCGAAAATCAACCGTTGAAAATAAAGCTCCTCGACGTCCGCGATTTCGCGATGCAGCGCGGCAGAAAGCTTCGTCCGCGCGGCGACGACAACGTCGCAATGTTCCACTCTCGCCGGGAGTTTCAACTCCGCCGAATTTATTACAGTTGACGAAGAAGAAACAACAGAAGAAGAAGTAATATCGTCGGGGCGACGCGCGTTGTTGCAAAGACGCGCGCTCGAAAACGAAGCCATCGTTGTCGTCATCGCGCTTCTTCTTCTTCTTCGACGAAGCGCGGTGGAGGACAGGACGGCAAACGCGCGCATCATCGTCGTCGTCGTCATCGCACAACGGGGAAAATTTGTGCCGCTTTTTGAAAAACTTTTTTTTATCCAAAACACTTCATTTTACGAGAGGATGATCGACGCGGCGGCGCGCAACGCGTCGTGGTCTTCTTCGTCTTCGTCTCCTCTCTTCTTTCTCTCCAAAAGGTGTCGCAGAAGGAAAGTTTCTTCTTCTTCTTCTTCTTCTCCCCTCTCACCGCAGCCGGGTGGTGGTGTCGTTAAAATCGAATGCAAAAACCGCATTCTGTTCACTCCGGATGAGTTTTTCGAAAACGAAAAACGCAGAGCGCGTTTGCGCGCGTCCGACGCTCGATTCGACCACTTGCGAACGGTTTTAAAGAAGACTCGAGAAGGAGAGACGGTGAAGATGACGATTTTGAACGAAGGTTTAGCCGTTGGGAGGATCGTGACGACGGACAACGACGAGGATGAAGACGGCGTTTTGATAGAAGTCGTCGTTCTCGAGGAAGAGAAGAAGAAGAAGAAGAAAAATGTGAAGGTTTCGCTGCTCCTCGCGATGCCGCGGCCGAAAGTTTTGCGACGATTGCTCAGCGTTTTCGCGCAATTTGGCGTCGAGAATGTTCATTTGTTCAAAGCGGAGAAGACTGAGCGTTTTTATTTTCAATCCGACGTTCTGGCGCAGGAGATGTTGGTGAGAGAGTTTACGCGCGGCGTCGAGCAAAACGCGGTGGACTCGAGCTTTCCGAACGCGAGCAAGTGCAGAGGATTGAAACAGGTATTGGAGGAGTTAGTTTTAGAGAATGAAAATAGCGACGACGACGAAAAGGTCGATCTCGCAGAACGAGTGCGTTTGAAAAAAGGCGCGGATTTCGAGTGGCTGTTACGGGTATCGCCGCCGAGGGAGAAAGAGAAGGAAGGAAGAAGAAAAAAGATTGTGCCTTTGCTCGCGCACCCGTCGAGCGAGAGCGTGTCCCTTACCGACGCTCTTCATCAAAGCCGAAAGAAAAATACGAATAGCAATAGCAGCGGTGACGGAGACATAGAAATACTATTAGCGATTGGACCAGAAGGCGGGTGGAGTCAAAACGAGGTAGAAACGTTCCAATCTTTTAAGTTTGTAAACGTAGGACTCGGTTCGCGCATCTTCACGACAGACGTGGCGACGATTTCCTTACTCTCCTCCATCAACGAATACATAGAATATCGAAATAGATAGTAACGATGTGCATTATTAGTGTAAACATATGTATATATATATTTTTTATTTAATACAAAGTGAGCAGCGCGTACAAAGAATAGAGCAAAACCATCGGGTAAAAGACCACCAACCGTTTCCCTTCGCTGCACTGTCCCATGCCGTGTAAGAACAACCCGCTGGATTTACTCGACGCTTGCAAAACGCAAACAACCGCAAACGCTAAAATACCAAACGAGTTCGTCGTTCCTGAAAGACTACCACCGTTGCTACTTTTACTACCACTATTACTACTACCTTCGCTATGCACAAATGCTTTCACAACGCTCAAAAACAAAATCGACGTCGCGTTGTACCCGATGACCGACGCCGTTCGGCTCAAGCTCAAATTCTCCCCCGCGTCGTTGTTGCTCTGCGCGGTCAACTGATTCAATAACCAACACGTCAAACCACTCGCAATCGCCGACCATCCGAGAATATACCCGTAATGCAGCTTCCCTTGAAGCGCGTGCAAAGTAGCAATCATCCCAAACACAATCAAAGGCCCGGCTAAATCGTCGTCTTTCGACGTCTCTCTCGTCGCCTTTCGACTCGGCAGCGGGTTCATCGCGCTCTTCGCTCTTCGCGCAATTTGCGAGAAGTCAACGCCCAACTCCTCCAAAAGCGGCGGTTCGTCCGGAAACCCGCCGGACCACGATACTTTTCCCCTGAAACCTTTATTCCCCCCGTTCGAGGACGACGACGAACCGGTGTTTTGCACGTTCCCGAAACTTCTCGTCCGAGTGAACAAAGCCGCCCACCCTCCCGGACCACTCGTCGGTTCCGGTCGATTTTGAAACGACGCTTGCGACTGAAAATTCTGCGACGGCGGCGGAGGCTGGTACCGTCCACTCCCACCGTCTATGGAGTTTCTTTGACGCTGTTGTTGTTGTTCTTGCTGCTGATCTCGATGCGACGAAGAAGAAGGAGGCGCAAACGTCGAAGGCATGAATTGCATCTGAGGAGGGGGAAACGAAGACGAAGACGAAGCTTGATTCTGATTCACACCACCACCACCAACGGAAGAAGGAGGAGGCACGAAAAGCGACGGTTGTTGTTGCTGCTGCTGCTGCTGCGCCACGTTGTTGCCGTTCTCTCCACCACCACCACCACCACCACCGTGCGGTGCGAACGAAGGCGGCGGAGGTTGATTCGTGTGATAAGGCTGCTGTTGCTGCATAATCAATCTCTCTTTCCCCGCTCGTGTGCCTCGAAAGGGAAAAAGTCGATTTTTTTGTGGTGTTCCAATTTTTTTTGTTCGAAAATTTTTTGAGTTTTTTGTCTCGTCTCTCTCTGAAACAAAACACCACTCTCACCAGGGCTCAGGAAATCTCGCCATTATTCAAAGCGTGATATATATATAATAAAACCACATCACACAAACAACTAATAAAATGGTACGTTTTTTTGCCCTTTCCGCGTTCGGATGGTATTTCTGCGCGCGATTCGCGGGAGACGCGCGGGATGCGACGTTCGCGTTTTTATATTTGTTTTTCTTTCTTCCCCCAAAGGCTGGGAAAATCGCGCGAGCGCGATTTAGAGAGAAATTTCTCGGCTGCGCGCAGGAGGAATCTGGCGAGTCGTTTTTGCGCCTCGGTGCGAACGACGCTCGCGCGATTTTCGAGGAGATTTGCGTCTCGTGGATATTCGTTCGCGCGAACGCGTCGAGTCGTGCGCGAGAGGAGCGGTGGTTCCTGCGCGTTTACTCGACAAAAGGGAGCGAGCGGGGGTCACGCAGAGCGCGGTTTTTCATTTTTTTCTCTTTCAGTCTCTTTTCACTTCACTCACTCACTTCACGAAACTTTTCCTTCCTTTCTCTCAAAAAACACCACAAACAGCCATCGCAAAAGACGTTTAAAATCAAGAAAATCTTGGGCAAGAAGCAAAAGCAAAACCGCCCGATCCCGCAATGGATTCGCATGAAGACCGGGAACACCATTCGCTACAACGCCAAGAGACGACACTGGAGAAGAACCAAATTGAACATCTAATCACACAAATAATGTGGGGATGTTTAATATTGTAGGATTTTCTTAGCCAGAGTTTCAGTCTAAAATAGCGAAAACGAGTTATACAAATGTAGTTTCTAAATATAGCGTGCGTTGTTTATAAAAAGCATTACACACACACACACACACACACACACACACAATACACGACATGTAATAACGCGTAGTTTGTATTACAACGAGCTCTTTTTATGATATTATATAACGAAAAGTTTTTGCGCAATTCTCAACACGCGGTTTCGTGAAGACTATACTCGCGTCTTCGCGACGACGATGGCAATACTTCTAAATACGGAGTGGCTCTTGACCTTCTCTCTTTTCAAATCTTTTTAATATCTCTTTTGTTACATTATTATGGGCAGTATTAGTATATGTGTGCGCGAAGAAGAGAACGAATGTATAATATGTGTGTTCGCTCTCCTTCTCGTCCCGCGCGGAATCACGAACGAGGAGGCGCGTGATACGCCGAGTTCACCGCCGTGTTGTTGTTATAGTTATTGTTATTCGCGGAAGTGTTGTTGTTGGCGTTATTATGAATGTCCCACTTCCCTCTGCTCTCGTCCATGCTCGTCCTCCTTTTCGTCTGCGTATTCGTCGTCGTGAACGTGCTCGCGTCCGACGGCGGCGACGTCCCCGGCACGTCCTTCGCGCCGAGCACCGGTTTCAACACGCCCACGTCTTCATCGAAAAATAATGACGAGTCAGCATCGCCGAATTTCCGCTGCTGCTGCTCGGAGGCTGAAAATTGCTGCTGTTGTTGCTGTTGCTTCGACCTGCTCCAGTCCGCGCTGTCGAAATGTTTCCGGTCCGAAACGATCAGATTCTTCTTCGGAATCATCCCTCCGTATTTTGCTTTCAGTTTTTCCTCTTGCTCTTTGAGAAGAAGACGCGCGGAGTCGTCGCCGCTGTTGGTGGTGCTTTCCATTTTTTTGTTATGTGTTTTCCCAAAAAGCTCCCGTGAAACGAAAATATCTCTCGGGAGGTCTTTCCAATTTTATTATTGATTATTTTTATGTACAAAAAGAATATCGCTGTTTACAACAACGAGAAGAAGAAACAAACGAGAGAGCTGTGCGTGCGCGCGTGCGTGTGTCTCTCTGTCTCTCTCTCTCTGTTCCTTTACGTGCGCAATATGTACAAAAGCCGAAGAATAACTTTGCAAAAATGAATGAAGAGAAAAAAAAGATCATAATAAAAAGAAGTCGTCGTGCAGAAGAGGAGAAAGAAAAAAAGACAAAAAAAAGAGCTTCATATTACTACCTTAAACCCTAATCGCTTACGAAAACCACTCTTTCCGAGAGTAGTTTTTTACAAACGACGCACGCGGTATAGAAGGAAAAAGTTTTACTTGAGACTTGGTAAAAAGCCAGAGATCCCGGGTTCGAACCCCGGTACGGTCAAATGTCTTCGCGTATAGGCCGTATGGCAAAGTGGATGAATGCGCTGGTTTCCGATCAAACGCGTGTGCTATCTTTTTTTTGTTGTTGTTCGTTTTCTTTTGTCGTGTTTGTGTATTTTTTGCCTCTCTTGCCTTTTTTTTTTCGTATTTTTTTTTGAGACCACACAAAAGAGAAAAAGCTCAACCAACGCGAACGCACAACGCATAAGAACAGAGAAGAGAAACAAAGGCCTCTCTCTGTCTCTCTCTCTCTCTTCTCTTTTCGCGCGAACGCACGACCACATGCGAGCAGCAGCAGCATCCGCATCCGCGTCGCTGGTGCGATGCTCCTCTTCGTCTTCTCGCGGTGGTAGTCGAGAGGAAACGACGATAACGAGAAGAAGAAATCTTTCCATTTTTTCTCGACGATGTCGACGACAACACGAACACCGAGGGAAAAGAGACGTGAGACAAAACATGGGAAAAATCATCGCCGAAGACAGCGAAGACGAGGACGACATGTCCGCGCGATCGTCGACGATAACCATGGACATGTTGGAGAAAGCGGAGGATCAGTTTTGGGAGGAGTCCATAGATATGGGGGAAGGGTCGTACGACGATGTGGACGACGACGACGACGACGGTTTAGGCGAAGGCACGGTTTTACGAAGAAGAGGAAATACTAATAACAGAACGAACGAGGAGAACAGAGCGAGGAGAACTTTAGAGAGTTCCATCTTGCGCGCGAGGCAGTTTGCGGCGACGGAAAACGCGAGGAAGATTGTGGAGGAAGGCGAAAAGGCGCGAGTGGTTGCGCAATCGACGCTGGCGCAATCGAGCGAAAGAGCGTTGGAGATATCGAAGCAAGCGGTGGAAAAAGCAGAGTTTGTGAGAAGGCAAATAGAGGCGGTGCCGAATAAGAAAGAGATCGCGAGCGCCGTGGCGGCAGCGACGGCGGCGACGGCGGCAATTTCCACCGTGATTGCGGAACCGTTGATGACTATGGCGGGTTCTATCGTCGCGTTTTCGTTGGTGAAGAGTTTCGAGACGATGGACGAACAGTTACGACGGAAACAGAGAGACATCGAGACGAAAAGGAGAGAGGAAAAAGTGGGTCTCTTGATGAAGACGAAAGACAGGAAAATAGAGACGACGGTGGAGGTGGTGGACGCGCCGCTGGAGGTGGTGAGCGCGGTGGCGTCGACACCAGTCGAGAAAGAGGTGAAGAAGAGAGAGGAGGAAAAAATTGTAGAAAAAGAAGAAGTTTTAGCAGCAGCGGCAGCAGCGACGCGGCTAGCGACGGCGGCAACAAAATATACCACGACTACTTTTACTACCACTACCGCCACGAGTGGATTCGTTTCGCAAATCGCCAGCGAAAACGAAACCGCCGTGTTCGAAGCGCGCAAAAAGAGAGAGCAGATTTTGAACGAAATGGCGCAATACAACGACGCGCCGGCGGCGACGAACGCTGCGAACAAGAGCACCATGCGCCCGGGCAAATTGGCGGAAACGACAAACAACAAATACTTCGCCAATCGAGCGACAAAACGCACCGCGGACGTTTTAGGCTACAACACCACGCCTCCCCAAAACGTTTCAGTCCCGGAAGCAGTTCCAGAATCCGCGAAGAAGGAGGAGAAACCAGTCGACGAGACGAAGCAAAAAATCAGTCTCTTCGCCGCCTTCTTCGCCGTGTTTACCTTTCCGTTTACGCTTCTGTACGAACTCTTCAGAGCGTGCGTGGACGTCTTGAAAAAGTTATCGAACAACAACATCGTTAAAAGCGATCGAGACGCGAAAGCCTCGTGACTTTTCACACTGTCTTTTTCTAGCGCAAATGTAATCAGACTTGTATTTACGATTAAACACAAAGCTCGAAGCTCGCGTCTGGCGTCTGGCGTCTCGTATTTTCTTCTTCACATCAAAACTTTGATTTGAAATTTCTTCAAAACCAAAACACGCAAAAAAACAGCCCCCTCCCGCACACAACTCGCGCGCAATCGCGACACCGAACCGAAAAGAAGGACGCGTGAGAATGAGCAGCGACAACAACAAGCAAGTGTACAAACCGAGACTCCACTCGAAGGACAACCCTCCCGGCGCCCCGACCGTCCTCTTCCAAACCACCCTCGGCCCTCTCGAATTGGAACTGTATTACTTACACTCCCCGAAAACGTGCCAAAACTTCTTCGAGCTGAGCAAGAAAGGCTACTACGACGGGTTGATTTTTCACAGAGTGATTAAGGATTTCATGGCGCAAGGTGGGGACCCGAGCGGGACCGGGAGAGGCGGGAGTTCCATTTGGGGAGGGAAGTTTGAGGACGAGATTACGAGGTACGGTTTTCAATTATTTTATTTTTGTGTTCGAGCGTTTTTTTTCTCCCTCTAAAAACCTTTCGTTAGCGAGCCGGCCGCGCTAGAGAGAGAGAGAAATAGAGGAAAGGGAGCCGAGAATGGCAGAGTCCAGAGAGAAGAGATGCATACCGTTCACGCTTTGAAGATTGCATCGTATTCTTCCAACGCACACGTTTTACAACAACTATTTACTCACCGCGTGTTTCTTTTCCATTTTAATAAAATATACGCAGAGATTTAAAACACGTCGGCGCCGGGATTTTGTCCATGGCGAATAGCGGGAAAGATACGAACGGGAGTCAGTTCTTTATCACTTTAGCGCCTACACCTTGGTTAGACGGCAAGCACACGATATTTGGGAGAGTGAGTAAACACATACAGACGTTACAAAAGATCGGATTAGTAGAGGTTGGGAAGAACGACAGACCAGTCGAGGAGGTGAAGATTTTGAGCGTAGAGGTGGACGATCATGGGATTAAATGGTATTAGCTTGTTATTAATTACATCACAAATTAGAGAGTTCTAGCGCGTACAAAAAAGCTACATGTAAAATCTACACATCTTCGCTACGTCAAATCGTCGTCACTATCGCCCTTTCCTCCTGCGTGTGCCTTTCCTCCACCACCTCCTCTCAACGGAAACTCTGGATTTGGCAATCGTAATCGGCTAAAGCACGCGTCTGCAATCTCAGGAACTCTCCGCTCTCTCCACGTCGTTTGAATTGCCTCTACATCTTCCTCTTTGTATCCTCTCAAAAGCTCGTAACTAATCAAACTCTCCTCGGAATTTGCAAACGCGTCAATTTCCATAAAATCCGCGTAGCTCTGCTCCGCCTCCTTCGCATCACCAACCCACAAATATGCGATAATCGCGTGCAAATAACACCTCCTTTGCGTTGCCGTGCTGTTAATTTTATCGCACGCCACCGCAAATCTCACGCACAAATCCGCTGCTTCCCGAAACCCGCCCATCTTACATCGCAAAGCGCACAGCGATCGAAAAGCGTCCGAAGCGTACAACTCCAACTCATTCTCGCAAAGCACATCCAATGCCTGCTCGTACAACTCCGCTGATTTCTCCTCGCCGTGCGTACCTAATTTCTCTAAAATTCTCGCGCATTTCGCCAAACACTCGCCGCTTTGTTGCATCCTCGAGCTCATGGCGTAACATCGACTCGCTCGATTTGCAAAGTCGGTCAGTAACTCCACCGATTGTTTACTCGTCTCCAACTCGTTCGTTTCCGATATCGCTTTGTGACCTAACAACACGCACTGGTCGTACTGTCTCGCCGCTAAGAACAGGTTGTTCGTCTCTTCGTTCGTTTCGCCGCATCGCTCTTTCGCGAGTAGAGATTTATGGAAGAGCTTAGCGCTTTGGTACAGTTTCGATGCGTCATCGTAGAGCAGAGATGCCTTCTCGAGATCTCTGGATCGAAAGAGAGACCCTCGAGCGGCAGAGTCGGCGAGTTTGAGCGTCTTGTCCGCTTCAGATGCGGAAGACATGAGGTTGTTTACAGCGAAATACTTATATATACGCCGCGCTAGGACTCACGCGCGAGAGGAGAAGAAGATGAAGATGAAAATGAAGATGAAGAGTTGTGTGCTCTCCGAGTGAAGTAAATAACGAACTTTTTAGTAAAAAGAAGAGAGCCGACGAGCGCGCGTATGTGTTCAAAACGGTTTACGATTGTGTTTTCTTCTTATAATATTTCTTTTTCTGTGCGTTACAACTCTCTCTATATATATGTGTGTTTGTATATATATGTGTGATTATTACTTGTCTGTGTTTTTAAACGACGAGTCGTAACTCGCCGTTGGTTCTAGTTTCTTCGCGTCGACTAACTTTCTCACCGCTCGCATGAAATCGTCGTGCGTCGCATAGTCTCTGTCTTCTCGGATGGCAAACATGCCCGCTTCGGTGCAGATGTTTCGCATATCCGCGGCGTTAAAGTTTTCGGCGACTTTAGAGACCGCTTCGTAATCGATTTCGCCGTGTTTGTTTATACCGGCTGCGTGGATTTTTAACACCTCTACTCGTCCTTGTTCGTTCGGCAGCGGGATTTCAATTTTTCGGTCTAACCGTCCCGGACGCATCAAGGCCGGGTCTAAAACGTCCGGTCTGTTCGTCGCCATCACCATTTTTACTTTACCTAAAACATCGAAACCGTCTAATTGATTCAACAACTCCATCAACGTCCTTTGAATCTCGCGATCGGCCGAGGTCCCTTCGCTAAATCTCTTCCCTCCGATGGCGTCAATTTCGTCCATGAAAATGACGCATGGTTCGTTCGCTCTGGCGTACCCGAACATTTCTCTGATTAACCTCGCGGATTCTCCGATGTATTTGTCCACGATAGCGCTCGAAACTACCTTCAAAAACGCACAATCAATATTGCTCGCAATCGCTTTCGCCAATAACGTCTTCCCCGTACCGGGCGGGCCGTACAACAACACCCCTTTCGGAGGCGCAATCCCAACCCGCAAAAATAACTCTGGGTTCATCAAAGGCAACTCAATGCTCTCGCGTAACTCTCTAATCTGTTCTCCTAATCCTCCAATGGAGGAATATTCCACCTTCCCCGGCGCCTCGTTCAACATGTTAAACACCACCGGATCCACCTCTCTCGGTAATGCTCGCATCACCGTCAACGTCGTCATATCCAACGTCACTCTCGTCCCGTTCACTAACTTCTCTCGATCGAGCTTCGACCTGCAACCGACGATATACCTCGGCCCCGAACTCGCCTTCACGATGAATCTGTCCTCGTCTAACTGCCTCAAAACTTCCCCTATGATTTGCCCCATCGACTGCAACGCGGTCAAATCTCTCTCCGTTTTATCAAACTGATTTCTCGCCTCTTTCAACTCTAAACGTAAATTCCGCACTCTCGCGTCCAACTCTTTGTGCTGGAGCATTAACCGCGTAAAGTCAGAGATGGCTTGTTGCTTGCGCGGATCCGAGCCATCGCCGCCGTCCTCCCCGGGAGGTGGCACGTCGGAGGATGGTGGCGCAACTTCCGTCATCTCTCTCGTTTTCAAATCTCTCGCGTTTTCTTTTTTTCCAAAACCTCTCTCTCTCTCTTTGAATACGTATCGATACGTGTAAAACGCTATTTAACTCAAAATCAAAAACTCTCTCGACGGAACGCACTTTCTGAATCGCCACTTCTCTCTCTCTCTGTGTGTGTCGTTTTCTCTTTCAAACTGGAAGCAGAGAAAGAGGAGAGGATCCCGCGTTTTATTTATGCGAATCTGGCGATCTCACAACGAAAGAAAAGAGACGCAGGAGTTTTTTGTTGTTTAGGGTTTCACTCCCCAAAGAGGAAAACAGAAGAAGGGGAAAGACAGTTAAAAAGGCAAACAGAGAGATGCGCGCTGCGATACGAGTCGACGCGCTCGCGACGACGACGAGAAGAGGAGGAGGAGGAAGAAGAAGAACAAGAAAAGCACCGCTCTCGCGCTCAAAACGACGACGCGTCGACGACGACGACGACCAGAGAAAGCGTTCGCGGTGTAAAGCGAAGAGTAGTTTTTCGTCGTGCCAAGTTTGGGACGTCATCGCAGTTCGGGAAAAAAAGAGCGGCAGCGCGTTTTTAGCCACCGTGGAAACTGTTCTGGAGGATGGACGGATGGAGTGTTTAGTGTTAGAGAGAGAACGAGCGCGAGACGACGAGACGACCACCAGCGGCAACAACAGCGACGACGAGGCCGTGTACGTGGAAACGACAGATTCGAGAGAAATCGCGCGAGAGGACGTCGTCGCCGTCGTCTCTGACTCGCTCGTCTTCTCGCAGAGAATGGAGAGCGACCGAGTGTCGAACCCTCACGGAGAGCACTCGACGAACATTTGGGTCGCGGAGAAGAGCACAGCGGACGCCATCGAGAGAGAGTTAGCGAAGTATAGGTTTCTTTAGAGTAGTTTTTATGGTATCATCGCGTCTCTTTCTGCGAGAGTGCACGTCGTAAAAGACAACGAAAGCTTCTCACAGCCACACGCGTTCGTTCTTTCGTGACGTGACGTTGCGTATTTTTTACTCTCTCGGGAAAATATTTTTTTGTATCTCTTCACTTCTACTTTCTTCTCCCCAGCACCACGCGCGCACGTTTGCAAAAGGAGAAACTGTGCACGCATTCAATCATCAACACATATTCATAAAACGATGTCGTTGTCTCTTGCGATGACGACGATCACCTCGCGCGGGGTCGTCGCCGGATCGTTTCGTTTCGTTTCGGAAAGAAGAAGTGCAGCAACAAGAACAAGAACACTTTCCGAGACAAAAGGAAAACGTATCTCTGTCGTTCAGGCCAAGGTTGCGGAACAGCTTCCGCGTTCGACCATGGTTGAGCGGCAGTTACCGACGACGACGGATGGTACGGTTGGAATTTACGGTGCCATCGCGCCGTTTAAGAACGGATTCGATCCTCTCGGGTTGTCGAAGAGAATCACGTTTGACGATTTGAAGCGATACAGAGAAGCCGAACTGACTCACGGTCGCGTGTGCATGCTCGCGGCGGTTGGGATTTTGGTCGGCGAGTACGTCGAAGGCTCTTCGTTTCTGTTCGACGCGTCAATCACCGGTCCGGCTATTAATCATTTTCAACAAGTTCCGCCTCCGTTCTGGTACGCGCTCGGCGTCGTCATCTTCATCGGAGAAGCCACGCGAGTGCAAAGAGGCTGGGCGGATCCTTTCACCTCCGATTTGTTTACTCTGCGAGACGACTACGTCCCAGGAGAAATCGGATTTGACCCTCTCGGACTTTGTCCAAACAGCAGCGACGAGCTTTATCTCGACTATAAACTCAAAGAGCTGAGTCACGGAAGTTTGGCGATGGTCGCGACGGCGATAATGGTCTCTAAAGAACTCGTCACCGGGAACAAAATCTTCCCGCAGTTTGATTTGTTTCCTTACCAATAATGACATTCGCGGGAAGAGAAAGAGCGAGAGAGAGAAAGAGAGAACGTTTGAATGAGAAGAGCGCGCGCTAGAGAGAAAGAGAGAGAGAGAGACGACTACGACGACGCGCATCCATCTTCCGCGAAAGCGTTTTTGAAAAAATGAGAGACACACAATCAATAAAATCCACACAAAGCAAACACACCTTTTCCCAGCAAACAAATAAAACAAAAGATGCCGCCCGAATCTTCTTTCGACGAGGCCGTCTCGTCCTCGTCTTCAGCATCGACGCGACACGAAGTGTTCGTCCCTGGGAGATTGTGTTTGCTGGGCGAACATTCCGATTGGGTGCGTCTCTCGTCTCTCCATCTATGTTTATCTCTTTTGCTTTAGGGGACATTTTTCGACGCGGCATCGCAACTAACTTTTCATTCTCTCTTGTCATCACCATCATTCACAAAAGGCGGGCGGGCTCCGCCGAAACCATCCATCGTTGAAACAAGGTTCGTGCCTCGTCGTTGGCACGACCGAAGGCATATCCGCGACGACGCGCGCGCTCGCGAACGAGAAAATAATAGCGATTCGAACGAGGACGGATTCAGGAGAGACGAACGAGGTCGTGTGGGAAATCAATAAAGACATCGAAGGTACTTTATCGCGCATCGCGAGCGAAGGGAAATTTTGGTCGTACATCGCCGGAACGATAAAAGAAGTGTTTAAGAAATATGGAATTTTAGGTGGGATATGCGTGGAGGTGAATCACTGTTCGTTACCGGTGAAGAAAGGGTTGTCTTCTTCGGCGGCGATTTGCGTGCTCGTGGCGAGAGCTTTTTCAAAGTGTTACGGGCTGGAGAAAGAGATCGACGTCTTGGAGCAAATGGAGTTAGCGTATTTAGGAGAGATTGCGACACCGTCTCGGTGTGGTCGGATGGATCAAGCGTGCGCGTTTGGGAGCGGAGTGTGCGTTACGATGAACTTTGATGGCGACGAGATGAAGTGCGAGGAGACGCCGGTTGGGAACGAAAGGACCGGAGAGGGAGAAAATACGGAGGACGATTGCTTTCACATCGTCGTGTGCGATTTAGAGGGTCAAAAAGATACGGTCAAAATTTTGAAAGATTTGCAGTCCGCCTTTGAAGACGTGCCTCCTAAAGTTGAAAACGCTTCCCACGCGGACGCGCAAAAGTTCCTCGGCGAACTCTCGTACGAGTACGTCCAAACCGCCAAACGAGCGCTCGCAACCGCCGACGCGAGACTCCTCGGCAAAACTTTTTCGGAATACCAACGCGACTTTGACGCTCACTTAGCTCCGCTGTGCGTGTCCGAACTGACCGCTCCAAAACTACACGCGTTATTAGCCGACCCGAAGGTAAAGATATACAGTTACGGCGGTAAAGGCGTCGGATCCCAAGGCGACGGAAGTGCGCAATTCGTCGCCAGAGACGCGTTCCAGGCGGATTTACTCGAAAAGCACCTCCGAAACGTCTGGAAACTAGAGCACGTCATGAGAGTCACGATTAAAAAAAACGGCGCTTCGGTTTCGTAAACGAACAGAAAAAGAGACGACGGTTACTTTCGACTAGAGAGAGAATGCTTAGCGCGGTGTATAACACGTTTTAATGTAAAGTAGGAATTTTAGCACGACTCGCACACGCGCGATGCGGTCGGTGGTTTTGAAAAAATTCGAATTTTTGGTGTTTCAAAGTCGTTACAAGAATTTGCATTTTCGCGCGCGCAAACAACGCGCGACACAAAACATCATTTCAAAGCTTAAAGATAAAGGAAACGAGGCACACAGAAACACACTAACGCAGAACATGAACGACCACCAAGAAGACGTCGTTTCTCTGCACTCCACCTTCGGTTTGAGCGGCAAAACCTGCGTCGTGACTGGTGGCACCAAAGGTCTCGGGAAAGCCATCTGCGACGCGTTCGGCGCGTGCCACGCGAGAAATGTCGTCACGTGTTCGCGGTCTGGATTACCGGAAGATCACGAGTGGACGCATCGGGATTCGAACTTTGTGTACGTGCAAAAAGATGTGAGCAAAGAGCGCGAGCGAGATTCGTTTTTAGCGGAAATCAAAGAGAAATTCGGTCGCGTCGATGTGTTCGTTTCGAACGTCGGTTTTAACATTCGGAAGAAAACTGCCGAGTTTACTCGGGAAGACTACCACGCTTTAATGGGGACAAATTTGGAAGCGTCGTTCGATATCGTTCGAATGGCGTATAAGAAAGGGATCATTGGGCGAGGAACGTCGGTTATATTCAACTCGAGCGTCGCTGGATTGACGAGCATTCAAACGGGCGCGATATACGCGATGTCGAAAGCGGCGTTGAACCAGTTGACGAAAAGTTTAGCCTGCGAGTGGGGCAGAGAAGGGATTCGGGTGAATGCGATCGCACCGTGGTACATAAACACCGATTTAGCGAAACAAGTGTTGAAAAATGAAGAGTATAAGAAGAGCGTGGTGAGACGAACACCGATGGGGAGGGTCGGCGAGCCGAGAGAGGTGGCCTCGGCGACGGTGTTTTTAGCTTCGCAAGCGAGTTCGTACGTGACCGGGCAGATATTAGCCATCGACGGTGGATTTTCTGTGTTCGGATACGCTCCGCCGGATGGGAGCACTCAGGGGCGCGATAATGCGCTCGGGTTCGGTGCGTTCAAAACGAAAAAGAAACGACGGAAAGATCCAAACGCGCCGAAACAGGTAAAAACGGCGTATCTCTACTTCACCGAGAAGGAAAGGCCGAAAATTATCCAACAAACGCCAGATATGAGTCCACCGGACATCATGTCAGAACTCGGCGCTCGATGGAAAGCCTTGTCGGAAAAGAATAGAAAACCGTACGAAAAAAGCTCGGAAAAAGACAAACTCCGGTACGACGAAGAGATGAAATCGTACCAACCGCCGGAGGGATACGACAAAGACGGATACGGGTTCGCCGACGACATCGACGGAAGAAAAAAACGAGCAAAGAAAGAACCGGGTCAACCGAAAAACGTCAAGTCCGCGTACGTGTACTTTTGCGAAGTCACCCGTCCATCCTTGCCGAAAGGCACGCACCCGGTCGAAATCATGAAACTCATGGGCGAAAAGTGGCAAAAACTCAGCGAAGACGACCGCAAACCGTTCGAAGAGAAACACGAGAAGGACAAGGCGCGGTACGAAACGGAAATGAAAGCGTGGAGAGAAGGGAAGGGAATCGCGAAGAACGACGGCGCGGAAGGAGATCTGGAGGACGAAGAAGAGGAGGAGGAGGAGGACGAAGAAGAAGAAGAAGAAGAACTAGAGGACGACGAAGTCGCGGCATTCGGAGGCGATTCAATCTTGTAACGACGAGAGAGTCAGAGAGAGAGAGAGTCAGAGAGAGAGATCATCACATTTAATAATGTCACATTTGTCATCAATTTTGGAAAAAAGAAACTTGAACACGCGTGACGTAATCGCACTCTTCACAAAGAAAACGCGCTTGCGCTCGTCTCTTCTTCTTCGAGAAATCGTTCGCACGCGCGCGCGAGAGGGAGAAAGGCTTTTATATCAGAGTTGTCAAAGAGAGCTGCCATAAAATGTTGTTTACGCGCGCGCACCGTCTCGCCTCGACGTCTTCTTCTTCTTCGCCGAATCATCATCTTCGAGCGACGACGGTTCGACGATGCCAAAGTGCGCACCACCACCGCGCGTCGTCGTCGTCGTCGCGCGACGTTTGTGTTCGCGCCGCTGGACCGTCAGCTTCTGGTCTGTTTGACGAGATAAAGAAACAGGTTGAACTCACGTTTAATCCGCGAACGAACGGCGCGAAGATCGCCGGCCGATGCCCGGACACGCAGACGATCGAAACGGAAATAGATAGACTCAACGCGAAGGACGCGCTGGTGGGAGATATCAAGGAAAATTTTAGCGAAGATCGATTCGCGTTGGAATTGGCGAGAAACATCACGGAGACGAGCGTAAAGAGCACGAATTGGGACGACGCTTTGAAGGAGGTGATATTGGAGTCGTCGGAGGAGGATGATCCAACGATGGACGATAAGGAGTGCGAGTTGGACGAGTTCGAAGACACGGCTGAGGAGGACGTCGAAAGAGACGAATACGGTTACTCCGTCGAAGATGAATTACCGCTCACCGGGAGAGAGCTGGCGTTGTTGTGTTACGGGAAGTACGGCAAATTCCACGATATGGCAGTTAAGCACGTCAAGATGGGAGAAGGCATGTCAAAATGGGTCAGTCTCAACTTATACGTCGGCCACCTCGCGCAGAAATCGTACCCGGCTACGGAGAAAGAATACATCGAACGTTGCGACGCGCTCGCATACATGATTACATCTTGGGGACAAGCCGGATACACCAGAAGGTGGTTCGCCGAGAAGCCAATGGCTAGAAGAGGTCTGCCGAGTCGTCCACGCGTAGATACATGCGTCACGTTACAGTTCAATCGATCTCCGACGTGGGACGACTCGATGGGTGACGAGTTCTTCGATTATTAAAAGATGATGAAAACTTTCTTCGCTAAGAAGAAGAAGGAAGCCTATTCTGTATTTTTATATGCTTTGTTGTTGTTGTCATACATGCTTTAATTGCTCACTAATTCTACTCACTAAAAGTACGCTGCTATCGTCGCTATCTATGCGTAACTACTCTATATCGCCGGCGGCGGTAAACTTTCAGAACTAAAGACTTTCTTCGGCTCCCATCCCGAAATACACAAGTCAACATTATCGGTCTTACACGTAATGTCAACCGAGGCATTATTCGCGAGTTCTTCTCTTTTCTTCGTCACCGCTTCAACCGCGGCGTTCATCTCTCTCTCCCAATCACCGTCGGCGTAGCAAAACGACGCGTGTGGTATCACACACGGTTCATATTCGTACTTGGGAAACCCGAAGCGCTCGTTCACGTCGTTCACCGCGCTTATCATCTCTCTCACTCTGCCCGAGCCGTTCGGCAACGACGCGTCGTCCCCATCTTTCTCGCATAGCGCCACAAACGTCGTCGTCCTCTCATCGTTCACGAACACTCGCAGTTCTCTAAAATTCAACGCCAATCCGTCGGAACTCGCCGCGTTCCCGCCGCCGCGTCGTCTCGCTATTTTCTCCCCTAAACTCTGCTTCAACTGCGACCGGTACGGTTCCCTCTGCTCTTTCTGCAGCGGAAACACTCTCGACAGCGACACGTGCACGTCTTTATTCGAGTCCATTTCGCGCAGTTTCAACGTCTTCGTTCTTTTCTTCGTCTTTGTGGTAGTTTCTCTCGTTTTCTTTTCCTCGTCATCGTCGTAGTCGTCTGCATCCTCGCTCTCAGATGCGAGCGTTGTTGTTGTTGTTGTTGTTGTTGTTGTTGAAAACAGTTGCCGCTGAATTTCCCGAACGACGTCCGAAAGCGTTCGCTTCTCTCGCGTCGTCAAGCGGCACTGAATGCGCACCGACGTCGCAAAGTTCCCGTCCACGTGCGCAAACTGTCGCGTGCGTCCGTTCGAGTCGACCGGTTTCTCCGCGTTGTCGTTTAGAGACGACATTATTGTGTCTCTCTCTGCGCGAACGCACGTTTTAGATTTGAAGACGCGAAAAGTTTCGCCATAACTTTTTAATACCACATGAGGACGGCGGAGCGCCTCCTGCTCGTCGGCAAAAAGAAAAAGAGGAAGAAGCGACAATCGTCGTCGCTGCCGTTGCACGCCGTGAAATGTCGAGCGCCTCTTTTGGCGCTTCTCGTGCTGTATTTCGCGTTTTTTCGAGGACGCGTCGTCGACGACGACGACTTCGACGGGACGACGTTACGACTCGCGGAAAATATCCAATCCGATGAGAAGAAGACCGCTCTTCTTCCTCCTCCTCCTCCTCTTTCGTCGTCGAAAGACGACGCTCTTCGGAAGGACGAAGAGAAGATCCGACGGCCACGCCCGGGCGAAGCGAGGGAGGTGTGCGCGTCATGGTCCGCGAATCCAAACGCACCAAAAATGACCGTACGGAAGAGCTATTGGTTACAGACGCAAGGGATACTCACGGCGAACGAGCTGAAGAGGAAGAGTTCGTGCGCTAAAGGCGGAGGGTCGACGCAGTCGTGTTGGCAGAGAAAGTTGACGGATCTGGAGAGAATAAGGAACGTTGGGAGTCCGAGTTTGGCGCGATTGATGAACGAAACGGTCGTGGCGATGTATCGCGCGAGCGAAGACGTGGTCGGCGCGGAAGGACAACATTTGAGGATGACTGTGAGCAGAGCCGGGGAAGGGAAAGGGTGGAGGGTGTCCGCACCGTTCGAAGAGGTTGGGAAGTTCCACAACAACGATTGGAAGCGAGGGAGTGGGATGCCGATGTGGGATCCGATCGTATTTGTGGAGAGAGATGGGAAGGGGAGAGCGTTTGTGTTCTACGCGGTGTCAGATTCGACGAGGCGAGGGGAGTGTCGTCAAGAGAAGAGCGTGCCATTGTTAGGATTTGGGAGTAAACCAGTCAGACCGTGGGTGAGGGGTGGTGATATCTACGTCTTGGCGAGTACCGATGCGAGCTTAAAGGAGTGGACGATACCTCGACGAGTGTTACAGAGTTCAGATTTCAACGGCGCGCCAATCACATTGAATGGACCGGCGGTGGAGATGAACGACGCGAATCCGAAGACTGGAAATAGGGATTGGGTCGTGCCGGTGTGCGTGAATGGAATGAAACAGGTGAATGTTGGAAACGTTTTGACGCAATACGGGAGGGTGGTACACCGCGACGGCGGCACTGGCGAAGGCGGATTCAACGCTAAGTGCGGCGCGGAAGCGATGAGAAAGTGCGGGGTAATCGTGAGTTCAGATTTAGGGAAGACCTGGGACACGTCCAGATTACACGAATCATTGGGTTTTGATCAAAAAAATGGTGTGCTATTGACGGATATGACGGTGGCGGAAATCGGAGAGGGCGGTTTATACGCCGTGTTTCGACCGAAAGTGCTGATTGGAGTCGAGGACGACGGGCTCGTCGTTCGAAGAACGGCGAAATCCATGCGATTGTATACTGCTATTTCCACGGATGTGGGAAGAACGTGGACGACGCCGCGTGAAATGTCTGCCGAGATGCGAACGTTCGATGCTGCCCCGAGACTGTTTCGATTACAACCCAAAGGCCCGTTGGTGTTGGCGTACAACGACCGATCAAACTTTGATACCATCGAAGGAGTAGAATCTGGTATTGCCGATGACGACAGCAAGGAGAACGATGAGGAGCAGGAGGAGGAGGAGGTGAAAGAGGAGAGTAATAGCGGTAGTAGTAGTGCTAGTAGCAAGAATAGTAGGAGTAGCCTTAGCAGTAGCAGTAGCGGTAGCTCGAGTTTCTCCGACGCGGTTGCCAACTTGGGCGCGTTGCGACTGACTCTCGCCACCTCCCACGACCACGGTCGCACCTGGCGCAAAGTCGTCACCGTCCGCGACGGTGCGAGCACCAGCGGCAACTCCAACACCGACGAAAACGCCGACAGCACCAGCACCGCGGCCCATCGCCAACAACAGCAGCAGCAAAGAAAAACGCTCGGCCTCCGCGTCTGGCAGCCGTGGCTCTTACAGCACGGCTGCAAAGCCTTCGTCGCGTTTTCTCGAGATTACCACGCGCTGGAATATTCGTCCAGGTTTGCGCGAGCGCAATTGGAAAACGACCGCGAGTTGGGTTTACGAGTAAGTCACGTTGAAATGTAACGTAATGTGATATTCGCGCTTTTTACGCGCGCTGTTCGACTTTAATCTTTTTTGTATTTTTGAGCTCATCAAAAAGAACAAAATCCTCCTTTTTTATTCTGTTCACACAACTATACACACACACACACAAATCAGAATGGTGCGGAATAAACCCATTCATGTCCTCGTCCTCGTCTTTTTCATCCCCGTCGCGCGATCCTTTTCTTTCGTTTTGGAGCGTTCTTCTCTCAATATATACAGAGAGAGACAGAGAGAGAGCGGGTTTGGAAATGTTTTCGATGAGTCATCATTTTTACCCTACTTTGTTCCCCTACAAGACTGACCTTAAAACTTGCGCTTATTTCTTCTCTCAACGAGCAGGCACAATCATCCACCGTCCTCACGATCCTCAAAATCATCCCTCTCGCGATTTATTTGCGAGCGGCGGCGTGTAAACTCGGACTTCCTGTCATGGGCTGCGACGGGCCTTTGTGCCCAGTCGCGATTGGGAAAAGTGGAAATTGCACTCCAACCGCCAACACGGCGGAGGTGCGCGCGTGGTGCGAACACGCGTGGACGCCGTGGGCGAACAATTTATTATCCACGTTTAAGATTCCGTACAAATTTCGATGCGACAAATCGAACGGCTTTGAATTTGCGAGAATCATCGCCGCGGTAGAGATTATCGGGTATTTGATGTTGTGGATGCCGGGGAAGGCGAAGAAAGGGGCGTTTATTCTGACGGCGACGATGGCGTTTGCCATTCACTTTCACATGACGTTTCTGAAGGATACCGTGGATAAGCTCGGGTTGCAGTTCGTGTTGCTCTTGGCTGGGTTTGCCGTGTACGTGATGGAAACTGACGGCAAAAAGAGAGGATCGAAACCGAAACCGCCAACGAGAGGGGGGTCGAAGAAGCGAAACTAAAGAGAGAAAGGATGGGCTCTGGCTTTTGAGAAGCGCAGAGAGCTTGTGATTTATATATATTTATATGTGACCCCGTTAAGAGCATCGTTGTTTATCAAATTGTTGCTAAGATAAACCAATGATATATCTTCCTAAATATATCGCAAATCTCTTTTCAATATCTATTTTCTATGCAATTCCTTTTTCGATGATATCTGTAACTGTGATGTTGCGACCTCCAATTTTCGACAAGTTCGTAATATCATCCTCCGCATCCATGACTGAGACCACTTCCAATGTTCTTTTGGATAACTGCGCACACGATTCCATATTTCCGAACTGATCGCGAGATTGCTGATCCAAAGCTAACGCTTCCGAACGGCGTATGTGGTCGCGAATTGAGGGGTCCGGTTCATCTAGTAGCGCTCTCGAGAGATGTTGCAAGGAGACGGACAAACCCGGAGTGTAAAATACCTCTGGAGAGTCCTTTCTCAACCACGCGTTGATTTCGTCGCAGATGGCGAGATATTTCAATGTTGGTTTTGCTGCCAGAATTATTCGTTGCGAAAACGCGTTCATGCTATGAGGTTCGTCGGTATCGGTTTCTGGAGGTGACATAACACCTCCCGAATTCGAGGATATTGTGCTCGTACTTCTTTGCTGTTGCTGTTGCTGTTGCGCGTATGCAGAGGAAGTAAACGCACCTCTCAACCCATCATCGCCACACCTTAAGGCGAACGCTGTCGCTCGACGAATGAATATTTTTATCGAGCTCTCCCACTTTTCCTTGGTGAATGTCATCGCAGCAAACAGAAGAATCGCGTACATGTCGTTCTCGAACGCTTCAATGTCGAAACAGGCGTCAAAGAACGCCAGTTCATCGCCTCCGTAATCTTCATCCACCAACGCATTCGCCAAGCGTAACCATTCTTCCCTTTGAGCAATATCGCGCTTTTTACCGACTGATAACGGTACCGGAGACGACGATTGGCGTCGCAAAGGCGAAGCAGACGGGTCTGTTATCGTGCTTGGATTGGCAGAGGCATCAAAAACGTATTCGCCGTGGAATTGCATCAACCGAAGCAGTTGCGGCAATACCGAAGCGTTTGATTCTCTGCCCCCGCCTCGAGACTCGATAGAGAATGAACTATTCGTTGCAAATCTACCAAGCATGACGACGCAATCGAACGTAGAGACGCGGAATCGATCGTGTCGCATGGCGAAAGATTGGCGGTTCATTGGCATCGCTCTGCCAACGTTGTCCCACCAAGCATCTACGGCGAGACCATAACGTCGTCGTCGCTCCTCATACTCCTCGTCGCTCGTTGACGTGCGTTCTACGTTTGAGGAACGCAAATCAGACGACGTCCAAACAGGGAGTACATTATTGCACAATGTTTCCGCGTTTCGCAAAGTAGCGCCTTCCCATTCTCGTTTTGGTGGACGACGATTGATGTCCGCTCTTTTGGCTGTCAAATGACACGAGATGTGAATAGCGTTGAAATGCGAGACGGTGGAGCTCCCTCTCGTGGCATCGACTTTCGGGTCTACGCTTGCAGCAGCACGACTTCGACCACGGAAACCACGTCCTCCGAACAAAGCAGATGCTAAAGAAGATCCGCCGGTTCTTGCGTGATTGCCTCGCATGTCGATGATCTCGATTACATCCCCGTCGTCGTCGTGCACGATGCCTTCATCGTCTTCGTCATCATCGTCCTCCTCTATGACAACATTTGCGGCATTTGTGGCATCTTCCTCCCGAGTAAACTTCACAGAAGTTGGAGGGATGCTAATTGGCGTGCAGAAGCAATACAACCCCATGGTTTCCTCCGGATTCTCGTTGATAGATTCAAAACACACACGGCAGCGCAACGCGCCTTCGTTGTCATCATCAAGCACGGCGTCTTCCTCCATTTGGCTCTTCAAAGAGTCCGAAACTTCCGCCCTGAGCACTGTGCCCTCTTCGTCTCCAGCCAGAGATGCGTTATCCGACAGTTGCGTCTTCATTTTCATCTCTCTCAACATTTGTTCTCGTTTCCTTTTGGCGAGCTCTCTCTTCTCTTCCTTTGTCTTTTCCCGCATCTTCTCAATTTCAATTTGTGCGGTATTCGACGCGTTTTCAATCGTTTCCAACGCGTTTTCCGCCAAAGTGCCTAACCCTCTCGGCACGATAACATTTTCTAAAGTGTGTAAAGTGACAAGCAAATTAAGCGCGTGCGCCGCCGAGGTAGCTACTTTTTCGCACTCTCTCGACATGGCTTCTAAAATTTTTAAGGCAAACGGCAATCCCTTGTAGTTCACCATCGCTTTTTCAAATGCCTCCGAAGTGCGTTTTAAATCGTTCACAACGATGTCAACAATGTAAGAGCGTATGATTGGTATCGCCGGAACCGCTAAATATTCGCGGAAGGAGCGACCAAAGTCGTCGTGCGGTGCGCAGCGGACAATTTTTACCACCGATTCTAACGCTAGCAAATCGTACGACAGATCAATTTGTGAACCAAGGACTTTATCATCAGTACGGCATTGTTGACCATCAAATTTCAAAGTGTTCAACGCGTCGACGCAAAATTTAACTAAATGCGTCGTTGCTGTGACATCAGCACACGCGAGTCGCGGCAACACTCTTGCCAACACGTCGCAACGTTTTGGCTCGCCGTCTTCAATGCATCTCTTCAACTTGTCTAGGAAGGATTTAGACACCGATGCCGCGTCGAAGAGACTCTTGTCTTCTTCGTGCATAGATTCGGCGTCCGAGAAGTACAAATCTATTCCAGAACCACCAAGGGCGGCGGATGAAGCCAAATCAATAATAGAAGGAGTAGATGTTCTTGGTGGTGGGGTGGCTGGTCTAGCAGCCAACGAAGTGTCCACGGTCACGGACAAATCCAAGGAAGCTGAATCATCTACGCTACCTCCTCGCATGAGCATTGTTTGTTGAGAGGAAGAATCGTTTGATAGCAGAATCGAAGATTGCTCTGACGTAGTTTTGGATTGTTCCTCAGCTAACAAGCGATCGACCACTTTTAATATATCGTTTGCCAAAGTATCCTCTCGAGCCTCGAACGCCCTTGCTGCCTCACGAAGCAAATGTGGAAGAGCATTGTCTTCCAACATTGCGATTCTATTTTCCTTCAACTCGCAAGCTGCTTGCAAAAGAGCAAGAACGTCTGTGTTATCATTCAACTTTCGCACAAAGGCGGCGTCCTCTCTCGACACGCACAATTCCTTGAGAAAGACCGATGTGTTGTTATTATTGATATTATTATTGATAGCTTCAAATGCTGTTGGTTTCATTCTCGCTGCGCGAGAGATTGTAGGGACGAGAGCTACAAGTGCTGAGAGACCACCTTTAAAGCGCAAGCAAGAAGTCATTTTGAACCGAACTTCTGGATCGTCTTTATCTACTGTCGCTGCGACCGAGTCAATGCGATCTTCGGTGGCTTCACCGTCCAGTCCGCTTAAGCGATAAGTGATTGACATTGGAGGGATTCTATTCGTGCCGCTAATTCTAGAGGGAGGACTACCGTCATTCTGTTGCATTGGAACCCAAACCTTCTCATACACATCGACGACTTTTAAATCGAGTGAAATTATCTTGTTACCGCACGAAAGTAATTCCATACCAAAATCATCTTCGATTAAACCAGCCAAGTCGAGTTGCGCACAGATGAAATTCTTCACGTCTCTAAACGTTGGCGTAGATTCGAAGTGAGTGTCGTCACCAAATGTGCCATCGTCGTCTGCGTCTACACCAGCCCCCGCGTTAGCTACGTCAGAGGATGTAGTGTTATTATCGCCTTCATTATCACCAACTGGAATTTGTTCCGCCAAGTCGTAAGGTGAAGGTGACATATGTCCTCGGATAAACTCTTCTTGCGTGGATGATTTCACCAGGCGAACCAAACACGTGCGTTTTGGCTTTGCTTTTGGTAGTGCACATCTTTTGAGTTCATCTAGAACAGAACCCATGGGTAAAACAACGTGAGCAGTATCCGATGCAGCGTGCGATAATTCAGAGAATCGAGCGATGCGAGAATTAGCATTCGCCGCTGAGCGTAAAAGTTCAAAACATGCCCCAGCGACAGATACTCTGGAAGTATTTGGATAGTTCACATCACTCGCACCATAGCATGCGTCCAAGAGCTTTGCCAATATGATATTTGCTGAAATTGCGTGCGGTGCCCTGTGCGCCGCTAGCGCTCTCGCGATTGTCGCCGCGTAGGCAATCGCTTGGACATCTTCTTCGCTCAGTTTCAAACTTTCATATCGCAAGTCGTCTTCATCAGAGACGATTTTTTCTGAGATGAATTTAGCGCATCGTTTCAGAGCAAGACCAAAGGACGGGTCGACGAGTCCGTGCTGCTCAAGAAGGCTTTCACTTTCACGCCACGCGTACTTTGCAACTTCGAGGAGCATCTCAGTTAGCGTCCGCACCGGGAGCATCACCTGAGAAGAGTCGACAAGCGTAAATACAAATGAGTCCGCTTGCACTTCCCAATCGGTGCGCATGCTCGCTTCGAGTGCTGTATAGACAGATTCTGCGGCATTATCGTATGAAACTACGTCAGTATTCTTTAACAACTCGAGGAGAGCTTTCAACACCGCGAGACGCTCGTCTTTCGTTCCTTTTGAAATTGCAACCAAAGCACTCGATGCTAATCGCACTGTCTCCTCCTCCAAAACGCGAGAGTTGACGAGGCACTCAATGCATCCGCTAATAGCGTCAATGTTGTCGTTATCCATGCGTCTTCGTCCACCTGGTCTCGCGATTGCATCTTGCTCAAAGAGTTTCAGGGCTGCGCGCACCGCAACATCAACGAAACGATGATTTGGATTTTTCGTAGGATTGAGCGTCTCTGAAAGTTGCAAGATGGCAATTGTGGCATCACCATTAGCATCGTTACGCTTCACCAGTTCCATTCGAGCAAGTCGTGACAAGACATCAACATCGGTTTCGAAGGTGGAAGACGTGAAATTTATTCCACCACCTTCGGGACGAAGCGAAGAAGTCTTAGCTCGCTCCGAAGTTTGTTTAATTAGCCACGATCGCGTATCTACATTTGCGTCTGCAACTGCGAGTGCGACCAGTACGCGCGCAAATTTCGGTGCCATTTGCGGCAAGATCGAGGATGTTGCAAAAAGAGCATCCTTTACATTATTAGAGTCAAAGGCGTAGAAGAAGACTTTTTCTCGAGCGAGAGAAACCATAGCCGGCACGATCGCAAACATGTATGAACGAAGAGAACCGAAATGATTGGTTTCCTCGCCATAGTAGTTGTGCAATGTATGCAATGATGAGTTGGTAAAACCCCCTTCACCTCTGCGCGCATAATTTTCAAGTGCTCGATGCAGAGAAATGCGTTTTGCTTGACATTTTGCCAACGTAATGCGGGCACTCTTTGCGACTTGTTTGTATGATTGCAACGCCAGGGCCTCGAAGTCACCATTTTTTGCAAACGCACTGTCCAAAGTATGGTTTCGCCCAATAGGAACGTAACCTGACACCAAGGTGGAAGGTACCGGAACAGCATTACTGATGCCACCGCCAACTGTTTTCCTCGTTCTCGATGGCGTCGACGGTGCGGAAGCCGTCTTGTTCACTTCGGCGTTCAAAATTTCACTTTCGTCAACCACAGCTGCTCGAGATAGCAACGATCTGCAAGTGCTTTCACATTGCCTCAATATATTTTGAGTATCATGTTCTTTCACGGTTAAAATTTCTAGCGCTTTCATCGCACTCGTGGCTTCGTCTTCTGTATATATTCCAGAAGAGCCATCACCTATGACTTCTGAATGAGTAATGTATGCATCGAGTTTGTCTTGCCTTGCGCAACCGCACTCGTTGCACCAAAACGCATCAGTAAGATTCTCATAGTTTATATTTCGACACTGTCGACACTGATATGCATTTTCTCTGCAATAGCGGCAAATACCATGTGCAGTGTCCTGCACGTGTCGGCTACAACGCGGGCAAGGAAGCATTTCTGAAGCTTTCTCATGGACATCAATGTGAAACGAATCGATACGAATTGCAATCGCAGAGATGTCCTCGGGGATACTCAAGTTAAGCAAACCTTCATTTTGTCTGTTCTTAAACGTAATATTTCCGACACATTCCCAGGGTTCGCTTGGTTGCTCCCACAATATTCCCGATTTCAGAGAAGAAATAATGTTATTATCAGCGCCATTCGATCCAGTTGCACGAGGTATTTGCCTATTTGATAGAAAGCTGCTTCCATTCGAGTTCAGAATCGAGGATGAAGCAGAAACAACAGATGGAACGACCCAGATGGATACCGATTTCGGCCACCTTGACGATTTCCTTGTCTGCAACGGTGTCAAGTTGATTGCGACTTCTTTCACTCGGTAAGCTTCGCTGAATATTGTCAAAGAGGCGCTCGCCGTGAAAGCTCGCGTGCCTTTCATCAGATGTAATGGAGTCTTGCGATACGGAGTAGACGCATATGCGAGTGAGATATCGTCCGGATTCGGGTCAGTCTCGAGCCATTTTGCATGTTTAGCAAAATCTTCGTCGTTTTCAATTAAGGCATTCACGGCGGTTTCGTAAGGTGCGGCGCCAATCGGCTGCGGCAGCGTATCAGCATTGTCCATGGCAGCAGTGGGGGTACTCTTCGTCACCACTGATTGCGACTGCGCTTCAAGCGCTTCCAATTTTGCGTACATTTCCCTCCTCGGATGTGTTCTCAATTTTTCGCTCGCCTTGCGTGCATTCTCGCAAAAGAGCTCCAGATTAGCCATCACATCGGGTTCGTTAGCGAAGATTGAGAAATCTTTTTCTAGAGCAAACGCAACAATTTGAGACACGCGTTCAATTCTCGCGCCATACGCAACATTCGATAATGCCTTCGTCAAAGATCTCGCCATTCCAGCCAAGTAGATATTTTGTCGTTCATTTTCAACGCGAACATCTTTAAGGTTCTTCCACATAGCTCGCAAACACGTCATCGACGAATCTCTAGCAGATTTCTTCGACGAACCCAACAAAGTGGTTTGGATAATGCAATCGACCACACCAGAGAGCTCTTTCTTAGTCGATTCAGCACAGTATTCAGCTGCAAACTCGAAGATCAAACAAGCGTGCTCGCGTTGCTCAACTGCAGAAAGTGGGAATCGAGGCATTGCTTTTGCTGTAGATTTTACCGCGGCAACAATTACAGACGGCATCGACGCAAGCGAGAACGCGAATGCCTCTGGGGTTCGAGAAAGTACCTCAAACAACGTTTCGAGAGGAGATGAAATCGAGCGAGTCGTGCTGTTTTCGTTATTGACGTTATTCTTGAGCGAAGATACGAGACGCTCGCACGCAGAAACGATTATTCCGGCATCCTTAATCGCTTGGAACTTTTCGTTCTGCAAATCAACAGACCTTGACAAACTATCCACGACCAATTCAAATTCCGTAAAACGAATAACGCTGCGAGTGTCTGAATCGACGATATCGAGGCGCAAGCTTTCAGACGTAGCGTAACTTTGGACGATAAGTTTTGTCCAGTTTTGGATGTCTGCTGTCGAGTTTGAAATATCCGATACATTCACACCTACTGCGTGATCTGACTCCGTCTCAAAGCTCGCTGATTCGGATTCGCTCTTGTTCAACGCGTCTCTCGCGTACTTGGCTTGCAATAATGCACATTTTAATGCCGCAGTCAACTTATCCCGTTGCTCTGCGCGCAATTTAATCTTTTTCTTTTCCGCATTCAGGTAGTCCGCGCTTTGCACGTCTAAAGAGATATTCATTTTGTTGTTACTATTATCGCATTTATCAAGTGAATCGCTGCGTCCGAGGTCGGCAATTTTTCCTAGAAGAGATTCCACAACACGTTTAGTCCATTCTAAGACATCACGCGCGCCATTTTTCCCATCCGAATAAGCCAGCGCCGTATCTTTCCCGCTTGAAGCCATGGCTGCAGACGCCGAAAGTGCAAGTATGCGACAATCACGATCCGAGATGTTCTTCTTTTTACCCATCGTCCCAGGCTTCGATAAAATGGATGGAACGACAATTCCTTTAGAAAGCAATTTCGCAACCAACACCGATGCTTCCGAGTCACTCTTTAAGAGCGTCCGTAAGAACATCGCGTGCGCAGGGGAGGCAATATTTGCTTCCGTCACACTTGGTTTCGGCGGTTTTGAATCCTTTCCAAAGCGAGCTGAAAGACCACTTTCACTGTCATCCGAGGATAACAACGCCATCAACCCCTTCGTACCTGATGTACGAGTGGGATCGCAGATATCTTCAACAATCGCACCGATGAGCTTTTTATTAGACTCGGTGAGAGCGACGAAAGTCTTTTTCTTGTTTAGAAGCGCTGCGTTCACGTCGTTCGACGGCGACGGATTGCGCTGCTGCACAATTCTAGTGAGGGGATGCGTGGTACGATGCCCTTGTTCGAGTAAGGCACCAGTAATACCTCCACGATCACGGCATTCGGAGCACAAATCAACGTCGTCGCAGACTTCACAGTGCCATCGAATGCCTTCGATGGATTCATCGCACATATCGCACCGGTGACCACCACGTACAATATTTCCTGTGAGTAAGCTCGAAAGAATCCCCATGCCACTCGGCGTGTTCTCTGAAGTTGCAAATCCACTTGATGAACCAGCGGAAATAAGCGTCGGTCGACGCAGGCGAGAAGTATTGCCATTAGATGAACTAATAGTTCCATCATCACCATCTCTAAGAGATACTGGGAAAACTGGATGCCGTAAGGAATCATGGCTGACGCCGTCGTTCGATACTTCGCGATCAAAGAAAAAATCCACATTTGGTACCCGAGGTGCGAAACTATCGAGCATAGCCAGCGCCACCGATCTCGAGAAGTTTTCATCCGCGGATTTCAAGCACGCAACAGCAATATTAACAGCTTTTTGAGCAAGCTTTGCCGATGGGGGATTATTGGCAAATCCTTCGCAAGATGCAATCAACGCCCGAATTAAAGAAGGCACGAACTCTTCGCTATCGAAAGCGCCGTGTGAATCCCTGACGACCCGAGGCGTAAGAGACAAACCAAGTCTCAGCGCTTCCAGAGTTTGCTTATGAAATTGTTCATCGCATGTTTGCATAGTTAATGGCCGGCGCACGAAAGGACGACCGATGTATCTACACGCACGCCCAAAACTTTCTATGTCGGATTCTGGTAAAGCCCAATTGGCATCGCGACGCCACTCGTAATTCTTTTGAATCATACGAAATATAGACAACGCAACACTGACTGTGCAAAAATCTTTGGTGGTAACATCTTCCGGGTTCTTTGCTAGAATCGCCTTGAAAGCGATGCGCTTGGTTTTTGGAGATGGGGACCAGCCATTGGCAGCAAATACGCGCACCGCAGCGGACTGGTTCTGCAGCTTTGAAAATGACAGTCGTCTCGGAGCCTTCACCGGTGTCGTGGAAGCACTGCTCGCTGCAGCCTGCTCGAGGCGAGCGTATACCGTGATCGCAGCAAATGTTTCGTCGAGAACGCTTGGAAACCCAACCGTAAATTGCTTTTTCTCACCTGATAAAGACGATGGCTCTTCGGCGCTACTGGTATTTTCTATATGACGAGTTGCACGAGCAACCCTAGATCGAACGTGCAATAAGGATTGCTCGCGTACAGCGATGGCTCTTGTTTTCATCGATTCTTCGATGTGTGCTTTTGGAGATGAATATGCCAATACACGTGCGATTTTGAAGCATGCACCGCGCGGTGCGTTCGTAGATGGGTGAAAGACTAGAGTCAACAACCCGTTCTTCTCTGAGCATAACTTGGCCTCTTTTGAGTTCAGAGGAATATCAAACCATCTCGTGTTCGTATCACCCATCACTTCAGAAGCAGCATCTTGGTTGTTGGTGTTCCTGCTAGTAGAGTTACTACGTGTACGCTCGATGTCGACCAAAGAAACTTTTCGTCCACCCTTGAATATTTCGACACTTTTAGGCACGCAGTTAGCATCCTCGGCAGAGCTTCCGTAATTCAAATGGACTCGAATCCCGGCGAAGCTCTGAAGCTGAGGATCGCGCGCCGCGGGAGGATATGAAAGACACAACGCCGCAGCAGCGTTTGCGCGCGCAGATTGAATTTGTGAATTCAAATCTTCCGAAATTAAGGTATCCTTTACAGAAGAGACTAGATCTTCGTCGTTATCTCCAACGGAGTAGAACTCGCCATAAATCGAGCACTTTTCTGTAATTTCAGAACAGCCTTCAAAGTACAACACATCGCCAGAGTCGTGCATCGAAGGAGAAGAGTGCGAATCTAGATGATATTCTTTATCTTCAACATCATCGTATTCTTCTTCTTCGTCGTCTACTACCGCTTCTTCTTCTCCTCCGCGGTGTTCAATTTCTCTATCCTCACCATAGAAATACACACGCAAAGAACCATCTTCTAACAAGAGGCACAACATTTTTCTTCTGCTATTGCCATAATTTTTATCCCAATCGGGTTGGTAACCTGCGAAACCACGCAAAGTCGTAGACTCGGGAGCGCTGTCAACAATATTTTTATTGAGCAAAGTTTGCGTATCAACGCCTTCAAAGTTACTCTCGTTTTGAAAAGTCAAGACTCTTGTAGACATATCGCGACGAGACACGGCAATAAATGAAAGCGGTGGAACTTCAGGATCAGCTCCGATTGATCGTGCGCGAAAATCGCGTTGAAAAGCACAATCACCTACATACGCAAGGCCTTTGCTTGAATCTCCTTTTCCATGCTTGGAGAGCTGTTTACTCGAGCAAGTCGCGTAACTTTGCGCCGAAGACGGTTGACTATATTGAGCTGATGAAGGTTGACTATCGAATAAAGATCCGGTTCCAGTGGTTGAAATCGAAGATAATGGACTCATCATCATCTCGTCACTGTAATCTTCGTCTCGGATAACTTTTGGAGCCCTTAATTTGAAAGAATCTGGATAGTCTCGATCGCGCTCAAGTGCTGCAACTACGGTATCTCCTGACTCGTAGGAAACAATTAAGACATCATGTGTTTGAGAATAGTGCAAGGAAACACCATTCTTGCCACGAGGAGAGAAAGAGAGTGTTGGAGAATCTGGTTCGCCAAACTTTGCATTTCTGCGCGTCAATTCCGGGAAAGAGTCTGTTGAAATTAAAGTATTCTCGTAGAGTGAGATGAAGGTTGTATCTCCCACTAGCGACAAGCAATGCAATTCGCCATTGTCCAGTAATCCCACAAAAATTAACTTCTCATCTGCGCCATCAGTCTCAATGAAGAAAGCGCAATCGACAAAGTTTCGTCCAATCGGGGGCGTGATTGATGTTGTCGGAGCGTCTGGGGTAACTAACGAATTCTTACCTCCACAATCATAAAGTTTCGCATAATCGCGAGAGCACAACGCCAGAGTTCCAGCACATCCCGGAACCCATTTCGCAGATAGCAACGCTCCGAACTCTTGGTCTTCGTCAAAAAGATTCTCAATCGCAATGCGATTGGTCACCTCGACAGTCTCTGAGATTGCAAAAATATGTGCATCACGCAAGCCAGTCACCGCCAATTTTGAAGCATCGCTTGGGTTGAAACACACGTTGAATACCTCGAACGTTGCCTTCGCTCGCAACAAAGCATCACACTTATCCGCAAGTTGGGTTGAATGATAAAGCTCTTCTGCTGAAAGTATTGATATCTTATCACCTTCACCAATGGCGAGAAGACCAGAAGTCGATGTAGATACACAACTTTTACGAGGTAATGGTAAAACCTGAGAGATTGCTTGTGTCTGCGCAGCAAAATCCTCTCTCGGCTTCACGTCGAACGTACCCGACTTCATAGCTCTGCTGAAGTTCATAAATTTCTCCTTTCTTTTTCTGCTCAACTTATTTCGATCTTGTGCAGATTTACTCGCCGACGACGCCCTAACGTAATCCTCGTCCTCAGATGAATCGTCGTCGCTTTCGTTATCACCGAGTTTATCGACACAATTGTTCGCAACTCGTTCGAGAACGTCGCTCACTCTCGCAGATTTCAATGCAGAGCCAAGTTTTGCAGAAAGTTCCCTCGGTAAGGTCCACGTAGCAATAAGCTTTTTCTCAATCGAGGAGGTATCTAATGTGACAGCAGACTCATCTTCGAGCTCAGAATCCGAGTCTGGGTGAATAAGTTCCGGGGGTTTCCCAACAACTTCAGCTTTCCATTCATCCTTGGTCAGCTTAGCTTGATTGGCCGTAATGCATCCACATGGACGTAGCGCACCGTCGCGTTTGGACTGACCAGCGCCGCAATCACACGAAAATTTGCTTTCCCGAGAGTATGCGAGGCGATGTCCCTTGTGACAGGTCACAGCGCACGTTGAGCAGCATCCGCGGTTACCAATAAGATTACAGTCGTAACAATAATACCAGTGCTGGCGCTGGTAATCACGTTGAGATATGTACGAGCACTTTGCCACTGAATTCGACGTTGTTTCGCCATCTTTTGCATCTCCAGTAGAAAGGACATCGACAACTCTGCCTTGCGGCGAAGAAGTCGTTCGGGCATTTGTACTCCCCCTGTGTTGCAGATCGCCACCAGAAGAGCGTCTGTTGATGCCAAATGCAACGCGAGCCTCGCTCAAAAGACTCGAAAATGCAGCCTCAAGCGTAAGCTCACGTCTTCCACTTGTATCGAAAGGGATTTCGCCACCTTCTGAATCATCTAGGTTTGCTTGACGTAAAAGTTGCTCTATTATTGGAACATTCGATAAAGCAATTAATTCTTGTTCAAACAACTCGTGCTCAATTTCACTGTCCCTCGCAATTTGCTCTTCAATAGTCTCGTATTCCATGTCCTCTGCGGCGTCTTCAGAAGCAGGGGTATGGTTTGCTGACTCATTTGGTTCTGGTGTTCCAGTATCCGAATCCACTCCACCGCGCCTATCTCTCGGCGTACTCGTGATAAATCGACGCAAGGAAGCCTCGTTAGACATGACACGAGAAGCATCTTTGCCCGCTTTTACGACGAGTCGAAGTAGCTTTGCAAAACTTTCTAGCGCACACGTTTCTCGAGTTCTATCTGTCACACCGCGTTGTTTAAATACGGTTGAAAATATACCACTTTCTGCGCCAGATTTGAAGTCGTTGTCTTCATCGTCCTCTAAATAAAAGGATCTCAACGAGTCAATAACTGCTTCTGCTGCGTATTCGACATAACGCATGTCTTTTTCTGCCACCGCGTCCTTCGAGGGCGAAGGGGATGTAGATTCAGGCGCATTTACGGCACTATCTTCACTCAAATATCGTTTTAAAATGTAAGCCGCGGCATCGAATCGACCTTTCTCGATAACGCCAGGCATGCTTCTAAGAGCTCGCGAGACAACATCGTCTTCAGAATCTAACGATATTTCCAACGCGTCCACGAGTGAGCGAGCTGACTTCTTCACTTTCACATTGTCTAGCAGCATAGTAATACTCTCAACAGTCTTTAATTCGTCGATAGTCGCAAGCGTTTTTCTTATTTCGACTGGCATAACTTTCGCGATTGTTGCAATGCTGTCACAGATGGATGACATCACCTCAGCCGAGTAATATTGTTTCGTTTCGGTTGAAAATGAAGCGAAAATATCACAAATCGCGCGCATGAAAATCGCCACGTTCGGGTGCGCCCGTGCAGCTAGCCGCGTATCCGTGTTCTGACTTTTCTCTGCAATTATTAATGTGGCCCGTTTGACTCTACCAATGACCGCGGAAACTATGGATTCCGGCATTCGTTCCTCTTTCAGAGGATGCTTTTCTGCACTCGAGGTAGCATCTATCGCAATATTACGCAAAGCAATAGCCAAAGTTTCTGGTAAAGCTTCATGAAATGCCCGTGATACCTGAATATCTATTTTTTCAAGCTCTGTCACAGGAGTTGGTCTCGCCGCATCTGCGGCAGTCAGTGCAATTTTCGACAATCCATTCAACATTGGAGCTCTGGAGAGGTTTTCCATAACTTCGGATAATTTCGAGCGCGCTGCAATCATTTCAGGACTTAAGGATCGCTTCAAAGACGCCGCGGCGGTTGATTTCATTGGGGATGAGGTATCTGCAACCCCTTCTTTCAAGTGCGCATCAATCTCACTTTGCTTCTTGCATAATGCTACGGTTGTCGCACAGATTCTCTCCAAAAGTAACGCCATCGAGTTCATGTCCACAATTTCATCCAGAAAATAACGCTCAACATTTACGTTTAATCCGCATTTTTTTCCACGAGCACCAACATTTCTCGCTGTTTCCGTTTTGAACTTTTCCCAGCTCTCTTCACTAATTGAGGCAAAGAATGCATCGTCATTGTATCGATCAAAGATATCTTTCGGAAAATACGTCTCAAAAGCGTGATCTGCGGCAGATTTCGGAAGCTTGGCATATGCAACCATATCGCAAAAGTTTTCAATCATACCCGATGATGATGGAGATGCACTTTCGTGTTGAGCGTTGTGATATTCGTTGATAGCATCTTCACGACGTGCAATGAGTGTTTCACAAGCGCGGGCTAAATCCGTCCAAACAACAACGTTGGGTACGACTACGTTCGTCTCAACGCTTCGAGTCAACGCAACGAGCGCTTCGTCAAAACCAGCTAACACTAGTGGGTTTCTTGCGTTTTTATTCTTATTCAAATCAACTGACGTACCTTGCAAAAGTGACGAGCCCAACGCGAAAATCTTCAGGATGTCAATTTTGTTTGAAGGATCTTCCGTGCTATTCATCACTGCGACAAGTGCAGATGCCGAGGATGATGAAACAACTAAGTGGCGAGTGTGATGGAGTAAAGTCATACCCCCACGACTACGTGACATGTCACTTTCCATTGATTGCTGTTGTTCTTGACTACTGGATGATTGAGGTGATGTTTCGTTACCAACTACTTCATCCTCGTCAATCGATTCAAGGGAACCCAACGTCGTTTTTCTTTCCACGAAACTACCACCTATTTGCGATTTGTAAATTCTCGCCGCATCGTAAGGCAATAAGAAGGTCAGTCGCCCTAGAGCTCTTTTCAGTTTATTCGCCACTTGCTGATCAAAGTTACTATTTTGCGCCAAATTATCTTCGTCGGCGAGAATGGCGCACATTTGATGAGCACCGAGATTCGCAAGATCACTTGCGAACTTACTCTTTGTTCTTGAGGCTTGATAAGCTTCAACACGTTCGACATCGCCAATTTGCAATTTCCACGAGAACCATAAGAATTCGTCTTTGACTGAAACAAGCTTTTCGGCACCAATCGCGAGGTTTTTGAAAGACTCAAGAACAAAATCCGGAGGATTATCAAAGAAGCGCACCAAGTGGGCCAGAGTCGAAGCAACACGGTGCGCAGCTACAATCGATTTTAAACTCTTCATTTTGTTTCTGCCACGGCGTTCGTAATAATCGTTGCGAACAAAGCATATTTCCAAAGCACTCGCGCGGCGCTTTTGTACTGGTAACGCGTGCCATGCAAGTAATCCAAAAATGATTTTCGCGTTTGCCGCTTCAAAGAAATCTTCCAAGTCGTATTCGTCATCGTCTTCGTCCTCTTCTGACGAACTACTAGTTTCGGCTCGATCGACATCTGTGTCGTTTCGAGTTGGGTGGTAATGCACGGAGAGTCCGAAGACAAATTCACTCGATTTAAAGATTCCTTCCAACGCTTGTTCAGCTGCGAGACGTTCTTGTTTGTCCTCACTAGTCTCCTCCGAGGTAGTGACAGTAGCTTCTGAGATGATGCGTGCGAGCCAACCACAGGCGATTCGAAAAAGCCTCTTGGAGACTTTTTGAGAGCCAAAAATTGCACGATCGATGATACCTTTTCGCAGAGACATGGGTAAATCGCCATCAATAGAGTTGACGTCGGTAGTAGTGCTTTCAAATGTCAACTCGAACGGACTCACATCTGTCGGTGCACCAATGATACTTCTCGCCATGTCTACAATCGCAGAAACGTCTGGACTCATCGCGACGTCATCATCGTGCAACTCTTCGTGACGACGCATTGTTTCGTCGAAAATCGTCAAAATGACGTTCAAATGCGTATTAGTCATCGTTTCTCGATTCGGTGCTAGCAAAGCAACAGATTTTGCCAAGCTCGCTCGAACTGAATCGCTGCGAGATGTATCAGAGTGTGCTCGTGAAAGTGTATTCAACGCATTGTCAAATAAACTCAAGAACTGTATTTCACTAACATGAGAAGACATGGCCCCGGTGCATTTCGTTACAAACGATTCGAAAGCATCCCCGAGAGCTACGAGCGCTGGAAATTCCTCCTGCGTCACGCCTCCCTTCAAAATCGAATCGATTGCATTTAGAAGAACGTTCGTGCAAAGATCCAATTTATGGTTGTGTGGCAGCGACGACGACGGCGAATGCGATGGTTTTGCAGCTAAAGTATCGTCACCATCGTTGTCCTCGATGTCGTCGTCGTTGTCGCTCTCGTTCTTCGAGGAAACGAGAAGAACGCGAGAGAGTGCTCTTTCGCGATAGGATTCGTTTGAATTCGTTTTGAGAGAAGAAGAGGATGGCGTACGTCTCTTCTCAACCTTTCCAGTGGCGACATTCGTAGCTTCGCTTTTGCTCACTGTTATCTTATTTAAGCCAATAAATGATCCGAGTACTTTTTCTCTGTTGTCGGAATCTCTCTTTGCGTCTCTCTTTTCCTTGGCGACATCGGATTGTTCATACCGTTTCCTTTCTGCCGCTTTGTTCGCGGCAGCCGTTGCTTCTTCTCGGATTTTGTCGAGTGCCCTCTCGGATTCTCTCTGAGCCTTTGCAATTGCTTCCTTTTCTTTTAACGCGCGGTTGGAATCGCGAGACTCGCGCGGTCGTTGATGTTGTTCTCTAGTCGCCGGTTCATTCGCCGCAGCAGTAGAAGAAGTAGTAGACATCGTCATCGCCACATCATCTTCTCCAATCTCTGTCGAAGCTGAGACGAACGATGCTTTCTCTTCGGCTACGCGCACTTTCGAATCACGAATGACCTCAGTCGCCCACGTTTGCGCGTAATCGCAGCCGTCCAACGTCGCGCGAAGCGCATTCGCCGCTCTCCTCAACGCGCCAAAATCAACGCCGTCGGACTGTGTCGCCATTTCGTCCTCCTGGTCAAAACTACCGCCACCGCTCGTGTGACTTGTCGCGCTCAAACTCGAGCTTCTCCTCAACACCGAGGCGCTATTGCTGCTCGATCCATTCTCTTTACAGATAACTTCAATCGCTTTCATCGCAAATTGATTCGCGCTTTCCATCAAAAACATCACCGACTCCGGGTCGTCTTTCATCAGCGTCTTGAGCACGTGCGGCTTACTCAACACCGTCGCCACGCTCACCTCGCACACGTTCAACGCCACCATAAACTCCCTCTTCCGCGTTATCGATATAACCTCCGGATGTATCGCTGGCAAAATCAACGTTTCCAAAACGTAATTCGAGAGGCAGTGCGTCGCGTTCTTGGTATTCAAGTCGCTTTCCAAAAGCGTGTTCGTTAAGCTAGACACCTCGCTCCAAAACTCTGGGATTAGGTGGTTTTGCTGTTGCTGTAGCGACGCGGAGGAAGCGGATGGCGACGAAAGCCGAGCATCGTTCGCCTTCGCCGCCGAGACCGTCGCCGCTGTCGCCGTAGCGGATGCCGGGGACCCGGACATGGTCTCCTCGTCTTCACCCATCGCTCGTCCCATTTACGCGCGCTTTTTTTTTTGAAAAGATCTTCTCCCCTCGTGCGCGATACGAACAAAAAAGAAAAAGAAATCTCTCTCAAACTTCCGCCTTCTTCTTCTCCCGACGACCGACGACGACGACGACGACGCAGTTTTTGTCGTCGCGAGCGGGGAAAACGTGTTCTCTTTTATTTTTTTGCGTGGTGCGTTTGTGATGAGAACTAAAAGAAGAGAGCGTTGTT
>Ga0255765_1000683_pt1 | contig 45593 bp, 41 predicted proteins | sample 041ome_8_FD_179965 | JGI IMG/M metagenome (GOLD analysis project Ga0255765, IMG submission 179965) | Coastal salt marsh microbial communities from the Groves Creek Marsh, Skidaway Island, Georgia - 041407BS metaG (version 2) | ecosystem: Environmental > Aquatic > Marine > Intertidal zone > Salt...
ACCGCGATGGAGGACGTGCGCGATGTGACCGACCGACCGATGTGACCGACCGACCGCACACCACACGCGGCGCGTATGTATGACTATAGGCGATATGGGTGATGGCGTCTTGCTTTTGGTGTTCTGTGTCCACGAACAATATGTACATGAATAGCGTGTATGCTTACCTACAGTGTTTGAATATTATACGGTGTCTATCGCGCGATGCCGACGCGCGCGACGTGGGCGTCGGCGAGGACGCGCGCGGCGTCGCGGCACGCGGCGTCTCGCGCGCGCCTGGCGAGCATGGCTTTGACGTGACGCGGCATGGCGCGACGGGCGGCGGCGGCGCTCGAGCGCGCGCGGGCGCGGGGCGCGGGGGCGTCCAAGGCGTCCAAGGCGTCGGCGGCGAGGTGCGCCGCCATGGCGTAGACGTCAAAGGTTCGTCTGCGGCTGCGATGAACGATGAGTAAGGAGGAGAACAAGGCGTTGCGGGATGCGCTCGAGGGTTTGGGCTCGGCGTGTTCGACGAGCATGTAGTCCCGAGCCTCGCGCAGGGCTTTGATTTCAACCTCGCGCTTGAGGGCGACGACGTCGGGGGAGTGGACGTTTCGCGTCGCGGCGGCGGCGCGCCGAGACGACGATGGTGATGCATGGCGAGTGGCGTCTTTGTGTTCGTCCGCATTGTCGTCGTCCGCATTTTCGTTGTCGCCGTAAAGCATGTCATTCAACGCCTCATCGTCGCCTTGGCCGCCATAGACGTCTTCGTCGCGGTTCCAAATCGCGTCGTCGCGCATGATTTCTTCTCGTTCAGCCTCAATGAGCGCCGCCTTTAACTTTGGCTCGTTCTCCGTGAAGTGCGCGCGCGCGACGTCGAGTATCTTGTCAAACGCCGCGTACGTGTACGTCGTAGTTTGCGCAAAGCGTACGAAAATTTCCTGCCCACGAATCGGGACATCCGTGGGCACCTTGCGCACCACGCGACTAAAATCATCCAAATCCACACGGAACATGTCGTTACTCGAGCCATCGGGCTCAGTGTTGTCTTCAACCGCAAATCCATATCGCATAAACAAGTCCAAGTTACTTTTGGCGCCGTAAGAGATGTGCAAGTAGTCTCCGGCGTTGAAGTTTCGCAGTGCCCGCACGACAACCTTGCCGTTGCCGTTTTGTCCACCCGTGGTGACGTATTCAACTTCTCTCGGTCGCTTATGATTGGCGAAATCCAAATACGGCGCTAAAAAGGTGCCAACAAAGTCTTTGCGCTTGAGCATGTCCATCCATGGATCACCTGATACTGGATTCGGTGATTGAAACGCTCGCGTCATGACGACGCCGTACCCCCATAAAAACTCTTCGCGCGTCATGTACGTGCGTTCAAACGTGAAGCGATTACCCGAACTTTCAGATCTAAACGCCACTTTGGACACGATGTGGCGGAACGTCAATTCCGTCAATCGCTCTGCGTGACGTCGTTCAGCAATCATCCACCGTAAATCAACATCCGAAAGCAGTTTGCCCGCGTGCGCGCGTTCGCACTCGATGTAGCCAAAAAATTGCACGAATTCGCGCAACGGAATGAATAAAGGAACATCTCTTCTAAAGTCTTCAAGCGTAGGTAGGGCGCTGATATAGTCGTACCACTTTGATTTCTTCCCTTTCCTTCGCTCGAGCACCATGAAACAACTCAAAACCATCTCATCTAGCGGTAAATGTATCGGCTCCACCGTTGGGTTCACGACGTACCCCGAGCCGACAAAGTCGCTCTCGCGCGCCCACGGGGCGTAGTCCGCAATCACACCGTTTCGCTGCCAATCCCTGAGCTGATCCCTATCTACCAACGTCCGCATCCGCGACGATGTTTGTAACAAAAGCCAATACCTGAGCAGTTCCGTCAATGATTTATCCCTCGCGCACTGCTGCGCCGTAATCAAATGGGCGGGACCGTCGAGCTCCATGATTGTCGTCCCCACCTCGATATCCTCCGTGCATCGCAACCCGCGACAGGTATCACCAAACACCCCTTCCGTCGCCGCCGACATGGTCGGATCATTAGACTCAAACGCCACCTCAATCAAATTCCGCGGCGCCTCAAACGCATCCGCCACGTACGCCACGACGAGCTCATCCTCGCTCGCACCCTTTTCACCCCCTTCCGACGCCCTCACCTCGCGCGCATCGCCCTCGCACCCACGCTCTCGAGCGTACGCCCGAGTAGTCGCATTCCCACGCCCATCGACACCGTCAGTGCTCGCCGGCGACGCCGCGCGCGCGCTCCCAAGCCACGCGAACGCCGACGACGCGCTCGTTCCGCCGTGACTCGACGATGTCGTCGTCGTCGTCAACCGCCCCGCCGACGCCGACGCCGACGCCTTGGGCGCACTGCCGCCGCTCGGCGACGCACCGCCATCGCCGCCGTCGTCGTCGTCGTCGCCGCGCTTGCGCTTGCGCGCGAACAGCGCGGAGAACGCCGCGCGCATGGGACGCGCCGCGTCGTCGTGTGGCGCGCCGCGACGTCCCGCGGCGCTCGATCGATGCGTTTGTTTTTCAATCGGCGCCGCGCGTCGATGGAGTCGAAAATCGATCGATAACGCGGTGGTTTCGGAACACTTCCGACTCGATCGATATGTGCTACATAGTGTACGCGCTGGATGGGTATATATGTTCGCGTTCTTGTATACATATAGGGATTCAAAGGATACAGTACGTGGTACCCGGGTACGCGTCAGAGCATGCCTCGGCGGCTCCTTCGCGCGAGCGACGCCAAGGCGGTCATCGTCGCCGCCGCGTGCGTGCCCGTGTGCACGTTTGCGTATAAGATGTACGTGGATTACAACGCGCCGTATGGGTCGGTGGTGACGCGTGAACGCACGAACGAGACGACGAAGACGCGAGGGTGATTGACTTTTTTTGTGCGCGCTCGGACGATGACGTACGTGTTTCGTCGCGCGGTGGCGGTCGCGGGCGCGTGTGCGACCGCGGCGGTGGCGATAGATGCTGTACGGGGTGATGGTGACGTCGCGAGCGTCGCGCGAGGTGGTGCGCGCGCGGCGTATGCCGCGGTGACGGTGGCGCGCGCGGTGGCGGACTACAAGACGACGTCGAGCGAGGCGATGGACGCGGCGCACGAACGGTGCGCGGTGCGTTTGCACGCGATGTGTACCGCGAATGGTGGGTTGTATGTCAAGGCTGGACAGTTTATATCCACCGCAGGTGGCGTACCGTTGGCGTACGTGAGAGAGTTGTCAAAGTTACAGGATGAAGTGGCGCCGGCGGATTCGCGGGCGGTGCTTGCCGTCGTACGGGAGGAATTCGGGGGCGTGGACGCCGGAGATTTGTTCGAAACGTTCGATCCCGAACCCATGGCTGCGGCGTCGCTGGCGCAGGTGCACCGGGCGGTGTTGAAAGGCTCTGGGCGCGAGGTGGCGGTGAAGATTCAACGCCCAGGTCTCGAGCAGACGATTGAAAGCGACATTAGCACCATGGCGAGTCTGGTATTTTTCACAAAGTTGGCGTTTCCATCGTTTGATTTCGGGTTCATGGTGGATGAATTTAGAAGCCGATTAGAAAAAGAGATTGATTTTGAAGCCGAGGGTCGTAACTGTGAGCGAATGAAGCGAGCATTCGCGGACGACGAGCGCATCGACGCGCCCTCGGTGGAGTGGAACGTGACGCGAAAACGCGTCTTGACGATGGAATTCGTGCACGGCACGAAAGTCACTGACATTGCTTCGATGCACAAATTGGGTCTAGACCCGAAGCAAGCTGCACTTGCGCTCAGTGACGCGTTCGCGAGAATGCTCCTCGTGCATTCATTCGTGCACGGAGATCCCCACCCTGGCAACGTCCTCGTGAGAGAGCACCCTACGCGCCGCGGAGAGACACAAGTTGTGCTCCTCGACCACGGGTTATACAGCGAGCTCGATGAAAGTGCGCGCATCGCAATGAGTAACTTGTGGGTCGCCATTGCCGTGGGAGACGGAGATCGAGCAGTCGCCGCCGCGAAGCGTTTGCGCGTGCCAGATGAATTTACCTGGCTCATGCCGCTCGCGCTGGCGCGTAAAACCACCGACGGCAGAGACGTCGATAGAAAACAACTAGAACAGCAGTGGGCAGACAATAAATCAAAAGGTGGTGTTGGACGTCCTGGTATTGGCGAAGCGAGCTTGATTGGCAACAACATGCCAAAAGAAATGATTATCGTGTTGCGAGCCAACGCCCTCGTCCGCAATGTCATCAAGGCGCTCGGGAACTCACACGCTGGAAACATTAGCTTGTTAGAAGCCAAGCGTCAGTGGAGTAATGTCCGATACGCTATATTGGGACTATGCATCCCTCGTGGCCTAGGAGACTCCACGATTCGTACCGCATCGCTCGGCTGTCGCGTCAAGTGGCGGCTAAGAACAGTCGTCGTCGGAGCTCGCGCGACGCTCTCAGCGTTTCGCCGAGCGTTCCATCGCGCTAAACCTATAGATATAGGCTCAACGTAGTTTATTACCATACAACGCGGCTCGTCGTTGCATGTCTTGTATTCTTTATTCTTTGTTTTTCCATTTCATCATCGACTGCGCGCTCGTTAACCACCTCGCGTAATCTTAGAGAGCGCTCCTCACAACAGCGCTCGAGCACGCGAGATGTCGTACGCGTACTTGTTCAAGTACATCATCATCGGCGATACGGGTACGTGCATCAACGCGCTCGCGCATCGCGCACTCGCGCCGACCGTCGTGGCTGGCGTCGCCGGCGTCGAACACGTGTCTCGTGGCACAGTCACTCACACCAGCTCACGTATTTTTACTCGCACACAGGCGTCGGCAAGTCATGCTTACTCCTTCAGTTCACCGATAAGCGTTTTCAGCACGTCCACGACTTGACTATCGGCGTCGAGTTCGGCTCGCGCATGGTTCCCGTGGTGAACAAACAGGTCAAGTTGCAGATCTGGGATACGGTGCGTTGTCGTCAAAGACGCGCGCACGACTTGTACTTTGCATCACGCGCGCGCAGCGATTGACGACATGATAATGTATGCATACTGACGGCTGCGACGTATCATCGCACATACATAGGCTGGGCAAGAAAGCTTCCGAAGTATCACGAGAAGCTACTATCGAGGCGCGGCTGGTGCGCTCTTGGTGTACGACGTGACGCGCCGCGAAACTTTTGATAATCTTTCATCGTGGCTCGAAGATTGCCGCGCACACGCCAATCCGAACATGGTCATTATGCTCGTAGCGAATAAGGCGGATGTGACCCATCGTAGGGCGGTGTCGGTAGAAGAGGGCGAGATGTTTGCGCGCGAAAACGGTTTACTCTTCGTCGAGGCGAGCGCCAAGACGGCGGTCAACGTCGACGAAGCATTCAACGCCACCGCGCGGGTGATCGCACAAAAGATAGAAGAAGGACAGTTAGATGTGAAGAACGAGACGAATGGCGTGAAACTAGGGTACGTGGCGGGCGGGAATCAAAGCGATACAATTGGTTTAGGAAGCGTCCCGCGACGCGCCGAGACGCAAGGCGGATGTTGCTAAAATATCCTCGTCGCCATCGGCTACTAGAGCTACAACGTATACCATCATCACTTTTGTAACATACAGCAGCACGTGCACTACACTACTCTACTCGCGCATATGCCTGGAACAATGGAAAAACCACGGCGGCGGCTCGCACGTCGCCTCGAGTGACTCAAAACGACATTTCGCGACTCGCCGGAAAACATGGCGCACCGCTACGCCGCGGGCGATGAATCCCCGGTGACGCCGCAAAACGCACACACGCGTGACATGCCATCGCCTTACGCCACGGCGGCGATGAAACTGCGCGATAACGACGAGAACGACGCTTCATTCACGCGCGGGGGGAACACCAGTAGCTCAAAGCCTCCTCCTCCTCTTTCAACGATGACGGCGGCGGATGCGGTGTCGCCCGTCCGAATGGATAGCATCTGGAACGTCGATCACATCAGCGTAAAGACGTCCGCACTTTCGGGATCGGTCCGCGCGTTGAGCGATGTGAGTGGTTACCACAAACCGGCGCCGACGAATATACCTGTCGCGTCTGGAGCCCCGGCTCAGACTGCGCCGCAACCGCCCACGTATGCGCCGAAAGGCGTAGACGAACACTCATATTTGCTCGGTCAAAACGATGCGCTTTTAGCCGCCTTCGAGGGCGCGCTGCCTCAGCGGCAGCTCTTGGGAGCGTTACAATTGGCTTTGGCTGACGTGAGAGCGCACGTCGGTCGGCTCGAGACGGCGCGAGACGGCGCGAACGAAAACGTTGCGCGTCTCGGCGCGCGCATCGGCACGCTCGGCGGACGATCTCGGGTTTTGGAGAATAATATTCGCGATTTGAGTTTGTCGACGTTACCGGCTATTGAACGCCAGATTGGCGCGCTGCAAGCGCGAATGGATGTAGCCGAACGCCGGCGGTCGATGTCGTGGAAAGAATTGCTCACAGAGGCGGCGAAGACAGCCTTTGTCGGTGTGTCGACGAAAGTGAGCGACGCTGAACGAGCAGTGGGTGCGTGTGCGAGGCAATTCTTATTCAACACCGACGTTGGTTGTTTGACAAATGGCGAACACGCGCTCGACGAGCGACGGAGCGCGCTCGAAAAGAATGTCGGCGCGTTGATGTTTGTCGCCGTCACGGAGGCAATGTGCGCCGCGAATGCCGCCGCGAACGCCAAATTACCCGCGCGTTTCCATAGCCGCATGACGGCAACGTTTACAAAGGGTCTCGAAATATCCCGCGCCATCGTTTGGGCGTCGGTCTTTGTCCACGGGGCGTCGGCGATCAAAGACGAAACCGCCCGCGCGGCGTCGATGCTCTTCGAGGCGTTCGGCGCGAGTCCGCGCGTCGCCAACGACGACATCAGCGATGACGCGGATGATATCGCGCACGATATAGACGTCATCGTCGCGCCATAAACAACCATCACGTGTTTATCGCGTGTACATTGCAATGTAATCGTAACCGCCGCATTCGGCGTCGCGGCGCCACATTCCACGACGCGCATCACCCCGCTCCGTGCGCACTTCACACGTCACATCCGCCGCGCGATTCGACGCACATGAACCCGCATTCCCCTGTCGCGTCGCCGCGCGTGCCCGAACAAGAGTACGAACACCGCGCGCCGGCGCACACGCCGCCGACGCCGTTTGCCATGTTGCATTTGAATTCAACGCATGCCACGCCGAATGCTGCGCTCAAGCTCGCGTGCGCGCCCCACCGAGACGCCGCGGCCGATAAAGAGAACGCACGCGATGATGACGACGCATGTGTGGTGGTGGCGGCGGCGGCGGCGACGACGACGCCGACGACGGTAAAGCGAACGGCCTCGCGCGGCGTCGCGTTCGTGAGCGACGGTTTGTCTCGGCTCGACATCGACGATATCGACGCCACCGACGATATCGACGACGATGACGAAGACGAAGACGACGGCACACGCGATGATAACTGCGATGGATTTACACCGCGCGTGGTGCGTGGCGCCAGCGCGGTGTTGTATGATATTAAATTTGCGATTGAAAAGGATACGAAACCGTTGGCGGCTCGATTAGCCGAGATTCGTCGATCAAACGCGAGCGAGTTGCGCGAGATGTTTGCGCTCGCGTTCGGGAAGCCCACGAGCGGGAAGAACGTGGAGTGGTTGCGACGATGCCTACGCATGCGATTTCGAGCGATAGAGGCGCGCGCGCGTGGGGCGACGGTGAAATTTACGTCGACGAAGGCATCCGCGACGTTTGTCGTCGTTCATGAGGACAAAGACAAAGACAAAGGCGCGAACGCGCCGCTTAAAGCGCGTAAGCGCAAGGCGATGCGTGACGATGACGATGACGATGTGGACGATAATGATGAAAACACGGCGAATGCCATGCTCGTCGGTTCGTTGGTCAAGCACACATGGCTCGCGTGCCCATTCGCGTCGAAGAATTCGTCGGCGCCGCGCTCGAGCGATCTTCCCGAGTGCGCAAACTGCCGCGCGTTGAGTTTGTTGTTCGAGCCCGACGTTCCGCCCATGCCGTGAAAAGTGTTAGATATGATGACGATGATAACGATGATGATGACGATAGTGATAATGTTATGTACATGTCATATGCTGTTCTGAGATTAAATGCGGGGAACAAAACGTAAAACGGCTATCGCGGGCGCCCACCTTTAGCAGCACGACGACTTGGCGTTCACAGAGCGTCCCTCACCCGGTCGAACAGTCGCCCCACGCGGACCAGCGTTCATTTGCGGCTGGCTCGCCATGCGGTTCTTAATCTCATTCGCCATCGTCATGAACGCTTGTTCGACGTTCGTGGCGTTCTTCGCCGACGTCTCTATGAATGGAATGCCAATCTCATCCGCAAACGCCTTCGCCGTCGCGTAATCCACAACCTTTTGACTCGTCAAATCGCTCTTATTCCCAACCAAAAGCTTGTTCACATTCTCATTCGCATACCGATCAATCTCATTCAACCATCCCTTCACCGCCTCGAAACTCTCCATATCCGTCACGTCGTACACCACGATGATGCCGTGCGCGCCGCGATAGTAACTCGACGTAATCGTTCGGAATCGTTCCTGCCCCGCCGTGTCCCAAATTTGCAACTTGATCGTCTTACCTTCAAGCTCAACCGTTCGAATCTTAAAATCCACGCCAATCGTAGAAATATACGTCCCAGTGTACGTATCGTCGGCGAAACGCAACAACAAGCACGACTTCCCCACGCCAGAGTCACCGATCAGCTACGTGCGCACGACCACGGCCACCACGCCGCACACCATTCGTCAGTCTTAAAACCACGCGCACACGCGAACACAGCGCCTACGCGCGCCTGTGCGCCCTCCACGACAACGCGCCGGCGCGATATCACGCGATATCGCGCGACGTCGCGCATCTAGATCTCAACGGACGACACGAACGCCAAATCCTCTCTCTCGTATTCGCGCGAGCATCGCGACGAACGCATCGAACGCACCAAGAGCTTGAACAAGTAATCGTACTCGGGATTCATCGCGAGCGATGCCACCGAACCGAACCGCGCGACGACGAAGTGTGACGACCGAGTGCGTCGCGCGCGGAATAATCTTGAGGCGCGTGCCGATTGGTTCACGTATAAAACGGACCACGTGGCGATGAGCTGTTTTTTTATCAAACGGCGGCGGCGGATCGTTTCGCCGTGGACCGCCTCGGTGTCGCCGGCGGCGCGGTCGGCAGTGCGCGACTCGATCGACGCACACGCATATCCCGAGAGTATCGCACTCTTCACCTCTTAGCATCACCATCGTCATCGCGCGACGCGACGTGACGCGACGCGAGCGGTGAGCACGCGGTGCAGTTGGAATTGACTTTTGTCTGTGCGCGCGCGCGTGCGTCGGGAAGAACGATTTCTCTCGTCGCGCAGGCGTCTATACGCGGGGGCGCGAACGTCGTCGGGTTCGGTGCGTCGTCCAAGGCGTCGTCGAGCGCGGGTTGGGCGGTCGCGGGTCGTGGGAGCCGAGGCAGCGGTGGGAGCCGCGCGAGCCGTCGGCGGTGGACAACGATGACGGATGCGATGGAAACCGGTGATTCCGCATCGAAGGCGTCGAAGGATATGGTTGTGACGAAACCGGCGGATATTGATGATGCGGATTTCGCAAATTATTTCTGTACGTATGGGTATTTGTACCATCAGAAGGATATGTTGGAGGACCAGAATCGTATGACGGCGTATCATAACGCGGTGCGGTTGAATCCGGATTCGTTCAAGGACAAAGTGGTGCTTGATGTGGGTACGGGATCCGGCGTGCTTGCAATGTGGGCGGCGCAAGCTGGGGCGAAAAAGGTCTATGCGGTCGAGGCGACGCATATGGCGGTGCAAGCGCGAAAGATTGTCGCTGCGAACGGCTTGAGCGACATCGTGGAGGTGTTTCAGTGCAAGGTGGAAGAGTTGGTGTTACCTGAAAAAGTGGATGTGATCATCAGTGAGTGGATGGGGTACTTTTTGCTTCGTGAGTCGATGTTCGATTCCGTGCTCAATGCGCGCGATAAGTGGATGAAACCGGGCGGCGCGATGTTTCCGTCGCACGCGAAGATGTATCTGAGCGCCATCAAGACGGCGAAGAGCAAACAAAAGCAACAAGAGCTTGATGAATCGTTAAACGTGTGGGATGACTTCGTGGCTAATACACATGAAAACTATGGCATCGATTTAACGTGCATGAATAGTGAGTTTGAAGATGAGCAGAAAGAGCACTACTTGAACTCTTCGGCGTGGGTGGACATTCATCCGACGCAACTCTTGTGCGCCAAGCCGTTCACGTTGGCGAGCTTTGATCTGAACACGTGTACGATGGATGACATCGCCATGTTACGCGACGTCGACTTCGAGCTTTCGCTCTTTGAGCGAAATTCTGGAGCTTCTGGCGATGAAATGTGCGCCGGCGCGTTTGCCGGTTGGTTTGACGTCACATTCGCCGGGTCCAGTGAAAACCCATGCGAAAACGTTGTTGAACTCACCACCGCTCCCGACGCGAACGGTGCCACTCACTGGGGACAACAGGCGTTTTATATGTACCCCGAAATATCCCCTTCGCGAGGTTCGAAGATCAAGGGTAAGTTTGACATGCTTCGCCGTAAAGAGAACCAGCGCTTGTACAGCGTCCGCATGAACTGGAAGCAGTTGACAAAGGATGGGGTGGTTAACGAAGATATCGGTCAACGCGGTATCGTGTGGCACATAGAGTAAGTAGGGTATTTAACACACGCATTTTTCCAAGCAACACGCTTCAAAACACCGTCACACCGCCGCGCGTTGTATGATACGACTTGTATCATACACCGCTCGTCTCCTCGCGTCCCGCCACTGTGTTGACCACACACCGCGCCTCACTCGCGTCGTGACACGCGCGATATGCCATCGCTCGACGACGCAAAACTCGCTTTTAGCGAAGAGGACTACGACGAGGCGTTGCAAATCTGCGACGACGCGCTCGCGACGACGCCACGCGATGCCGACGTGCTCGCATTTCGCTCTCAAGTCTTTCTCGTAACTGGTTTAGTGCAAGAAGCCTTTGCGGACGCCGTAGATGCGGTAGCGATCGATAAGAACAACCCAGAGTATCTTTTACGACTTGGCATCGCCGCACACGAGATTGAAGCGTATAGCGAAGCGTGCGAGGCGTTGGAGAGAGGACTAGAGTTGGAGGCGTCGACGACGCAGCGGCGAGCGCTGTTGACAAAGTGGCTCGATAAAGCGCGCGACGCCGTGGCGCGGTCTGAGGAAGCGAAAATGAAGGGACCCAGTAGTAGTAGCAACTCCACCGAGAGGTTCAAGCGCGCATGGTACCAATCGTCGACGCACGTGACGCTTGAGATTTTTGTCAAGAACGTCTCCGCCGACGCTTTAACTGTAGATTTCAACGACGCAGGTGACGTTTTACGCGTCACCATTGACGCGTTAACCGAGGGCGGTGAAGAAGCAAAAACGTACGATCCTTACGTGCTTGAGTTGAAGTTGTTTGGCGCGATTGATCGAGACCAAGGCTTGGTCAACGTCACGCCCACGAAGGTTGAAATACGCATGAAGAAGGCAGCGCAGGTACAATGGGGAGATTTAGAACGTCGCGCAAGTGGTTTGTTGACGATATCCACCGTAGCGTCCGCGGCTGGCATTAGCAGCGGAACGGCGCCTGGTAAGCGGTCGGCGAAGGATTGGGATTGCATCGAGGCGGCGTTAAAGGCTGAAGAAGAGGATGAAAAGCCTGAAGGCGACGCCGCCTTGAATGCATTGTTTCAAAAGATTTACATGAATGCCGATGATGATACGCGCCGCGCGATGAACAAATCCTTCCAGGAAAGCGCAGGGACAGTCTTGAGCACAGATTGGAAGGATGTCGGGGCGAAAACTGTGACTCCCGAGGCGCCGGATGGTTTGAAGGTGGAGAAATTGTAGTCAAGCGCGCGTAAAATGTTTAGCTAAAATCGATACACAAACACGCTAATTTAGAAGCAAATTGTATCCAACATCACACCTAACGTTTGCACGATGTTATTGGACATCAACTCTTGCACGTTCGCCGCTAAGTGCTTCTTGGGGTCTCGTCGCCCAACATTTTTTACGATTAATTCTTGCGCCGTGAGCTTGTCCTCTTCAATCACAGCCTTTTCATACTTCGTCGCCAGATCCTTCAATTCCAACACAACTTTTTCGTTCTCGCTATCGTGCTCGTCAAACTTGTTAACCTTCAAGCCTGCGCTCCACTTAGACTTGTTCAAGTTTAAGAGCATTTTCTCCTCGAGCACCGACTTTGCGTACGAGATACCGATGGAGTAGTAGTGTCGATTCAGACCATGAATCAACGCGCTGATCGATGGCTTGTTCAAGTGCCCTAAATTCGAAGTAGTCTGCCTCGGTTCTTGTCCTAACATAATCGTTTGCGGATTGATCAATCGAAACGCGTCGATGACGACTTTCCCACGAACTGACTGCACTGGGTCGATCACGACCGCCACCAATCTCGGGTTCAGCTGCTCAAATGACTGCTGCGTGTTGATATCCACACCAGACAGCCAGCACCCAAAACCCGGGTGAGAGTGATACCATCCCACAACCATTTCCTCGCGCCCGGTTTGTTTCAACATGTCCAACATTTTCGTTTGAAACACTGGATCGACGGCTTCGACGGAAACCCCGGTCCCGCTTTGCGGCATCGCGAATACATCAACCACGGTGACGGTGTATTCATCGACGAACTGTCCGAGCATAAGCCCCATCACCTCCATAGGAACACCAGCGCGACCTGTGTATCGTGTTGAAACGCGCGTGAGGGGTCAGATCTCTGTGACGACGCGCGCGCGTAATCAATCGCCTCGCACTCGACGCCCGTCGTCACGCATCGCTAATCGATGCCCGGCAATCAACGAAAACTGTGACGCATGACGCATCACGCGCGCGCCTGCAGCGGTCGCGACGATGCACGTACCATGTTTCAACATTTTCAACAGCGCCAAGGAGCTGATGTATACTTGCTCGGCGGTGTCTACTTGGGGAGCGTCGCCAGCCGCGGCTGACGGCCCACCGGCACCGAGACCGAATCGTGACATCCCAGGCATACCATTCATCGTGCGCGGACGTTTGCGAAGGACGAAGCCACACGCGCGTGGGTGACTATGAGGCACACGTCTAAGTCGAGGTTCGGTCAAAAGGTAGTTGGGGCGCGTCCGAGTAAACGTATCATTGCAATGGTAAAGAGCTCGCCTATATGTGTCACGCTGACGTGGTCGTTTTCCCGAACGTGTCCGGGTGAATTTCATACGAATCGAATCGCCATCCGACGCGATGAGCGCTAGGTAACGTGATTCGACTTAAAATGTCTGTGGGCGTTATTACGCGAAGAGGAGACCCCGACAAATCGACAACAAACAAATGGTGGATGCCAGAATTGCACAACGCCGCAAGAGCATCGATGAAATCGCTATCTTCATGGACGACGACGAGATGTTTCCGTTTGCGACGGCTGAGAAATTCTTCGACCGACCCTGTCAAGTTTTTCACATCGAATACGCACTCGCGAATGTCGCTAATGGACAAGACGTCGACAAGTTTTCCACGCGGTTCATCGATTATTCCCAACACGCTGCGCCCGGTGATGTGCATCGTCATAAACGCATCCAACGTTCGCGTCGTGGGCAACGTACATACGACGTCTGAATCTGGAAACACTCGATGATGATGTTGCGCGCCGAGAGCGATAGAGGCTAAATTGCGGCGCTTCAGCGTCTCATCAAACCCTTCGGATTGCTCGTAAAGGAATTGCACGATATCCGACATGCTGATGAGACTCTCAATCACCATCTTGTCTTTCATGTCGTCATCTGGATCGGGCTTCATTTCGTACACGCACATGCGGTGACACGCACGGGCTTGTCTGGGCGCAATCATATCGCCCGCGGTCACGATGTGACGAAGGAACGCCGATCGGACAACCTCCAAAAGATCAGTATCGCGCGCCGTCACGCGATTCGTCATCCGGCCATCCTCGTCACTATATGTGGAGGCGCGACTTTCGCGAAGCGTACGAGACATAGCGTTCGTTACAGCGGTAGAAATGTCGTCGTTTGTAATCGATTCCAGCCACGCTCGAATCGCCGTGTCGAGTGCGATTTCCCGCTCCTCGATGCCTTCGCCGACGAGACGCTCCGAAGACGTTACCGTTCGAACGTGACGCGCGAGAACACCCCACGCAGAGTGTACGTGCGGTATACCGCTTAAGCATGCGGTTTCGCGAATGATTTCGGCATCGGGCGGCGCCACGGCGAGCACTTCTCCCACGATGTCATTCAGACAATCCGAAAGCGAATGCCAACCGACGAATCGCTTAATCGATCCTTTCGTTTCGAGCACGGGTGCGGAAGAAATGTTGAATTCTCGCATGCGAATGAGCACTTGTTCGAGCGTCATGGTTTCATCAAACATTAACGGCGCGGTCGCTTCGCTCTCGTCGTACGAAGCCAAGTAATCTTCCAACGTGACGCTTTGTAACACGTTGCGCACGCTCTCAAAGCTTTTAAACACATGTCGGTTAAACTTTTCCACGGGCGTGTCGTTCATTAGCGGTGTTCTTCCGAGAGTGTCTTCGAGGAGTCGTTTTTGTCGGTCGAGTTCGAGTTCTTGACCCAGTCGCGAAGTCGTCATGCGCGCGCCGCGAAATGAAGCAACGTCATCGTCCATCGTCTATCTAAAACATCAACAATTAAAACCCGCCGACTTGGGCGCACAACCCACTCGCTAACTTGGCTTCTTCGATAGCCCTATCTCGTTCGCTCTTGACCAACTCGTAGAGTTTATTCTTGAGCTCGAGCTCCTGTTGTAACACTTGCACCGTTTGGTCGCTCTTTTGCAACTCGTTCGCCTTGCTTTGCAATTCGTACTCCTTGGTGAGCAACTCTTCGCGCAAATCTTGGAGCTCTTTCAAACGCCCTTTACCGCGATCGGATTTCTTCCCGGCATCGGCGTCCACGGGCGGCGCCTCGACAGCCTTCATCGTCGATACCTTTGCGTTGGGCTCGCTCGCGTTTTCGCCCTCAACCTTCGTCGGCGTCGGCTGAGCTCCACCGTCGAACGCCATCTCCACGTCCACCGCGCGCGCCACCGCGTCAGTAACCGCGCCCGCGTCCGCACCCTCGGCGAACGCCGCACCACTGACCGCGAGCGACGCCACGAACGCCACGAACCCCGCGCGTGAGGTTGTTGACACAGTTGACGCGGACGACGCGTCGGCATCCAAAATCACCAACCGTTCACCCGCGCGGCGTCCATCGCGCGCGCCCGCGCGCGAATCAACCGCGCAAAAATCATGCACATCTCCCTCGACGCCGCGCGCGTCGCCGTCGCGCGCGCTCGCGCGTGTCCGCGTCGTCATTCCCTGGGCCGTGCCGCGATGCCCACGTGGTCGCGCCACGTCACGCGTCGCGCGCGTTCGCATCGCGTTCACGGGCGATCGCGTCCCGCGCGCGATCGCGGACGACGCATCGGTTTTCTGTGTACACGTTCGCATCGCGCGCGCGGCGCGGCGCGAGTCGCGGCGAGGTGTGGCGGGCGTCACGAATCCGAAATCCACTCGAGCAACTGGGGCTGCGTTCCAAGCGCGTGTCATTGCGTAGTTCCGACCCGCACTCCGCCGCGCGCGCCGCGCACCGCCCGCGATGCGCCGTCGACAAGGGAATGAGGGACCGTACTACGCCCCCGGGCCGGCCCCGAGCGCGTACGATGGCGCGTACGCGCCGCAACGTCCGGCGCAAGCGCCGAATCTCATGCCGTTCGACGACAGCGCCAAGCGAAAACAACGCTCGGGGGCGTCGGGGCGCGGCATCGTGCGCGCGTTTTTGAGCGTCAATCCGTGGACGTATGTCAGCGTGCTGTGTGTGCTGTCGTTGTACACCCTGTACTGGGGTCGATCGCACATGGTGACGAAGAGAGGGGTGCGCAGGCAGCGCGAGGCGTTGCGAGAAGACGCGCGCGCGTGCGGCGCGCGGCTGTCGACGATCGAGAACGACATGTTCGTCAAGAATAAGGAATATGAAAGCGTTGTTCGCGAGCTTGATTCTTTGAAGAAGGACCACGAGGTGCGTTTGCATGAGTTGTATCAAGTGAAAGGGGAGGTGGAGGCGTTGCGGACGGAGACGGAGAGTTTGAAGAAGAGCGCCGAGGCGTCGACTATGAATAAGGCGTCGGATGTGCACGCAGAAGAAGCCAAAAAATTGCGAGCGGCGCTGAAGGAGGCGAAGTTCGAAATTGAAACGCTTCGGCATCATAAGGTTGGGTTGGAGCTCGATTTGCAGCGCGTCAAGCACGAGGCGTCGTTTACTCGCGAGCACATCAAAGAAGAGGTATTGAAAGAGGATATCGAAGCCATTGAGAAGCTCATTGAAGTGGATATAAAAGCAGACGAGGCCAGAGAAGCGGCCGGAGATGGAGTAGAGATGGAGATGGATATTCAATCCCCCAAGCAAGCTGCGCATTCGGCTGACATTGACATCGACATTGGCGAGAAGACTTCTGAGCACAGCGCCGACATGGAAAAGACTCAGTACAATCACGCGAGGAAGATTGTGCACGAGGCGCACCCAGCGGAGTAGATACATTTTTATTTGCGACATTTCGCAACCAGATTGCGCAACAATTCGTATTCTAAGGGGTGCATTAGCAATTCTATATTTTTAACGACGACGTTGAAAAGCAAAAGCATAAAGCATGCGTCACGTGAGGTCGATGGATTCGACGTTGTCGTCGCCGGACGCCACCTTTGCCCTGCTCATTTTCGCTCGTAGGGTCACTAAAAGCCCGAAATGATCGCTCGGTAGCACTGGAAGTTCGATATTCTGAGACTTTCCTCGGTTACTCACAGTTTTATGATACGTGACGCCCGGAATAGGTTGCTTACCAACCATTTCAATCGAGCACACGTCAAAATCTCTAAGCTTGACAAAAGCGCGGTCGAGGCGCTTTTGCAAATAACCGCGAAGCATATCGTTCGATTTCGCATCATACGTGAATCCAGGCTCACCAGGACGCTTTTCTAGCCACGCATCGCGCCAATCAACCGGCATTGGTACGTCGCCATCTTTGTCGTCCCAATTTGTATCGCCCATGAATACGGCGTTTGGATGTTTACTCATCACCGAGAAACATTCTTGAATCTGCACTCGGCGTTCGTTCGCGCTCGTGCGTGTGCTATTGATGTATGATTCGAGATGCGATGTACCCACGGCGAGATGTGCGCCACTGCGCGGATCGCGCATGTAGCTCGTCACGTCCAAGTACCGTCCCATTTGGGAGTTGCGAAACACATACTTCTCTCGCTTCACCAGCTCACTCTTCACGTCTCGCTTGAACATCATCATACTAAAGTAATCTTGCAAGTGCGGCGCAGGACCCATGATGTACTCATCGAACCACGGCTGGGCACGCAACACGCTCGCGGTTTGTGGAGTGACTTCCTGTAGACACAACACGTGCGGGTCGCATTCGGTTATCACACGACCGAGCGCCTCTAATCGCGCCGACATCGCCACGTCCGCAAACCAAATGTTATATGTCAACATACGAATATCACCGCCACTCGTGCTCACGCTCACGGGCTCGTACGCCGCACGCGCGTCGACTTCGGCGTTCAAACGTTTCGCGCGTATTTTTGCGAGAGTATTCGGACTCGCCGCCGCGCCGCTCGGCGCCGTCGTAATCGCTCTCGCCATATCTCTGTGACGCACCGCGTCGGCCTCGCTCGCGGGTGCGACGTCTATGCCTCGTCGTTTCATGCGTTCGGCGTGAAGACTGGCGAGAAGACTATTCGTCACGGGAGCGCTCGGCGACGTCGTCGTCCCAGCTGTCTCCGTCGTGTTTGAACGCGCATCGACTGCAACCTCGTCTTTCCTCGCGCGCTTGGCGTCGCGCGCCCTCGGCGACGTTGACGACATGATGGCAGCACAGCGGCCAAAAGTATATGCGCGCTTGGCGGTAAACGCCGTGCGTAGTTCGCGCGAGCGAACGCTTCTAGAGGTGAGCAGGTGCGGAGCGCCGTCGCGCGCAACCGAGGACAGAACCGTGCCGTGGCCTGCAAAGGCGTACACGGCGCGAGCGATGGACACAGGTATGATGTCTTATGCGCGAAGGCGATCTCGCCGCGGTGCGCGTCGTGCGCGTCGAGCGTCGAACAGTGACGTTTGCGTCGCTACGCTATTTCCATAGACTTTACAACATCACCTTGTTTGTTCTTACAATTGCAGCGAAAAGTTTGAAAATGTACATAAATTCGCGTCGCTGAGCTATCGAACGATCGCCACAATGCGCGGCTAGTCAGAATCGCTTTCGGAGTCGCTACCCAAAAGAGGTGCTCGCGTTTGCGTGAAGTCGCCTCGTTCGGCATCCGTCTCTCGGCCTTCGTATGCCGCGAGACACTCTTCATCTGTCGCACGCCAATACCACGGCAGACACCAACACCATAACATCTCACAAGCCGATCCCTCGCGTGACCAGCACGGTTCGGCGACGCCCTCGACCCATCCTCGTTGGAGCGCGTACACGTACGCGTAACCGAAGCAGGCGTACGCCAACGCGGTAGCGGCGACGGCGAGCGACGTGAACTTTACCACCGCGCGCCCGCGGCCGCCTGGTGCAAATGCAGCCGGTGGAGGCGGCGGAGTCGGTGGCGCCGGCGGATTTGGCGGTGGGTTTGGCGCCGGACTCGGCGGCGCCGGACTCGGCGGTGTCGGAGGACCGCTGGGCTCGACAGAGACAACCCCCAAAAAGTCGATCTGCGTCGTCACGCGCGCGCGGCACGGCAACACCGCGTTCCTACATTTCACCCCGACCGTCACTTCGCTCCACACTACGTCTTTTGCCGGCGCACTCGCGCTTAGCGCGCACCGCTGACTGGTCTCTTTGACTTCGCAATAGTCGCTACTAAACGCCCGCGTCAATTCTGCATTCTGCATCGTGATTCTCGTCGCGTACGCATCGCACCCAATCGCCGAACAGCTGGCATCACCACCGAACGTCGTCGGTCCGAGCGCGCTCGCGTCGCTCGACACGTTAAAGCGCACCCGCGCGCCTTTGGGCGTCGTCGCGTCGCCAGACGCAAAGCTAAATTGCTGCACGCACGACGCTCGCGCCGAGCACAGCGCGTCGCACGTCCACGACGCGTGACAGCGCGTCGCCGATCCGATCGTCGGGTTCGTTCCAGCGCACGTAAACGTCGGCAGCGCGCATTCTGACGCGTGCGCGCCCGTCGCGAGCGTGACGATGAGAAAGACGATTACGCCGGCGAGCGACGTTCGCGGCGTCGCCATGCGCGCACGGCGTCGGTTCTCGAGCGCGAAAGCGCGAGCCGCGGTATCAGTAGCGATGGTTTCGACGCCCGTCGTGCGCGCGCGCTCGAGTGGAGCGAGACAGGAGGGCGAAGGCGTCAGATTGTGACGCGCTGCGCATGTCCTTTCTGACGCTGCCACCAGCCGCGTCGCGCGCATCGTGCGCGTCGCGCGCGTCGCGCGCGAGCACGAGCTCGCGCATAAACGTGGGCGATCGTCGCAGCGCGCGCGTGCGCCCGAGTCGCGCGCGCGCGTCGCCAGACGCGCGCGAAGACGATGGCGTGCTCGAGAGCAGCCTGTACGCGCTCGGGGAAAAGCTCGTCGGTGCGTGGCCGCAACAGGCGTGGTTTCGCCCAGCGCAAGTTGCGGTCGTGATTGGCATCGCGGGCGTCGTCGATGCGGGGTATTCGGGTGATTGGAGTCGCATCGGCGTCTTGACGCGCGAGCAGGAGGATGTGATTAAGAGCGTGGTCGCGTTCATATTCGTCGCGCACGTGGCGGTGGGCGCGTTAGCGGCTCGCGTTGCGCAAGAACGCGGGAACGACGCTCGCGCAGCGTTCGCACAGGCGTTCGCCTGTGGATTTTTAGCGCTTGTTGACGTGTCCTACGGCACCAAGGAAGCAAAGGAGTAGATTTATTCATTGTAACGTAGCCTCACAACGCGAAGCGAAGCGAAAGAAAGCATGTCTAACGAACCAAGTGCGGCGGCTCCGGCCGCTGACGCAGCGCAAGCGCCGACGACGACGGCGACAACGGTGGCAGAGCCGGGGGGAGCCACGAGTGCGCCCGCGGTGGTGACGACGGAGCTAATTCAAAAGTACCTCGATGAAAACCAACAACTGATCTTGGCCATCCTTGAAAACCAAAACGTCGGCAAACTTGTGGAGTGCGCAAAGTATCAGACAAAGCTACAAGAGAACTTGATGTACCTTGCGGCGATCGCTGACGCGCAACCCGTGAAAGGGAGTGAATAAAGCGTCGAGAGAGTTGACGATGAAGGGGATTTCCGTTCTCCAGATGGAGCTGAGTGTTTGTAGTTGACTTTAGAAGTTTGTATTGTACTTTAGGAAGGATGTCTAATCGATTGGTATACCGCGCGTGGCGACCATTCTTTTAATTGCTTTATAAAGCTCAACGATGTGCTCGTCGCTGACGAGCTCAATTTTTGTGAGCATCATACCTAGAGCGTACGCTCCGCCGACGTGTTGAACAAAGTTGCTCAGGTACAAGTGCGAAAAGCAGCTATTCATCACGTGGCAATCCATGCGATCGGTGATTCCGCCGTGACCGGGAATGGTTTCCGCGAAATCTTTAATTTTGAACGCGCGCTTGAATCCAGAAGCGAAAAACCCTCCGAAAGGCGCGATGGCTGACGCAAACGTACCCAAGGCAAACGCGTGCAAGACAAACATCGAACATCTCACCGACGCAACCCCGGTGATTCGGGTCACGATCGGTCCAGCTACTGAGCCGAATAATTTGGACAAAGGTCGATCAGCCGTAATGAACGGTTCTGCGACTTGGCACCACGTGCCGTGGTAAAATACTCCGCGGAAGTATACGTCGCCACTCGGTGGGCACGTGAGATATCTAAGTTTCTGCATGTAGTACGCACACACAGGCGCACAGCCAATCGTCGCCACTGCGGCGCCAAGAAACCCTTCCCAAGTTTTATTCGGGGAAATCTTAATCAACGGTGTGCGTCCAAACATCTTACCAAAAATGTAAGCCATGATATCGTTGACGATGACGAGCAACAAGGGAAAGATGAACCAAATCATCCCCTCCATCAAGTTTGCCATGTTGAAGTATTCCATCATGATTGCCACGAAGAGAATCATGTGCGTCCAGGCAAATTGTGAAAACTGATATTCATACTTGCCCTTGCGCAAGGTTAACACGAAATATACAACTCCCCCGATGTACGAGCAAAAGCTCAAAAACGAGTGGTGCATCGCCAACCACGCAACGACGTTGTGCGGATTCTCAGCACCCTCCGTCAGCAGCTCGTTCCAGTCCTCTGCACTGAAAAACCCTAGCCATAGGTACTTTGCAAAACGCCCGTAGAGCGCGAATTGTGCGGTCCAGTATAGATGCCAACGCAACGTCATCGTCGTTCGACGGAGCGCTTCGTTCTCGACGCCAACCTCTTCCCCGTGCGTGTTCGCCACAAACGTGAACAACTCCTTCACCATCGCATTCGCCACGCCGAATATCAGCACAATACAGTACGCGTGCCCGAGAGATAAAATCCCAATCACCGAAGCAATCATAATCACCGTCGACGCCGTGCGTTCGCGAAGAGACTGCCACTTGTTTTTACCTTTTTGCAACATTTTCTTTGCGTTATCGAACGACACCCGACGCTTGGGCGCGCGCGGTGACCCAGATTGCGCCGCCGCCTCAGCCTCAGTCTGTGTGGACGTGCAAACGCGCGCGAGACGGTCAGTGCGCGCTCGAACGCGGCGCGAGCGCGATAACATAGCGCGCGACAGAGGGGGCACAAGTAATCAGTTCGTTGGAGCGCACCGGGACGCGCGCGTTTCCCCGCGCGCGACGACGCGCACGGCGATGCGCGCGTGTGAAAACGACCAGTGTGTACGCGATACGTACCTCGTTCGCGCGAACGCCGCGCGCAGACGCGCTGGCGCGATGACGAAGCTCGACCATGGCGTCGGCGAGGTGTGTCGTCACTCGCGCGCACGCACGGGCGCATGCCCCGTAACGACGAGGAGGACGACGACGACGACGACGACGACGTACTCAGACGCGTGCGAAGAAATCGTGATGCAGTGGATGAAACGCTCGATTTTTTAGGCGTTAAACGCCGCGCGCGGCGTGAGGGTGTTGATGAAGATGACGATGACGATGAACGTGTCGGGGGAGGCGCGTTCGGGACACGTGACTACGACGCGCACGGCAAGCGCCGCCGACACGGCGATGTCGTGCTCGATGCCATGTCAAAGCTTTCGCTGACATTCGCGCACGGTGCCCGAGACGGAGGCTCTAGGGCGGTGAACATGGGTCGGGATGGACGGCGAGCGTCGACGTCGGCGACAAAGCGCGAGACGTTGGACTTGGGCGCGAGCGACATGAAAGCGCTTGATGCGACCATGCGACTGAGCGAGGATATGGTGACAAGAGATGCGCCAGATTTAGAACTTGTGGTGCGAAATCCACGGGACAATACGTCGTGGATGTTGCGTGAGGCGTTAAAAGGAAGTTGTGGGATGTCAAACGCTTCGCGGCTGACGTCGCTGACGTTGCGCGGTGGAAAAGGTTTATCGCCCGCTGGTTTCGAAACATTGATACGCGCTTTAGGCGATGCGAGATATTTGAAAAAGCTTGATTTATCAAGCTGCGGTTTAGGCGAAGATGCGGGGCAGTTGTTGTCGAATGTGTTGGATGAGAGCGGGTGCCCGCTCGAGCGCTTGGATTTAAAAGGAAATTCGCTTGGGTCGAATGGTGCCGTAGCGCTTTCGAAAGGATTATCGACCACGAAAACGCTCAAAGTGTTGAATTTGGCGCAGAATGTGATTGGTGCAAAAGGCATGGAGGCTGTAGCGGAGGCTCTGGCGCGAGGAATGGCGATGGACGACGCGACGTCATCCATAGAGGATCTGGATTTGCAGCACAATGGATGTGGCGACGACGGATGCTCAGCGCTCGCCCAACACGGGCTCGGAAATCTTCAGCGATTGATGTTAGGATTCAATGGTATAAGTGCAAGTGGTGCTCGTGCGCTCGCAGACGCATTGAAGAAACGGCAGCGCGACGAGGAATTAGACGTCGGTGGCGACATGGACACTGGTGAGGGCGTGCGGCACATAGCCAAGCGGATGCGATCGCTGGACTTGAAATGTAACGTCATGGGATCCGAAGGCGCACAGGCGCTTTCAGGCGCGCTCGACAACGTGGAGTCGCTCGACTTGTCCAACAACGGCGTTCGCGAAGGCGCGAAGTGGATCGCGAAATCGCTAAAAAATAACTCATCAATCAAAGAGCTCAACTTACAGGCAAACGACATGGGCGACGACGACGCGTGGTGGATCGCTGACGCTATAGGTGCGAACAAAACCCTCCAAATGTTGAATCTTGGTTCGAATGCTTTCGGTGATGGGGGCGCGTCCGACATTGCCGCGGATTTGCGCGAAAACACATCGTTGAAAACGCTCGATCTTACGCGCAATGGTATCGGTCGTCAAGGTGCAAGCGAACTCATGGATGCGCTCGATGAAAATTCCACATTGACACGTCTGGGATTATCTAGCAACAAAATCCCTGCTGATACGACGGATGAAATGAAGCGCCGCGTGGGCGTTCGCGCCGAATGCGACTGGCAGCGCAAATCAGACGACGCCGGCGTGAACGCCGCCTCGATGCGTTTCGACTGACGCGTCCACGTGGCCGCCGCACCATCTGCGAGAACGACTCCCATCAATTAGCCTTAGGTAGCACGACATGGACCCGCACGTACGTAATGCAAGCAAAACGACGTCAAGCGCGCGATTCACCACAACATCCAATACGCCGCGCCGAGCGCCGCGCGACCCGACGCGCACGCGCCCAACACAACCACCCGTCGCATCCACGGATCACTCAATCGATCACACACGCGATTCAACGCCCGCGCCGTGCGCGCGACCCGCCGCGTCCACCTTTTTATCGCGCGCCAACGACGTCTCGATCTCGTCATTCGCGTCTCTCCCGCGACTCTCTTCGCGAAAGCTCGCACGCGCTCTGGCGTCGCCAACTCGCACGTCTCACCACTCTTCGCGAACACGACGTACTCGTACACGCATCGTTCGACGAAATCGCGCACCGCGTCATCCACATCGCGCGCATCGACGCATACGAACCCAGCCCCGGCATCATCAGCGGCATCACCAACACGTGCGCACCGCGTGCCGTCGTCATCGTCGTCGTGCGCCTCCTCATCCTCGTCGCCGCCGTCGGTGCGCCACGCATCCCGAACGTCGCCGCCGTCGGTGCGCCGCATCGCGCACGCCTCGCAGTGAAGGCGATCGCCACGTGCGCGTGCGACGTGTGTGTGTGTGTGCATTCGGCACGCGAACCGTCGCGTGACGCCCGTGACGCCACCAATATAAACTCCACCACAACTCGCGCGCCGCGCCGTCCCATCGGCCTCTTTTGTAGCCACGCGAGTGACGACGGAACAGTCCCGAGTTCGCAAAGGAAACACAGCGCGATGCAAATTTTCGTCAAGACCCGTACGTGTTTTCGCGGGCGACAGCGATGCGTGGCGAACGCGGGCGCGGACGCGTGGATGTGGGCGTCGTGGGGGGTGAAAGCCCTAGGATTCGATCGCGATGCGATGATGGAGACGACGCGCGGGTGGCGCGTGCGAGTGGCGCGTGCGAGTGCGTGATGATGAGACTGACGCGTTGTGTTTTGTTGTGTATTGTTTCGCGCGCGCAGTTACGGGTAAGACCATCACCTTGGAGGTGGAGTCTTCGGACACCATCGACAACGTCAAGGCTAAGATCCAAGACAAGGAGGGCATCCCGCCGGACCAGCAACGTTTGATCTTTGCCGGTAAGCAGCTTGAAGATGGCCGCACGCTCGCGGATTACAACATCCAAAAGGAGTCTACGCTCCACTTGGTGTTACGCTTGCGTGGTGGTGGTAAGAAGCGTAAAAAGAAGACGTACACCAAGCCGAAGAAGGTCAAGCACGTGCACAAGAAGGTCAAGTTGGCGTTCTTGAAGCTCTACAAGGTTGACGACGCCGGCAAGGTGACGCGCCTTAGACGTGAGTGCCCGTCCAAGACGTGCGGTGCGGGCGTGTTCATGGCGAACCACTTTGACCGCCACTACTGCGGTAAGTGCGCCGTCACGTACATGATGAACGCCAAGTAAATGCTTGTAACGAGACGACCACTGAAATGGTGATTAATTTAAAAATAACGCGACTGCATTCGTCGTTCAACATGTACCGATATTCTCGATATTAATCATTCTATTGCCGGTACGCGCGCGCGCACGCGAGGCTGTACTATGCTAACTTAGACTTCGGGTAGATTTCTTCATACTTTTTGCGTCGCCGCACGAAGTCGACTACGCCACTCGCGCCAAACAATCTTTCAACCTTCGACGCAGCACCTTCGGAAAGCTCGTCGCGTTCGCAATCGTCACTCACTACTTTTGCTAGCGCATCACACGGCACGAACAACACTCGTGGGCCATTGTCGCCCATCAGCGCTTCGCCTCCAGTCTGCGACAGTCGACAACACGCCACCGCGTGCGGCTCATCCGTGGTGCTCACTTCCTGACCAGTATCACTATTTAAACAATTTATCGGACGCAGCCGTTTGCACTCCACAATAGCGTCCCTACCTCTCGCGAGGTCTTTCACTTTGGCTTCGATAGCGACTGCATCATCCGACGACGTCGAACGCAACGCCTGCAACGCTTCGCGCCCGCTTCGCACCGCCGCCGCCGTGTTCCACAACCGAAAGCCAAACCAATAGATGGGAAAATTTGACACTGGTGACAAGAACATTGGCAGCGATAACGGTACGCCGATGGCGTTGAACCACGTGGCTTTCCTCGCCGTCGACGTCGCCGTCTTCAGAGTCTCCTCCACAGCCGAGCGCACATCCGTGGCGTTCGCCGTCGACGGATACACAATCTCCATCGACGTCACCACCTGTGGCATACCGCGAATGGTATACTCACTCGGATCAATTCTATCCATGGCATACATCCCAAGATCGTATATCCGCCGTTTAATCGTGCCTGGTCGCTGCAACGCCATGTCCCGCCACGCGCGCGACCCGTAATCCGTCGCGCGCGCCACCGCCGCGTTCGCACCCGTCACGCCATCAATCACCCCCCACGCCTTGGACAACACGCCGCGTCGAGACTCAATCGCACTCGCCGCCTCACGCGCGCGCACACTCGACGGTTCGTCCACCGCGGCGCCATGAATCACCCACGCCGATGCCGGTGCCGGCGCCAGCATCGTCGCGCGCGCCCCGTCACCCTCGCGCGTCGACGTCGACGTCGACGCGACGTCGCGCCGCGCGACGACGACGTCACGAACACGAAACGGTACCGCGATCGCGCGCGCGCGCGACATCGTCATCGTCCCCGACGACGACGACGACGACGACGAGCGACGCGATGTCGCGCGGTCGCACCCAACACAAACACCCGACGAGACGCATGGTTCGCATACTCGCGCCACGCGAACGCCATCACGCGCGCGTCATCCACATCGTCACACGCGACGCGACACACACACACACACACACCATCACACGCCATCACACTACGTGGAATATTCCACGGTCGCGACACCATAAAAATCACATGAGGGTTTAGGGTTTATCACAAAAAAAAACGGCACTCGGGGCGCCATGCGCGCGAATTCCCATACAACGACAGCCACACGCGCCGTGTCGAGGGTGTCGGAAAATCCAATATCGAGTCCACCGCACATATACCATAAACTCGGACACTCGACACATACTCTCTATACATATATGGCTGTGTGTGTGTGTGTGTATATACGTGGCGTCGTCCGCCGACGTGGCGCGTCGATGATGATGACGACGACGGTTGACGTCGACGTCGATGCGCGCGACGCGGCACTCGACGACGCCCGCGACCGCGCGCACGCACGACGCACACCTCGCACACGCGCGACGCACGACGTCTGCCCCGCGCATTCCCCGCACACGCGCGATGCCGACCGCAGAGACGTCGACGATCGACGTCGCGCGCGACCGCGCTGACGTCACGGATGCGATCGACGCCGACGTCGCGCGCGACGCATCGCACGACGACGAGCTCGCGAGTGATGCGAACGATGAGACGAAGAGCGAGGATGTCATCGCGTGTGATCGCGAGCGCACCGTGTTCGTCGGCGGCGTGGCGTATGATGCTACGGAGGAGCAGTTGAAGGATTACTTTTCGAGCCATCACGGCGTCGTGGAGAGCGTGAAGTTGATTTACGACCGACACACGCTCGTGGGGAAGGGGTATGGGTTCGTAAAGTTTGTCGATGCGAGCGATGCGAAGGCTTTGATGGAGCTGCAAAAGGTGACGATCGATGGGAAGGCGGTTGATGTGAAGGAGGCGACGAGGGATGAACCGCAGGGCGGCGCGGGCGGGCGAGGGGGTCCGGGGGCGCGGGACGGCGCGGGACGCGGCGCCGGTAGGACCGGGATTGGGGGGAAAGCGGTTGGTGTACCGGTGGTTGGGGCGAATGCGGGCGATGGTGGGTCTCGGTTTGCGAAGCGCAGTGGAGAACGCGCGAGAGCGAAGCCGATGGACTTGTCTAGGAGCCCGAATTATGTCGGGTCGTTTGACTCGAACGCGAGCGTCGATGGGAGCGACAGCGGAGGAGGCGCTCCAAATTACTCCAGTACGGGCAAGGACAACACGGTCTTTGCCGGTGGCTTACCGTTAGACTGCACTCCCGAACTTTTAGGATGGTTTTTCTCACACTACGGCACGGTGTTGAATGTCAAATTGATCTATGACAAGCACACCGGCGCGTGCAAGGGGTACGGCTTTGTCGTATTCGCCGACGTCGCCGCCGCGACGCACGTCAAGTCTCATCGTCAATTGTCCTTCATGGACAAAATGATCGACGTCAGCGATGCGATGCGAGATGTTAGGAAGAACGACGTTGACCGAAGCTTCTATGGTTACGGCCATGGCCGCCCAGGATACGGCCCATTCTACCCTCCGCAAATGATGTACGCGCCGCATCACATGCAAGCGCCCCCTGGCGGTTACATGCCGATGCAACAGCCGATGATGATGATGCCGCACATGATGTACGCTCCGCCTGGGTCCTACGCACCCTATGATCCAATGCTTGCTGCGGCCATGGCGAATGGCGTGCGATACTCGGTAGGTGAAGATGCTGCGGCTCCGCAACAGTCGATCGGCGTCGACGAATAGTACTTTTACCACCACACTTGTGATACACGTTTACCATGCGCTTTATACATTGTCTAACGCCGCTAATGATACAATTACAAATAAATATACACGTACATGCTATTTTGATAGTAACAACGCGCAGGATAATGTCTATCGCGCGGCATTGTTCTTGAGCACCGCACGTCAGCGATTCGGAGGAAGCCGTTCATCTAAACGCGACTCATCCATTAATACCCTCGACAATAGCTGCTTATCATGCTTATTCTGTCGTTTGGCTTCATAGACGTCGAATCCTTCTGTTGCTTTAAGAGTTGCTTTATCAATTCTCGGGCATTGGCGCATACTGAGCGTCTGCAGCGCGTCACACGCGATAAAAATCTCCTTGGACACGCCTTCGACGTTTGTACCGTCGACGTCGATTTCCTTCAGCTTCACTAAGCATCCCCACGACACGGGTAGGCACCCCTCCATGTCTTTGTTTTTACTCAACACGATTTCTTCAAGCTCGACGCATGTCCCCAAGCATTCAAAGTCTTCGACCGTCGACAATGCATTCGCGGAGGCGTTGAAGCGTCTCAACTTGAGGCACGCGCCGAGCGACTTGGGCACGCTCGTCAACGCGTTATCCGACACATCCAGCTCCTCCAACGCGATGAGGTTTCCAATATCATTCGGAAGCTCTTTCAACGCGTTTCCACGAAGCACGAGCGTGCGAATCGTGACTAAATTTGTGAACGTTCTCGGCAGCGCCGTGAGCGCGTTGGCGTCCAGTCGCACCGTCTTCAGCATGCTCAACGTCCCTATGGCGTCATCAATGCGTTCGATGCCGTTCGCCCCGGCATCAAGCACGCGCGCGCGCGCACCAAGCTCGTAGACGTACCGCGGAAGCTCCCTGAGCGCGGCGTCGCGTTCGGTGACGATACCAGTGGCGCTGGCGCTCTTCGCCCGCTTGTCTTCGCTATTTGCGCGGTTCCGCGAGCGCCACATAGAGTCATACGACGCGTGTATGTCCGCACCGATAGACTCAAAGTATTCACCCACGGCGTTGAAGAAGTCCATCGGGTCGCCCGCACGCGTACGTGCGCCGAAGAGTGACGGTTGGGATGAAGCTGAAGCGGTCGGTGGAGCTTGATGTTTTACAAGAATACTGGTACAAATACAAAATGAATGCCGCGTGACGCGCGCGTCTGTGACCTCAGGGTGATAAGCTCAAATGATGGCAGTGTGTACAGTCGCCGTGACGTCGCGCGCGGCACATTTGGTTTGTCCAGGCGAAAGAATGCGTACGCGTGCGCACGAGTGCGCGCAAGAATTGTCGTATCGACTGTCGCGAACGCCAACGCACGGGCAATCCATCGCGATGCCGACCGTACCGTTTGCCGCGCGTTCAAAGCACTGTACGGCTTGCACGAGCTCACATTTATGCGTGCATCCCAGCGCCACTTTCGTGGGTCCACCAAACATGTCCTGAAGGTCGACGAGCGAGACGTCGGATCCCGTCGCCAAGCGCAGCGCCTCCGGCGTCCCGAGCGACTCTGCCAACGCAAACGTCGCGTCGTAAAACGCACGTTGCGTATAGCCAGGTATGCGACCATGAACATCGACCCAGGCTGCACACGTGCCGTGTTTACTCCATTCATGCGCGCCTAATCCGTCACCCGTCCACGCCGGAGCGGCGCGCTCGGCCTCGTCGTCGCTCGGCACGTTCGACCGCGCGTACGCCCAAGCCTCATCCGTCGGATACCACGCGGGCTTGATGCAATTTTGAGGCCAAAAGCACAACCCAACGTCGCCTGCGCCGCCTTTACGACCACCGACTGCGTTGACGCGCACGGCGTTCACATAGCTCGGCCACAAGCCATGCAGCGTCAGCGCCGGAGCCATCACCCCTCGCGCGCATTCGTGCGTATCGCACGCTGACGTCGAACAAAACCCAGGCGTCCACGAACGCGCGAGTTCGTACATGTCAAACGGCGCGCCGTGCGCGCGGATGGCGTCGTCGCATCCGGAGTGCGAAAGGTCGCCCAGGTGGGCACACGATGACGCGGACGCCGCGTCGACGCCCGGTGCGCGAGTGGAGGGCGCGAGGGCGAGCGCGAGGACGAGGACGACGACGCGCATGGTCCGTGCGCGAGAGCGCCCCGTCGACGGTTGCTACGAACGACGCGTCGAGGTGTGTCGGGACGTGCAACTGTCAGCGACGGTTGAATATTACAAATTTGAAACGACGACGCGGAATATACCGTCGCGTCTCGATGATGTGAATGCGTTGTACGGCGTGCGTGCGGCGTGCGTGCGATGAATTATTGAAATCTTGAATTGCGCGCGATGCTATGATACAGGCGAGCCATGCCGGATTCAAACCATGGATTTGACTGATTTGAGGCGGCCGAACGCGACGCGGCGCTGGCGCTCGAGCATGACACCTGTGCCGAGAATGACGAGGACTAAGAGCTTCACGATGCGCGGCGCACCATTGGCCACGGATGATGGATCCATGCCTTCCATGCGGGCGAACATGTTCGCGCCAATGTTACAGTTGTACGCGGCGAGCGCGCCCGTACCGACGCCTAGGACGCGATGCCAAATCTTAAACGCCGGCCGCGGTATGCTCTTGCGACTGAACCCGCCGTAGACTTGTATGGCGCCGACGACGAGTACCATCATCCCGTACCTCCCGTGCGGGCCCCAAGGTTTTTCCCAACCGCGAACGTGAATGATTAGATACGCGCTCAACGCCGTGAGAGCGACGGCGGCGCACTGTGCGTTCAGGTGCACTTTAAACCACCACTGATCGAAACGTCGCCCATAGCGCGCCAATAAACTCGCACCGGGTGAAATAATTAACCACGCCAATCCCATGAGCACGCCGTGAACGAACCTAGCGTTGCTCAGCGTCTCTTCCGCAGCTGCGTCTGCCTTGACGCCGCCGCTCCCGGGCGCGAAACCGCCGCCACCATTGCCGCCGCCGACGCGCCCTGTCTCCGCGCGACTACCATCGGGCGCGCGCGCTTCACCATCTACCGCTGGCGCGCGTTCGGGATCAAACATCACGCTCGCATCTCCAGCGCCCTCGCTCGCGCCGCTCATAAACGTCGTCTCAAACGAAAACCAACGCGAATAACTCTCCACCACCGTCACCTCAAACCGCACCGTCTCCCCTTTCGCCAGCGTAGGAACGATCCATGGCATCACCGTCGACGTCACCCCACGCTGATGCCACGACGTGTGCGTGGCAAACATCGGACATTCCCCGTGCGTCGTCGCGCCCGTCGGCATCGCCGCGCCCCACGCCCCGAGCGCCTCATCCGTATCCGCGCGCACTGGCCGGATTAAGAACCCCTTAAACGCGCGCGCGCCGCGAAGCTCAACCGCCACCGTCGCCCCGGGCACGTTCACCCCGGGCGCGCCCAGGCGCAGGGCGTACGCGCCGTCGCCCGCGGTCGGGCCTTCGGGACCGTGCGACACCGCGGCGTGTTCGCACGACCCGGCGCGCGAGGAGTACGCGCGCGCGACGGGCGCGGCGCGCGCGACACACGCGAGAGCGATGACGACGGCGACGGTGCGCGCGCGCGCCGACGGCGACGGCGACGACGCGCGGCGGTGAGGCGGCATCGTGCGTCGAGATGTGATGTGTCGTCAGTCTTGAGCTCGCGTCGCGCATGGGAGCCGCAACGAGCGCGGCGTCGGCGGCGTCGGCGTCGGCGGCGCCCGATGGGTTCGTGCAGGTGCGTTGAAGACGGCAGAGCGCGCGCGGCGCGATGCGCGCCCGAGGACGTCGACGATGGCTACGGGGTTGATTTGATTTCAGTCTGAGCTGTTGGTGATTAATTACTGACGCGCGTTTCTTCCTCGACGCGGCGTTTGATCTAGGTGCACACGACGCCAATAAAGAGCTTGGATGACGATGCGACGGCGACGGCGACGCGGCGCGCGCTTGAAGACGTGGATGCGGTGGAAACGGTGCGTTGAGCTCGAATTCGCGCGCCTTCGTCAGACTGACGTTTCGACGTCTCGCGCCGCAGGTTCGTCCGTATGCGACGCGTGATGACGTCAAGGCGACGATTCGTCGCGCGCATGCAATTAACGCACATGTTAATCATGGAGGCACCACCGATGACGTCGTCGACGACGACGACGTGGATGAAAACGAGTTTAGTTCCAGAGCCGCTCTGGCCTCGGCGACGTACGCGTCCTGGCTCGACGCCAACGCCGAGCGTTTCTCTCACGCCCAAGCCGCCTCGCGCGTCACCGCCAGCGCACTCAACGCATTGGTTGATGAATTCGCATCGACGACGAGCGCGCTTACGCAAGAACACGACGCCTTTGACGCGTGCTCTCGCGCGCTCGACGACGCGCGCGCCGTCTTAACCGACGTCTACGACTCGGCGCGCGCGCTCGACGCGCTCATCCACGCCGCCGTCGACGTGGACGAGGCCGGCGACGACGATGCGCGCAGACAAATGCCATCGTGATGCGTGCACCGTCTCGCCGCCGCCGCCGTATGCGTCGTCGTCGTCGTCGCGTCGCGTCCCGAGCGCGTCGCGCGCGTGGCCTCATGCCATAATCAATACTGTACGCAAAACTTGGCTATGTATAGGCCAAATGCGCGTCCACGCCGCGACCGCGGAAGGGCGCCGTCGCTCGGCACTGCATGACGCATCACGCGTGCGAATCCTGTCGACGCGCCGTCGCGCGACTGTACTGCGTCGCCGACGGTGCAAAACTATGTTTACGATGCGATCGAACGGTGCGTGACGCTCGCGCGATGCGACGACACGCGCGCGAGAGGGCGCGCGGAACGCGCGAGAAGGTGGTTATCGGTTGACCTCAAAATTACGTGCCCGCGCACGAATGATGCCGCCGCGACGACCCGAGGGATGCGTGCGACGCCCATCGCGCGGGAGAAATGTATGGAGACGAAATGGTTGCGTGCGTGGTAACGGCGGGGTCGTCGCGATGGCGGTCGACGCGACGCGCAGATGAAGGGATTCGAATTCGTGGTCCAGGCCGCCACGCGCGTCCCGAGGGGTCACGGTTGACTGACGACGGTATACGTGGCGCTCGCGCGCGCGAATTCCCGTTTTTACAGATACACAGCGCCAATAAGTTTGCCGAACGACACAACCGCGTGTGGTTATGCACGAATTGCACCTCGGCGTGCGCAGAGGTACGTGTGGTGTTTGAGCTGACGAGGCTGTTGAAAAAGTGCACTTTTTGGCCTTCCGCGCGCACAATTTTTTGTTTTGGTTTTCGTGTCCCTCGCGCGACGCTGGCGCTGACGATGACTCGTGTGTGTGTGTATGATGCAGGTGATGACGCCTGAAATTGGCGGCGTGCGCGGGACGACGCGGTGCGAGGCGTGCGAACGCGCGGTGGGGGACCCCTCGCGCGCGACGGCGTTGAAGCCGTTTCACGAGTGCGTGCTCAGCGAGGCGCAGGCGAAGAAAATTGAGAAGCGCTTGGCGCAAAAGGCGCTCGAGGGCGATTTGGTAGCCACGGCGAGTGCGTCTGGGTCGGGGCATAAGCTCGGAAGACCGTCGAACAGGAGTAAGAGTGAGAACGTCGTTGAACTTGACGCCGAGCTTTCTGACACGGAGTTTTGGGCGTTGGTCATAAAGTCTCAACGTCGACCTTCAGAAGAGCCGTCGTTCGATCGCGTGGACGTGTTTGGTGGCACTGCTGCTGATTCGAACGCATTTGCCGACGCGGAAGATGACGCGTTTATTAATGGGTTGATTAGGTTTCCGTCGTACGGTGAGCTTGAACGTGACTTTGGCGGCGGTTCGATGGATGACGTCGTCGGTCGCGCGGGCTCGCAGTCGCGTCCCGAGTCTTCGTCGTATTCAGGCGAAATGGCGCGATTTGAGCGTGGACTTTTAGGCGAAACCACTGCCGCAGACGAGCAGCACGAGCGTCTTTGTCGTCGTCGCGAGAATTCGGTGTCCTCGCAGGACAGCGACGCGCCGTGGAACAAGCAAAAGCGCGTCGCGGGTTTGAATAAGCGTTCAAGCAGCCGTTCGATGTCGTCTACGACAGGTCTCGGTGATCACATATTCAGCGCGCCTCGCGTTGTGATGAAGCAAGAAAACGTCGATAATCTCCTTGCAGCTCCAATGCAAGAGCAGAGCGACGCATTGTACAAGTACGGGGCAGGCAGCAAAGCCACGCCGACGCCGTCGATGGCGGCGCCGACGCCAAACTTTGTCGTGCCGCACGTGGCATTTGCGGTACAAGCGACGAACAATACATCCAAACTTCCCGGTGGGTGCGACCGCGAAAAAGTTCTCCAGAGGTACCACGACAAGCGTAAGGTGCGATCGTTTAGTAAAACGATCCATTACGAAGCTCGCAAGGTGCGCGCGGAGACGCGCGTCCGCGTCGGCGGTCGGTTCGCGCCCTCGGGTGATCGCAAGAAAGCCCAACGAGTGGACCCCGCGGCGTAGACCACGAGACAAGAACAACACACACCTATATATATTCACTCTCTTGGCGCGTCAATCGATTAATCGATCGATCGACGGCGACGACGACAAGCCAAATCCGGTTGAGGCTACGCCTTCGCGCCTCCGTGTATCACCATCATTTTCAATTTTCTGATTTTTTGCTCGCGTATTCTTTCCAAAAACAACAACATTTGATTCTTTTTGTAAATTAATGATCTGATATTTTTCATTCATACATCGACAACGCCTTTATAAATTACAACTACGCGCGCTACGCCGCGCTGACCTAGAGCGCTCACGCCTTGGGTTCCCTTTCGCACCCACTCCCCGACCCGCTCTCTCGCGCGCCCTCGATCGTGACATCCACGTGTGACGGCTCCACGCGCATCTTAAACGCCCCACCCGCATCGTCGCGAACCGCTTGCACGACGTGTAAACGGATAAACTCTTCCGCCTCTCGCCCTTCGCGCATGCGCTGCGCCGCGAGCGCATCGTCGACGTCGCGCGACGCTTCAAACTTCTCGCGAATCTCACCGCGCGATGCCGCGAGTGCGCGCACATCGCCGGCGAACGCCTTGGCGCGCGCGCGCAGGAGCGCGCGGTAGAGCGCCAGAGGTTCGCGCATCGCGATTCGGCGATTCGATGCGCTCGAGAGTGCGGCGACATTAAACGTCACGCACGATACCACCACCTCCGCGCGCGCATGACTCGCGACTCGCCCGAGACGTACGATTTCGAAACAAGCATGGATGAAATTACCCTCGCCGACGCCGCCGTGGACGCCGCGACGCCCGCGCGCGCGACGCCGAAGCAGATTGTGATCGCCATGAGCGGACACGCCAGCGCCGATGTCTCGATGATGGAATACTGCGTGCATTTCGTGCTCAACGCGCGCGATGACGTGCACGTGGTGCATTTCGCGCGCGGTGGGACGCCGGTGCAAACGACGGTGTATGGACCCGCGCGCGGCGTCGCGGGATCGTACGGCGTGGATGAGGAGGAGGACGCGGAGCGCGCGCGGGAACGTCCGGGATGGCGTCGGGCGCCGTTGAGCGCGGAATCTGTCGTCGAGCGCGTCGGTGCTGGCGCGGGCGGCGCGCGGGCGGGACATGAATTTGATTGGTTTCCGGAATACGTCCGCGCGGAGCTTTTGGATCGGCGCATGCAGGGTGCGCGCGTACAAGCGGTGCGCGTCGACGCGCTCAGCGGGACGTTTAGCGCGGGCGAGCTCATTGAGAAAATTAGCGAAGGCGCGTTTTCGGACGCGGTGACGACTAATGACAATTGGTCGACGATTCCAAAGCCTGATTTGATCGTCATGGGATGCCGTGGTCACGGTTTGGTGAAGCGCGCGGTGCTTGGGAGCGTGTCCCAATACGTGTTGAACCGCGTCGCGACGCCGACGATGTTTTTTCGCGAGACGTTGCCGCCGATTGAAGGTGCGGTGTCCGAAGCGGTGAAGCAAAAGCTCGGTGGGGTTGACCAGCGCGTGGTCTGCATCGCGATGTCTGGTTCAAATTCAAGCCGACGATTGGTGGAGTTTTTCGTCAACGATTACATTCGAAAAGAAGATTGCGTGCTTTTGTTGCATTGCGCGAGCGCTCAGCAACGCTCGCAAAAGGATTTGACCGACGCCGACGTCGAAGAAAACATCGCCACCGCGTACAAAATCGTGTCGGAGTGGCTCAGCTCGCACCCGCACCCGAGCGGGCGCGTCGTGCGCATGTCACTCGGCAAAGACGAAGGATCCAATGACATCCGCGATCGCGTCGTCGAATTCATCGAGCTCACCGACGTCAACCTCCTCGTCGTCGGCCGCGCGATTTCCTCCGCCCGTTTTCGCGCCAAGTTCATCGCACCGTTCCCACAATACTGTGTGTGTCACGCACCGTGTCCAGTGCTCGTCTACAATCCACCGCACACGTACGCGCCGGCGGCCAAGCCAAAGTCGACGCCGGCGGCGCCCAGCTCGTGAAAAACGCGCGAACCGCCATAGCCCACCGTGCGCACCGAATCGCGCACCCGCACGCGCCAGGCGCATCAAGACCACTGAAAATGACACACATTGAACCGCCGTCGCCGTCGCCGTCGCCGTCGCGACGGCGTCGTCGCGCCCCTCCAGTCGGAGTCGCGCGTGTAATACACATGTCATAGTGTTTACCCATACACAACCAACCACCACGCGCCGCCGCCGCCGCCACCCCTCTGGCGGCTGCGCTCGCGGCTCGCGTCAGTGCACGCCGCGCGCGACGCGTGACGGGACATCCGCGCGCACGCATCAGTGACGCGATCCGCGTGCGTCTTTTTCGCGCGAGCGCGTGAGCGGCGCGTATCGTCGACGACGCGCGCACGGGACGGCGCATCACACGCGGGCTCGCGATTCTTTGGGATTGCGATTGCGCGATGACGTTTTCGCGCGCTGTGGGCGCCGCGCGCGCGGTGACGCAGTGCCGAGCGTATGGGAATAAGCCGTCGTCGTCGTCTTCTGCGGATCGCGGGTCGAGACGCGGGGGCGTGGGTGCGGCGCGACCGCGTCAGCCGTCGGGGTCGAGAGGCGGCGGTCGAGGCGGGGAGATTCAACGCGAGCTCGCGAACGCCGAGACGGCAGAAGACGCGCTGCGTATCGTAGGTTCGGATTTAGATGCGTTCGATGCGGTGCATGCGGCGACTGCGTTGCACAGAGTGGCTAAGTTCTCGGCGCCAGAGTCGAGATTGGAGCGGGATATAGGCGTCGCGGCGGGGTTGGCGTCGGATGAGAGGTTCAAGGCGTTGGCGTCGCGCGTTTCAGAGAGCGTGAGTGAGCTCGATGCGTTTGGATTGGCAAATGTGGCGTGGAGTTTCGCCAAAATCGGATACACGCCGAACCAAGAGACGCTGACTTCGATTGCGGATCGTTTGGAGCATGAGATTGGAAAGTCTGGGGCGCGCGTTCGGCCGCAGTCGCTGAGCAACGCGACATACGCGTTTGGGAAGATGCGGTTCAAGCCGCCAAAGTCTACGTTAGAAGCACTGTGCTCGGCGACAGAACGCGCTATGGAAGATTTTAGGGCGGATGAGTTTTCTGGAATGCTGCTCGGATTGGCGCACTTGGATCACGTGCCGGATCAGGCGTTTTTGACTTCGGCGACGACGTTTATGCATAAAAATTTACGTAGGTTTGATGACGCGGCGACGTGCAATGTGCTCTGGGCGTTCGCGCGAATGGAAAAACCCGTACCTAGAGAGACGATTGATGCGTTCTTGTCGCAACTTGCGGGCGCAAACCTCGGCGGTAATCATAGTCATGTGAACGTGCCGATGTGTTTGTACGCGTGCGCGCGACTCAACCATCAGCCGCCGCCGGTTTTCGTTCGGGCTATCAATTTGGAAATCCCGCGGTGCGCGAAGCGCATGAATATTGGATCTTTAGATTCAGTGTTTTGGTCGCTTGGTGTTCTCGGTGGTACCGAGGAAGGGCAGTTGGCGCTTACACCAGACGCGTACGAAGCGGTGTGCGAAGCGGTGTCGACCAAGCACGACGTCGATGTCGAGCTCGTGGCGAAAGTATTCTGGGGCCTCGCCAAGGTGAATTATCGACCAAGCGAGCAAGCACTCATTGGCTTGGCGCGTTTAGCTAAATCACGAGCCAAGGAGTTGTCAGACGACAACATTTTACTCATCATGCACGCCTGGGGCGTGCTGCGATGGAACCCGGGCGAAAGCATTATTCAAGAGTATGTGGATGATTTTATCGACGCCGAAAGCGTCAAGTTGAACCCCGCGCAAGCTGCGAAGTTACTATGCGCGTATGGTCGCATGCGATGGCTTCCACCTGCTAAACACGCTCAGGCGCTCGTTGAGCTTCTCGTCGAAGAAGCCGAGGAGAAGCGTTTGCATCCAGCAACGGCGGTGCTTGGGTTGTGGGGCGCTTCTTTGCTCGGCATGAAATTAGAAACGCATCAATTAGATGCATTGGCGCGAGATACGATAAAGCAAGATCTTTCTCCACGGTCACTCGCGAAGTGCGTGTGGGCGCTTGCAGCTTTGGGATACGACCCGACGCCGATGGACCTGGCAAGCTTAAAGACCGCGACTGATGCGGCCTACGGAAAATTACCCGTCAAGGACCAGGCCGCGTTGAAACAAGCGCTCGCGCGTTTGGGTATATAATGACTAGTCATTTCCACGCACGCGTATCGAAGTATTTGTCTGTATTTGTAAAATCGCAATTTTCATTCACATTTCTAAAACATTTCTAAAACTCGACGACGCCAAGCGAACCCAACTGTCGCAGCTATTGTCTTCGATATCCGTCCTCCACAGCGAGTACGATGCGACATCAAAGTCTAACGCACGGGGATCGTCACCTAAAAGCGTAGCTTCGGCGTCTGCACGAACCCCATCACGGACGCCTTCGTCGTCGACGCCGTACGCTAAGCTCATGTGCGGCATGAACGTATCACTCGACGCCCCAGGTAAAGCTATCACCGCATTCGCAGTCTCAAACGCCGCAACGAGTGCTTGTGTTTTCTCTAATTTCACGTAGACGCACTGATGCCGTCGATCACCGCACACGATTGCTGATGTCGAGCAGCGTAGTGGTGCATCGGCGCCTTCTGCGCGACGTTCTTTCTCGCGCACTAACACCGCGTTGAACGCCGCGCACGCCGCTTCATCCGAGTCGAACGTAAAACCACCCAAGAGCGTGACGTGTGGGGCAAACATGGGTGCGGATGGTATGCGAGAGGCGACGTCTGCGATGAACTTTTGCGTTCGGGCTCCAGTCGTCGCGGGCGGTGGCTCGAGCCAGATTGAATACATCGGCATGAGGCGCGGTTTTGTGGTTTCGCGCGCGAAGACTGCGTGGAACTAGACGACGCGCGACGTATGTGTGTTGGCGTGCGCGCGATGGCGACCTTTGCACGCGCTCGCGCGATAGAGTGAGGATAGCTGGGACTGTACAGGTGGACGTATTACAACACTGAAAACAAACAAATCGATTGATAAGACTAATAACGTCGCTCGTGTTGATACACAGGCGGCTGGACGCCACTAGAGCGTGCCGCGGAGAAATTCTTTTTAAAGTACACGCCATCTTGCAAGCGTTCTTGGTAATATTCGTTCGGGACGTAATCGTGCGGGGTGTAGTGCCTTGTGGCAGTTGCGCTCGGACAGTTATTGAGCGCGTCCCAAATTTCTTCAATGGAGTTTTGTTTTTCGTATGTTTTCCCCGCACGCTGTGGCGGTTGGATATCATCTTCAAGCCACGATTCTGGTTCGTGTTCGTTACCTGCGAAATTTTCGTTGTATGCTTTTTCCATCGAGTTGGACGCGAGCATTTCTCGGCGAGCCATTTCACTGTTTGGGTCGTCGTCGCCCCAGGAAAACTGCCTGATGAATTTCGGTTGCTGCGATTGTCTAGCGTACGATGATGGTGGCGCTCTATCGTTGCGTTTCGCATACGCGCTGACGTCCATCGTTGACTGAACGCGATGCGTATCATGATGTGGCGCGCGTCTGTCGCGCGCGTACGAACTCACGTCGCGCGCGGATTCAACGTGACGGCCACGATGAATCGTTCCATGGTCATGAATGGATGGAGCGGATCGTGGAGCCTTCGTGGGACTTAACATCGAGTTGCGCATATCCAATCGACCATCTCGTCTTCTATCTTCGCTCGTTCGCTTTGTTGGGGGCGGTGCGGAGCGCGACGGCAGCGCCTGCGTTGAGCTTCGATTGTGTTCCATATTTTTCAAAGATTCACCTTGATCGAGCTCGACTCCCCGTCGTTTAAATAGGTTGCTAAGAGATCGCATATAGACATTGCGCTCTGATAATTGCCACGAAGGCGCGTAAAATTTCACCCCTGGCCATCCATTCTCAAGCATAGAACCGTGAAAAAAACCGTGGTGCCCAGCGCGTGCAACAACCTTGCACAACTCTCCGCATGGTTTTGCAAACTTTCGTAAGTTGTTCCAAATAAAGTTCACCGGTGCAAAAAGTTTTGGGTACTTGACAACGATGTTCGTGAAGTCTGCAAACGTAATGCTATTTCCGGACGCGCGCGAAAGCTGCGTGAACAGGTCTTTATAATTCGCAAACATATCACGCGGTGCCTTATCGCGCCAATCATTAGGATTTTGCAGCTGTTGCCCTTTTTTAGTTCGCTTGAACAAATCCACGCTTGCCTGGATGCACGCCGCAAACTCATCTTTACTCACCGCGCCGTTGTCATCCAAATCCAACAGCCGAAACGCAAAGCGCACTCGCCCGGTTGAATTTGACAAATGAAACGCCCCCATACCAATCACAAATTCCCGAAAGTCAATAAAACCAGTGCCATCACAATCCAACAACATGAATAATCGATCTAAAAATACATCACCAGTGAGCTTGAACGCCGCGGCAAACTCCTTCTTTTGTATCTTGCCGTCGCCGTTGGCGTCCACGCGCTTGAACGACCGATACGCCTGAATCAAATCTCGTTCCGAAGCGGCGTCGATTTTTAGCTCGCGCGAAAGCATCGCCCCTACTTCCGCGGGATCGATGCTAGACGCGCAGCATCCCATGACGCACAACGCGCGCTCACCGGCGGCGCTGTAATCCTTTCAACGAAATTCTCCGCTGGGCGGGCGGGACAAGTCGCGTACGCGCGCGACGTGGCGCGCCACGCAAGGACGCGTGACGAATGCGACACTTTTCACCGCAAGTTTTCTACGCCGTCGATGCGAAGCGGTGCGTGTGGTGAAATACGCGCGACGCTTTGAGGGGAAAGAGTGTGAAAGCGTTTTAGCGTTCGTCAAATAACTAGCCACCTGGCACAATTACGACTAGAGAATCTGCGAGCACTACTTCGTGTAAGGGAATGAGAGGTGCGTCTTCGCCATTTGAATTGTCGACTTGGATCATCTCCCAGATTTTGATGCCACATCCGCGCCAGAGCGAATCCGCGATGCGGTCGAGTTGGTCGTCGGCAGGCCACAAGCCGTCAGGCGTGGCGAGAATGGCGCCGATATATGCCTGTCCAGCGCTCTTAGCGGCTCCGGAGTAATAGTACAAAGACCATGATAAGTCGTCAGCGGCGTCGACAATACGCCAATACTCTTGGCTAGTCACACCGTTATCCATGAAGGAAAATGTAAAGGTGCCTGGAACGTCTTCCCGACGGCATCGATAGTCTGAACGTCTCCACACCGTACGGCCATCGAGCGTATTTACTCTGAACACCGGGTTATACCAGAAGCTATTCTTGGCTTTGCCCGGGTACCAAATTTGATATTGGTTCGGAAAGGCGTCGAACGCATCGTTGTTCCCGGCGACGGCGATCCAAGAGTACTTCTTTGGCCCAAACCAACCTTGCAAGATGCGCTCCGCCATCGAGTGCGTCAATGGCTCGCCACGGAACGTCTGCATGGGCGAAACACGCGGGAATTCGGGGCGAACGGCGTTGTTACCCAGACAGTTGTGTGAGTGCAGCATGCAACGCGCCAGCTTTTCGAACTCGTCGTTTTCGTACGACCTTATACATTGATAAGTGCAAACTTGGTCGTTCAAGCCGCATGCGTCGACGCAATCCAAAGACTTTTTGCACATTGGATTTCCGTAGCACGCCCGAAGCTGTTTGTTGCAATTTTTACCAATGCACCAAACATTGCCGAGCGTGATATCTTGAGAAATATCAACAGCGGCGACATCGATGCCTGACGCGCTCGCTAAAACTAAGTGCATAAAATACAAATCCGTGTGATTTTTCCGTTCGAAAAGATCCTTAACCATATCAATCGATCGCACGTCGCGCGCAGCCTGTGACCATGGAATTAATTTTGCCTCCATAGCCTTCAATCCATCCATCGGTTGATAGCACACGCGGTCTTCGCCGGCGAGCGCGGGCGAATCTAAAGCCACCCCCGTCGGCGTCCCCGAGCATGCCTCTCGAATCTTCTTCGCCACGCTCGCATCATCGCACCCAATCACTACAAACACATCCGCATTCATCGCCGCGCGCGCCATATCTGCCGCGCTCGCGTCGTGTGACACAACCTCCATCGAAAGCGTACTATCCGTCCACGCCACGCGTCGCGCGACGTGCTCCCACACTTCCCCATACGATGGCGCCGCGCGCTCGAATCGCGTGCCATCGATGCCCTCTGGATAATGCAAATAACTATCTTTCTCGTACGGCACGAACGCCACGAGCGCGCATCGCCGCGTGACGACGTCGTCATCGGGCGGTGGCGCCGTGGTGACGACGTCATCGACATCGGGACTCGGCACGAGCGCGCTGTTCGCTCGTGCGGCGGTGCACCTCCACGCCGAGGCGCGCGTGCGGTGGCGCCGGGACAGCGCATATGGTATCGCGTGCGCGCGCGCGTGCGAGGCCATGTCGGCGACGGCGGTATGCGTCGCAGCGCGGCGTAATGAAGTGTTGGATGCCTCCATCTTGTGCCAAAGTACGCACGTTGGACGACTTTGTTGAAGCAGAAGCTCGACGAAGATGATACGTTCTTCGAAAAACAAAACTGTGAATGATATTAAATAATGTATAAATGTTTGAACAAAATTGGCGCGCGGCGCGCGAGTGGCGCGCGCGCGTGAATGAATGTTCGCGCGGCTAAACCGGCGGCGCGAAGACAACCGGCGGAGGCGGCACAGTGGTCATGTCCAACGGACCGTACATGCTTTGCAAGGCGTGTAGAGAGTGCAGAAAGCCGATGTACGTGGCGGATTTGTAATCGAACGTTGGTGGGAATATCGATCCTGGGGTTTGAGTCTGCGTTTGTTCGGTGCGTCTCAAGAGGACGATTTCCGCGAGCTCGATGAGGCGGGCGGTGTGGAGCGACCCCATGCACAACTCTGGTCCTTGCAACTTGTGCTTGTGATTCAACGCGACTTCGCAGTACTGACAATCCATGGTGAGTGCGGCGAGAAGTGCGGCTGTCTGCATGCACGCCTGTTCGGGTGACAAGTTCAATAACCGCGCCTCGAGATTGCGCATGGATAACGGCGAACGCTTGACAAAATCCAAAATATTCATCGTCACGTGAAGGTCGGTAATATTCGCCGAGCGAAACATGAGGACGCGATGGGACGCCATGACGGTGGACAGGCGCGACATCAACGAACTTGTTTCGCTGGCAAACACCTCAGATGAGTCGTGCAAAATTATGGACTCCCAGTGCACCTGGCGTAAGAGCACAACGTCCAACATGGCGGTGCTGTGCGTGGTGAGCAACACGTTGAATCGCGGCTCGCGCAAACCTTTGAAGGGTTCTTCGGTGCCACTTTCGACGACTGTGCCAGAGAAAGACCACTCGTGTCGCTGTACTGCTATGCGACACTCGGATGAACCGCGGTACTCGACGAGGTTGACGTCTGGGGCGACACGTCCGAATTCCCTGGACCACTTGTCAAAGTTTGCGTCGTCGACGATGATCAACGAAGGTGCTTTAACTTTGTATCCACGCTTGCGAGCAGCGATAAAGTTGGCGGCGATTTCAGCCTGTCGAGAGTTCACAGAGTTATCTACCACACACACGCCTTCGTTTTCGAGCCACGTGGCGATGAGCCAACGCGAAATCGAACTCACGATGCAGTTGCGCTGCGTCGCGGCTTCCTTCTCCAGCGGCTCGTTAAGCGCTTCGTACGGACGGTCGAGTAGTTCGTTATCAAACTGACTGTAGCGTTCCAAGAGCATCGAAAACTCCGGGTGCGCGTCGCACTTTTCCCACGTGCAATACTTATACGGCAACTCCCACCATTTGATGTACACTTGCATATTCGGAGGCACGCCGGTGACGTTGACCACGCGCTGCGGGCGCATCCACGCCTCTCGCATGAGCGATACGTTCCTTCTCCCATTCGCCGCCACGAAACGCTCAACAATATCAGGCGCCGTTTGTTTAAGTTCGTCTTCGCGAATCCACGCGTTATACGCGTGTGACTTACCCTTCCAATGTACCAAAAACTCCGCCGACTTGCTCCGTTTCACGCGACAGGCGAACACGTCGTCGATTTCCCTCCCCGAATCGATCGCTTCTCGCAGCGACACCGCCGCCGCCGCCTGTACTTGCGCGTGCGCCTCAACAACACTAGGCACAGTCATCGCAGGCCGCGTCTTTCGCGTCCTCGCATCGATCTCCACGCGTCCATCCGCGTACCGCGTGCCGTCATCCGACCCGCTCGACGCCCCGCTCGACCCGTTCCCGCGTCCCCGCGCCCCGCCCCCACCGCCGCCGTCGCCATGCAGCGTCGTCGCACTCCGCACACGTCCCATCTTCTGTCGCTTCGTCATCGCCTGACGCGCACCGTTCACCCCCGCATTCGTCACCGCCGACGTGGTCTTCGTCGTCGCCCCCCCACCGTCGTGGTGCTGACTCGTCACGTGCCGCCGCCCGCGCGTCGCCGCGCCGCGCTTCCCGTGCGCCGTCGCCGTCGCCGCCGCGCCGCGCCGCGCCGCCCCCGCCGCCGCGGTCTCGTCCGAGGCGTTGGAATATTCATCCTCGCTCGAATGTCGCCTCGCGCGGCCTCGCGTCGCGGTCGCCGTCGCCGTCATCGCGCACGACCACGAGCCCTGCGTCGCGCGCGAGGGCTCGACCGACGACGCACCGACGACGCACCGACGACGATCGACGACGCACCGACGCACGACGCGCGACGACTATACGACTATATATGCGAATGAATCAAATATAAAACAAACCAACGCGACGCGAGGCGACGCGACGCAACGTCGACGCCGCCGCGTCGTCTGGTCGGCGCGCGCGCGGCGCAGTGATGCGCCGATCGAAGCGGGGGAAAGGTGGCGCTTTTTGGGGCGCTTTTTGGGGCACTTTTTCGACCGCCGGCGTCGAATCGCGCGCGTGGATCGATCTCGATCGATCGATCGATCGATGGGTGTGCGCGGTCGCTCGAGCCCCTGGCCTGGTCGTGAACGGTGAACGG
>Ga0255765_1000684_pt1 | contig 45588 bp, 42 predicted proteins | sample 041ome_8_FD_179965 | JGI IMG/M metagenome (GOLD analysis project Ga0255765, IMG submission 179965) | Coastal salt marsh microbial communities from the Groves Creek Marsh, Skidaway Island, Georgia - 041407BS metaG (version 2) | ecosystem: Environmental > Aquatic > Marine > Intertidal zone > Salt...
AAGAATACGCAGAACCTGAATGGACAACAGACTGGTTGTTGACCGTTGTTTGGTTGTCATATTTGGCGGTTTTCTTGGGCACAATCATTCGCCGCAAAGAAAAGCACATTTATGTTGCGAACTGGTTTTATCTGTCCTTCATCGTCACCGTTGCGATGTTGCACGTGTTCAACAATATTTCGATCCCTGTTTCTTTGTTGGGATCCAAATCGGTCCAAGTTTTTGCAGGTGTCCAAGACGCAATGACGCAGTGGTGGTATGGGCATAACGCTGTTGGGTTCTTTTTGACCGCGGGTTTCTTGGGGATGATGTATTACTTTATCCCGAAACAAGCGGAACGCCCTGTGTTTTCCTATAAATTGTCGATTATCCACTTTTGGGCATTGATCTTTATCTACATCTGGGCCGGTCCTCACCATTTGCACTATACCGCGTTGCCTGATTGGGCGTCGACCTTGGGTATGGCGTTCTCAATTGTGCTTTGGATGCCGTCTTGGGGTGGTATGATCAACGGTCTGATGACCTTGTCTGGGGCATGGGACAAATTGCGGACTGACCCGATTTTGCGGATGTTGGTGATTTCGGTGGGCTTCTATGGCATGTCCACATTCGAAGGCCCAATGATGTCTATCCGCGCCGTCAATTCATTGTCACACTACACAGACTGGACCATCGGTCACGTGCATTCTGGCGCGTTGGGTTGGAACGGTATGATCACCTTTGGTGCGTTGTATTTCCTTGTCCCACGTTTGTGGAACCGTGAACGTCTGTACAGCTTGTCTGCTGTCAGCTGGCATTTCTGGTTGGCCACAATCGGTATCGTTCTTTATGCGGCCGCAATGTGGGTCACTGGTATCATGGAAGGCCTGATGTGGCGCGAAGTTGATGCAAACGGGTTCTTGGTCAACAGCTTTGCCGATACGGTCGCCGCGAAATTCCCGATGTATGTCGTACGTGGCATGGGCGGGGTCATGTATCTGGCTGGGGCACTGATCATGTGCTGGAACTTGTGGATGACCGTCAAACGGTCACCCGCAATACAATCTGCGCCTGTTGCGCAGCCTGCAGAATAAGGAAGATCATCAATGGGTATTCTTGATAAACATAAAGCGATTGAAACCAATGCGACCCTTTTGCTGATCCTCAGCTTTTTGGTTGTCACCATCGGTGGCTTGGTTCAAATCGTGCCGCTGTTCTACCTTGATAACACAATCGAAAAGGTAGAAGGCGTGCGCCCCTATTCCCCGTTGGAATTGGCCGGCCGTGACATTTACATCCGCGAAGGGTGCTATGTCTGCCACAGCCAAATGATCCGCCCCATGCGTGACGAAGTGGAACGTTATGGCCATTACTCCTTGGCGGCTGAATCGATGTATGATCATCCGTTCCAATGGGGATCCAAGCGCACGGGGCCAGATCTGGCGCGCGTTGGCGGTCGGTATTCCGATGAATGGCATGTCGATCACCTGCGCAATCCGCAATCGGTTGTTCCCGAATCTGTGATGCCAAAATATGGCTTTCTTGAGCGTAAAATGATCGAAGGTGAGTACATCCAAGATCTGATGAAAACGCATAAATTCGTTGGTGTCCCCTACACGGACGAAATGATCGAGGCAGGCCGCGACGATTTCATGGCCCAAGCCGATCCAGACAGCGATTATGACGCCTTGCTGGAACGCTATCCCGGTGCCCAAGTGCGGAACTTTGACGCTCAGCCCGGTATTTCCGAAGCGGATGCTTTGATCGCGTATCTACAAATTTTGGGAACGATGGTTGATTTCTCGACCTTTGAACCCGATGCAAGCCGATAGGTGGGGATATGGAAGAATATACCTTTCTAAGACAATTTGCCGACAGCTGGATGTTGATGTTTTTGTTTGCCTTTTTCATTGGCGTGATTTTCTGGGCCTTTCGCCCCGGAAGCGGCAAGCAATACGAAGAAACAGCAAGCATTCCGTTTCGTTACGAAGATAAACCAGCCCCAAGTCGGGAGCATGACAAATGAGCAAACAAGACAACAAGAATGATGTGCCAACAACAGGCCACAGCTGGGATGGGATCGAAGAATTCGACAATCCGATGCCACGCTGGTGGTTGTGGACCTTCTATGCCTGTATCGTTTGGGCAATTGGATATACAATCGCCTATCCTGCATGGCCCATGATCAAATCTGCAACACCTGGTTTGTTGGGCTTTTCCACCCGTGCCCAGGTCGAAACGCAAATTTCGGATGCAGAATTGGCAAATGCGGTGATCAACGATCAACTTGCCACTGTTGAATTGACCGAAATCAGCGCTGATCCAGAGCTGCTTGGATATGCCAAAAACAAAGGTGCGGCCGTGTTTCGCACGTGGTGCGCGCAATGTCATGGTTCTGGCGCTGCGGGTGTTCAGGCCAATGGATATCCGAACCTTTTGGACAATGATTGGCTTTGGGGTGGTGCGATTGATGATATTCATACCACAATCACCCACGGTATCCGTAACACCGCAGACGAAGATGCGCGCTTTTCCCAAATGCCAGCCTTTGGTGAGATTTTGGAGCCTACAGACATTCACGCAGTTGCAAACTATGTGATGTCACTGTCAGGTGAGGCCCAAGACTCATCGGTTGTCGAGGCAGGCGCGACTGTGTTTATGGACAACTGTTCCGCATGTCATGCCGAAGACGGCACAGGTGATCGTTTCCAAGGTGCACCGAACCTGACGGATGCGATTTGGCTGTATGGCAACGGCTATGACAATATCGTCAAGCAAATTTCAGTTGCCCGCAACGGTGTCATGCCGAACTGGAACACACGTTTAGACGAAGCGGAAATTCGCGCCGTCGCGACATATGTCCACAGCCTTGGTGGCGGTGAAGCCACAGAATAAACTGAAATACCTCCGAAACCCTGATCGGGGGTTACAGTGCCGCGCCTTTAAGCGTTTCCAAAGGTGCGGCACCATTTAAACATAGACGCAAGCAGGCAAGAAATGACGCATTCGTCACCAGAAACTCCACCGTCACTTTACGCAGCGCGTGAACCGATTTTTCCCAAACGGGTTTATGGGAAATTCCGCAATCTAAAATGGTTTCTTATGGCCTTCACGCTGGGAATTTATTACCTCACACCGTGGATCCGATGGGACCGTGGGCCAAACCTGCCTGATCAGGCGGTTTTGGTCGATTTGTCGACGCGTCGGTTTTTCTTTTTCTGGATCGAAATCTGGCCGCATGAGTTTTACTTTATCGCGGGCCTGTTGATCATGGCAGGCTTGGGCCTGTTTCTGTTCACCTCTGCGCTTGGTCGGGTATGGTGCGGCTATGCGTGTCCACAAACTGTTTGGACCGACCTCTTCATCCTTGTGGAACGCTGGATCGAAGGGGACCGAAACGCGCGCCTACGGTTGCATCGCCAAGACAAATGGGATTTTCGCAAGGTTCGGCTGCGGGTCACCAAGTGGGTTTCATGGTTTTTGATCGGTATGGCAACAGGCGGGGCGTGGGTCTTTTATTTCACCGATGCACCCACTTTGTTGCAAGCTTTGGTTTCTTTTACCGCCCACCCCGCCGCTTACACGACGATCGCTGTATTGACGCTGACGACCTTTGTGTTCGGTGGATTTATGCGCGAACAAATCTGTATTTATGCATGTCCATGGCCACGCATTCAGGCCGCAATGATGGACGAAGACACCCTGACCGTCGGGTATCGTGAATGGCGTGGGGAACCGCGCGGGAAACATCGTAAATCTGAGGCTTCAGAACAGCTTGGTGATTGTATCGACTGTATGGCGTGCGTGAATGTCTGCCCAATGGGGATTGATATTCGTGACGGTCAACAATTGGCCTGTATCACCTGTGCCCTATGCATTGATGCATGTGATGACACGATGGCCAAGATTGGCAAGCCTCGCGGTTTGATCGACTATTTGGCGCTCTCGGACGAAAGCTTGGAACGAGGGGGGAGCAAACCGCGTCCGATTTGGCATCATGTCTTCCGCTTGCGCACGATGATCTATACCGCGCTTTGGTCAGTGGTCGGTGTTGCACTGGTTGTGGCCCTTTTCATGCGCCAAGACATTGATATGACGGTTGCGCCGGTGCGTAATCCTATCTTTGTGACCATGTCTGATGGCACCATTCGCAATACCTACGAAGTTCGGTTGCGCAATAAAAATGGCGATGACAGACAGTTCGGAATTTCGGTGCGTGGCGACGTGGCGTATTTCGTGCAGCTGGAAGGCACGCCCTATCAGTCGATAACGGTCAATGCAGATTCAACGCTTCTTCAACGTGTCTATGTTATGGCGCCCGCAGGTTCAAAACCCGCCACATCCGAGGTTACAGATCTGCGCATTTGGATCGAAGACCTTTCCAACGGTGATCGTGCGTATAAAGATACAGTATTTAATGGAAACGAAAAATGATGGCTCGTATAGAACAAGACACACCCAAGATCAAAGGCTGGCACGTCTTTACAGGATTTGCCGTTGCCTTTGGGATCATCATCTCGGTCAATATTGTGATGGCCTTCAAAGCCGTATCAACATTTCCGGGTCTTGAGGTGGCGAATTCCTATGTCGCCAGCCAACAGTTTGACAAAAAACGCCAAGCGCAGGAAGCCCTACAATGGTCGACAGCAGTGTCCTATGACGCCGGAGAGATCGTGATAAAGATTGCAGACGCAGACGGCGCTGCGGTTGCGGCCAAGTCTCTTCGCGCGCTTGTTGGGCGGACCACGACTGTGGAGTTTGATACCTATCCTGAGTTTGTGTTTGATGGCACTGCCTATCGCGCGTCAATCGATTTGGCCGAGGGGCTTTGGTTGGTCAAAATAGACGCCCTATCGCGCTCTGATATCCCATTCCAACAACGCTTGGATGTTTACGTAGGTAAATAATCATGTCTGAAACAACATTCTCTGCTTGCCCTGCATGTAACGCGGCACCGTTTGCGGAACAGACCGCACTTGGCGATGATGCGCATGGGAATGTTGTTTTAACGTTGCCGACAATTCACTGTGCCGCATGCATTTCCGCCGTTGAACGAACGCTCAGCGCGATGCCGAATGTGACATCGGCGCGTGTCAACCTGACCTTAAAACGGGCCACGATTGAAACGGATGCGGCTGTTCCAGTCGAGGATTTCATAAAAGAACTGGGTGCGATTGGGTACGAAGCCCACGAACTTGATCCGTCCTTGTTGATGCAAAGCGAAATGGAACGCGCAGCTCGCAAATTACTGACCCGTTTGGCGGTATCAGGTTTTGCAATGATGAATGTGATGCTGTTGTCGGTGGCCGTGTGGTCAGGGGCAGATGGGATCACACGGGATATGTTCCATTGGATTTCTGCCATGATTGCAGTGCCGGCAACCATCTATGCAGCACAGCCCTTTTTCACCAGCGCGTGGAGCGTCTTGCGACATCGCCATTTGAATATGGATGTGCCAATTTCATTGGCGATCCTATTGGCCTTGGTCACATCCCTGTACGAAACGACCCTGTCGGGTGAACACGCATATTTTGATGCCGCGATTTCGCTGACGTTTTTCTTGTTGGCGGGGCGCTATTTGGACCATCGCACCCGATCCATGGCACGTTCCGCCGCGCAAGAGTTGTCAGCGCTTGAGGTTCCTCGCGCGATTGTACGGCGCGATGGGCGCGACGAAACGGTTGGTGTCAAATCACTGGTCGTTGGCGATATTTTGGTCATCCGCCCCGGTGCGCGGTTGCCTGTCGACGGCGATGTCATCGACGGCACGTCAGAAGTTGATCGATCCATCTTGACCGGCGAAACACGCCCAGAATTTGTGAATATTGGTCACGCATTGCGTGCGGGCGAATTGAACTTGACGGGTCCTCTGTTGGTGCGTGCAACGGCCGTGGGGCAGGATACATCATTACACCAAATTTCCGAATTGGTGGCCATTGCGGAAAGCGGGCGGTCAAAATACACCTCTATCGCGGACAAAGCGGCCAGCCTTTATGCTCCGGGCGTGCATATTTTGTCAGCGATCAGCTTTATCGGTTGGTTCCTGTATTCTGGGGATCTGCGGATGTCACTGAATATCGCGTCCGCGGTTTTGATTATCACCTGTCCATGTGCGTTGGGCCTTGCCGTGCCTGCGGTCACAACCGCAGCCTCGGGACGTTTGTATAAAAAGGGTCTCTTGATCAAAAGCGCCACAGCCTTGGAACGTATCGCCCAAATTGATACGGTGGTTTTTGACAAAACCGGAACGCTCACGAATGGGACGCCCCGATTGGTCAGTCTTCCGATTGCCCAAGCCACACATTTGCAGATTGCGGCGACGCTTGCATCGCATTCAAGCCACCCGCTGTCGCGCGCATTGCTGAGCGCGCTTGACGCACAAGGAATGAGCAGGGCACAGGTTACAGACGTGAATGAGGTGCCGGGTTTTGGTATCGAAGGACGCTTTGACGGGATGCTGGTGCGTCTTGGTCGTGCGGAATGGGTCGGCGCTACGCATGACCAAGGAACAGCAACGTTTTTGGCGATTGGTGATCAAACCCCGATTGGATTTGAGTTTGCTGACACCTTGCGACTGGGCGCGCGGGACTTAATCAATGAACTCAAGGCGCAAGGCCTAGATGTCCATATTTTATCGGGCGATACCGAATTGGCAGTCAAGAGCGTGGCACAGGATCTGGGCATCACCACCTTTGCAGCCGGTGAAACACCCATTTCCAAAGCGGCCTATATCTCGTCGCTACACGCCAGTGGCAAGACGGTGCTCATGATCGGGGACGGATTGAATGACACCGCCGCTTTGACGACGGCACATGTGTCGATTTCCCCAGCATCGGCATTAGATGCGGCGCGCGTTGCCTCTGACATCGTATTTTTGGGTGCACGGTTGGATCAATTGGTTGGGGTTGTGGGTGTCGCCGATCAATCCCAGCGTCGGATCAAAGAGAATTTTCAAATCGCAACCCTGTATAATGTTGTCGCCGTCCCAATCGCGATTGCAGGACTTGCGACGCCGTTGATTGCGGCCTTGGCAATGTCTCTGTCATCCATTACGGTGACACTGAATGCACTGCGGATAAAATAATGGATGTCTTGGTTTATTTAATCCCGATCTCGATCTTTCTTGGGGGCGTTGGTTTATTTGGTTTCTTGTATACTCTCAAATCAAAACAATACGATGATCCCGAAGGGGATGCGCGCCGTATTCTAAATTCCGATTGGGATGATCGACCCAAGCCAGATTAACTTGGATCGATGGGCGTACAGTTCACGTCACGCGCCTGAAGCCGTTTGCACGCTTGCGCGGCGCGATCTTGGCTTAGGCCAAGAAAGTTGGCTTCAAACCCGCGTTTTCCCGCTTGGACCTTGCGCAACGACCCGTCGAGCGTGTCAATTTCTGCCAATGCAGTTTTGAGCAGCATTTTTTCTGCGGCATAGCGGCTTGGAAAGCTGCCGACGTTGATACCCCAGTTGCGCGCATCGGACGATGAAAGGCGGGTCACTGTCTTGGGTTGCTGTGGTTCGGTTTGCTGTGGTGTTTCCTCAACTGCAAACGCGACGGGGCGCGGTTTTGGAACCAAGACAGCGTCAGCTTTGGGCGTAGCCTCTGTCAAACTGACGGCTTGGGCTTGTTCCAATGCGGACTGAATATCATCGCGTAGGTCAAGCGGGGCTTGTGCAACGACAGGCGCGTCCGAACCAGGGCGTAATTTTGGGTGCAGACTTTTGGTCACGTTTGTTTTCAAACGAACCGTCTTGCCAGCAAGGCCATTTGTTGAGGCTGTTGAGACTTGGGCTGTTTCAACTTTTGTCTGTTGATAGGATGGCGGGCTTGGCGGTTGCACAGCGACGTTGCTTGGTGCCTGTTTAAAACCAAGATCCATCAATTTTGCGACTTGGGCGTTGCGTGATGCAGTGGACCGTCCACCAAACACAGTTGTGATGATCCGTTCCCCACCGCGTTCCGCTGAGGCGACCAAATTGAACCCTGCGGCGCGGGTGTATCCCGTTTTAATCCCGTCAGCACCGCGGTAGCTGTTTAAAAAGCGGCGGTTGGTGTTCGCGACTTGTCTAATCTGGGCGTCGGCCGTGACGCGTGAGAACAAGTTATAATAGGACGGGAAATCGTAAAAAAGATGCCGGCCCAAAATGGTCATATCATGCGCGGTTGACAGGTGACCCGATGCCGTCAATCCATGGGCATTTTTAAATGTGGACCGCGTCATACCCAATGCTTTGGCGGTTCTGTTCATGCGACGTGCGAATGCAGCTTCGGATCCTTCGATTGCTTCGCCCAATGCGGTCGCAGCGTCGTTTGCAGATTTGATCGCAGCAGCGCGGATCAAATACCGCAGCTTGATCTGCTGGCCCGCGCGCAATCCCAATTTCGAAGGAGGCTCTGCGGCTGCATTTTTGGAAATACGCACCAAAGTGTCTAGACCGATTTCACCGTTTTCGATTGCTTGAAAGGTGATGTAGAGGGTCATCATTTTTGTCAATGACGCTGGATGCAATCTGGTGTCTGCGTTTTCCGAATGCAGGATTTTACCCGTACGGGCATCCATAACCATAGCCGCATAAGGCGCCGACCATGACGGTGACACCAGTGAAAAACACGCTACAAAAATTACGAATACTACGTGCCCTATAAGAGCCGACACACGATGTCGTCTACCCACGGTTTTAGTCCTTATCTGCCTCAACTCGCCATCTTTGTGGCGATTTTTTTCTTATTTATAGTTAATGCTAGCACAAAAGCTTTGTCGAATAAAGTCTTCAATTCCATAGAAATTTTGGAAAATACGGATAGGATAATTCAACATTTAGGGGGTAAAGGGATATGATTCACCATAGGCTGATTTTGTGGTTCGCTGACGCGCGTACAGATTAGGATTTCAATAAATCGAGCAGAGATGTGATTTGTTTGAACCGCGGATGGGGCGTTGGGATTTGGGCGACTTCGTATTGCCAGCTTATTTCAAAGGGCACAAAGCAAGCCCATCCTCCGATGTCTAGAACGGGTAAGATGTCGGATTTCACAGAATTCCCTATCATCAAAAATTCGTCCGGCGCGCAGCCGATTTTATCCAAAATAGATTGGTACACGGCGGGCGTCTTGTCTGACACAATTTCCACGCCCGTGAAATAGTCACCTAAATTGGATTGGGCGAGCTTGCGTTCTTGGTGTAGCAAATCGCCCTTTGTGATGACGTATAATGGCACGCTTTGTGACAGGGTCGCGACCGCCAAATGCGCCCCCTCTAACAGCTCCATAGGGTGTTGCAACATATCTTGACCGATTTTTAACAGGTCCTTGATGACAGACGCATGCACCGCGCCATCTGTGACATCAATCGCCGTTTCGATCATGGAAAGGGTAAAGCCTTTTACGCCAAACCCATAATGCCCCATATTGCGCAGTTCCGCCGCCATCAACCGATCTTCTAGGTTTTTTGGGTCTGCATAGTCTGATAGCATGTCCACAAAACGGCTTTGGCTCAGTTGAAAAAACCGTTCGTTGTGCCAAAGCGTGTCATCTGCATCGAACGCAATCGCGGAAAAGCGGGACAAATCGGTGATCATTTTTCTGTGCAACCTTTTCTAAGCCTTGGCTTTCACTATATTTATCTTGTAAACATATGTGAACCGCACTGTTTTTGGAAAGATCGGGTAAAATTTCATGGCTGAACATCATGATAATGAACAAGAGTCTGGAACGGTTGTACAATCCAAACCGAAAACAAAGCGGCCGCCATTGTACAAGGTGCTGTTGTTAAATGACGATTACACACCGATGGAATTCGTCGTTCATATCTTGGAGCGTTTCTTTGGTATGAATTCAACACAAGCATTTGATATTATGTTGACGGTACATAAAAAAGGCGTTGCCGTCGTCGGTGTGTTTAGCCACGAAATTGCGGAAACCAAGGTTGCTCAGGTGATGGATTTTTCACGCCGTCATCAACATCCGTTGCAATGCACCATGGAAAAAGAATAGCGTCAGCAAAATCAACGCGACCGTAAAGTGGGGCACATGTTCACAACTCGATTTTCCTTTGCCCACCAAGAGGTGGACGACATTTTACCGCAGACTGCATCGGTCGTTGTTTTCAATGCTCAGTCCGCAGATCAAATTACCGCTTTGCGCCCACGACACGTGACCGCCGTTCAGGGGTTTGCGCCCGTCGTTCACGCCCTGACTGCCGCAGGCATCCGCGTTGTGCAGGATGTGAACGAAGATTTCGACGCTGCGATTGTTTTATTGCCGAAATCAAAATCCTTGGCCCGCGATATGACCGCCAAGGCTGCCGCGTGTGTCAAAGGGGGTGTCGTCCTTGTGGACGGGCAAAAGTCAGACGGGATTGATAGCGTTCTAAAAGATCTCAAGCGCGTTGTGTCCTTGGGCCCAATCCTGTCAAAGGCACATGGAAAGATTTCTTGGTTTGACGCAGACGCAGATTTGTCAGCATGGCGATCAGCGCCAATTGACTTGGGTGACGGGTTTCAAACCGTTGCTGGAGTGTTTTCTGCAGACGGCGTTGATCCTGCATCGGCGCTGTTGGCGAAACATGTTGCCGTTGTCGCCCGTGGCGTCGGCGCGGATCTTGGGTCTGGATGGGGATATTTGACGCGGAATATTTTGGCGGTGGCAGATGTCAAAACGCTGTTCGCGATTGAGGCAGATTTTGATGCCCACATGATTGCCCAAAAGAACTGTGTGGATGCACGTGTCCAATTTTGTTGGGACGATGTTGCGAAATGGGCACCGCCCAAGCCATTGGATTTTGTGGTGAGCAATCCGCCTTTTCACACCTTTGGTCAGGCGGATCCTAAAATCGGGATTGGTTTTATCCAAACGGCGGCACGAATACTGGGGCCGTCAGGACAGTTTTTGATGGTTGCCAATCGGCATTTGCCATATGAAGAAACCTTGGAACAGTGTTTCCAAATGGTAAGCGAACTTGACGGGACACCCAAGTTCAAAGTGTTTTTGGCGGCACGACCGCGCAAGTCAAAACGATAATTCGATCATAGGGGATGCTGGGATGAGCTTTTCAATCGAAGGAAAAACCGCAATTGTCACAGGTGCCGCAAACGGGATCGGTTTGGCAATTGCGCGGCATTTCGCGGATAATGGCGCAAATGTTGTTTTTGCCGATATGGACGAAAAGCGGTTAAAAGCCGAACTGGCCGACGTGCCCGAGGACGGCAATATTCGTTATTTCGCCGGTGATCTGCGTGAACGTTTGACGGCTGCAAATCTGTTGTCTGCGACGATTGATGCCTTTGATCGCGTCGATATCTTGGTGAACGCGTCACGACAAATTTTGACGACAGATCTGTTAGATGCTGATGATGATTCCTTGTGGACCATGTTGGAACAAAACCTGATGACAAGCTATCGGATCACCCAAATGGTCGCAAAACGCATGTTAAAACAGGATGACGAGGATGGCGCATCCAAAGCATCAGGATCGATTATCAACCTATCATCTATTGCGTCTCAGCGTGCACAAAAGGGGTTGATTGGATATTCCGTGTCGACCGCTGCTTTGGATCAACTCACACGAACCATGGCTATTGAATTGGCCGAGCATAACATCCGCGTAAACTCAGTCTCGTTTGGATCGTTGATGTCTGCAAGCCTGCAGTCGGTTCTAAAAGATCACCCAGAATACCGAAAAGAAATCGAGGAAAATACGCCCCTTGGATGGATTGCATCCGCCAATGAAATTGTCGAGGCAACGCAGTTTTTGGCGTCAGATGCGTCCCGATTTATCACGGGGCAAACAATGATTATTGATGGTGGTCGCACATTGGCCGATACTGTCAAAGCGGCAGCACATTAATGCATTGGCGTCGGCCGTAAATAATGCGAAACTTTCGCAAAGATCGAACAAAGGAAACACCATGACAGAGACGTTCACAACCGAAAAGCAACAAGCGAGCGCATGGTTTCGATCCCTACGAGATGATATCGTCGCAGCGTTTGAGGCATTGGAAGACAGCCATGCAACTGGCCCCTTTTCTGATATGCCCGCGGGTCGTTTCGACGTAACAGAAACAAAACGCGCAAGCGATGATGGCTCTGACGCGGGCGGCGGTTTGATGAGCGTGATGCGCGGCGGTCGCGTCTTTGAAAAGGTCGGTGTCAACGTATCGACCGTATTCGGGGAATTGGGCTCAGAAGCGCAACACGCCATGGCAGCCCGCAAAGGTATTCCAGGGATGAAAGACGACCCTAGGTTCTGGGCCAGCGGTATTTCTTTGGTCGCCCATATGCGAAACCCGCATTGTCCGGCGGTGCATATGAACACACGGATGTTCTGGACGCCTCATGCATGGTGGTTTGGCGGCGGATCGGATTTGAACCCGTGCATCGAGTACGCCGAAGACACTGCGCATTTTCACGCCACGCAAAAACGCCATCTGGATCCACACGGCCCAACACTTTACCAAGAACTCAAAGAATGGGCAGATGAATACTTTTTCATTCCACATCGAAATCGCGCCCGTGGCGTCGGTGGTGTGTTTATGGATGACCGTTGTACAGGGGATTGGGAAAAAGATTTTTCATTGACCCAAGATTTGGGTCGCGCCTTTCTACCTGCCTATACCCCGTTGATCGAAAAACGCCGTGTCCAACCATGTAACGACGCAGACAAAGACGCGCAGCTGATCCATCGGGGTCTATATGCCGAATATAATCTTGTTTATGATCGCGGCACAAAATTTGGATTGGCAACAGGCCACGACGCGAATGCAGTTTTGATGAGCCTGCCGCCTTTGGCAAAATGGGTCTAAACCTATGTCTTTAATTGACGATCTGCGTGAAATAGTGGGATCAAACCATGTTTTAACTGGGGCGGATGCGGATCGTTATTCCATCGATTGGATGAAAAAATATCCCTCCACCCCAATTGCGGTGGTGCGACCCGCGAATACTCAAGAGGTGTCGCAAATCGTCAAACTGGCAAATGTGCATAAAACCCCTGTCGTACCGATGGGCGGGAACACAGGGCTCACAGGGGCGACGCAAGCGAATGATGCGATCATCATTAGCACAGAGCGGATGAATAAAATTCGTGAAGTCCGTCCGTCAGCGCGTGTTGCGATTGTCGAAACAGGGACTGTTTTGTCCAATCTCCATGCCGCGGTTGAAAATTGTGATTTGATCTTTCCACTCACTTTCGGTGCGCGCGGATCCGCCACGATTGGCGGTGTTCTTGGCACAAATGCAGGCGGATCAAATGTGTTGCGCTATGGGAATACCCGCGATCTTGTCCTTGGCGTCGAAGTTGTGTTGCCGACTGGCGAAATCATGGATTTGATGTCAGAGCTTCACAAAGACAATTCTGGCTACAACCTCCGCCACCTTATGATCGGTTCCGAAGGAACCTTGGGTATCATTACGGCGGCTGTTCTAAAATTATCGCCCAAGCCCAAGGCTTATGCAACTGCGATGGTTGCTGTACAATCATTGCCTGCTGCCTTGGAATTGCTGAATAAATTGCAACAGGAAACCGGTGGCGCTGTCGAAGCCTATGAATATATGCCGCGTCACTACATTGACGCACATCTTGCGCATTTTTCGCAGGCCCGCGCGCCATTTTCTCAGTCCTATGATATAAATATTCTGGTTGAATTGGGCACGACCACGGCATCACTTGCGCAGACAAATGCACAAGGCAAGATCATTCTGATCGACCAATTCGAACAGATTTTGTCTGATTTCTTTGATCAAGGTGCCGTGCTTGATGCTGTCGTGGCGCAAAATGAAACCCAGCGCTCAGAAATGTGGCAACGTCGCGAATCCGCGGCAGAGCTCAGCTTCCAATTTGCTAATATTATCAATAACGATGTCGCGGTTCCCTTGGATCGGGTCGCTGAGTTTTTGGACTGCGCCGCAATCGAACTTTCGTCCATCGACCCCAACTTTCAAACCTTTGTCGTGTCTCATCTTGGGGATGGAAACATCCACTATGTCGTATCGGCAAGCCGCGATGACGCGGCTTTGAAAAATGAGATTATGGAAAAAGTCGAGGACATTGTGCTGCGGCTGGGGGGCAGTTTCTCAGCAGAGCACGGGATCGGTCTGACAAAATTACCTTCGATGAAGCGCAGAAAAGATAAAATCGCGCTCGAAGTTATGTCAACGATCAAACGCGCCTTGGATCCAAACAATATCATGAATCCGGGCAAGGTCCTTCCGTAGGAATTTCGCCTTCGGCGAGGATATTTTCAGACAGAAAATGCAAGCTGATTGTCCATTTTCTGTCTGGCAAATATCCTGGGGTTTGGGGCAAAGCCCCAATCAATCCGCCCAATCAAAAAAGCCGTCTCCAGCTGTTTTGCGTAGGTTTGCAGCCATTTCTTTCCCCAGCTGCGCGCCGTCTTCGATTGGGGCGGTCTGATCGTCAGAGATAGCTTCCGATCCGTCGGGGCGGATAACTTCACCACGCAACCGAAGGGTGGTTCCGTCAAGTTCTGCCAAACCTGCGATTGGTGTTTCGCAGGACCCATCGAGCGCTGCTAAAAATGCGCGTTCTGCGGCAAGGCGATGTCCTGTTGGGATATCATGAATGGCGCTCAGCAAGTCTGCAGATCTATGATCATCAATACGTCTTTCGATCCCGATCGCGCCTTGAGCAACGGCCGGAAGCATTTCGCCGGGCTCTAGATACGATTTAACGATATGGGACATGCCCAAGCGATTGAGCCCCGCGGCCGCAAGGAATGTCGCATCGGCAACGCCCGATTCTAATTTAGCAAGACGCGTTTGCACGTTTCCGCGAAATTCAACAACGTCGAGATTTGGGCGGCGCAGCGTGAGCTGAGCCTTGCGACGCAGGCTTGAGGAGCCCAGTTTGGCGCCGTCTGGCAAATCGTCCAAACTGTCGTATGTCAAGGACACAAACGCATCACGAACGTCTTCTCGGGGAAGGTAGGTGTCCAAGATCAACCCGTCGGGTTGCAGCGTTGGCATGTCCTTCATCGAATGCACGGCAATGTCAATTGCGCCTGAAAGCATGTCTTCTTCGATTTCTTTGGTAAAAAGACCTTTGCCACCAATTTCCTTGAGGGGCCGATCAAGAACACGATCCCCTGTTGTTTTGATGACGATGATGTCAAAGCACGCCTCTTCTAGGTCAAATGCCTTGCATAACCTCGCCCGCGTTTCATAGGCTTGTGCCAATGCTAAAGGAGAGCCACGTGTGCCTATTTTAAGGGGTGATGCGGGTGTTGGTAGAGCGTGTTTCATGGTTCATCCTTAATGCGATCCGTGTATCATGACAAGAACCTGAGCTTGACATTAGAGCATTTTGACGTGACTTAGATAGTAAAAAAGAAATGAGTACCGATGACCAAGAAAATCCTGCGCGCACTTGCTGGCGAAACACTTGAAACCCCTCCGATTTGGATGATGCGGCAAGCTGGTCGGTATTTGCCAGAATATCGCGCCACACGTGCACAAGCAGGTGATTTTCTGTCATTGTGCTATAACAGCGAATTGGCGGCCGAAGTCACGTTGCAGCCCATTCGACGTTACGGGTTTGACGCGGCAATTTTGTTTGCTGACATTTTGTTGCTGCCCCAAGCGTTGGGCGTTGATTTGTGGTTTGAGACGGGTGAAGGTCCTCGGATGTCGACGACCACGACGCAGGCAGAGTTCGATCAACTGCGCTCTGTTTCCGATATCCACGAAACACTGAATCCGATTTATGAAACCGTTCGGATCCTGCGCCGTGAGCTGCCACAAGAGACGACCTTGATCGGTTTTGCGGGCGCTCCATGGACGGTTGCAACCTATATGATTGCGGGCCGTGGCACCAAAGACCAAGGGCCGGCGCATGCGCTGAAGGCGGAAAACCGTGCCGTATTTTCACAGATCATTGATCTGCTGACACAGAGCACGATTGAATACCTTGCCGCGCAGATCGACGCGGGGGCCGAAGTCGTCAAGATTTTTGACAGCTGGGCGGGATCCTTAACCGGTCAGGATTTTCATGATTTTGCACTGGAACCTGCACGCAAGATCACCGCTGCGATTAAATCGCGCTATCCGACCGTGCCTGTCATTGCGTTCCCGCGCGAGGCCAAAGAAAACTATATCGGTTTTGCAAAAGCCACAGGCGCGGATTGCGTTGCTATTGATAATTCGGTTTCGGCTGAATGGGTCGCGCAAAACGTACAAGTTGATGGCTGCGTCCAAGGCAACCTTGCGTCGTCGCATATGGTCACGGGTGGTCAGGCTTTGGTTGATGAGACACGTCGCATCGTGCGCGCGCTGTCGAATGGGCCACATATCTTTAATTTGGGGCATGGTATCACCCCAGACGCCGACCCTGATAATGTTCAGATCATGATCGACACCGTCAGAGAGGGAAGTGCGGTTTAATTCCCCTTTGTTTTGCGGGCTGCCTTGTTTATCTGCATCACAGACTTTACATGCAGATCATGATGAAAATTCCATTCGTTTCAAAACGCAATACAGTCGCTGTCGTTCGTATGTCTGGGGTTATTTCAACCTCGGGTAGGGCGGTGCTGAATGATCAATCTTTTGCACCCGTGTTGGAGCGTGCCTTTCGCAAGGGCAAGCCATCCGCGGTTGCATTGTCTATCAATTCGCCTGGTGGATCGCCGGTACAATCTTCGTTGATTGGGGCGCGCATTCGCCGATTGGCGCAAGAAACCGAAATCCCTGTCTTCGCGTTCGTCGAAGATGTGGCTGCGTCTGGTGGATATTGGTTGGCTGCAACCGCAGATGAAATTTACGCAGACACATCATCGATTGTCGGGTCAATTGGTGTGATTTCTGCGGGCTTTGGCGTGCATGAATTATTGGCCCGATATGGTGTTGAACGCCGCGTTTACACGGCGGGGACTTCCAAGTCACAGCTGGATCCATTCCGTCCTGAAAATCCCGAAGATGTTGCGCGATTGAAACGATTGTTGGACGAGATCCACGAGAATTTCAAATCGCACGTCACCGAGCGCCGTGGTGAAAAACTGGCCAGCGATCGCGATTTGTTTACGGGCGAGATCTGGACAGGACGTGGAGCAATAGACGTCGGCTTGATTGATGGCATTGGCCATCTGGTGCCAACACTCAAAGACCGTTTTGGCGACAAAGTCCGGTTTCGTGTCTATGGCCTAAAGCAAGGCTGGGGCAAACGGTTTGGAATGTCGATTATTGATCATAGTTTGAACAGCATCGAAGAACGCGCGGCCTTTGCGCAATTTGGATTGTGATATGATCATCAAAGTTGTCGTGCTGTTTTTGGTTGGAATGATGGTGCTTGCCATGTTCGGAAAACTTCGCCTGCCCAAAGTGCCACGCTTGGGGGCAGAAAAATGCCAATCTTGTGGGAAATATAAAATTGGCCGCGGGCCGTGTCGCTGTACCAAAAAATAGGAGATTTTGATGGTTTGGCTCATGTTGGTACTTGGGCTCGTGATCTTGTTGGTTGCGGGCGACCTTTTGGTTCGGGGAGCGGTGAACCTAAGCTTGCGGCTGGGGATTCCGGCGCTGATCGTGTCATTGACAATCGTTGCCTTTGGAACGTCGGCACCTGAATTGATCATTTCGATCAAGGCGACATTAGAAGGCGTCGCCGGCATCGCAATGGGAAATGTCGTTGGATCGAATACCGCGAATGTGCTGTTGGTGTTGGGGATTCCCGCAATGATCGCCGCCATGGAAACGCGCGACTGCGAAACGCGTAAAACCTATATGATTATGCTGGCGGCCTCACTTTTGTTTATTGCCCTTGCGTTCACGGGCGAATTTGGCATTTGGCAAGGCGCGGTTTTGCTGTTGGGTCTGGGGCTCTTTTTGTTGGATGCGGTGCGTGATGCCAACAAACATCGTAAATCCGCGAATGATGATGTGGATTTAGAGGGCGCAGATCCATCCATTTCCATGTTCAAGATCCTGCTATTTTTGACCCTTGGATTGATCGGTTTGCCGCTGGGTGCGGATATACTTGTCGTCAACGGCTCAATCATCGCGTATTATTATGGTGTCAGTGAAACGGTGATAGGCCTGAGCTTGGTCGCGGTCGGGACATCCTTGCCAGAGCTCGCGACAACGATCATGGCCGCCACGCGCCGGCAGGCTGATGTCGCGCTGGGCAACGTTATTGGGTCCAACATTTTCAATCTATTGGGCATCATCGGTGTTGCCAGCATGTTCGGAGCGATTCCGGTCGACCAACGGTTCTTGGACATTGATCTTTGGATTATGCTTGCCGCGGCACTTGTGCTGTTACCGTTTGTTTTCTTGGGGTGGAAAATTACGCGGGTCTGGGGCATTGTCCTAACTGCGATCTACATCACGTATATCGCATCGTTGATCCATTAGGGGGCATCCATGAAAGCTTTGGTGACAGGTGGCGCAAAACGTTTGGGCCGTGCGATGGCATTATACCTTGCGGATCAGGGATATGATGTTGCGATTCATTACAATACCTCGGCTAAAGACGCGGACGATGTTGTGGCCTTGATCAAAGCCAAGGGGCGTCATGCGGTCGCGCTGCATGCGGACATATTGGACGAAGCCCAAGTGTGCGATCTGATTGATCGGGCGTCCAAAGGGTTGGGCGGTGCATTGACCTGCTTGATCAACAATGCATCTGTGTTTGAATATGATACATTGGCCACTGCAACGCGAACGTCGTGGGATCGCCACATCGAAAGCAATTTGCGTGCGCCCATTGTTCTGGCGCAACGTTTTGCGCAACAAGCCCCCAAGGCGCTGATTGACGAAAATGGTGAGCCTCTGGCACAAAGTTTGATCATCAATATGCTGGATCAGCGTGTGCGCAAACTGACCCCAGAATTCATGAGCTATACAATCGCCAAAATGGGGCTATGGGCATTTACCCAAACATCTGCACGTGCGTTGGCCCCCGATATTCGTGTCAACGCAATTGGTCCGGGACCAACGATCCAAGGCGCGCGTCAAACCGAAAAACATTTCGACGACCAGCGTAAAAATACCATTTTGAAACGCGGCTCTAATCCTCAGGATATTTGTGCGGCACTGGGGTATTTCCTGACCGCTCCATCGGTGACAGGGCAGTTGCTGTGCACCGATGGGGGCCAGCATTTGGGATGGGAAACGCCTGATATTTTGGGTGTTGAATGACGAATGGTTATATTTGATCATCGAAAGTTGTTCATACTGTCATTTATTCGACAGTAAGTGTTTACAAAAATGTAACAAATTCAGTGATTTGTCAGGTTAGCATATTTTAAATATAATAAAATCAATAACTTATAAAATTGCCTAATTTTTAATCACATCGCGGAAGTCTGCAAAAAACAACGAAAAATTCGGTGTTCCCAAGAGTTATCTCCAGACTTATCCACAGGTTTCGTGGAAAGATTTTCTCTTGAAATTTCTCTGTGATCATTGCAGCGAACCCTAGAATCGCCGCATATACGTAGGTTCAAATATAAGGTGTGCTGCGATGGCGAAAACCGGCCATGACTTGATACAGGACTATGTCAAAAACCTGGATGGATCGCCGGGCGTGTATCGTATGCTAGATGCTCAGGCACGGGTCTTATATGTTGGTAAAGCTCGCAATTTGAAAAATCGTGTTTCCAATTATGCGCGCCCAACGGGTCATTCTGGGCGGATTGCGCGGATGATTTCCGAAACCACACAGATGATGTTTCTGACCACCAAAACCGAAACCGAAGCGTTGTTGTTAGAGCAAAACCTGATCAAGCAACTCAAGCCACGATACAACGTTTTGCTGCGTGACGATAAATCGTTTCCCAATATTTTGGTGACCACCGATCATGAATTTCCCATGATCAAAAAACATCGTGGCGCGAAAAAGGAAAAGGGTGCCTATTATGGACCTTTCGCATCGGCGGGTGCCGTCAACTTTACGCTTGCGCAATTGCAGCGGGTGTTCATGTTGCGCAATTGTTCGGATGCGATGTTTGTGACCCGCACCCGTCCCTGTCTGCAATATCAGATCAAACGATGCACGGGCCCATGTGTCGGGAAAATTTCGCGCGACGCATATGATGAGTCCGTAAAAGACGCCCAGAAATTTCTGTCGGGGAAATCAACCCAGATCCAGGAAACCCTTGCCAAACAAATGGCCGCAGCAAGCGAGGCAATGGAATTTGAACGCGCCGCAGCGTTGCGCGACCGAATTCGGGCGATGACCCAAGTGCAAACATCACAAGGCATCAACCCACGCACCGTACCCGAAGCGGATATCATTGCCCTGCACCTAGAAGGCGGACATGCCTGTGTTCAGGTCTTTTTTATCAGAGCAAATCAAAACTGGGGGAACCGCGACTTTTATCCCCGCGTTGCCATCGACAATTCGCATGCCGAAGTCATGGAGGCTTTTGTTTCGCAATTCTACGACACCAAGGAACCGCCAAAGCAATTGATCCTGTCCCATGACATTGAAAACGCCGATTTGGTGCAAGAAATGCTAAGCGATAAACTGGGTCGCAAGGTGGAAATTTCGGTGCCCCAGCGCGGAGAAAAGCTTGAACTCGTGTCAGGCGCGATGCGAAATGCCAAAGAAAGCCTTGCGCGGCGTATGTCGGAAAGTGCGACGCAGGCAAAACTCCTTCGTGGTTTGGCAGAGGCCTTTGATCTGGAAGCGCCACCAGAACGGATTGAAGTCTATGACAACTCTCATATCCAAGGGGCCCATGCGGTCGGCGCGATGATCGTCGCGGGACCGGAAGGTATGATGAAAAACCAATATCGCAAATTCAACATCAAGGGTGATGATATCACCCCGGGTGATGATTTTGGTATGATGAAAGAAGTGATCAAACGGCGCTTTTCTCGTCTGATCAAAGAAGATCCAGATCGAACATCTGGATCGTGGCCTGACTTGCTTTTGATTGATGGTGGTGCGGGGCAGGTATCGGCGGTGCATGAAATCTTGACCGAACTGGGCGTTGACGACGTGTCAATGGTCGGGGTGGCCAAAGGGGTCGACCGGGATCACGGGAAAGAAGAATTCTATGTCGTGGGCAAGCCTGTATTCGCGCTGCAACGCAATGATCCGGTGTTGTATTTCGTGCAAAGGCTTCGTGACGAGGCACATCGCTTTGCAATTGGGACGCACCGCAGCAAACGGGCCAAAGCCTTTGTCGCGAATCCCTTGGATGATATCGCGGGGGTCGGCGCATCCCGCAAGCGCGCCCTGTTGGCGCATTTTGGATCAGCCAAAGCCATATCTCGCGCGAATTTGGCGGATCTCAAGGCTGTCGAAGGGGTCTCAGACGCCTTGGCCGAAAAAATCTACGACTATTTCCACGAAAAGGGCTAGGCGCGAAAACGGCGCCACGCTGGTTTTATGTCTGATGCATCATCGGCTGCATGATAAATACCGCGTGCGATGGATCGTGCGACGCACAGGCTCGCGTAATGGCATAACGTGGCAAATGTTATCGTGTCGACGGGGGCTTGAATCCGCGCGGTAGACAGCGCAAAAATCAAATCACCGTCAAATGGCAGATGCGCGGGAATTATGGCGCGGGCGATGCCATCATGCGCGGCAGTGGCCAAGCGTTTAAGCTGCGATTTGCTGAGTGGCAGGTCGGTGGCCACGACCCCAATCGTGGTGTTTTGCTGGGGCATCAATGCGCCCAGTTTGGTCAGTGTCATGTCATACACATTCCCCTGCGCAGGATTGCCACCCCCATATTCACCGTTCAGTTCATAAGGGTGCGCCCAAAATCGACCCTGATCATCGACCGCGTTGCCAATTGGATTGGCGGCCATCATCGCCCCAATGCATCCCCCATTTGGCAACATGATCGACGCTGATCCCAAACCTCCTTTGGTCATGCCGCAAAGCGCACCTGCTCCCGCGCCAACAGATCCAAGTGGAAAATCATCCGCACGCGCGTCATATGCAGCCTTGCCCAAGGCTGGATAAGGTGATGCATCCCAATTTTTGTTACCGCCATTGGCAAGGTCGAACAAGATTGCCGTTGGTACAATCGGCACATTCAATGCGCCGACGGCAAATCCGCGACCTTGTGCACGCAGCTGATCGCTGACGCCCGATGCCGCATCCAACCCAAACGCAGAGCCCCCCGATAAAACAAGCGCATCAATGTCTTCGACGGTTTTCTCGGGATCCAACAAATCAGTGTCCCGTGTTCCGGGGGCACCGCCCATCACCGTGTAAGACGCACAAAACGGACGGTCGGAGGTGACAATGCTGACCCCTGTTTTAATCGTGTGGTCATCGGCGTGGCCGACCAACACCCCTTGGACGTCCGTAATCAGATTTTTGCGACCTGTCTGTACCATGGCCTATTTTCCCAAAACTTTTACACTATTTCCAAAACAGTGCCTGAAGCGATGGCGAAAGACCAGCATCGGTCACAGCGGGATGGCGAAGATTTCCAGAAAGCGCGAAGTTTTCAACAGATCCTCCGTCAATCGATCCTGTCCCTGTGCCTGTTATAGGGTGGTTCAGCGAGCGGATTGTTTGAGCCAAAGTAGACCAATCAAAGGGTGTGTCAGATGATATATGAAGCGTTGCGCGCACGGTTTCGTGTTGAGTTCCAGTGGCAAATTTTGCGTCATTCAGTTCAATGAAAACCGTGATCTTTTCGGGCGACTGCGTTGGAACGATAGAAATTTGCGCGCGTTCAGCGGTTATGCCGTTGGGGAATTCTGGTTTTGCTGCCTCTATCGTGATCCTTGGGGTGGGGGCCCCAGAGGTCACGACAGATGCGCGCATTCCGTCTGTGGTCAGGGATTGCCCAAAGATCTGGACGCGATTTGGAAGGATGATGATCCGATGATCCGATTTATAGACCACGCGCAAGATTTGCACGAATTCCGCGTCAAAGCCGATGTCCGCAATTGTGACATCTGAAAGGGTTACATCATAGCGGTTGGGAAACCCGTGCTGTTCGCTATGTTCAAAAACGTCGCCTTGTGCGCCAAACCAACCTGCGGTTTTGTCAAGATTGGTGCTTAATCCCCAATACCAATTGCCCGCCCAAAAAACTGCCATAATGACAACAATACCAATGATGCGTTTCATATCATGCCCCTTTGCTTTGTGTCAGATAGTCGCTACAAAGCGTTAAATACAAGGATAAAGGGCGCGTTACATGTGGGTTTTCGGCTATGGTTCGCTTTTGTGGAACCCCGGGTTTGAGTTTGTCGAAAAACAAATTGCGTGTCTGCATGGATATCACCGCAGTTTTTGTATGCGCTCAATTCATCATCGCGGCACTGTCGCCGATCCGGGATTGGTTTTGGCCCTAGATCGTCATCAAGGCGCAAAATGCCAAGGCGTTGCATTTCGCGTTGCCTCTGAAAATGTTGAGGCCACGTTATCCTACCTGCGGGATCGTGAATTGGTATCTTCTGCCTATCTTGAGGTGACGTTGCCCATCGCCCTATCAGATGGCACAACCGTCGATGCAGTGATTTATGTCATCGATGAAACGCATGATCAATATTGTGGCGGTCTTCCTTTGACAGAGCAGGCGCGCATTCTATCAAAGGCGGTTGGCGGGCGTGGCCCGAATTGGGAATATCTGTACAATACCGCCGCTCACCTAGCGGAATTGAACATTGTTGATGCAGACCTGCAATGGTTGGACCGCGAAGTTAAATCAATGAGGGGCGAATAAGCTTGGCGAATGAGCAGATGGACAGTACAGTTAAACAACCACAAACAACATCAGGAGCTGACCCCATGGATCAGCAAAACCTAGAGGCCGAGCTGCATTTTTCCCAACCGATCCGTCAGGTGATCCTGATGTTGATCGCCATTGGGTTGACCTGTGCAGGGGTCATTTTGGCGCTTCCCGTCGTGATGGGTATTCTGACGGCCAATATTTGGCTCAATGGATTTATTCTTTTGGTGTTTTTGATTGGGGTGCTGAGCTGCATTTTTCAGGTCGCACAGTTGATCTATTCTGTGCGTTGGATCGAAAATTTCGCACGGGATAATCGCAACCAATCGACCAAAGCGCCCCAATTGTTGGCACCGCTTGCAACGCTGTTGCGCACACGCGGCCGCATGCAAATCGCTGCATCCTCGACCAGATCAATCTTGGATTCCGTCGCGACACGTATCGAAGAAGCGCGTGAATTTACCCGTTACATCGTCAATCTTTTGATCTTTTTGGGCCTGCTTGGTACGTTTTATGGCTTGGCGACAACGGTACCTGCGTTGGTCGACACAATTCGATCTTTGGCCCCACAAGACGGTGAAAGCGGGTTTGAGGTGTTCAACCGTCTTATGAACGGGCTTGAGGGACAGCTGGGCGGCATGGGCGTTGCGTTTTCGTCGTCTTTGTTTGGCTTGGCTGGGTCATTGGTTGTCGGACTGTTGGAATTATTCGCAGGGCACGGTCAAAACCGGTTTTATCGTGAATTGGAAGAATGGTTGTCCACCATCACGCGCCTTGGCTTTTCATCCGCGAGCGAAGGCGAGACGTCAGGCGAACATGGTCTGTTTACCGCTGTTTTGGACCAAATGTCCGAACAAATGGAAGCCATTCGCGTGATGTTTGCCCAATCTGATCAAACGCGTGCCGTGGTTGATGAAAAAATTGGGACACTTGTGGATACATTGACGCAAATGTCGGCACGTTTGGAACAATCTACACCGTCGAATGCTGCGCTTGAACGGGTTGCTGTCGGGCAAGAGCGGCTTTTACAGGTGTTGACCGATATGCATGAGAACGATGCGGTCGATGCAGAAAGCCGTATGCGCCTGCGATCAATCGATGTGCAAATGCTGCACCTGATGGAAGATATGTCTGCAGGGCGCCAAGAAACCGTATCTGCGATCCGCAATGATATCCACGCGCTCACAAATGCATTGGTGCGCGCCGTGACAGAAATCGAAGCCTCTGGCCGGACAAAGGGGTAGGTATGGCACTGTCGCGTCGAACAGGGCAACGGTTTCAGGGATCGATTTGGCCCGGCTTTGTGGATGCTATGACCGGCCTTTTGTTGGTTTTGATGTTTGTTCTGACCATTTTCATGGTCATTCAATTTGTATTGCGCGAAACGATTGCGGGTCAAAAAACCGAACTCACTACGCTTGGCGTCGAAATTGCGGCCATTGCTGATGCTTTGGGTTTGGAAAAGCAGCGTGTCAAATCGCTCGAAGGGGAACTGGGCGAATTGACGGCAACTTTGGCCAGTACACAGAACGAAGTCGAAACCCAATCCAACCTGATCGCGCGGCTGACGCGCGAACGTGATGCGCAAACTGCCGCGCTTGAACAGGCCACATCACAGATCACAGCGTTTGAGGCCCAAGTTGCAGGACTGCTGGCGCTGCAGCAGCAAAATGAGCTGAGCATCAGCACATTGCAAAGCGAAAAAGCGGATCTATTGTCCGAACAAGACCGGCTTTCGTTGGCGTTGGCCACAGCGCGATCCGAAATTGATGTCGCCACCGAAGAAGCGCGTCGCAAAGCCGCCGAACGTGATGCGTTGAATGCTTTGATCCAAAGCTTGCAAAAGCAGGGCGCTGATAATGCGGTGCAAATCGCCACGCAGCAGCAAAAAATAGACGACCTTTCCACGCAAATCAGTCAGGCAGAAAATGACCGTCTGCTTTCGGCTGCGGCCGCTGAAGAATTGCGCAAACGATTGGAAAACGCGGACGCAGAGCTGACCGCGATGACATTGGCGCTCGAAGAGCAACGCAAAAAGGCCGAAGAAACTTTGACCCTGTTGGCTGCTGCAGAGGCTGCTAAAACAAATGTCGAAACCCAGCTGGCAGACGCGTTGATCACGTTGAACGCGCAGAAAACAGATCAGCAGACGTTGATCGATGACCTCCGGTCCCAAAACGAAAACCAAGCCGAGCAAGCCAAGCAAGCGCAGATCGCCCTTGCCGCGTCGCTTGCGCGTCAACAAGAGTTAGAAACGCGCTTGGCCGAAATTCAGACATCACTTGATGAAACACGTGGCCAAGATCGGGAAAAAGCCCAACAGCTGAATGATGTTCAAACACAGTTGGTCAATGCGCTTTTGAAACTTGATGAGCAAAAACAAACAACGCAGATTCTGTCGGATCAAAAGGAATTGATCGAACGACAATTCGCTGATCTGCAATCTACACTGTCGGCCCAAGATGATTTGAACGGCTCTTTGCAGAACCTCGAAGCAAAGCTCGCTGCCGCCTTGGCCGAAAAGCTGAGCGCACAGAATGATTTTGAAACCACGCAACAACAGCTCAAGGCTGCGTTGGCGGCAAAACTGGCATCTGATCAATTGGCCGAAACACGGTTGACCGAAGCGGCCGAACGTGAGGTATTGTTGCAAGCGGCACGAGAGGAATTGGCCCAAAAATCGCAATTTGCGGATCAGACCACCGAAGAATTACTGAAGGCCGAACGCCAAACCGCATTGTTAAATCAACAGGTGGGTGAGCTGCGCAAACAAGTCGAACAGTTGCAAGGCCTGTTAGATGTGTCAGAGGCCGCAGATGTCGACAATAAAACCCAACTTCAAAACCTTGGTCAGCGCCTAAACGCAGCACTTGCGCGGGCCGCGACCGAAGAACGAAAACGCCGCACTTTGGAAGAGGCAGAGCGCAAACGTTTAGAAGAAGAGCGTAATAAATTGGCCAGTCAGGCAGAGGACTTGGCAAAATATAAATCAGAATTCTTTGGCCGCATGCGCGCGATTTTGGCTGGGCAAGACGGTGTAAAAATCGTGGGTGACCGATTTGTGTTTTCGTCCGAAGTGTTGTTCGATCCAGGGCAGGCTGATTTGCAATCAGCGGGTCAGGTTGAAATTCAAAAGGTGGCGACAATTCTGGAATCTGTCATGGATGAAATTCCTGACAACATTGATTGGGTCATCCGTGTCGATGGACATACCGATAACATAGCCTTGTCAGGCCAGGGTCAATTCAAGGACAACTGGGAACTGAGCCAAGCACGCGCGCTGTCTGTGGTCCGTTATATGGTGACGGGTTTGGGATTTCCACCGGATCGATTGGCGGCGAATGGATTTGGTGAATTCCAACCTGTGAATGACGCCAATACGGAATCTGCACGCGCTCAAAATCGCCGTATTGAGATCAAATTGACCGAACGCTAATCAATACGCATGTCTTTTTGCAACAGTTGAATTTCAACGCCATTGCGGATCAACCTCGCGGTGGCGGTATAAGACCCTCTGGGCCAATCGGCTTTGCGATTGCGGCCGATGGCGCGCATCATCTGTGCCTGATCTTTGGGAAGGGTGATGGTTTGCTGTGCGATTGTTCCCGCAGGCCCTGTAAACTCTAGTTCAAGCTGATCGCCCTTTTGGGTTCCAAAGCCATGTACATACATCACCAACGCGGGGCTTTGTGGCGTCAATTCCTGTGGCACGGTGCCCATTTTGACATCATCAAATTCTGGGACGCGATCGCTGAATCCAATATATAAAAGGTCGCCTTGCTGATAGGCAGGTGTCAAATCCCAAAGCGTTTCTAGGTCTCCGTCACAGCTCAGCCGGCCGTTGGGGGCATAGGGGTCGACCACGCGGTTCCCCTGTCGAACCGACAGGTGCAAATGTGGGAATGCAGCCTTGCCAGAAACGCCAACTTGGCCCAAAGGATCACCTTGCGCCACAATCTGGCCTTTGGTGACGGTGACCGATCCTTGTTTCATGTGGCAATACTGGGTTTGCCACCCGTTATCATGTTGAATAACGACGCCGTTGCCGCATTCGATTTTATCCACGCGCTCTGCATCCTCGGCGGTGTATATCTTATCTATGACACCATCACGGCGCGCCACAACGCGCCCTGCGGCAGCGGCAACTACGAACACGCCCCGATCAAGAAGCGCAGGATCACGAAGACCAAAATCCGTACCCTTGTGCCCGTCATAGGTGAGAAATGAACAGCTAAAGTCGGATGCTTTTGGGGAAGGATCGTGGTCAACATATTGTTGCACATAGCATTCCGTCGAAAGATCACATTCTAATGGAAATGAAATCTGAAAATCATTTGCCCAAATGGGATGTGCGGCGACGCAGGCCGCCGCACAAATGACATATGCCCGTTTTCCAATCAATCGGCGGTCAAAAGGGGTGGCTTATCCCCTGTGATCTGTCTGTTTTCGGGGCCACGGATATCAAGCTTGAGCGCGCCGTCTTGCATCCGAACTCGAACCAGGCCGCCTTTGGCAAGCTTGCCAAACAGCAGTTCTTCCGCCAGTGGCTTTTTGATGTGTTCTTGAATGACGCGACCCAACGGGCGGGCACCCATTTTTTCGTCATAACCTTTGTCTGCCAACCATTCGGCTGCAGAACTCGTCAGCTCGATCGAGACGTGACGATCCATCAGCTGTGCTTCGAGTTGTAGAACGAATTTTTCCACGACCTTCAAAATCACAAACTTTGGCAATGGTGCAAAGCTAATGACTGCGTCCAAACGGTTGCGGAATTCTGGGGTGAATGCGCGTTCGATTGCGGCGGTGTCTTCGCCTTCGCGACGATCGCGGCCGAACCCGATGGCTGCCTTGGCTTGTTCCATGGCACCCGCGTTTGATGTCATGATCAAAATGACATTACGGAAATCGACGGACCGCCCGTTGTGATCGGTCAGCGTGCCGTGATCCATGACCTGCAACAAGATGTTATAGACATCAGGGTGCGCCTTTTCGATTTCATCCAGCAACAGGACACAATGCGGGTTCTGATCGACACCGTCGGTCAGCTGACCGCCTTGGTCAAACCCAACATAACCCGGGGGGGCACCGATAAGACGGCTGACCGCATGTTTTTCCATGTATTCAGACATGTCAAAGCGCAACAATTCGATGCCCAAGGTGTCGGCCAATTGTTTTGCAACCTCAGTTTTGCCGACACCGGTTGGGCCAGCGAACAGATAGCTGCCGATGGGCTTTTCAGGTTCGCGCAAACCCGCGCGCGCCAATTTGATCGCAGAGGACAGCGCTTCGATAGCAGCGTCTTGGCCAAACACCACGCGTTTCAAATTGGTTTCGAGGTCTTTCAAAACCATCGCATCGTCTTTTGACACATTTTTCGGCGGAATGCGTGCGATCTTGGCCACAACCGCTTCGATTTCTTTGACGCCGATGGTCTTGCGACGTTTGCTTTCTGGCAAAAGATGCTGCGCCGCACCAGCTTCGTCAATCACGTCAATGGCCTTGTCCGGCAGCTTGCGATCTGTGATATAGCGCGCGGACAATTCGACAGCTGTTTTTATAGCATCAGCTGTATATTTGATACCGTGATGATCCTCGAAATAGGTTTTGATCCCTTTCAAGATTTTGACAGTGTCTTCTACCGAAGGCTCATTCACGTCGATCTTTTGGAACCGACGGCTGAGCGCGCGATCTTTTTCGAAATGTTGACGGAATTCTTTATACGTTGTTGATCCCATCGTGCGCAGCTTGCCGCCCTGCAGTGCAGGTTTCAACAGGTTTGACGCATCCATCGCCCCGCCCGAAGTCGCACCCGCACCAATCACCGTATGGATTTCATCGATAAAGAGAACAGAGTTTGGGTGATCCTCAAGCTCTTTCACCACCGATTTTAGCCGTTCTTCAAAATCGCCACGGTATCGCGTGCCGGCCAACAAGGCGCCCATGTCCAATGAGAATATCGTGGTTTCTGACAGGACCTCAGGAACATCTTCGGATACGATACGGCGCGCCAAACCTTCGGCAATCGCGGTTTTGCCAACACCTGGATCACCAACCAAAAGCGGGTTGTTTTTGCGACGGCGGCACAACACTTGAATACAGCGTTCGACCTCATCATGTCTGCCGATCAGGGGATCAATATCGCCTTTGTGGGCTTTTTTGTTCAAATCCACGCAGTATTTTTCAAGCGCGCTTTCTTTCTTTGCATCTTCGCTTTTGTCCGCACCAATCGTGCCTTCGGAGTCGAATTCCGCGCCAGTGACGGGGCGGTTTTCGCCAAAGGCGGGATTTTTTGCGACGCCATGCGAAATAAAGTTCACGGCGTCATATCGCGTCATATCTTGGTCTTGCAGGAAATAGGCTGCATTTGACTCGCGCTCGGCAAAGATTGCGACCAAGACGTTCGCGCCTGTCACCTCTTTGCGGGACGACGATTGCACATGGATCAGGGCGCGTTGGATGACGCGTTGAAACGCTGCCGTTGGCGCCGCTTCTGATCCTTCGATCTCTGTGATCAAGGATGACAGATCGTCATCGATATATTCTGTAAGGCTTTGACGAAGTTCAGGTATGTTTACATCGCATGCCAACATAACGCGCTCAGCGTCGGGTTCATCAAGCAGCGCCAACAGCAAATGTTCAAGCGTTGCGAATTCGTGTGATCGGTCATTTGCAAGCGCCAAGGCTGCGTGGATCGCGTTTTCTAGTGTTGGAGAAAATGAAGGCACGAGCGTGCTCCTTTCCTTGTTGCGATTTGGTTCATCCAAATCAAGATGTGTCATTCTAATGTGTGGTCTTAAATACCTAAGCTTCAACCCCTTTTTGCCAATTTCATGCCAAAATATTAAAAAAGTGATCTACGGACGTGCTTCATTTGAAATTATCTTTGCGCGCACGGATTTCTGTAAAGACCTGCGCATCCGTTGCCGACACCAAATCCAAGGCAGCGCGGATGCGGGGGCAGTCTGGCCGCAAGAATGGGTTTGTCGCTTTTTCCAACCCCAAGCGCGACGGCACGGTGGCGCGTCCGTCCGCGCGGTCAGCGGCAATTTTTGCTGCACGTTCAATCAATTCTGGGTTTTCAGGGTCAATGCTGAGCGCGAATTTGGCATTCGATGCCGTATATTCATGGCCAGAACAGACAAGCGTATCATCGGGCAGGGCCCGCAGTTTAGACATGCTTTTCCACATCATGTCGCCGTTGCCTTCAAACAGGCGCCCACACCCCAATGCCATCAGGCTATCGGCGGTAAACACAACCGCGTCACGTTCGAAATACACGGCAATGTGACCAATTGTGTGACCCGAAATGTCAAAAACTTGACCTGTGTGAGACCCGATTTTGATTTCATCGCCCTCTGCAACCTCGAGATTGAGGGGCGGTAGGCGATGGGCATCTGCCTTTGCACCGATCACCTGTGGGCTGTGGTGATCCATGATATCGCCCAGCCCGTCGACGTGGTCCCAATGATGATGGGTCAAAAGAACATGGGTTAAATCCCATTTGCGGTCTTCTAGAACGTTTAGGATTGGGGCGGCTTCGGGAACATCGACCAAGAGCGTGACACCTTCGGCACTATCATGTGCTAAAAACGCATAGTTGTCCGACAGGCAAGGGATTGTCACAATTTCAAAGGTCATAGGCTTTTCCAAATTTTTTCTTCGTGTTAGCGTCAGAATTGCCAAAGTTTGGGATCAACGCAATGCATCTTGATGTGCAAGACCTAAAAAATTTTTATTATCGCCAATCTTTGGGGCGCGCGGCACAGCGTGCGATCCGGAACCGTTTGGTTGAATTATGGCCCGATACAACGGGTCAGACGGTCGTAGGCTTTGGTTTTGCGGTACCGCTCTTGCGCCCATTTCTGGCAAAGTCGCGTCGAGTTGTTGCATTAATGCCCGGTCCACAAGGGGTAATGCCTTGGCCTGCGGCAATGCCAAACGTGTCCGTTTTAACGGATGAATGCTTTTGGCCTTTGGAAACGGGGCATGTGGATCGGTTGATCATCATGCACGGCCTGGAAACAAGCGATCACCTTTCGCAAATGTTGGACGAAGCGCGGCGGGTCCTTGGGCCGGGGGGTAAGGTCATGTTCATCGTGCCAAATCGGGCAGGCCTGTGGTCGCGCAGCGATGCCACGCCAATGGGCTATGGTCGTCCTTATAGTTTGGGGCAATTGGAAAATATGTTGCGGATGCACGAATTTTCACCGGAAAGCCATCAATCCGCGCTGTATCTTCCGCCATCACATCGCCGCAGTTGGCAAAAACTGGGCCCTGCTTTGGAACAGATTGGCCGCAAGTTACCCTTTTTTGCAGGGGGTGTTTTAATGGTCGAAGCAAGCAAGCGCATTCACCACAATTCGGGCTTGGGCGTAAAGGATCATCGCAAACGACGATTGACTGTTCTGGAAGGGCTGGCAAAACCCGCGCCCAAACCTATCAGCCATCGCGTGAATTTTGCGGCAAAACCCGATTAAGGAATCGCAGTTTTCGGCATTTTTCAACTTTTTGTGAGCATTTAAAAATGCGCATTACGTCGCAGTTTGGCTAAGTCCCTTATTTTTACTGGAATTTAGGACAGAAGAAAAATGCTTTAGTATGTTGATCGGATTGAAATGCTCTGCTACACCCCGCGTGATTTAAGTGCTTTGCTTCGGCGAGCGAATTCAACACCCTCGGATCTGTGTTCAAGTGTTTACACGGTACGGGGCAAAACATCGGAAGGGTGGACGTGTCCGAACCAGCTTCGATCTCATCCGGAATTGCTGCGCGCTACGCGACAGCGGTCTTTGGTCTTGCCAAGGACTCTTCGGATCTTAAGAACCTTGAAAGCAACGTAGAAGATTTGGCGGCTGCATTGGATGCAAGCGCCGAGTTGCGTGATTTGATCAGCTCGCCTATGTACAGCCGTGATGATCAGGCAAACGTTATTTCTGCGGTTGCAACGAAAATGAAACTCATGCCCATCGTCAGCAACACGCTGGCGTTGATGGCGTCTAAACGTCGTTTGTTCGTGCTGCCTGCGTTGATCGCTCAGCTGCGCGGATTGATCGCCGAAGAAAAAGGCGAAGTCACAGCCGAAGTCATTTCTGCGAAAGCGATGACAAAGACACAAGCAGACAAACTTGCCAAAGCGATTAAATCGCGTATAGGTAAGGATGTGAAAATTGACGCGACTGTTGATGAATCCCTCATCGGTGGTCTTGTTGTTAAGGTGGGCTCGCAAATGATCGATACGTCGATCCGTTCCAAGCTCAATTCCCTATCGAATGTAATGAAAGAGGTCGGATAAATGGGTATCCAAGCAGCCGAGATTTCTGCGATCCTAAAAGAGCAGATTAAGAACTTTGGCAAAGACGCCGAAGTTGCAGAGGTGGGTCGCGTTCTGTCCGTGGGTGACGGTATTGCGCGCGTCCACGGTTTGGACAACGTCCAAGCGGGTGAAATGGTCGAATTCCCAGGTGGAATTCAAGGTATGGCCTTGAACTTGGAAAGCGACAACGTTGGTGTTGTTATTTTCGGTTCTGACCGTGACATTAAAGAAGGTGACGTTGTAAAACGCACCAACTCAATCGTGGACGTTCCTGCGGGCAAAGGCCTGTTGGGTCGCGTTGTCGATGGTCTGGGCAATCCGTTGGATGGCAAAGGCGCTATCGAGGCAACAGAGCGCCGCGTTGCGGACTCAAAAGCACCGGGCATCATTCCTCGTAAATCAGTTCACGAGCCAATGGCAACAGGTTTGAAATCTGTTGACGCCATGATCCCGATCGGTCGTGGTCAGCGCGAATTGATCATTGGTGACCGCCAAACAGGTAAAACAGCTGTTGCGTTGGACACAATCCTAAACCAAAAAACATACAATGATGCAGCTGGTACTGATGAGTCCAAAAAACTGTATTGTATCTATGTTGCGGTTGGTCAAAAACGTTCGACAGTTGCGCAGCTTGTTAAGAAATTGGAAGAGTCTGGCGCGATTGAATACACAATCGTTGTTGCCGCAACAGCGTCTGACCCTGCACCAATGCAGTTCTTGGCACCTTATTCCGCGACTGCAATGGCTGAATACTTCCGTGACAACGGCATGCACGCATTGATCATCTATGATGATTTGTCAAAACAAGCGGTTGCCTATCGTCAAATGTCATTGTTGCTTCGCCGCCCACCCGGACGTGAAGCGTATCCAGGCGACGTTTTCTATCTTCACTCACGTTTGCTAGAACGTTCTGCGAAACTGAGCGAAGAGCATGGTTCAGGTTCTTTGACAGCTCTGCCTGTTATTGAAACTCAAGGTGGTGACGTTTCCGCGTTTATTCCAACCAACGTGATTTCGATTACAGACGGTCAGATCTTCTTGGAAACAGAATTGTTCTACCAAGGTATCCGCCCTGCTGTGAACACAGGTCTATCCGTTTCTCGTGTGGGTTCGTCCGCACAAACAAACGCGATGAAATCTGTTGCTGGCCCTGTTAAACTGTCTTTGGCTCAGTACCGCGAAATGGCCGCATTTGCGCAGTTTGGTTCTGACCTTGACGCCGCAACTCAGCAGTTGTTGAACCGCGGTGCGCGTTTGACGGAGCTGATGAAGCAGCCACAATATTCACCGCTGACAAACGCCGAAATCGTCTGTCTGATCTTTGCTGGTACAAATGGTTACCTGGACAAAGTTCCAGTCAACCAAGTTGGTCGTTACGAAGCAGGCCTGTTGTCACATCTACGTGGCAAACATGCCGATCTATTGGATTACATCACAAAAGAAGATCCAAAGATCAAAGGTGAAGCCGAGGATAAAATCCGCGCCGCTCTGGACGAGTTCGCAGCAGATTTCGCATAAGTAAGGGGACGAGGCTATGCCAAGTCTGAAGGACTTAAAAAATCGGATCGGGAGTGTTAAAAACACTCGTAAGATCACCAAGGCCATGCAGATGGTCGCGGCCGCAAAATTGCGCCGCGCCCAAGATGCAGCCGAGGCATCGCGTCCCTACACAGAACGGTTTAATGCCGTTCTGGGTTCGTTGGCGGCGTCTGTCGGCGGGTCTGATAGCGCACCGTTACTGCTTCGCGGTACGGGTCGTTCGCAAACCCATCTGTTGGTCGTGATGACCGCAGAACGTGGTTTGTGTGGTGGTTTTAATGCGAACATCGCAAAATTGGCGAAAACCCGTGCAGCAGAATTGGTTGCTGCAGGGAAAACGGTCAAAATCTTGACCGTTGGTAAAAAAGGCCGTGACAACATGCGCCGTGATTTTGGTGATAAATTCATCGGTCACGTTGATTTGTCCGAGGTAAAGCGTGTTGGATATTCTGACGCGCAAACGATTGCCAAGGATGTGTTGACACGCTTTGAAGATGGTGAATTCGACGTTGCAACAATTTTCTATTCGCAATTTGTCAACGTTGTGACCCAGATTCCAACAGCACTACAGATCATCCCAGCCAGCTATGAAGCAGCTGAAGCCACTGCGGAAACGACACTTTATGATTACGAGCCAAGCGAAGAGGCCATTTTGGCCGATCTGTTGCCTCGTGGTGTTGCGACGCAAATCTTTTCCGCTTTGCTGGAAAATGGGGCCTCAGAACAAGGTGCGCGTATGTCCGCGATGGACAACGCAACCCGTAACGCTGGTGATATGATCGACAAACTGACGATTGAATATAACCGTTCACGTCAGGCTGTTATTACCAACGAGCTTATTGAAATTATCTCGGGCGCTGAAGCGCTCTAAGAACCGGAGACGAAAACATGGCAAACGCAAAAGGCAAAATCACTCAGGTGATCGGCGCCGTTGTGGACGTGCAGTTTGATGGTGATCTGCCACAGATCCTCAACGCATTGACCACAGAAAATAACGGTAAAAAACTGGTTCTGGAAGTTGCCCAGCACCTTGGTGAAAACACAGTTCGCACAATCGCGATGGACGCATCCGAAGGTTTGGTTCGCGGTCAAGCAGTTGCAGACACAGGCGCGCCGATTTCCGTTCCAGTTGGAAACGCGACATTGGGCCGTATTTTGAACGTTGTGGGCGAACCAGTGGACGAACAAGGTCCAGTGAACGCCACAGAATACCGTTCAATTCACCAACCAGCGCCGACATTCAGCGAACAATCAACTTCCTCTGAAATCTTGGTAACAGGTATCAAAGTGATCGACCTTCTGGCACCATATTCAAAAGGTGGTAAGATTGGTCTGTTCGGCGGTGCGGGCGTTGGTAAAACAGTTTTGATCATGGAATTGATCAACAACATCGCAAAAGTGCACTCAGGCTTCTCCGTTTTCGCGGGTGTTGGCGAACGTACTCGTGAAGGTAACGACCTTTACCACGAGATGATCGAATCCAACGTTATTAAACCTGATAACCTAGAAGAGTCACAAGTGGCCCTGGTCTACGGTCAGATGAACGAACCTCCCGGTGCGCGTGCACGTGTTGCCTTGACAGGTTTGACATTGGCAGAACAGTTCCGTGACCAATCTGGCACAGACGTTTTGTTCTTTGTTGATAACATCTTCCGCTTTACTCAGGCAGGTTCCGAGGTGTCAGCGCTGTTGGGTCGTATCCCATCCGCGGTGGGCTATCAGCCAACTTTGGCGACCGACATGGGCGCGATGCAAGAACGCATTACATCAACGAAAAATGGTTCGATTACATCGATCCAAGCCGTTTATGTTCCTGCGGACGACTTGACCGACCCTGCGCCTGCAACAACATTTGCTCACTTGGACGCGACAACCGTTTTGTCACGTGCGATTTCCGAGCTTGGTATCTACCCTGCGGTTGATCCGCTGGATTCTTCATCGCGTTTGATGGACCCAGCTGTTGTTGGTGAAGAGCATTACGGTGTTGCACGTTCCGTTCAGAACATTTTGCAACGTTATAAATCTTTGCAAGACATCATCGCGATTTTGGGCATGGACGAATTGTCAGAAGAAGACAAATTGACCGTTGCGCGCGCGCGTAAAATTCAACGCTTCTTGTCCCAACCATTTGACGTTGCGAAAGTATTTACAGGTTCTGACGGTGTTCAGGTTCCATTGGAAGATACAATTGCATCGTTTAAAGCGGTTGTTGCCGGCGAATACGACCACCTACCTGAGGGTGCCTTCTATATGGTTGGCGGCATCGATGAAGTGATCGCAAAAGCCGAAAAAATGGCTGCTGAAGCGGCCTAAAGGAGGCCAAGATGGCGAACACTATGCAGTTTGATCTGGTAAGCCCTGAGCGTCGCGTCGCGACGCTTGAGGTGAGCGCAGTTCAAATCCCAGGCACAGACGGCGATCTGACAGCAATGCCAGGCCATGCGCCTCTGATTACAACACTTCGTCCTGGTATCCTTCGTGTTGAAAGCACTGAAGGCGCTAAGGAATATGTTGTTACCGGTGGTTTTGCCGAAATCGGCGAAGGTCTTTCTGTGTTGGCAGAAAAAGCTCTTCCACGTGACGAGATGACACAAGAAACGTTTGATGAAATCATCGCAGAGGCACGTGCAGCCTTGGACAATGCGAAAGAATTCTTCCACAGCGAACCAGGTCCAGTTGATGACGCAGCGAAGCTGTTGTCAGACATGGTGGCACTTGGTGGTCATATCGGTCTGAACGCAGACTGATTTACGTGATAGATAAAGAAATAAAGCCCTGTGGACTGTAAAGCTCCGCAGGGCTTTTTCTTTTGGGGCTTTGCCCCAAACCCCAGGATATTTGGGGACAGAAAATGAAAACTTATTTTCGGCCAAACATAGCGAGCCGAATAAACGCGCGTTCCACAAGTTCGAGAGATGGTGCATGTTGATTTGCAGAGCGAAGCTGCAAATCGATGTCGGTTAGAATTGTGAGTGCTTCGCCCAGACGATGTGCGCCCCATTGTGAGGCTTGACGTTGGATGAGATCCCGTCGTGGGCCAAAAACCGGCGGGCGCAAATTTCCTATACCTGATCCCACACCACCGGGATCTGCCGCCACAGTATAGAGCGATTTAAAGTGGCGCGACGCAGCGATGACCAATGCGACCGCCTGCACGCCCTGCGAGCGGAGGCGTTTCATAATTGGTCCGATTTTGTCCACCTGTCCGTTGGCGACACACTGCAAGATATCATCCAGATCTGCTTCGTTTGAGGTTGGCGCGCAAAGTTCAACTTCGTTAGGTGTCAGTGGGGAGTGATCACCGTGTTTGTACAAGCCGATTTTTTGAATGGTTTGACGAAAGTCGCCTGGTTCAAGTTCGCGCGCAAGATCGGTGAGCAGGGCAAGCACAGTGCTTGGAATATTTGAGAGGCCCGCCGTCTTGAGTTCGTTTTCAATGTCTTGTCGTGTTGGCGGATCATCATAGACCGCAAGACAATAGGCATTTGGATGCGATTCGAATGATTTGCGAAGCTTTGATGTTGGTTTTAGCTGTCCCGCGCACACAAGAATTGTGGCATCCCCAACATTCCATGCGTTCAACCCCGCGCCGATTATGTCCGCGATAGTGTCAGACGCGTCTTCGACAAAGACAGCGCGCTGACCGGGAAAAAACCCTTGGGATTTGAGGCCATCTTGTAAAAGGGCAGGATCCTTGCGCAGATCCGCGCCAGAGACGCGGATCAATCGCATTTCCGCGGCGGCGTCGGGGCCCAACAAGTTTTTCAAAAACTCTTCGCGTTTCAAAGCAACGCGCATCGCGTCTGCACCGAATATCAATAGACCTGCACGCGATGTGTCTGGCGATTTCAAATAACCCTGACTGTCGCGTGGTGAGAGTTTCATTGGGTCAAGCTATCAGATTTGAACATGATATCTTCGACAATCAAATCACCGATCTGGATCATTAATCGCGCGCGCGCGTCTCTGGCGGCGGCCTGCGAAGATGTTGTAGATGTGGGTGCGTAGCCAACAAATGCATCAACCGCGCCTGAAATGACAACTTGGTTGTTGCTCAGGTCACGCAGAGAATATTTTCCGGCACCTGTCAGCTGCTGACGATAGGCGCGTCCATCAAAGGAAACGGCCGCCCGTTTTGACCCAACGGATATTGAATAGGCCAAACCATATTTTGCATTTTGCGTGGATCCGAGTCGTCTTTCCAATTGGTCGCGCAACGCGAATGTGTCGCGCGAACTTGGGGTGTCGTATTGGATCTGTCCGACGAGGCCCTTGATAGGTTGTGAGTCATATACCGGTTCAAAGCCACAGCCCGCGAGCGCTGTGGCAAGGATCAAAAACGATCTTCGGTTATACAACAACATTTATGATACGCCCCGGAACAACAATCACCTTCTTTGGCACCGCGCCATCCAAAGATCTTATGACAGCTTCTTGCGAAAGGGCAATTTTTTCCACGTCGTCCTTGGACATATCTTTGGGAACCGTGATCTCTGCGCGTCGTTTGCCATTGATTTGGATGGGAAGTGTGATTTCGTCATCCACCATCATCGCTGCGTCAGCTTTGGGCCATGGTGCGTGAACGATCAAACCGTCGCCGCCCAAATGCGACCAGATTTCTTCGGCAAGATGCGGTGTCATGGGCGACATAAGTTGCGCCAAAGAGCGCGCAGCCTGACGCTTTGCATCGGTTCCTGCCTTTGATTTTGCGAGAGTATTCGTGAACCCGTACAGCTTTGCGACGGATGCGTTGAACCCAAAGCTTTCGATGCCTTGTGTCACATCATGAATAGCTTTGTGCATGTCTTTTAACAGCGCAGCATCATGTTCATTCGCGCAATCGTCGCTTTGTGCGATGTCAGAGGCAATGCGATGCACCCGTGCCAAATGTTTTGCGGCGGCTTCGGCACCTGCGGCTGTCCATTCGACATCGCGTTCGGGGGGGCTGTCTGACAAGACAAACCAACGCGCGGTATCCGCGCCAAAGGCGTCGATAATGGCAACGGGATCGACCACGTTATTTTTCGACTTGGACATTTTTGCGGAGGGAACGATATCAACTTCGTCACCGTCTGCAATCAAGAATGCCTTGCCGTCGCGCAATTCAACCTGTTCAGGATAGTAATACACTGGGCGCCCATTGTCGCCATCGCGTTTGTAAATTGCGTGCGTGACCATCCCTTGGGTAAAGAGCGCGTTGAACGGTTCGATCGCGGTCTTTGGCAAGTGACCTGTGATTTGCATCGCACGTGCAAAGAACCGGGAATACAACAGGTGCAAGATCGCATGTTCGATGCCGCCAATGTATTGATCAACATTCATCCAATAGGACACATCATCCATATTTGTGGGTGTGTCAGCGCGTGGCGCGGTAAAGCGTGCAAAATACCATGACGAATCGACGAATGTATCCATCGTATCTGTTTCGCGCTTTGCTGGGGCGCCGCAGGATGGACACGCACAATCGCGCCATGTTGGGTGGCGATCAAGAGGATTGCCCGGCATGTCAAAGGTCACATCGTCAGGAAGCGCGATGGGAAGGTTTTCCTTTTTCTCGGGAACCACGCCGCAGGCGTCGCAATGTACGACAGGGATCGGGCAGCCCCAATAGCGTTGGCGTGATAGGCCCCAATCGCGCAAGCGGAATTTGGTCACGCCTTTGCCCCAACCTGCCGCTTCTGCGAAATCAACGGTGGTGTTGATCGCCTCTTCCCCGGTCGCAACATCGAGACCTGCAAAGTGGTTGATCCATTTTACAGGTTCTGTTTTCGCGGGAACGAACGCTGTGTCCGTAACGGGTGTTTCGTTATCAAGCGCGTAAAACGTATCAATCACGGGCAGATCGTATTTGCGCGCGAAATCCAAATCGCGTTGGTCATGCGCAGGGCAGGCAAAGATTGCGCCGGTCCCATAGTCCATCAAGATGAAATTCGCGATCCAAACAGGAAGTTCCCAATCGGGGTTCAATGGGTGCTTGACGCGCAGACCTGTGTCGATGCCTTTTTTCTCGGCCTTTTCCATATCGGCCTCGGATGTCGACATTTGACGACATTCTTTGTTAAAGGCGGCGATCTCTGAATTTGTGGCCTCAAGATGGCGGGCAAGTGCATGATCGGCCGAAATTCCGACAAAGGATGCCCCCATCAGCGTATCGGGTCGTGTCGTGTATACGGTGATATCGTCGAACCCGTCAGGTCCATTTTTCATCTCAAACGCAAATTCCAAACCGCGGGATTTCCCGATCCAGTTTGATTGCATCAATTTAACTTTGGCAGGCCAATTGTCCAAACCATCGATCGCAGACAACAGCTCATCTGCATGGTCGGATATTTTAAAGAACCATTGCGTCAGCTCTTTGCGTTCAACCAGCGCACCTGACCGCCAGCCACGGCCATTTTCGACCTGTTCGTTGGCCAAAACGGTCATGTCCACTGGGTCCCAGTTGACCACAGCATTTTTGCGGTAGACCAAACCTTTGTCCAAGAAATCCAGGAACAACGCCTGTTGTTGTCCGTAATATTCAGGATCACAGGTGGCAAATTCGCGTGACCAATCGATGGACAGCCCCAATGGCTTCATCTGGTTTTTCATCACCGCGATATTGTTGTAGGTCCAATCCTTTGGATGTCCGCCCGACGCCATTGCCGCATTTTCGGCAGGCATCCCGAACGCATCCCAACCCATTGGATGAAGCACGTTGTGACCCGTTGACATTTTGTATCGAGCAATCACGTCACCCATGGTGTAGTTGCGGACATGCCCCATGTGGATACGCCCAGATGGATATGGGAACATTTCCAACACATAGTATTTTGGTTTACTTGCATCACGTTTTGCGGCGAACACACCCGCTTGGTCCCAAGCGGCTTGCCAATTGCGTTCGATCTCAGCTGCGGAATAGCGCGACATCTTGGATTCCTTGATTTTTACTGTCGGCGATAGTGATACGCGACCGTGCAGGCAGGGTCCATAGCTAAGCGGTGGGTTTTCAGGCCAAAATGGAACGTGCCCAAATTATTTCACAATTCGGGCAAAATTTTTACACGTCTGGCTGCGATGAAGGCAGCATCGTAAACTATTGTCTCGAAGGGCAACGTATCCAGTGCATGTTCCGTTATACATAACATCTATGGCGTATTGCTGTGTGCCGATACCGTCTTGGCGGTCCGTTATGGATAGCGGGACGATCTTGACCGCCCTTTGGCGACGTTTCCATCGAAAAATGTTTATGTTCTGTCGCAGATGCTGTGTTAGCAGTCGATGTCTTTCGTATCCATTCAGCATGCAACCGTTTACAATCCCTGCGAACAGATTTTCCAGATTTTTCCCGCCCTCGTCACAGATTAACGTCTGTGAACCTTGGAGCACACCTAAAGGAGAAGAAAAATGAAGTGTCCTAAGACGATGATCCGCCAAAAACTCAGTAACTTTTTAACGGATGAAGACGGCGCAGTGACCGTTGATTTTGTTGTGTTAACAGCAGGTGTCATAGCGTTGGGTGTTGTTGCCGCAAGCCAATTTGTGGTGAGCGATGATGATATTGATGAGATGGATCCCAACTACAGCGAATTGGACTACATAGCCCAATATATAATGGAGCAACAAGGGATTATTCCCGCCCCCAACCGATCCGTAATGGATCGGCTTACCCGCACAATTCGGGTAAAAACAATCCTCTTCAAGGTATGTATCGGATTTGGAATGACGGTTGCTGGGGACTTGTATAAAGATGAGATTCAATCCGCTTACTGCGATCTTTTGTAGGCCATGATTTGAATTTTGATATACTGGTTTGGCTTTTAAGTCGCTATGGTTTAACGGTCCTGGTTGGACCAAATATTCCTAACGCAAAAAAAGCAGGGATGCCATTTTATGAAGATATTGCTGATTCACCAGAATTTCCCAGGGCAGTATAAACACTTGGGGCCCGCTTTGGCCGCGCGGGGGGATCAGGTGGTTGCCTTGACCCCAAAGGTGAAAAAGCCTGCGCGATGGCAGGGTATTGATGTGGTTCCCTATGCTATTTCGCGTGGAAATGGGAAAAATGGGCATCCTTGGGTGACGGATTTGGAAACCAAGGTTATTCGGGCCGAAGCCTGCTATCTCGCTGCGGTTAGGCTGCGCGACAGCGGTTTTACACCGGATGTCATACTTGCCCATCATGGGTGGGGCGAAAGCATGTTTCTCAAGGATGTGTGGCCGTCTGCACGCATTGGCCTTTATTGTGAACTGTATCATCGTGCGACCTATCCCCATGTTGGGTTTGATCCCGAATTCGATAAGGGGGCACAGGACCGCGATGTTCTGCGTTTGCGGCTGCGCAACATAAACAATTTTCTGCATTTCGACATCGCAGAAGCCGGGCTCAGCCCAACAGCGTTCCAAGCAGATACATTCCCGCAGCCGTTTCGCGATAAAATAACCGTGCGGCATGATGGTATTGATACGGATGTGGTCTGCCCGAATCCCGCCGCAACACTGCGTGTAAATGATGCTTTGACCCTCACCCGTCAGGACGAAGTGATTACTTTCATTAACCGAAATCTAGAACCCTATCGCGGGTATCACATTTTTATGCGGGCACTTCCGCGTTTGTTGCGGGACAGGCCCAATGCGCAGATTGTTGTGTTGGGGGGGATGATGTCAGTTATGGATCGCGCCCGCCAGAAGGTAAAACATGGAAACAAATTTTTATCGACGAAGTGCGTGATCAAATTTCTGATGCGGATTGGGCGCGGGTGCATTTCATGGGGCGGGTTCCCTATGATGTTTTCCTGTCGATGATGCAGGTCAGCCGCGTGCATATTTACCTCACATACCCGTTCGTCCTGAGTTGGAGTTTGCTCGAAGCAATGAGCGCAGGCGCCGCGATTGTCGCGGGCGACACCGATCCCGTGCGTGAGGTTATGGAGCGTGGAAAGACGGGGATCTTGACCGATTTCTTTGACAAAGACGCGCTGGTTGATCGGGTTTGCGAGGCGTTGGATAATGCCGAACTACGCGACTCATTGGGTCATGCGGCGCGTGATTATGTCGTTAAAAACTATGATTTGAAAACAATTTGCCTACCGCAACACTTGGCGTGGGTGGATAGGCTATCTCATTTACCCGCGGTCGAAATCAAACCTTAGGACAGGCTAGAAAAATCCTGCATCACGGCGCAGCTGACGCGCGCGGGATAAAATTGCGTCTTCGACGGCACGCATTGTTTCTTTGGATGTTGGACCATTTCGTGTTTGCAAGGCCACACGCAATGTGCGCGCATCCAAGGCAGGGTCCGACACATATACGGTTGCGCGATATGGTTTTGATCCACCTGGTGGTGTGCCGTATCCTGTTACAATCACCCCTGAAAATGGATCGACGCTTTCGATCGGCAGAAAGTCCAAAACATCCAAGGATGCCTGCCATATGAAGCGATTCACTTTGACGGGCGTTTCAGATGGATTACTGCGAAACGCGTCCCAGATTGTTGTCCGGCGTTCTTCTGTACCGGCACTGTCGGACAATGCAGCAGGACGTACAGTTGTCAGATCCCCCAATACGCGTTTTGCCGATGAACAAGCGCTCAGCCCCAAGATCAGACCGGTCGAAATGATGATGAATGTCCGTTTGCGTCCCATGCGTGCCCCCAAAGGTTTAAAAAACACCTAACTTATAGGGCAATATTGGGCAAGACTGGATTTGCAATTTCCCCACGGCACACCGCATAGCGAAAATCTGCCCAAAGTTGAGGTGTGGCAATACTGCATCATATTTCCGTCACTTGAATTCGAAGCGGTCGTAATGCTTGCAAGTTAGGGGGAAAAAGAGCGATTGAATAGTCATTCTTGAAGCACGATGTGTGCTTTTAAGTTTCGAAACACACAACCCCGAGGGAAAAACAATGAAAAAAGTTCTTCTAGCAACTTCCGCTCTGTTCCTAACAGCAGGCGTTGCATCCGCAGAATTGACATTCTCAGGTACAGCAGGAGCTGGTATCTTCAAACAAGGTAAAGTAGCAGCAAAGGCAGCTCCAACAGGCGCCGCACTCACAGCCGCCAACTCAGCTTTGGCAGACGCTACAACAGCTTTCAATACGGCGACAACAAAGTACAACGCTGGTCAAATCTCATCAGCTGATTGGTTTAAAGCGGCTGACGCACAGTATGAAGCTTGGTTGGGAACGCAGGCAGTTGCTGAGAAAAAAGCAGCTGATCACTACTCAGTTTATTCTGGTATCGACATCGATATCACAGCGTCTACAACAACAGACAATGGCATGACCATTTCTGCAAAAACAGACATGGGCGCAGGTTCTTTGTTGGACGCAGCTGACCGCGAGTTGGACGCCCAAACAGACGATCTAACAGCACCGGAAGTAAAAATCACATACTCTGGCGTGACTGTGGAGTTGGAATCCGAAGGCGTACAAGATTACTACGATGGCGACTTGGACAACTACGACATCGGTATTTCTGGTTCAATGGGCGCAATTTCATACGGCGTTGCACTAGAAACAGACCGTAAAGGCGGTGGTTCTGACTGGTCAGCAAACGCATCATACTCTGCTGACGGCGTAACAGTTTCTTTGAGCACAAATGAAAAGAATGGCGAAGAAGACCTAACCAAAGTTTCTGCTTCTTACGCAATGGGTGATGCAACATTCACTTTGACAAGTGACAATAAAGGTAAAGCTAAAGACGTCGCAACATTTAAAGTTGCTTACGTAGCTGGCCCAGCGACAATTACTGTGTCTGCAGCAAACGACAAAGATAATGCTGGCAACACAAACAAAAGCAAGCGTGGTTCTTACGACGTTTCTGTGAAATACGTAACTGGCGCATACACAATCAACGCAACCACAAACGAATCTGACGCATGGAACGCAAACGTTGCATACGACTTGGGTGGTGGCGCAAGTATGACTGTTGGTGCGGACAGCACAGACACATCATTCGCAGGCGTAAGCTTCGCGTTCTAATCTTAGGGTTAGATGTTATAGAGAGAGCGGCCTTAGGGTCGCTCTTTTTTTGTTCATCGATGAACAAAATCTATCAAACAGCGATTGATCCGCTTTGATTTTTAATCTTTTTTAGGGAGCTTATCGAAAA
>Ga0255765_1000686_pt1 | contig 45566 bp, 64 predicted proteins | sample 041ome_8_FD_179965 | JGI IMG/M metagenome (GOLD analysis project Ga0255765, IMG submission 179965) | Coastal salt marsh microbial communities from the Groves Creek Marsh, Skidaway Island, Georgia - 041407BS metaG (version 2) | ecosystem: Environmental > Aquatic > Marine > Intertidal zone > Salt...
CCCTAAATTGAGTCACACATCTGTTGGTGGTAGAGGATGTTAAAATTCAACCACATATTTCGGATTGTTGAGAATCAATAATGACCTAAACGTGTAGTACTCTCTGTTTGAGGTATTCAGGACGGGAGTTCGAGTCTCCCCGCTTCCACTAAAATAAATCCTCGATTGTTTTGGCAGTCGAGGATTTTTTATTATATTTGTACTGTAATCATCACATAAACATCATCAATATGACACAAGAAGAAGTAACTAAAGAAGTTGAAAACTATAACGGAACTAATAGTTTCATGAATTCGCTCAAAAAAGGACTTAAGAAATACGGTTCCCTTACTGATAACCAAACTTCTGCAGCTATTCGTGTTATTGAAGGTGCTCGTCGACATGAACAAGCGCAAAAACGGATGAATATCACTTTGGTTGGTGATACCATTAAGATTGGTCGTAAGATTGCTTTGGGTATTAAAGAAGAGTATGGTCTTGAGTTTCACCCTATTCTTATCGATGTGACCGCAGTTACAGGTATGACGGACCGAGCACTTCGTATTAAAGGTAAGTTGACTAAAGAAAACGGAGGTATTTGCCGTTGTTGTGCTAAAACCCTTACGGATGATATTTCTAAAGTCACCGGTATCGGCCCTATTTGTTCTAAGTATGTCGGAGTACCCCATCCCCGTAACCTCTATGACACTAACGAAATTGAGACCTATAAGAAGAATATGTCTGAAAAGATTGATTCAATCGGGGAGTTTGAATTTTGGATTCCAAAGAAAGCAATTGTGAAATGGAATGGTATGGGGGGAGTGATGGTTAAGATGTGAGAAAGGGGGGTAACCCCCTTTTTCCCTTTTAGGTGATATTTATAGTAATAAACTGTAAAAATTATTTATTATGGGAACAGCAGAAGTTAAAAGTTTAATTAGACACGCATTGACCGCTATTGGTACTTTATTAGTACTTACAGGTCTAAACACATGGATACCTTTGGTAGACTTATTAACAGAGAATTTAGATTCAGTGGTAAACGCTATCGAAGTCCTCGTAGGTTTAGGAGTGGCGGTATTTGGATTCTTCCGGAACAAAGAAAGATTCAAATTAGTTGAAGAGACCCAACAGTAAAACCCCCGAAATTAAAACCCCCGACCAAAAATCGGGGGTTTTTTTTGACATGTAAAATAAAGTGTCTTATAATTTAAAAAAAAAGAATGAACAATGTGTTAGTACTAAATGCAGACTATTCACCTCTGAATATTACTAGTCTTCAGAGAGGGTTTGTTTTAGTAGATAAGGGAAAGGCTGAGATAATAAAAAGTGGGGAAAAAGACATTATCACAACTATAGGTAATTTTGTTAGACCAGTTATTATACGGTTACTAAACTTTATACGGTATAGACCAAAAAACATTAAAGTTAATCGAAGAAGAATTTTTAAAAGAGATAAATCAACTTGTCAGTACTGTGGGTCTAAAAAACACTTGACTATCGACCACGTTATGCCTCGTTCTCGTGGTGGAGGTAATACGTGGACAAATTTGGTTACATGTTGTTCAGGATGTAATGTTTATAAGGGTAATAAAACTCCAAAAGAGGCTGGTATGAAGTTAATTAATAGACCTTATGAGCCCTCTATTTTCTCTTCTGTTTTTTATGAAGAAGCTGAAGATATTTGGAACGATTTTAAGTTATCGTTTAAATCTTATTAACCATTTTTAACTATTTATAGGTAGTAGTTCTTCAATAAACAAGTAAACCTATAAATGTATGCTTTTAACTTTTTTAAGGAATTTATTCCTTCTTACACTCCCCCTGTTCCTATTTAATGGTAACTTAGGGGCTCAATGTGACGTTTTTATAGAACAAGGTTCTGTAGTCGTTACTGATAATGGTAGTGGTGTCAAATTTCAATTTGACGTTACAAACAATTCAGGTAGTGAATGGGAAGGGGATGTACTTAAAATGTATTGGTCACTTAATTCAAGTGCGCCTATATGGACCATAGATTATACCTCAAACAACAATGTTGGACCCTTACCTCCTGGACAAACTAGGACAATAACCACCCCATGGTTCGACATTCCAAATCTCCCTTCATGGTTTCCTGAAGACCCTGGTCCTGGTGGTGACTTGGACGATTATTGGGTCGAGGCTTTAGAATGGCCTTATTGGTCTGCAAATCCAAACGGTTTTGATGGGACGTGGTCGCAAATGAATCTACGTCTCGGAAGTTGTGGTTTGGGTGATGGTGCGTGGGTATATAACGATAACGGCGACCCTTATTATGGTCCTTTTAATAGTGATTGTCCCGATGTCAATAATGATGCGTTTTGTGATTGTGATGTTAATTTTCTTGGGTTTGACCCTGAAACATATGACGTAAGTATTGAAATAGTGTCTCATTGGAATTGTGGCACCTCTTTAAATACCAGTGGTTTTTCGAGTGAAATGGATTATGTAAATATGATTCAAATCGGAGCTCATGTACCTGGTTGGGATTATCCGTGGGGTTGTACTGCAGCTCAGTACCATTTAGGATGGACGTTTGATAATCCTGTAGCTTTTGAGGAGTTTTATGCTGGTGACACAATTAATTATAATATGTTTTCAGACGATACATTCTATGATGATTGTTTTCAGGAAATATTAGAAAGTGATACTTTAACTTCATGTTTAGAGATTGTTTTATGGCAAATTAATTATTCTGAAACCGCGATTGTCGGTGAGATAGATGGTGGATGGGCGGCAACATGTGGTACTTGCGCGGACCAAACTCAATTTTACCCTGATATGTCTATGGAGTTAAACTCAATGAATATTTGTAATGCACCACCTCCATTGTATCCTGGTTGTATGGATTCAGATGCTGAAAATTATAACCCTAATGCGGGATATGATGATGGTTTGTGTACGTACCCACCAATTTTTGGATGTATGGACCCAATAGCGTGTAATTATGATGTTAATGCGACTGAAAATTATGGATGTATAACTTGTGAAACACCTTATGAAGAAGGTCTTGCGTGTAACGAATTTCATAATTCAGACTCATATTGGGATTGGTATTTATCCGTTTTTGACTGTAACCAAGGGTGTACAGACCCTGAAGCAATTAACTATGATGAAAATGCTGAAAATGATGATGGTTCATGTGAGTACGATACGGTAACTTCACCTGACGCAAGTGGATATGTATCATTTTTAGGTACCATATGTGATAACGGTGTACCATCTAATGAAGTTAATATAACAGTAATTAATCCCGATACAGGTAGTTTTAATGCTACTGATACTTTATTTAATTATTGTGTTGAAGTCCCTGAATTGGGGTTAGATAGTTGTTTATATGGTGATATTAATGCTTCCGATTATATGTTACCCGGTGAAGGTCAGGTAATATGGAATGTTAATGTACCTAACTATATAACACAATTAACCGTAAATGTGTATTATGCTGAAGGTGAAATTGATGAGAACTCTTCCAACAACACTTACTTTTTTTCAAATCTTATTCAAGACCCCGATATATGTCCTATTTTAGGGTGTACAGACCCTATAGCTGAAAACTACAACCCGTTAGCAACAGAAGATAATGGTAGCTGTGAATATATGGTCGACCTATCATTAGATAGTATAACAATAAACGAATATTGTGACGGATTTACTCCCTACTGGATTCCTACATTACATCTAAACAATCTAACCAATCCCGCAATAAATGAATATTGTATCAAAGTTCAAGTCTTAGGACAAACAAACGATACTATTTGTTTTAATGCGATGGGTACAACAATAAATTCATTCGGTGACCTCTCATTAGAATGGCCCGAACCGATTTATTCATATGGTACTATTAGTATTCATGTGTTAGATATTAACGGTGAAAGTGAAAACTCATGGGAAGATTTCGGTGAAGATGATAATATTGGTAATAATATGTTTGTTACTAGTATCTTAGGACCATCAATAAATTGTGATGTTTTAGGATGTATAGATGAAACCGCTAATAATTTTAATCCTAACGCAAATATAGATGATGGAAGTTGTACCTATGATATTACAGAATTAAATTATTTAGGGTCAGAATGTACGGTATATTGTGACCAAACAGGTCCTTACTATTACGTCACCTCCACCTTTCAAAATACGGGTAATGTTACAATTACTGATTTTTGTGCTGAGTGGAATGTAATTGGGGGTGAGGAAGAGATAGGGTGTTTTAATGGAGTTTTAGAACCTAATCAAATAGTAACCTTAGAATATGGTCCTATATACACTGATGGTAGTGGTGTTGTATGGGTCTATTTACAAGAACTAAATGGTGTTGTTTTAAACCCTGAAATAGGATTTACAGAAACATTGTTCTGTTTATCAGAAGCTGAATCAATTTGTATTTATGGTTGTACAGATAATGAAGCGAACAATTACAACCCTGATGCGGACTTGGATGATGGGTCTTGTCAATATGATGTCTTTGGTTGTACGGACCCTGAGGCTAACAATTACGACTCGACCGCTAACGTGGACGATGGCTCTTGTACTTATGACGTATTCGGTTGTACAGACCCAACCGCAAATAATTATAACCCCTTGGCTACGAACGATGATGGAAGTTGTACTTATGATATCTATGGGTGTACTGATTCAAATGCAAATAACTTTAACCCGAACGCAAACGTGGATGACGGTTCTTGTGAATATGATGTATTTGGGTGTACTGATGAAAGTGCTAATAATTATAATCCGTTGGCTAACGTAGATGATGGAAGTTGTACTTACGATATCTTAGGGTGTACAGACCAAAATGCTAACAACTATAACGTTTTTGCTAATGTAGATGATGGTTCATGTGAATATGACGTTTATGGGTGTACGGACATGAATGCTATTAACTACTATAGTGAAGCGAATATAGATAATGGAACTTGTATTTATCCAGGCCCTTGTGATGAGTTTGACGGTCAAGCGTTCGCACCAAACGCATTTAGTCCAAATAATGACGGTTTAAATGATTCTTGGGGTGTCATTACAGATGAAGAGTGTTGGAACTCATGGGAAGTGTTAATCTTTAACAGATGGGGTCAAATAATATATGAAATGAATAACCCATCTGATAGATGGGATGGTAGTTTTAGAAATGGTGAGTATTATGTTGAAGACGGTGTATATGCTTATACGTTACGAGCTGTGGCATGGAATTTGGAGACTATAGAAACTACAGGTTTCATAACCGTTCTCAGATAAACAATCGATAAATAAATTAGGTGACCTTCGGGTCACCTTTTTTTATACAAGAAAAAAGGACTGACACCGTCAGTCCTTTTCGTAGATAATATTAACCCCCTTTTTTTAAAAAAGTTTATGAAAGTACACTATCTCTAATGCCTTTCAGTTTCGAGTCCATGTTCGACTCTATTGAATCCAATAAGGAATCCAATGCTATTGTGAACTTATCTTCAAGTTCTCTTTTAAAATCTTCATTATCTATTCTATTCATTAATAACTCCCTTGTCATATTTGTCAAACCATTCAAATATTTTTCCCCGAATTCTCTTATGAATGTATCTGTGATAATTCTGGCTAAAAATCTCTTATCTGAAAATACTTGTGGGAATTCATCTTCTTCTAATTCTAATATAGATTGTTTTAAGACTTCCTTTTCGAAAGAATCCATATCTAATTTTGACTCTAAATAAGTTATTAATCTATCTTTAAGGGTATCTATCACTTGAGAGTTTTTATCTCCCATAAGACCCTTTAAAACCATTATAAGGTCCTCATTAATAGTGTTAGTAGATATACCCATATCCACTAAGTTCTTTGACTCCACAAAGAGTTTGTTAAAAAATTTAGTTGTTTGAATTTTTGAATTAAGGTTTACAGATTCAGAAATAATACCAAAACGTCCCTTAACAATTTTTGATTCTGTGAGTTTTGTAACCTTGACAGTCTTTGTGTCGTTTAGGTTCTTTTTTACTATCTTCTTTAGACTCATCTTAATTCTTTGGTCTCCACGCATTTATTGATTCGTTGAATTCCTTACTATTAATCCTCACTCTTTCATAAATATCTGCGTTTTCTGGTTTGTCAAACTTAAATCCCTTTTTTTTTAAATTTTCTAACATTTCCTTCTGACGTTTTGTGAGCTCATTTGTAAGACCTTCCCCGTCCAATAATGATTGTAAACCTTTCTTCTCTTTTGTCTTCATAACCTCTTCAAATGGTTCATCTTTCTCCATTTCTTGATTATGTGTATTAACATAAGTATCAGTCTGTATTTCTTCCTTTTCTTTATCGTTAAAATCTACTTCAGGTATCTCATCCCCACCGACTATCTTAAAGTCCCTGTAATCAGGTCCTTCGTTGTTTAAAACAGTAAAGTATACTATACCACCGTCGAGTAATTTACCGAGACCATTCATTTGTGAGTTAAATGGTAATTCGATATTCGCGTTGTTATAGTATGAACCCAATCTAACGATAGGTTCACCTGTCTTTTTATCTTCACCTTTTGCAATAACAACTGACCTGATGAATGCAATATCCTCAGGGTATTTTTTGATAAGGTCATCAAATTCTCTACTTATTTCTTCTCTATCTTCATCAGTAAAGACTACTTTTTGTTTTCCTTTGTCATTGGCGGTGTAAAAGTTAAATTCCTTTAACTTATCATCTATCATCTCAGGTAAAGAGTTATTCATTTCTTCTTCTTTTATTATATTCATTAATCCTTTAGATTCGTTTAATTTTTTATACGCATCAAATTCGGTCCATCGACCATTAGAGTCAATTTCATCGTCTATCCATCCCCATGGTCCACTTGTTCCATTTTTTCTTTCTACTTTATACATTCTTGGTTTATCTTCTGATAAATTTCTACCCCATAAAACAATTCTTTCTTTACCGTCAGGGGCACCTCCACTACCTGTATCCGGCCATTGTATTCTTAACATTTTAGCAACATATCTATTTTGAGGTTGCTCTGTTGTACCTGTTCTTAAATCATCATACAATTGTTTAAATTCTTTTTCTACCTCAGAGTTACTACTTTTACTATTAACATGTAAATTTAGGTTGTGATACATGTCTTTAATTTGACTTTGGAAGTCTCCTGTAAGTACTACTCCACCGGTTGAACCTGTAGAAGGTGCAGGTGCAGGTGCAGGTGCAGGTGCAGGTGCAGATGATACTACTTTTTTACACATTGTCCAACCATCGCTCGATTCATAACATTCATAATCTTCGGATGCACTATCCGCCACAAATTTTGGTGTGGTATAACCATCAGCCTGTAGTTGAGCCTGAGTTTTACTACTTGGTAAAGTTCTTACGATACCCATTATTGATTATCTTTAATAAGTTGGTTTATTTGGTCTAAACTATATTGTTTTACAGGTGTATAATTATTATTTATATCTAATATTTGTAAACTTTTTTCATCATTAGAATAATTTATCATGTACTTGTTACTTGCTAAATTACCGTGGTCATCAAGCATATCGCTAGGTAATGAGCCAGCATCATAATCTTTTAATACATTTACAATTTTTTCTTCTTCATTTTGGTTTAACTTGGTGAATAATCCTTGTTCTGTTATATCTAAATCGGTTTCGAATTCTTCGATTACTTCTTTTACAATTTCTACCCCCTCTATAGATTTTTCTCTTAGTAACCACGCTAACCCACCGCCCACAACAATCCACCTCGCCCCACCAAAGAATAAAAGTGACACTAGCCCTATTTTATATTTCGTCGCTAAACGAGACCATCGAGCAAGTGCACTCTTATTTTTTATAATATTCATTAATTCTTTATTATCCTTTAAATTTTCTTTAATTTCTGTTTTTACGAGCTCTCTTATTTCTTTTTTAGTTTTACCTTTTAAAATCGTTTTTGTGGCGTCATCAATCTTATAGGATTGTAATGCTCTCGTGGCGTCTCTTCTTCTATCTATAAAAAGTCGAGTAAATTCATTGTTTGTCCAATGATTTTCCGACTTAAAGGCATCTCTGATTTCATCATCAGTCATAAGAAGTTTATCAAGTTCTTCAGTAATATCCTCATCTGTCAATGAATCAATTATTTTTGAAAGATTACCTTTTTCTACTTTAGTAGATAATACATCACTATTATCTAAAACAGAATCTTTTAAAAATGCTTTAACACTTTCAGGTTCATTTTTAAATTGTGATTCGATTATACTATTAATTATATCTAATGTATCTTCATCTGATAACTTATCTTGGTTATCTTCTAGTTGTTTTACAATATTTTTTATTCTCGTTTGAGTTGCTTCAGGTAATATGTCAAAAATGTCTCTTCTTAATTGTTTCGCAACATCATCATTAAATGATTTCATACTTTCAAGAGAACTAAAAAAATCATCTGCACTTTTTGATTTTTTCATCAAATTTATTAAATTATCAATTTCTTTACTTCCATATTGTGCAATTTCATCAGCACTATTTTTTACTAAAGTTCTTAAAGACCTTATTATAGTTGACATTGATTCATTTATAATTTCTCTATTTTCTGTAAATAACATAAGGTCATTAATACGGGTAACTTCACTTATTAAAAGTTTAATATTTTTACTCATAACAATATAATTTTACTATAAATATTTGTAATTAAGAAAAAACGTATTATATTTGTGAAATGAGTAAATATCAAATAGGTTCACAAGTAAGAGATATCAGAAATGGGAAGTATCACATTATCATTGATAATGAAACTTTTGATGATTTATCTTTGTATTACACTTCGGGTGGTACATCAGTTCCCGAATACTTTTTGATTTCCACTGATAAATCCATTTTATCTTCTTTGTTTGAACGACAACAAAAAGATGAAGTAATTACTGAGTGGTTACAGGAAAATACCGAACTTAAAAATATTTTACCTGAAAAAAACTTTGATTTTGATAAATTCCTACAAGACTGGATTAAGAAAAACACTAAACCAAAAAATTTGTGGGATAAAATCAATCATTTTTTTTGGGGAGTTGATTAAGCATCCTATCAATATCTTTTTTAGATTGTTCTTCTGTGAGGTCTGGCTCGATATTCTCGAACATACTTACATCAATATCTCCCAAACTTTCGACTTCCTCCTTAGATAGTGAAGCTATAAGTAGCCTCATTAATGCAATCGCAATCTTAATCTGTTCTTTAGGACTCTTTAATATATCAATGACAGGTTTAAATTGTGATTTGTGTCTTTGTTCCTGAGCAGTTAATTTATTGTCTTCAGTCATTGCTAACGTAAAGAGATAATATAACGTATCAACGGCTATTGGGAATCCGATAATACTTAGATAAACTCTCATCGGTTTATTAAGTTTTCTTGTAATACCCAATACATATTTTAATGTCTTTTCTAAACCATTTTGCTTTGCATAAAGTTCTAATGATTCCTTAAGTGCCTTCTTCCAATTTTTAAGTACACCTTGTTCAATAACTTCTTTACCTTTACTATTCAAAACGGGTTTACCACCAACAGTGGCAATACCATCAACATTCTTTATTTTTTTAATCATCGATACGGTTTCGGGTCCTGGTATCATAGCAAATGCTAATGCTATTGATGCATCATAATATTCACCTTCATATGCATATACACCCGCATTTGCCAATCCAAATCCCATAGATGCTAAATTAGCGGCAATTGCAAGTGGAGGAAATGGAACCATACTCATAAGACCAGTTATTAATTCTGCAGTTTCTAATACTCCGTGGACTGTCCAATTTTCAAAGTCCATATCTTCGTACCACTGTTCTGCAGTTTCAGGTTTAGAAAGAGCACCATAGTTTGGGTTAAATAACTGTTGTGTAAAAATACTTTCTTGTTCAGATAAAACTTTAGACCTATCGTAACTCATAAGTCTATTCATCTCCACTAACTGTATTCTAATATTTTCCTCCATATCAATAAATATTATGTTAAAGTGTTTGATTTACCTCTATTGAGTCCTGATTCCCATTTACTGTTTTGGTCAATCATATTTCCCTTACCTCTATTAACATTATCTGTCCACACGGTTATCGTTATTTGATTGGCTGGTCCGCGAGTTAATCCTGTTTCCCATGTAGTAACACCAGCATTTGTAGACGATGAGTCACCCCCTCCATCAGTTGCATCACCCGAATCTCCACCACCTTCTTCTTGTTCTGTTACTTCTTCATCCGCCGGAAATCCTTCTTCACCATATATTTCAGGATGTTGTAATCCGTACTTCTTAAGTAATTCACCTGCAACTGCATTTGCTTCATCTTCTATAGGTCCACCAACATTCTGTATTTTACCTTTCAATTCACCTTCTTCATTTTGATGATGATGTACTAACTCATGAGCCACTGACCTCATAATGTCTTGTAACGCCCTTTCTTTGGTATAGACGGTGACCTCCGCATTTTCTATATCTGCATTTTCACCATCTTCGTACCTATAAACTGCTGTTGTATCTACTTTAGACTTGTCTTCCGTGTAGTCAATATTAACCTCATTTTCTATACCTAACTCTTTTACAACTAAATCAACAAAATTTTCCAAATGTCTTTTATCCTCTGAAGGAAATAAAGATTCACCTTCAGTAATGTTCATAAGGGTTTTAATACGATTAATATTTTCGTGTAATAGACTCATATATCATAAGTATCATCAAAAATATTATTGGAACGTACAAGATGGTATGTAAGTACACGGAGGTGGAGTAATACTACTTTTTCTTTCTCTTTGTCTTACTCTTATTATTGTCGATATTTCATGTGCACCACCCGAACCAGGTCCTAATTGTGATGTGGTTAAATCATATGAGTAGTGAAATACCAAATCACCCGTATCAACCCCAAAATTAAATATAATAGCATCTCTATATGAGTATCCTTCAACAAATCTAAACCCCGCACCAAATAAAAACTTATCTAAATTAATGTTATTATTTACCGTTAATTGTGAAAATTCACCTTGTTTTAAAAAAGAAAACGAAGGCATATAAGTTACATTTCTTCTAACATACGCGTATTTGTTTTTACTTATATGACCCCCACCATGTATTCCATATTTTACCGGTAAATAACTTTCACCGAAAATTAATGATTGGTTGGGTGTATTAACGTGGTTCGCAGCAAACCCAAAAAACCATTTATCAGAAAATAATAATAAACCAGAACTTAAGTCAAAATAATGAACTTTCAAACCATTCATAAAAGGCTCATTAGTAATTAATGAGAATGATGTTCCGTTAAATGAGTCTTCAAAAAATAGTTTGTTATTATCGATAAAGTTTTGTTTATACCCTAACTCTAATCCGAATTTAACATTTAGTTTTGGTGAAAGACGTTGTTGATTACTATAAAATGTCGATATTGAGTTAAGTGAGTATATACCGTTACCTGACCTATCATTCATTAGTGTGACACCGAATCCACTATTTAAAGATGGGTCATATTCTTCGTAACTCAAAAAACTTGTGACAAATTGATTTCCTAACGCCGGCCATTGGTTTCTATATGACATCGTTAGTTCGGGATTACTGGTTGAACCCGCAAAGGCAGGATTCAAATACAACTTATTGTTGTTAATTTGCGAAAAAGATACGTCCTGAGATATTCCAATAAATGAAAACAGGAGAAATAAGATTGATAACGTGTACTTAATCATACTTATAAATATAAATTTTAACCATTAAAATTTGTGCAATTAACAAAAATAGATTATATTTGTTATATGAAAAATCTTCTTTACCTCCTCACCCTAACTATCTTTACTACAGGATGTTATCAATACTCAGAACCATCTTACCCGTCATTGGATGGTACATATATTCTTCGTAGTATTACGGTTAACTCAACAGATATCCTTGGCTCCGAACTTACAGATGAAACACACGATGACCCAATGACCGTTGTCTACCCAAACCCAATCGGTCCTTTGGATACCATGAAAGTAGGTAAAACACGTATTAGTATTAGTGGTAATCGTCTATATGTTGGGTATTATTTGGAAAATGGTGGTGACCACTGGAGAGAAAATTATGATATTAACATTACACAGGATTTTATTACGGGTCGATGGATAAATATGAACGTAACATATGCACCTGAAGGTATTGATTGGCAGACATACCGTCATTATCTAATTATTGAGGACGGTCTTGAGTATATGGTACTTGAATGTCCTAAACAATATGAAGATGGTGTGTATGGTAATGAGTATAGTTATTCTCTAACTTTTTATCGAGAAGGTGCATAAAAAAAAGAGGTCTTATAACCTCTTTTTTTATTTTAAAAGTTCTTTTATCCTTTTTATATTTTCCATAAATTTCTCAGGATTATCTTTTGCCCAATCTTTAACAAAATCAGGTAAACCTGAGTTAACTATTTCTTCATTAACGTTAACTTTAACCTTTTTTGATTCAGTCATAACGTCAGCTACCATAGCATCACCAAAACTTCTATGTAATCTTGATTTAAGTTGTGGTGTCGGCGCAACAAAAGTTATTTCAAACCCGTTATCTTTAGCCCATTGTTTAGCTATCTCAGGGTCTAAAATATCTTGTCTTTTTTGTGGATATCTTTCAGACCATTTTTTAGGTGAAGAAATTACTGAAGCTATTTTATAAGATGGGGTCACAATAATTACCATTTTTTGTACATCCAATCCGAAAAAACTTTCTTTTCTAAAAATAACTTTACCAAGTAACTTTGTGATAAACTCTTCAAAGTTACTTTTTTCTCTTTCTTTTTTATCTGGTAGATTAAAAGAAGCCGATTCGTTATTTATGTGTTTGTTTTTCCCCATATCTATAAATAGTATCATCTATAATCTGCGTCAGGTAATCTACCCTCATAAATTAAATAATATTCATTTAAAAAAGACATCATCTCTTCTTCATCGATAAAAAAATCTTCATCATCATCAAAATCAAATCCAAAATCGTCACTATCCTCAAATAAATCAGACGGAATAAAATGACTACCATAACCAAAATCATTCAGATGGTGAAATTCTATGGTATCTATTCTAACCATATCCTCATCGTCCTGTCTAAGTCTAAACTCTACTTCAACAACATTGTTGTCTTTATTGATAAAGTTTGATATTATTTCTATAACTTCCATGGAATTATACTAAAATTTTATTTATATTACTTACAAATATCTAAAAAACAATGAAAAGACAAATTTTCTTAGATGAATACGAGTTTTCTGACGGAGAACTTAGAGTTGTATTTACCTTTGATAGAAAAGAATATGTCGAGGATTATATAGATGAAAATACTTTTGAAGATTATATTAATGATTCAGGTCGTTTGGAGTTTTTTGAAGATAGATGGGATGGTTATAGTGAATCTCATTATACTAAAGAATATATAATCGATTATTCAGATTGGAGAAATGAATATTGTGAAAATAGTGACATTTTAGATTTTCTTGATTATTATTATAAGACGAATAAAGTTCCAAAACCTATAGAAGAGTGAAATTAATATCTACATCCTTTGATAACGTTTATTTAATTGAGGAACCTTCTTTTGAAGATGAAAGAGGTTACTTTATGGAAACGTGGAATGAATTAGCGTATTCTAATAAGAAACTACTTAATGATATTCCGTCCCTTAAAGCCATACAAAATGATAATTCGTTATTCTCTACTTTGTTTGTACAAGATAATTTATCTGTCAGTAAAAAAGGAGTATTTAGAGGATTACACTACCAAGTGGGTAACTTTTCTCAAGCCAAACTTGTTAGAGTGTTGAGAGGTTCCGTTGTTGATTTCATCGTTGACCTAAGAGAGCAATCAAAAACTTATGGTAAGTTTGAGTTTTTTGAATTAAACGAAAAAAATAAATTATCCTTGTTCGTTCCACCATATTTTGCACATGGTTTTCTATCTTTAGAGGACGATACAATTTTTACATATAAATGTGGTAACTATTATCATAAAGAAAGTGAAGGAAGTGTTAACTATTCCGACAACGTAATTAGACACATTCAAAACAATAAAGATACAATATCCGATGTTATTCAACTATTTATTCCCTATGAAACCGAAATGGACCTCATTATTTCTGAAAAAGACAGGAATGCTCCGAAATTCTTACATAGACGACATGGATGAATATGAATTATTTTGTCACTGTGAAAAAATAATAGATTCTGTAACTGAAGAAAAACAATATAATTCTACTTTACGTTATATAGAATTATATTATAATAAAACTGAAAACTTTGTCTTATACAATACGTTATTGAGGAAGCTTAATAACAAAAAACCCCTCTTAAACTGAGGGGTTTTGTTTTTATAGGAATTTTTTAAACCTATTAAACATTTCTGTTATTCGTTCTTTATCTTCAATAAATGATTCTTTTAAATCTTCGTCTATTTCTTCATACATAGAACCTGAACCACATTCTAAACATTCACCTTCCCTCATTTCGCTACCACACTGTTCACAGGTTTCTTTTTCCATAACTTCACCTTCATACATAGAACCTGAACCACATTCTAAACATTCACCTTCTTTCATTTCAGAACCACATTGTTCACAGGTTTCTTTCTCATCTAAATGACTTTTTATATGGTCATCATACTCGTCGGGAGTTACTTTACCATCTCCATCTTCGTCAAAATGTTTATGTAATTCGTCTTTTGAAATTGTTCCGTTGTCATTTTCATCAGCACCTTCATATAAATCGGTGTCCATAGCACCTTCTGAGTCAAATTGGTAAGCCGGTACCTCATCATCATAATCTGCAGTTATACTACCATCAAACATAGACATTATTGAATCAATATCCATTCCATATGAATCTTCTGAGTATGTCATGTCTTCGTCACCGAATTGGTCGGGACCACCTGACTCAAAGTCGTAAGCGGCTTCCACATCTGACACATCCATGTCGTCTGCGGCGTATTCTTTAACTTCTTCCTGTAGTGATTTACACTTATCACTATTCATATTTAAGTATAATTGGGCCTGTTTAGATGGTTTTCCACCTTCTTTTTGAGCTTTTTCAACACAGTCACATGTAACTTCACCCTTACAGTATTCAGTAAAACTACCTTCATCCATATCAACGTTTTGAATCCAATCCTTTTCTTCTTCATTCACTACAGATTCATTAACCAGATGGTTTCTGTATTGACCAACTTCACCTCTGTTGTTTACAGTGATACCTTGTGAGTCTGTTGGACCTTCGTCTTGTAATAATGGTTGTGGACCTGATGGTATATTACCAGTAGCATATCCGTTGTAGAATGCTGAGTGTTGTTGAAGAATTGAATTCTTTTCTTCGTCTGACATTGTAGAATAACCTCTCATGACTGTTTTTTTTATATAAATATGTGATTTTACTCAAATATTTTTGACTTACTGTATAAAATTTAATATGTTTAAAACAAAAATGGATAAAACTAAGTACTTCGATTTTGCTGAGGGGGCGGTGATGTTAGACGGTTTTGATGACTGTGTAGTCGGTGTCTCTGAATCTTTCGGAGAAGAACCTCGTCTGATATACTCAAAAATACAAATAATAAAAAAACTAATGGAGGATATGACAGAAGATGATGCAGTTGAATATTACTATTACAATATAGTCGGAGGTTATTTTGGTACACAAAACCCGATTTTTATTCAAGATAATTTGGATTGATTGATATAAAGTCGTATATTTGTTTTCACAAAAGAGAACATTATGACCGTACACGAAATCAGTAACTACTTCAATCAGTGCCCAAACATGGAAAAGGCTTATAAAGAGCACAAAAACATTGGTCGGTTGATTCGTAGTAACGTATTTAAGTACACTAGCACTCGTCACTGGGATAATATGGACTTACTTTACAAAATCACATATATTAAGGTCAGTCGTAATGATGACTTGTTGGTCAACATCAAAGTCTCAGGTACTATGGGTCGTTCTTCTTGGCGTAGTAAGGAAAATACTTGTGTTACTGATTACGTTAAAATTAATCACTCAACCTCTCGTCGTCGTAATGAAGATATTCGTCGGGCAGTTCGAGACGATGTTCAAAAGTTTTTCCGTCTTTTCGGTATGGATACTTACAAGATTGAGATTGGTAAAGTTAAAGTGTGTAAGGAACTTTAAAGTTTCATCATAAAGTACCTCAGTGCTAATGGACCTAATTTCCTTAATTCTCGATTAATATTATTAGTACTTAGTTCTTGTTCCTTATCCTGTAGGTTTCTAAACGCCGCAGATATCATAACCTGTTGTGACTTCTCCGCAAGTTGTAACAGGTTTTCTTTTTCATCTTCATCTTCAATCTGTTGGTAACTATCCTGTAGTTCTTGTATCTTTAAGTATTTTTCCAAGAAGTCTCTACCACTCCATGTGAAGTCAGGTGATTGCATCATATTAACAATACCACTGTCTCTTAACGCTATTAAGAAATTAAAGATGTGACCACCATCATCGGATTGTAAAATCGGTAATAATGGTTTCATATCATCGATGAAATTTTCATTAATAGTGGTGATAGATTCAGGGTATGTATCACCTATAGTACCCTCATTCTTATCAGGGTAATCTGAGTTCTTTAATATATGTCTCAGTAAGTTCAAAGAACCAATTCTTTTGTCGTTAGTGTCTACAACTGTCCATGGGACTTCACCTTTAGCTAAATCAAAAACTTTTTCTTTATACTCAGTATAATCATCCCATTTTTCTAAAGACTTTTCATCATTAGGTGAGAACTTCCAATATTTTAGTGGAGATGACTTCCTTAAGTCAAATCTTTTTTCCTGAGTTTTAGGAGTTATAGATAACCAAAACTTATATAGGTCAACACCTTTACTAACCAATGACTTCTCAAAATCGTTTACAGTGTTCATAAACTCTTCATATTCCCCTTCTTCACCATAACCCATAACAGGTTCCACAATTCCTCTATTATACCAACTACGGTCAAAGAATGTGATTTTACCGGGTTCTATATGTTGTGAATATCTACCAAACCAATCTTTTCTCTCTTCGGGAGTTGGAATCCCTAATGCAACCACACTGTAGTATTTTGGGTCTAAGTATTTTGTAATGGTTCTAATAGTTGAACCCTTACCTGCGGTGTCTCTACCTTCAAAAACTACTGCAATAGATTTACCAGTTTCTTTAATATGTTCTTGTAGTTTTAATAACTCAACCTGTAAGGGTAACAATTCTTTTTTAAAGGCCTTTTTACCTATTACAGACTTTTCAGGCACTTCACCCCCATAAACTAACTCATCTTCAACATCATAATCATCATCCTCAAATGAGGTATTTTCTCTATTTTTTACCGAATTAACTAATCTTTCCAAATACTGTCTAGCGTTTGTTCTTGGATTACCCGACTTTAAAAACTTTCTCTCTAAGTTCCTTAATACTAAATCAGTGATATCTTCATCAGTTAACTGAGAAATTAAATCCTCCATTTCTGAGGGGTCAATGTCCTTAGTTCTTAACACATCTGATAAATCTTTTTTAGATTCATCCATTTGACTGGGTAAATCAATCAATCCTTTTTCTTTCATAATTCTGGCTAATCTGTCCCCATATAAATCAATAACTCTTTTTAAGAACAGGTCAGGATTTTTTCTAATATATTGAATTATATCGAATCTAATATTTTTTGCATAACTACCAAATAAATCAGATATTCTATCATCTTTTCGTGAGGAATCTTTTTTATAATGTAGGTTTTTAATTTCTTTATCACTTACCTCAGGAAAAGTAATTCTATTACAAAATCCACCTACTTTGTCTTGTGGTATTGAAATTGAATAGTTACCCTTACCTGTTTTATAATTATCTATAACTAATTTTATTAGACTTTCAGTGTCAGTAACACAATACGAAATATCATTCTCATTTAAAATCGAAAAAATCCAATTAAGTGATTCTGAATTACTGTCGTTTCCTGAAGTGTTATCGTATTCTCCAACGACGAAGGATGTTTCTAACATTATTCTTTTATAGTTATCGAACTCCCTACCCATATTCATTAAATCTATAGGTCTTTTTAAATCATCTATCTCATACCCATCTTCAATAAGTTCTATTTTAGCTGCCTTAAAACCGCTCGATAATGAGCCTAAATCAAACCTTTCACCTGGTTGTGTTAGTTTAACTGAATAATACTTATCACCTATTTTAATGTCTTCTTTCCTTTGTGATATTATTGGTTTTCCTCCTGTTAATCCCGCCAATAAACCTTCAAAATTAAAACCTCTACCATCTTTATCTCTTTTAAAAGATATGAAATACTCGTAAAATCTAATTTTATCTACTAATCTTTTTAGTGTACTATTTAAATCAATTCCGTCATTTAAGTTAAAAAATGGAATCCCCTCACTTCTAAGAATTCTTTTTATTACGTTACTTGATGACATCTTTGTTTTAGGAATAGGTCCGATAGTCGACATTATTTTACTTAATGATGTGGATGTTGCACCAACCTCCTCTTTTATTATGGATTCGTCATCTTTTACCCAAACATCGGTATCACCAATAAGATTCATAAATCGGTTATTATCCCAGTCAACATAATATATGGGCTCAACACTCCATGGGTCACTACCAACACCTTTTACTGTTCCTTTAGTACCTACAGTAACCGGTGAGTATGGGTCACTCATAACGATTAGAATGATTCTATCACCAACTTCAAGTTTAGGATTGATTTTTGAATTCATAAAAAAATACTATTTACCATAAATATACTAACAATCCTAATATTTATTGTTGTAATATTAGTTTAATGAAAGTTATCTTAACGGAAAGTCAATATAAGAAATTATTAAAGGAACAATACAAGGATAGTGTAAGTAATACCCTATCAAAAATTAGTGATTTTACTTTTAAAGTAATTAAAGATGCTTCCAATCAGTTAAAGTTCGATTTTAGATTCTTATTAACTTATGGTGCAGGAATCGGAGCTATTCTACAATCAGTTTTTGACTATCTACAGGGTACGTTTACTAATTTAGACACTAACCAGATTGCGGGTCTTACTGTTATGGCAATAGCAGTTGTATTTTATGAAAATAAAGACTTAAAAGAATTATTAAATAAAATGAGAGGTAATGAATTGTCTAACGCAATTTCATATACCGAAAAAATTAAAAATAAATTTTCACATTTATTAAAAGTTTTAGGATTATCAATCCATAGAACATCTAATATAGTATCATATAGCTTCTTAGTACCTGTTTTGTCTATCCTTATTGATGTTGTGACTAAACATGGTATTGACTCAGAACAATTTGAATTGTTAATTGAGTCGTTATCTACCTCAGCATTAATTGCAATACCAGGTGTTGCAATAAGAGATGTTTTAATCAAGGCGGCTGAGATGGTCGAGTCTAAAAAAATCAGTCAAACGTAAAACTACTATCAACCAGATAGTAATGGACATCCATTGCCCAATACATAAATTTTACTTTTCCTTTCTCTCTTTCTTTACCAATTTTTTGTGATTTTTCTTTATCACCCATAACTACACCTACAATTTTTTTACCTTTAGGAAGGTCTAAGTGTTTGTGAGTATTAATTGATATGGGGGTTGGCTTTTCAAAATCCTCTAACCTTTTGAGTAGTTGTTTCTTACTTCCACTGTAAGGTAGTCTACGGTTTTTACAGATGTTTTTTAATTCTACAAGTGATAGTTTATCGTAATCCATAAAGCTAATTTAAGGATTTAATATTACAAATCCAAATCCTTTCTTAACTGTTCTAAATCACTTTTTAACTTTTCATCTCTCTCTAATGAGTCCGCCGCCTTTTCTAAATCCCTGTCTTTTTTGTTTTTAGCAGAGTAATCCGTTCCTGTTGAATATGCTTTATTGTGTGAACCTCCACTATCTAAACCTTTCTCTAAACGAATTAATCTTTTATGTAATTCCTTTAAAGATTTTTCTACATCAGACCAATCATTAATACTTTGGAGTATAATTGTATCTGATAAGAATTCAGGTAGGTCGTAATCAACAACGTCTGAGGTATTTCCGTATAAACCTTGCTCAGTAATTAAATTTTTAATCACTTTATTAAACTGAGTTTCTGTTAATTTAATCTTCATTATATATAAATATATTTAATTGTTCTTTACGTACCTTTCATTGTATTTTTGAGTCAAGAAATCGGTTAACTCATCAATATCCCCATCACTAAGATTATGTGTATTTCTATTTCTATTAAACCAATCTCTAATCGTTTTACTAATTGGTTCTTTCCTAAGTTTGTTTACTCTTCTAAATCCTACTAACTCGGCGGGTACCTCATGGGGTTGTTTGTAATATTCTTTACCTTTAGGTTGTTCTCCACCATCATGTCTTTCTTCTTTTGGTCTTTTCCAGTCCTCTTGATAAATGTGTTCTATCTCATGAGCAACAATATCATTTAAATCTCCAATTACGTCATACATAACACCAGGGTAAAAATTAGGATTAATAAGTAGGTCTATCTGAATTGTATATCCCTCATCAACAGTTCTACCGTCAATTTTATATTCTTCTTCGGACATCGGGTCTAGGTCATAATTAAACTCAATACTAAAGTACGGTATGTTTTTAAATTCATACTCAAACGTATCACCATCTTCTGAAATTTCTTCAGGTAAATAGTATGTTCTAGTTTCTCTTGTTTTAATAATATTAGTTAATGTTCTAACTATTTCACGAACAGGTGCATCTATAACACTACTCTCAAGAATAACACCTTCTAAAAGTAATCTACCTCTTTCTTTTAAATGTTCTTTAATTTGAAATACTAATTCCTCAACTATAGTATTTGGGTTTTCGTCTTCATAGAATCCCGTTTTAATTCTAAAATAGTTTTTATTTACTAAAGTTTCAGCATAAGGTATGTTGTTGGTTTTCACAACAACCATTTCCATTATACCGTCATAATAATCTTTAAATTCTTCACTCATCAAATTCAAATATAATATCGTCAACTTTTAAATCATAGTCTTCCATACCGATTAATTTTGCAATTTTTTCAAATTCCCTACCCCATTTACCTCTACTACTTTTGAATTTTTGTTTAAAAATCTTGGTAAAACCTTCATATTGTGGGTCTTTAAAAAGTTTAGAAAATTCAGAACCACCCTCACCAAAGGTTACGTTTTTTAGTACAACATCACAAGTTAACGCCTTATAAATTCTACCCATACTATTCATAACTGAAAACTTTTTAGGTATAAATTTAATTTCACCTTTCAACGGCATCGGGTCAGAAAACAGTACAATTTCAGTATTTATAGGTCTAAAAGTTGATAATAGAGGTAACCTATCTTTAAGAATCTCAGAGTCTTTTTTTAACCCTTCAATAGTTTCATCTCTATTTTTAATTATGTCATCGGCATAATAACCATCAGGTTTATTATAAAGATAGTTAGGTAAATCGATATCTAATTCCATAACAAATAAATATTACAAACTTTGTAACATTTCAATAAGTTTTGGATGTGGATATACGTCAAACTTATCTTTTCTAAAATTTGTGTGTGACCATATACCTCCAGCCCCTTCATTTGCTAGTGGTTGATATTCAAAAGGTTTCCATTTTCCTCTCTTAGCATCAGTATATAATCTGAGTGCATAATTTGTATTTCTACCGGGTAATCCATCTTCTATTAATGGTTTTCCGTTCATACCTAAATAACCTTTACTGTTTAAGAATTGTTGTTGTTCTAAAACTGGTTTATTTTTTATAGTTTCGTCAAAATCTTCAAATAACTCATTTATACCTTTACAAACGTCTATTCCATATTTCTCAGATAAAGAATAAATTAGATATTTTGTCGACTCTATTTGTTTATCAGTATAATTGTGATAATACCTATATCCTCTCCAATTTTTACCTAAATCTATTACATCTTCTTCAGGCACTAATGAGTTTACATAAGTAAAATATTCCCCATTTTGTGATTTTATAAGTGGACCATAATTACATATTTCAATACCGACTGATTGTTTATTTAATTGTGAGTTATTCGTGTTTTTAGTTCCTAAGTGGTGTGCCCAATATTTTAGGTCTAAAGCTTCAACAATAACACCATCCCATGTAGTGTCATTATCTCTAGTTGATTTGTTACCTATTATAAAATGAGTAGCGACTCTTAAAGATTTACCGCCCTTAGTCTTATCTCTATCCCAGCTAGAAACTACCCAATCAGGTCTGTGACTTCCTGCTGTATGATGTAAGACTATAGAGTTTTTTTTGGTTTCCTCAGGGAAGTATTCATCTTCAGGTAGGTGTAGTTTCTTTATTTTCATACTTATATTATTATATTATATAAATATGAAAAAAATCACTTTAATTATTCTGTCATTCCTTTTTGTTAACACATTATATTGTCAAGAAATTAGAAATATTTCAACTAAAACATTCATTGTTAAATACTCAGAAGAATTAGAACAACCTTTATATGTATTTTACAAAGTATTGTGTCCAAACGGAGAGGCGTCAAGAAGCGGATTAGACTTTGTATTATATGAAGGTGTTAATACATCTAATGATGAGGACTATATTAATAACATATGGGATAAAGGTCACTTAGCACCCGCAGGTGCGTTTAATTGTGATAGAGAAACTTTAAAAAGTACATTTAATTATTTAAATTGTGCTTTACAACATCAGTCATTAAATAGAGGACCATGGAGAGAACTTGAGGAATTTGAGAAAAATCTGTCAAAATTTTACGATTCTGTGATAGTATCTGTTGAATGTCATTTTAGTAAAAATTCTATAAGGTTACCTACAGGAGCAACAGTTCCTGATGGTTTTACAAAAATAATTAAGTGGGATGGAAGAGAAGAGTGTTTTTACTTCCCTAATGATGATGTTAAAGGTATTAATTGGATTGAATTTAGAATAAATTGAGTTGGCTATTGTCTAATAAGATATTTATTACTAAATTTATAAAAAAATATTTATGAAAGTTAAACAAGGAGATAGTGTAAAGGTCCATTACGTAGGCACTTTAAATGATGGAAATGAATTTGATAATTCATATAAAAGAGGTTCTACTTTGGATTTTCAGGTTGGTGCAGGTCAAATGATTAAGGGTTTTGATAACGCACTTGTAGAAATGACTGTGGGTGACAAAAAAACAATAAACATTAAGCCTGAAGATGCTTATGGCGACAGAAAAGAAGAAGCCATTATGTCAGTATCTAAAGAAAACTTTCCGCCTGACTTTGTTGCTGTCGAGGGTGAGATGGTCCAAGGACGTACTGAGGGTGGACAACCTATTAACGCACTTATTATCGAAGTTCAAGATAACGATATTATTTTAGATATGAATCACCCATTAGCAGGTGAAGAGTTGAATTTTGAAATTGAACTTGTAGAAATTTCTTAATTCAAAAAATATTGTTATCTTTATTATAAAGATTCTAATATCAAAACATGAGCAAAATTTCTTATGACGATTACTTGGGTGATGACCCGTTTTTCTCACCTTGTATTCATTGTGGATGTCCTGAATTTCATATGGACTGGGATGAAATGATTTACAAGTGTTCTGAGTGTCATGAACCCATTGACTCAGATACGAGTAATTATGGAAAAGAAAAAAAACCCAAAGAAGGGGTTAGAAAATTCAAAGGTGAGGATTAAGTCATACGACTGGAAAATAGACTACAACAATACCTCAGATATTGGTTATCCTGAGAATGATACCTATTTATCTGAAAATAAGTAAGTGAAGTTTGATAGTGTAGTAAGAAAGAAAATAATATTTTTTATTTTCTTTTTTATGCCCGGAGGGTTTTTATTACTATCTATTATGCTTTTTTGTGACGAATTTATTTTAAAAAAAAATCAAAATGAAAATAATACTAAATAAAACAATTCTATTATGTGTGACTGTTTTTTTAATTCCACTAACACCTCGTTTGTTTCATCCAAATGAAGTTATAAAGGTTTTTCATCTTAAACCTATCAAACCAATTACACCCAAAGAAGTTCAACGAGTACCACAAGATATTGTTATGAGTATGATACAAGTAGAAAGTAATGGTAACGATAGCGCATACAATAAATCAGAAGAAGCTGCAGGTTGTTTACAAATTAGACCTATTATGGTTAGGGAAGTCAATCGAATTTTAAGAAAAAATGGTGATATACGTAGGTTTAAATTGAAAGACCGTTGGGATAGAGAAAAGTCTTTACAGATGTTTTGGGTGTGGAGAGACTACCATCATCCAAATAGTAATGATGAGGTAATCGCTCGAAATTGGAATGGTGGACCTAATGGTTATAAGAAAAAATCTACAGAAAAGTATTGGGAAAAAGTTAGTAGTTGTTTGGAATAAAGATAATTTTTTTGTATATTTGTAAGACAAAACGGAATTAATGATTGTAGAAAAACTAACAACACGTCAATACGGTAAACTGTTTAAACAATTAGTGGGTGAAATCAAACCAGATAGTAGTGATTTTGATGGGGTAATAGAGATTACTCGTCTTCGTAAATATGAAGATATCAATGTTCGGTATCATGGTGGTGAAGTTGACGTTGTGTATCGTGGTAATATTTTGGCAGCTAATGGTAAATGGTATAACGGTAGTTCTTTTGGTCGAGGAAAAATTCGTAACTATTTTCGTCGCGAGTTGGGTAGTCATATCGACATGTACACTCGTCCGTTTGGTATTGATAAAGTAAAAATTTGTAAAATCACATTTGAGTAATGAAAAAGTATATTGTACGTTTTTTTGGTTGGGAAGAGGAGATGCAAGGGTTTAATCTATCTCAAGAACAAGTTGATAAGCTTGAGGAAGCTGTTAGTAATGGTAAGTACGAGTCTATAGACTCGATGGGTATGGATATCGAAGAACTTATCGGTGTAGATTTCTTTGAGGGAGATGCATTCTCTATGAGTAAGGCTAACTACCTACCTGATAACACTTATATTTTTGTTTATGATGAAGATGAGAACGAGTTGTTTTCATTTGACCTAAATGAAATGAGTGATATTGAAGACCATACGGAAGACTTTGATTATGATGGGGTAACCCAACTTGAGTTCATACCAGAAAAAGGTGGTGTTGAAAATGTACTTTTTGTGTCGGCATCAAATAAAGGTGGTCTATATGAATTTCATATCGAAAGTGAAGATGTACCTAAACCTGAAGATTTCTCTATCGTGACAGGTATTATTGAAATGGTCGATGTATACTACGAGTTCATTGAACACGTATACTTCAAAGGTGAAAAACTTGAGATTGAAGAATGGTTGGACAATCGTGGTAAAGGAATTGACCTTAGACTTACTAAACTTCAAGACCTCTATGATTATTGGGAAGAAAACGGAATTAAAAATCCATATACTGAGTTGACATAATACCGTTCGTGTATTAAGTTTATCCCACAGGAGGGATGCCAGAGTGGTTAATGGAGCAGTTTGCTAAACTGTCGTCGGTTTCGACGCGTGGGTTCGAATCCCACTCCCTCCGCAAAATTTAAAAAATGGACTTCGAATATAATATATCAAACAAAACAGACCATTTTGAATACACATTGTATTTGACTGAAGAAGAACTCAAATCAATCAATTTCGAAAATTATTCAACTACATTTGGTTAAATAGAGAATAAGTCATATATTTGTAGAACAAAACAAATAAACAATGGCTCGAGAAAAACTCTATCGTAGTGTAAATGGCGACTACCTTTACTTGTTCAACTGGAAATGTGGGGGATTCAATGATGTATGGGCACCAAATAAGCGTGAGGCTTACAAGCGTGTAATGAAGGAGCGTAAAGAATGGGAGGAGAAATACCCTAATCACGCAAAACTTCGTCCTGACTACGATTCAATGCGTCGTTGTACCTATAGTCAATATCAGGAACAAAATAAAATGGGTTGGTTGTTGTCTATATAAAAATTTTTCCTTATTTTTGTCCTGTTCCTTGACATCATAGTTTTACTGACCTCTTAGCTCAGTTGGTTAGAGCATCTCACTTTTAATGAGAGGGTCCTGGGTTCGAGTCCCAGAGGGGTCACTTCATCTATCTAAATTATATCCAACATGAAATATTAGCAATAACAAACAAATCAGCTTAATTTAAAATTTATAACTAATGTAATAAAAGACGTTCTCTGAGTAGGGTAAGAATAAAGGAGAGTGTTATAACAAAACTTCTTGCGTGAGTTGGTAAGGTAGCAGCGCAAGTCCAATCAGACGCTTACCAAGTCTTGGATAGGAGGTGTAAGACGGCAGGAATCTTCGGAGAACATAAGACCCAAACAATGGTGGAGTACCTATCAAAATCTCCACTGAAAATGCCTGAGTGGTGGAATGGTAGACACGCTGGTCTTAGGAACCAGTGTCGCAAGACGTGAGAGTTCGAGTCTCTCCTCAGGTACAATTGCTCTCGTAACTCAGTGGTTCAGAGTTCCTCGTTTACACCGAGGCGGTCGCTGGTTCGAATCCAGCCGAGAGCACCATATGGTGACTATAGTTCAGTTGGTTAGAACGTCTGATTGTGGTTCAGAAGGTCGTCGGTTCGACTCCGATTAGTCACCCCTTATAAGGTCAGATGTCCGATTGGAAGGTGTAGGACGGCAAATCCTATAATGGTGGTTCGAATCCATCTCTGACCTCGAATGAAAACAATTAAACAAAATTAAACCATGCCTGATAATTATATATCACCACTAGACGAATATATGCAACAAAATTCCATTATGTACAAAGGTACAAAAGGAAATAAATTTAATACAACAATAGATGAGTACTATATTCAAACCGAAGGTCACTCAGTACAAGCATTTGACCCTAATTTAGGTTGCTCAGCTTGTTATAATCCAAACCCACCTCAATGGTGTTTTAATCCTAATGACCCTTGTTATGACTCATCAATCCCTATCGAACCTGGATTTTTTATGTTAGTACTTTCTTTTTTGTTCGGTTCATTTTTAATTCAAAAAAGATTTGGTTTTTCGAAAGTTTGAATATATATTTGTATTCGTTCTTTAACATATGCACCCATAGCTCAGCTGGATAGAGCATCTGCCTTCTAAGCAGACGGTCTCAGGTTCGAATCCTGATGGGTGTACAAAAAAATCTACAGAAGATTTGGTAGTTCAAAAAAGTTACTTATCTTTGTAGTGTTCTTTACGGAATGCCTGGATGGTGGAAGTGGTAGACACGACAGACTTAAAATCTGTTGGACCGTAGGTCCGTGTGGGTTCGAGTCCCACTCCGGGTACTAAAATAAAGTTCTTTGACATGATGGTATAGTTAATAAGTAAAAATTTCGCTGATGACCCCTCTGCGACAAAAAAGGGGAACCAATACGGGGACGTAGCTCAATTGGTTAGAGCATCAAGCTTATATCTTGAAGGTCGGAGGTTCGATTCCTCTCGTCCCTACTAAACTATAAAATGGGGGGTCGCCTCTTCGTCCTGATGATTGGCGACCTCCCGATGTAAAAAATCGCGTGTGAGGTGAATATGGGACTTCGGTCCCTACCTCACACACAATGAGCCGTGTAGTCGTGAAAGGGGTGGTGACCGGAAGCGACCTGAGTACTAGAAAACTCAGACCTGTGTGAAAGCATCTCATGGATGGATGTGCCGACTAAGTAGTGTCTTTTGACACCTTACCCTTATTCTAGTTTGGGTGTCGTTCGGAGAGGATGGGTTCGAGTCCCTTCGCATGGGCTAATATTAAATCACTAAACCTTCATACTGACAATGGGGGGAGGTAAAGATGAACGGGGTATGTCAGAATCCTTAGTAATCGGTGTAACGGTTCGAATCCGTCAGGGGTACTGTCTCTGTAACTATAGGAGTTAACACCACCTCAATTGCCACTATAACTCAGTTGGTAGAGTAGCTGATTTGTAATCAGCCTGTCGGCGGTTCGAGTCCGTCTAGTGGCTCTAAAATGGTACTAACACTACCGAGTCCTGAACCTGTTGCGTGACGATAAAATCTATATAGGGTATTTTCTTAGTGAGAGGCTGAAAACACTAAAAAAGCAGGAGTAGCTCAGTTGGTAGAGCATCAGCCTTCCAAGCTGATGGTCGCGGGTTCGAGTCTCGTCTCCTGCTCTTTCTCCTGTGGCGCAGTGGTAGCGCAAATGGCTGTTAACCATTTGGTCGTTGGTTCGAGTCCAACCGGGAGAGCAATTAACTATATCATTATATAACTTGGGGGTATCGCATAGTGGCTATTGCAGCTGACTGTAAATCAGCCGTCTCTGACATCGGTGGTTCGAGTCCATCTACCCCCACGCCGGCTGAAGACTGCGAAGGGAGTTCAAACTTTTTGTTTGTCTCCCTTTTTTTAATTAAAATAAAATACTTATATTTGTGTTATGACAAAGAAAGAAATTATTAATAAGATTGAGGATAATCGTACATGGGACACTGCAAAACATCGTTACGCTGAAAAACTTTTGAGTGAGTTTAATGGTAAAGATGTTAGAGACTATCTATGGAATAAGTATCGTAAAACGAACGATTATTTTTACTGTAGTATTCTTAAAAATAACTGATGAAATTATAAATTAAATCGACGATAAACAGATAAAACTTCGACAAATGGATAATACAGAAATCAGACTTATGGCTTCAGAACTTGTTTCTGATTATGGTAAACAAGGAGGTGTAGACACTTGTTTTGATTCCATTAAACAAACTGAAGATGAAAGTGAAATTGTATTTTGGGAAAAAGTATTAAAGTATATTGAAGATAATTATGACGATGATGTATCGTTTATGATGGGAGAATTATGATTACACTTTTTGTTTTATGTGTAACAGTAATAAAGAAATATCTTTTAGATATATTTTTAAATGTTTTAGTTTTTATTACCGCAATGGGATTATTAATATTATTTTTTGAGTGTTTAAACCTGTATTACGACCATTTAGAGGATAATGGTTTACTGTATTAATTTGTTTTTTAGAATTTAAATATGAACCAAGTAGATTTACAAAGATTAAAAGATAATATTTCAGAATATGGAGAAGATGAAAGATTTGAAAGACCTTTTGAAAATGGAAGACAGGGTTACCGTAATAACCCCTTTGTCCCCATGTCTTGTTTTGGAAAACAATGGACGAAAAATAGTTAAATCATATCAAGTCTATAAGACTTGGATTATTGGTTGAATTATAAATTATAATATTTACATTTCGTTTATCGGGATGTGGCGCAGTTGGTAGCGCACCTGCTTTGGGAGCAGGGGGTCACAGGTTCGAGTCCTGTTATCCCGACTAAGAAAGGGTTCTTTGACATAAACAATTTTAAAATTAGAAAATATGGAATTATTTTATTTCGCAGGGGGTATTCTTTTGTCAGGTCTTATAGGTCTGGTTGTATGGGTATCTTCAAACAAAAGAGAAATCGTAAAAATTAAAGAAGAAGACAGTGAACTTCTTGAATATCTAAAAGTTTTACAGAATGAAGTAAAAGATTTGGAATTGAAAGTTCATAAATATGTTGATAATATCTACAGAGACACTGAAGATAAGTTCAACAATTTTGATAGAGGATTGGATAGTAGATTAGATAAAATGGAAAACCGTCTCCACACTATGTATGAAGACGGTTGTAAACCAGTTGATAAACTTAAAACCCAAATAAACGGGTAAATTAGTTAAAGAACTCTTTCTTAATCTGATAAGTTCCATCGGAGTATTTTATTTTCTTAATATAAATTCCCGATGAGGTTATCTCACTTAAATTAATCTTAGCACCGTAGATATTATAGTATTCTATATTTTCTACGGTGTTTTGATTTTCAGGAATTTGTATTCCTTTAGAAATTATTATTTGTTTAATTGACTCAGGTATTTCAGTTTCTAACATCATACCATTATCACACTGTAAACCAAATACGGAAATAAATTCTAATATATCGTCAATACCGACAATACTATCCTGATTAAAATCTAATGGACTACATTCCACAGACAATCCAAAGTTTTGTAGTAAAGGAAATAAGTCAGAGGTACCTACAATACCATCACCATCTAAATCCCATGGACAATCACCTAAGGGTGGACATACCTCTACAGGTGGTCCCACATAAAAAGGTAATATTTCCTCATCACCCCAATCACCTGTAGCATATGTTAATGTATCGTTTCCTGATGTCACAGTAACTGAACCTGGACCTTCGTATACTTGACAATAGTAATGCATACCATTACCAAATAAATCCTCTAATGTAAGTTCATAGTTACCTTCAGGTAGACAATATGAATTAGAAATAGATTCACATGAATAATCAGAATTAGTGTAATTACTACCGAAGTCAATAATTTCACCTGTATCTACATCGGTTAAGTACCATGAAAACCCATAGGGTAATGCATCAAAATATATGTTAATATCTACTGTTGTACCTGGTTCATTCGTAAAATTTAAAATAGTAGTGTCATTAACAGTATATGAATCTTCTATTCCATTTGGTAACTCAGTCCAAATAGATAATGTATGGTCACCAAACGGTATTCCAATAGTAGGTAAACCGACTGTTTCATAATTTCCAGTAGTTAACAAACCATTCCATATAAAACTATTAGATGGTTCATTATCTAATTGATAATTTACTGTGACATAATTAATAGTGTCTAATGTATTACTCGTTAATGTGAATGATACATTATCGAAGGATTCAGTACATTCACCTTCACTTGGTATTGTTATTGAACTTGTACCAACACTAACTCCGTCTAAAGGAGTACAATTACCATTATCAAGTAGCCCCGACCTATATTGTAGTAGTTGATTTCTCATTCTAGTTCTACCGTCAGGACTAAATCTATCCATGCAGTCATCGTTAGAATAATCCATGAAATTCTCTGTCATGGTTTCATAACATGTCAATGGACCACATCCTACAGACCCTGTTGTTGGTGGTGTATCACACAATGCATCACCTTGAGCCGCGCAGTTTGTTTCAGGTCCACATCCACTGGTATTATTAAATGTATGCCTTAATCCAAGATAATGGCCCATCTCATGAGTTAGGGTTTTATTTTCGTTAAAATTATTATAGAGTTGATTATCTTGATTGCCATTGTTATTAAAACCAAAAACATTACGGAATACAACAATACCATCTCTAAGATTACTAGTAGGTGGTAAATACGCAAATCCCAGTGGTGAACCTCCTCCGTTTAATTTATGAACAACGTAAATATTACAATACTCTGCAATTGGCCAATAACACAAAGATTTAAGAGCAAACTCAGAGTTTTCAGCTAAAATCGAATTGGTTACCATACCATTTTGAGTATATCCCGCAAGTGAATCAGGATTTTGTCTTGTAATACCATTTGTTGGATTACCGTCAGGGTCTACGGTAGCTAAACAAAATTCAATGTCTACATCAACAGGCGCATTAAAGAAAGGAGCACCGGTATTATTAGCAGGAAAGAAAGACTCTCCCATAAAATCTGCGTTTAATGCTGCAATTGCATCATAAATTATCTCATCTGAAATATTACTACCCTCCCCTAATGGGTCTCCATCATGGAATACATGTACCACAACGGGTATGGAATATACTTCATTAGAAAACGACCTAGGTGTAGGTTCTACATTCTGAGATATCCCGAATTTTTTTTGTAATTCAAAATATGAGCGTTTGTACTCATCATCGTTCTGGATATTAAATTCATGAATCTCATCCGTACCGCATCTCGCGGGTTCTTGTGAAAGAGTTATGTTTGTAAAAAAACTAAGAAGAAAAACTAAACTAAAAAATCTGTTATATATCATTTACTTATGTGTGAGTAGATTGTACTACTCCCCCATAAATATCTTCTTAACTTCCCTTGTACCGTCCGAAAACAAAGTTTCCTGTAAGTATATTCCGTTACTTAAACTACGAGTGTAAGTAACTTCAACACCCCTTAAAGTATAGTATTTTATACTCATAATTTGTTTGTCTAATATTACATGGTTAATATTAGACAAATCACGTATTTCATCCATAACGGTTAAAGGTATTGAACCAATCTTAAAGTACTCATCAGTACCACATATTAAACCTAGTTTAGGAACCTCAGGGGTACAATCAACACGTTCTGCATACAATTGTTGTAGAAATGGATTTCTACGTAAGATTTCGTCTGTACCACATTGTTCTTGCGAAAAAATGTTTGTATTTAATAACGATAAAACTGTGAAAAACAGTAATTTAAATGTTTTCATACCTATAAATATTAATTTTCGTCTATTTTTATTTGGGTAATATATGTTATGTCACATATTTCTTTTATTATATGTTTGATGTATAGTAATTTTTTATTATATTGTAATAGCTACGATTTATAGCATAAATTTTTAAAAGACTTAAGACCATGAAAAATTTAATGTACTTATCAGTTGTTTTAATTTTAGCCTCTTGTGGTACAACAGAGGAACCTGAGATTATTATTGCTGACACAACTACCGATAGTGTTGAAGTAGTTGTTGAAACTAAAGATACAACTACTTTTGACGTTAACGGCATCGATAATGTTAGAGATTTGTTAGATACTCTTGAAACTATCGGAACCGATGTCACTGAGTAATCAAGGTAAAAGAGATTCTCAGATTGAGTTTTCTACTAAACTAGTATCTGTAGGTTATTATGGCGTAATAGGATGTATTATTTTATTTTTAATATTTGAATACTTGTGATGAAGAAAACAAAAATCGTAAATTTATTTGCGGGACCTGGGGCTGGTAAATCTACCATTGCCTCAGGTCTTTTTCACGAATTAAAAAAACGTCATATAAAATGTGACGCACCATATGAATTTCCAAAACAATTAGCATGGAATGAATCTAATAAAGAAATAAAAGACCAACTTTATGTTATTGCAAATCAACATAGGGGAATTGTAAGGTCTTTTGGTATTGTTGATTATATTATTTTGGACTCCCCTTTATTATTATCGTTAGCATATAGAGATAACTATACTTCAGAATATCCCGCAAATTTATATGGTGATAGTTTTGAAATGATGATGTTAGACATTCATAACAAATATGATAATATAAATATATTTTTGGAAAGACCTGAAAAACCTCATGAAAATGAAGGAAGGTTTCATAATGAAGATATGTCGTTAAAGTTGGACAAAAAAATAATGTCCATCTTAGATAATAATGACATACCGTTTATCAAAATTAAAGTTAACGAAAATACTATTAATTCTATTTTGTCGTTGGTCTTGTAAACTTTTTTATCCCTGAGCCTCCGTCCAAGAGATTCTACACTTAACCGAAGCATTAGCAGCTCCGTTATTCTTAGCAAAAATTGTTAAAGTATCTGGACCGTCAGGGAAAGAGTTAGGACCACCTAAAACGCTATTACTTAAATTTCTAATATCTGAGATGTCAAGAGTGGATGACGTTGCTCTGGTACCACCCTCATCTGTCAAGAATAAACCTATAACGTCTCCACCAATAACCTCAGTACTACCTGAATGGTCCACATATTGTGATATACTTCCATTACCTGCTGCAGTCCAATTAGAATCACTTTCAAATAATGTAGAATCACCATTAATTTTAACTGTTATAGTAAACTGACCTGTGGCAACAACACCAATAGTTTTCAGAGTTATTAAAGAACGATTAACTAAGTTTCTAACCCCATAAAAACCAGGAATACCATAGTCAACACTAGGTGCTAACCTAATGGTTAGAAGAGCCTCCTCATTACCAGCACTTATCGTCTTACTATCATCATTTGCGGCAGTAAACAAATATGATTTATCTACATCAAATTTCCCGTCCATAATAACTGACACACCCCAGTGACTTAATGTTGGTGAAAAATTCTGATTAACAGACAACCATGTATCATTAACACTTGCAGTAGTATTTCCCGCAGATAGAAATCCAACATTTCTATTAACTAAGTTAAGTGTTGTATTACTTCCTGATTCACTACCTTTAGTATATTCAATATACTCATTATTAATATTAATTGTACCTGCACTTGGTAGGTAGTATGCGTCGTCGGTAAGAACCTCAATAGTTGATGATGATGTAGTCATAGAGGTTTGTAGGTATCCACTTTTAGATACTGTATTAATTTCAAATCTTGCAGGTAAGTTACCTGTTCTCATGTATGCTTCCGTATTTAAGTTATTATTTACAAATTCATGACAGTAGAATATCTCACCCTGTATACCTCTCATACCGTACCTAATTTTACCGGCACCATACCAAGAATAGTCAATAAATACCATTTGCATTTTGGAGGGGTCAAAAACATAACCTGAAGGACCATTACCATCTAATTTATCTAAATTAAAGTCCTCTCTTTTAATTCTTTGTTCAACAGTCTTTACTAGTTTAATTGATTCAACTGTGGCACCTTTATAGTCAGGCGCAATTGTTATTTGAGTATCACTATCTATAGATGTTATATAGTATGCCTGTCCTTTAATGACTACAAAATCTCCTTCATATAATTGAGTTTGAAACTTAGTCCCATCACCTGTAACTATTGATGAGTCGGTTGTTGCGGTAATGAAACCAGATATTTGAGTGGTACTATTTCTCTTCACGCAATATAAATCGTCTCCATCATGTTCAAAGAAAAGACCGTTTTGTTGGTCAAAAAGTCCAGACCTAACAACCGCATCGTTCCATTCTACAACTTCAAGTTTAAGTAACCCACCTGGATTTGTATCTGTGGGTACACTTCCTGAATCTATGGGAATCTGTAATGAAAAATCTTTAGGACTTGATACGCCATTTATTTCTGAGTTAGTAACATTATATGGGTTTGAACCTCCATTAACAGTAAACCCATCTAAATTTATCTTAACAGACTCTAAATAATCACCGGGTAATTTAAAACCATGTACTTGGTCTGTTTCAAGAAACATATCGTAATATGGATACGTTGACGCATCGTAGTTACTTGTGTCGATAGAGTATTGGAATATATCATAAGTTGGTTTGAATAGAATACCAGTACTGAACTGTATACCTTTACCTGATTGATATCTGAAGTATCCTCTAGTCTGTCTTACAATCTGACAATTGGGTGAATAACCCTCAGGACTAATTTGTACACCCCCATCAAAATATCTATGAATCGCACTTCCATTATTTCTAACGTAGACTTTAGTTGTTGAATCAGACACGGTATTAGAGTTTGTATAGTCGGCGTCAGACGCGCCTAAAAACTCAACTTCAGTATTACTTAATACTTTAGTAACTTCAAAAGAACCTATCCAGTCCGTATCCGAAGACGCAGAATCCACCACATATATAGTAGAACCTATAAATAATGAATGATTAGTTGCGAATGTAACTTTAAGATTACGTCCTCCACTAACACGAGATACTGATGTGAGAGGTAGTTCGGAAGAATAGTAAAATCCGCCAGTATAAATAACAGTATAATCAGTTTTTTGGTTACCCACATACGTTTCAGGAGAGTTAGGGATAATACCAAACGATGTAGTACCTGAAGTACTTACAATTAGGAAAGATGTGTCTAGATATGTAGGGTCTTTAGTTTCTTTAAAAATGATAGGTTGACCAACGTAAAAAGGAGTTGACGGGGCTTGAGTAACTGTGACTTGTAACCCTTCTCTTGATATAATATCTAAGTTTAATGAAAACGCTTGTCTTGTAAAATATGGGGATGTAGTATTAACTGTCGGCGACCATGATACTATTCTTTCGGAAGTTCTTGGGTCGTCTAAAGCTACTATAGTTGCCGATGAGCCAAACTTTTCATAATGACATTCAATTTTATTTTGACCTTCAAAAAACTTTACATATACAACTTTGTCTACTTGGGACTGTGAGCTAGACCCATTTGGTGCGTATGAAGCTTTCCATATAAAAACCCTATTAGGTGATGTTCCTTCACTTCTTTTTGAGTAATTAGCAACTTCCATATCAGTACCGAACATCTTTAATACTGGTCCGTATCTAGTGTCTCCAGGGTAGGATTCATCACCTATGTTTGCAATATCACTATTAGCGGTAGCTCTAGTACCAAAGAAAAGAACTCCATTATTATTACCTCTTACAGTATTAAATGTAAACCCGTTAACAGTCACATTAAATCCAATACTTCCATTTCTAGAAGCGGAAGTGTCGCTGTTATCAGGATTAGTAAAGTTTTCTACAGTTGTAAATGAAGCACTTTCTAAAGAAGTGTCATAAGTAATACTAGTTGTATTTGCCGGTGTTATTAAAGTCGAGGGTGATATTGATGTTATTTGTTCTGCAGTAAATGCAGGTTCGTTAGCTTTTTGATATATACCAGGTATATTGGCTTGTAGCTGGACGGTTTCCCATTTTGTGGGTTGTAAAGAATACTCAAAGTCAGTATCAATCAAAGACTGAGGATTACTTACCCTCATCTTATCTACTGGGTCACTATATGGTCCCTCAGGTACAATTTTTTGTCCTCCTTTATCCACGTAAAGTTGTAAACTATCGGTATCGGACATGGATGTTGTATCATAATTTAATGTAAGAGTAGTTAAATTTGTGGCGTTATCATATGTTGCAGTACCTCCTCTACCTTGTTGAGCAAAATTATATATTATAATGTTGTCAGTGGTATTGGTTATTAATAACCACTCTTTAACGTTATAGTTACCTCTAACTATAACTTTCTTTTCGCTTGCATCAAACGTATAATTTTCTATTAGTGTTTTAGCCATTTTTTTTAGTATTAAGACATAGCAATTGTCATTGCCATATTTGTATTATCCATTATGTCTCCGTATAATATCCAGTTGTTTTGAGACGTTCGTTTTAAATAAACAACTGAACCTTCTTTAGAAGTCATTAAATCTGCTTTAGATGTTATCGTTACTCCCTGTGCACCCACAAACGTTATTTGACCAGTGTTAGATTGTTCTACAGTAACCACACCATTATCTGCAAATGGGGGTTCTGATTCTGCCGGAACTGTTAGTGATAAATCAGTCGTACCATCATACTTTAAATAGTCACCTATATCTGTGGTTAATAGGGTGTATGTTGACCTGTCACTTAATGTACTTATTTTTGATGGTATTGGACTAATTTCTACACCAGCTATTTTAAATGCCATATTTTTGTTTTTTAATAAATATAAATTTTTTTAGTTTATTTTAATTAATATTTGTTTTTACTGATGATATTATTTATATTTGTATTCAACCCGCGCTTATAGCTCAGTTGGTTAGAGCATCGGACTCATAATCCGCAGGTCCTAGGTTCAAGTCCTAGTAGGCGCACAACTATAATAACATAACATAAACACCTTATAATGAATATTTTTGTTTTAGACATCGATGTTAAAAAATGTGCTGAATATCACAATGATAAACACGTAGTCAAAATGATTTTGGAATCTGCACAACTCCTATGTGGAGTTCATCACATGACAGAGTCCAACGAAGATAACGTACCATATAAGTTGTCTCATAAAAATCATCCATGCTCAATATGGGCTCGTGAAAATATGTCAAATTACTTGTGGTTGTGTGAACTTGGTCTTGAACTATGTAAAGAGTATACATATCGTTATGGTCGTCGTCATAAATCACAAGACGTTATTGAATGGTGTATTGAAAATCATCCGTCAATACCTGATAACGATTTTACTGAACCTCCAAAAGCAATGCCTGATGAGTATAAAGTAAATGATGTTGTTCAGTCATATCGTAATTACTATTGCGGTGACAAAAAACATTTTTCTAAGTGGAAAAATAGAGAAGTTCCTTATTGGTTTAATTAATTTATTTATTATACTTGCGTTATGAAACAGAAAATTATTAACGTGTCTTATAGAAAAGAATCGAAGACATTTCCTGAATGGTTAAAGTATGAGGTTACTATCATGAATGAAAATGGTAGTGAAGAGTTAATTCCGGCATATGGTAAAGATTTAGAGGATGCAATCTCAAGAATAAAGCATGATAAACGTGTTCAAATTGTTGAAAGAACTACACGTAAGATACCTGTGTTTTTTTGGTTGTGTATGTGGGTACTTTACATGACTGGAATAACCGCTTTGCAATATGAACTCAACGAACCAATGATTATTATCGGAGGTTTGGGTTTTGCTGGATTTTTTCTTATATTTGTTATGTGGTGGACACAAAATAGAAACGTAGATAAAAAATAAAAAATTATGTTATATTTCGCTTATGGCTTTACAGGTTTATGTGTAGCACTTATGATTTACTCAGTTATTAAAATGATTCTAAAAAAATGAAAAAGTATTTTGAATTCTCAAACACAATTAATGGTACTAATTACTTCCTCAGAAATTTACTATCTACATTTCTCGCGTTTTGTAGTGGGTGGATAATTGGGTTCGGTATAGGTTCCGAACAAAACCTTTTGGTTATGATTGGACTATTGGCTATTGCCCCAACAATATGGTTTAATGTGTGCACTATCTTTAAAAGGTCCAATGCACTTTTCCCCCAGTACGCAGTTTGGATTACTGTCGGTATGATTTTATTTCAACTACTCGGTGAGGTAAACCAACTATTTTCAATATTTCCTTTGGTAATGGGATTGATTCTTTTGTTTAAGAACTCTGATATTGAAAATCACGAGGGTTAATAACCACAGGAGAGATGGCAGAGTGGTCGAATGCGACGGTCTTGAAAACCGTTGTACCGAAAGGTACCGGGGGTTCGAATCCCTCTCTCTCCGCTTAATTTAAATATTTAACATGGATTACGGAAAAGACTTTAAAAAATATGCAATGAGTGACTATAATATATCGTCACTTAATATGGATTATTACACGAAAGAAATTGAATCTTCTTTAACGCCTTACATTTTAGAAGAAAGAGAAATGAGAGTCACTCAGATGGATATATTTTCACGTTTAATGAGAGATAGAGTTTTGTGGGTTGCGGGTGGTGTAGATGATAGAATGTCTACCGTTGTTCAAGCACAATTAATGTACTTAGATTCGGTAGACAATCTTGATATTACGATGCATATTGACTCTCCTGGTGGGTCCGTTAAATCCGGACTATCAATGGTGGATGTAATGCAATATATAAAATCTGATATTGTAACAGTGAATACAGGAATGGCTGCATCAATGGGTTCTGTATTGTTAGGTGCAGGAACAAAAGGTAAGAGGTCTTCACTAAGATTTTCAAAAACTATGTTACACCAATCAAGTGGAGGGGCTTATGGTAATATTCAAGATGCTCGTATTAATTTTGAAGAATGGGAAAAAGTAAATAATATTTTATTTGAGCTTTTAGGTGAGTTTTGTGATAAAGACCCGAAAAAAGTAATGGAAGATTCCTCACGAGATTTTTGGATGTCATCTGAGGAAGCGCTTGAGTACGGTATAATTGATGAGATTATAAAAACTAAGCGTTGAATCATAAACCCGTAGTGTCTTATAAACGTCACTTAATGAAGACATTAACGTGGCGTTTATTAGGTACCACTGATACTATTTGTGTTAGTTGGTTAATAACTGGTGACCCGTTAGTAGGTATAAGTATAGGGTTTGTAGAGATTATAACTAAGATGGTCTTATATTTTATACACGAAAGAGTTTGGTATAAATCTTCTTTTGGTGTTAAAAAAAAGTAACAAAGTCATAATTACTCTATATTTATTTTAAGAATATTAAAAAAATATGGATTGGGTAAGAATTATTGAAATATTATTAACTTCAATTACTTCAATAGTAGTTGCTTTAGTTGGTGCAGGATTTTTTAAAAGATACAATGATAAAAAGTATAGTAATGAATCTAAAGGTAAATTAATTCAACAGATTAAAAAAGATGAAATTATACATTTAGCTATTAGAGATGTTAGACGTAGATATTCTGCAGATAGAGTTTATATATGGCAGTTCCACAATGGGGGTTCGTTTTATACAACCTCACCGATGCAAAAATTATCTATAACTTATGAAAGATGTTCACAAGGGTTAGAAAGAAAAATAGATAAAAATCAAAATCACCTTATTACTAACTTCACAACGTATATAAGAGATGTGATGGATGGTAATATGTTTTTTTCTGACATCGCTAAAATGGATGATATCGGTTTAAGGTCATTAGCACAGTCTAATGGGACTAAATCACATTGTGCAGTACCGATTTATGATAAAGAAGGGCATTTAGTTGCTATGTTGTGTTTGGATTGGGTCTGGAGTGATATACCACAAGAGTTTTTAAAGAAAGATGGTAATTTCACACAAGATTTTGTTGAGGAGTTTAGTAAAGATGCTGATACTCTTGATACTTATTTATGATGGGACTATTAAATAAATGTAAGAAAAATAATAAGCTATTAACTTCGATAGTATTTTTAGCTTTATTATCAATAACCAATAATTTAGAAGGTTATATACTTTCTGAATTTGGTTTTAGTTATATTTTATTAGGGGCTGAATTTTTATCCTTAGTGTTAACTGTTATGTTCCTACACTTTTTGATATGTATGATTGATGAAGGTAGATGTACTACCGTAAAAAAGGTTAACGAGTAGTTAATGCCGTAATTTTACCGGTTCGCCCAACCCTGTAATCGCCTAATTTATTTATCCTTAAATTCTCAAACTTGGCTTCCTCATCACCTACTTCCCACTCATACTCATACTCAATAGTGTCATCTATTTTGTCAGTTATAAGTATTTCATTTTTGTAACGGTCAACCCATTTATTAAAACCGTCAATAACCTCTTCTCTTCTGTCATTAGTTCTTCTATTTAACTCCTCAATCATTTCTGTACTCTGAGTTATAATAGTACCGTACTCAATATCAATTTTTTCAATACTTCCCTCTACTTCACCGTTACCATCACATTCACTACAGTTTTGATTACCACTTCCGTGACAATAAGTGCAATCCGTGGTTGAGTCACCTTCACAATCATCACAGGTTATACTACCATCACCTTCACAATACGAGCACGTGTCCCCATCCTTATCTACTCCTTCACCATCACAGTCTCCACACTCTTCACTACCCCTACCTTCACAATTACCACAGTCGCCATAACCTAACCCATCGCACATATCACAACTCACTTCACCATTACCATCACATGTCTCACAATCCTCATCAGGATAATATTCATCACTTTCAGATTTAATATAATCGATAGTGTAGATTGTATTTGCTTTTTGTAGTGCAGTTTTGTCGTCATCCCCATTTAGAAGGTTATACGCAACGAATAACCCTTTAATCAACTCATCACCATCCAAGGTACTTAAAATGTTCTTAGTGGGAGGATAGTTAAGTGCTGAGGACTCAACATATGATACAGAAGGTTTCATATCTAATTTACCTTTGTGACTTAGGTCTAAAGTTACCCACGACTCCAAAACTTTTCCGACTTTTAAAATATTTTCACTCATATCGCTGATAATACTATAAATAGTAAGTATTTATGTAATATAACATCAATTATCATGAGTGATAGAAAAATAATTAAAAACGTTTTAAAAGAATATACCGAAGAAGAATTATTCGATTATAAACCTAATTTTAGTGCAGATGATTTACTAAAATATATCGAATCTGAGTGGGATGTAGAAATGTTAGAAATAATAAATTCAAAAATTAATGAAAGAATTGATTTCTTAACTCATGTTACAGACATAGGTTCTAAGAAAGAAATTAGAGGTTTTAAAAGATACGATGAATAACTTATTAGAAATATTATCTCATACGTTAAAAAAAGAATTAATTAAAGAAGAGTATATTTTTCCTTTGTCTTCTAAAGATTTTAAAACTTCTTTAAACCCAGATAATAGTATAAGTATTACTGTAACTCAAGACACACCCGTAGTCTCTATAATCGACGGTCAAATAGAAAATATAATGAACAAGGGTACTGCCCTTAAATTAGTAGATAGTCAAGGCGTTAATTACTTTTATAGAAATATTATAGTTTCAGATAACCTAAAAAAGGGAGATATCGTCGACAAAGGTCAATTAATTGGTAGAGTCAATAACCGGTTAGATTTATCATCCGATAAATTTGACTTAACTCAATTACTAACCTCCGGTATCGAAGATGTTCAATTCCCTGAAGATATTGAAGGTTTATTTACCTGATAAGAAAATATCCACTTCTTTAGGGCTTGGTACTCCCATCTGTTTTTCACAATCCCGACAGTAAACTCGAATGGTTGAACAGTCTCCTTCAAATTTTAGATATGTATTTTTATGCCGACAATCACTTTGAATTTCTTCTTTGAGCTTTTCTAGCCTCTTAATTTCACTATTAAGAGATTTAACTTTTCCAGTCTTATCCATGGTTATTATTTTAAATAAAAAGTAAAAGTACGAGTATTCCTACTTAAAGTTTGTTCGGTAAATATAGGGGGTAATTTAGTTATAAACAAATTAATTTTAATAATTGTTATAACCGATAGTTTTCACTTTTTGGTTTATGCCATCATAAAATAAATAGATATTAAAAATGAAATAATCATATTTTTATATAAAATATGTAATTTTTTATTCAAATCAATCTTCATTACAATCTACTTTTTGTATGTTTTCATTCCCTCCTTGAATAAGGACGTATACACCATAATTGTCTAATACTTCGTTTGGTGAATCATCATTTTCTACATCTGTTTTATTATAATCATAATTGGCTATATTACCATTTTTAATCATTATACAACAAGAGTCTTCCTTTAATTTAAAATTATTAGATATAATATTAAATGGTATTTTTAAATCGCTAAATGAGTAGGATTTTTTAATTCCGTTATCACTGTCCTTTTTTAATTGTTCTAGTGCTGATTTAAGTTCGTTATTATCAACGTCCTCCATATTCACACCAAATAACTCTTTCCATTTTTTGCGATTGAGTAGTGAATTATCTGATGGGTTATCCCCATTTATACCTTTATATGCGACCATATCAATAAATCTATCACAGGGTATCCCTCTTTTTCCTCTCTCCTCTTTATTTTGAGGTTCTTGCTGAGGTTCTTGCTGAGGTTCTTGCCGCTGTTGGTCCTGCTGAGTAACACTACCACCACTTCTACTTAGTAATATATCAGGCAAAGTAGGACTATTTAACACTTCACCAATTGTTAATTTTATCTCATAATCTTTAGCGTTTGACCCATCAACTAACAATCCCATTGACCGTATTTCCTCAGCACTTGCATCTGTAAATTTAGATAAAATAACCATGTCTTTAGCTTGAGATAATTCTGTTTTATTTCCAACAACATTAATTTTTAAAATATTGTTTTCATCCTCACAATCTAAACTCACGTTTACTTCTGCAGATACCGTAGCAAACAATATCTTTTTCTCAGCAGAAAAAGTTTTTGTTTCATTACATTTTATAAAACCTTTTCGTTTACAGTTACCACTGTCACAGATATAAAATTCTAATTCTAAACTATCCTTTAGTCCTTGGATGAGCTCATTTGATAAATCAGTTTTAATCGCAACAGTAACTGTAAACATACTATTACCTTCCATAATAATAGTTTTATAACCCTTACTTACGTGTTGTAATAAAATGGATTTTTTTTCAGATTCAGAAATTAATATTTGTTTTTTACTCATCATTATATAAGTATTCAAACCTATTATTTTTACCTTCTTTAGTGATTTTAGTACTACTCTTTATAAAATATTTTAATTCTTCAACCTCTTGATTAAATTTATAAATAGAGTCTTCTAAACGATATATTTGAGCCTCATATAATGCAGTCTGCTCTTTCATTTTAGAGTTTAAGTAGTATTTACTCTCTTCTAATTTTTTTATTTGGTAACTCAAATTCTCAACACTTAATAGTAAGGTTTTATTTATACTATCTTTTTCTTGGCACTCGGTTATTAATGATTCTATTTTAGAATTTAATAAAGACTGCTCTTTTTTATCAAGTACTATAACATTTTCATATTCCTCAACCCTACCTTCTAACTCGTTAACTTTTCTGTTTCTTACTTCAGAATCATGTATAATATGCTCAAATTCTTCATCTATTATATTTAATAAACTATCCGTTTGTGATAGAATCCTACTGTCTATTTTTACAGTATCCTTATTAGTGTCTATTGTTTCTCCACAAGAAAAAAGTAATAGAGAAAATAATACGATTATTGGTTTTTTAATGCTAAACATTCTACAAGTTTTATATTTACTTCTTCAAGTCTTTGTTGATACAGTTCAACTCTTTCATCGAGTTGTTCAATTCTTTCATCTTGGTCTTTTAATTGTTTTTCGTGAGATGTAATAATTTGATTAAACAAATATCCTACAGCTATTATTGCAACAAATGCAATGGCAGTTATTGGATTGTTTTTAAATTGTTCGAAACTGATTGGTGATGCCATTTTTTATTTATAAATATCACCGTAAAAAATAAACCCCCCACTATTGTGGAGGGTTTACGGTTAACTCAGGATATTCTTACCTAAAATAAGTGGAGACTCATCCTTATTTGCTTTAATTCTGAAGTGGTTATCTCGTTCCTCAACCATCAACTCTTTTTTACCATAACGATTAGGGTAGTTCTTGTAAACATAATCCTTAATCAACTGTTCTTTTTGTTTGTCTTCCATTTTGTTTATTTTATAAAAATTATTCGTCTTCTATGAGTTCGGGCCATTCATGGTCTTCGAGAGGTTTATCCCTCACTAGTTCGAATTCAACTTCTTCCATTACTTCTTCTTGAAGTTCTTCGTCTCCAGATTTCCACTTTTTTAATTGTTCGGGAGTTAGTTCTTCAGTTTCCTCCCATCGGTAGTCAGTGTAGGTGACTAGTTTTCTTAGTTTTGCCATTTTATTTAGTTTAATATACTGATGTTTCAATTACTTCAAATCCTCCATACTTACGCCATTCTTCATTCGGTTTCCCTACATCCAACCACATAACACCTTCTTTACTCCGACTATCGGAGTAAACCTCCATCTCAGGTTGTTCATCGAAGATAAGTTGGTATGCTTCGTCCTCATCTTCAAAATGTTCTTTGTTCTCTTCGTACCAATCGTAATCGCCACGAATATCCTCCAAATACTCAAGTAGGTCAGCCGCAGTTTCTCCTTCATACGTAGGAGTACATTTCCGTAGAGTTTCAACATCAACCTCAATGGGTTCAGATGCTTCCCAAATGGTGTATCGTTCACACATTCGGACATAAAGTTTTTCTTCTGACATTTTTGTTTTGTTATTTGTTCAGTACAAATGTAAAACAAAAATTCTATTAAGACAAATAATTTTTAGGTAATTCCAAATCTTCCTTTCTGTGCGTTATAATTTTGAAGTACTTCATCGTCTGTTAATACGTCAGAGTAATATTGCACCGTAGAATATTTAAAGTCGTTTGTAGAATTAATTAATGTGATAACACTTCCACCTATTTTAAAATCACCTTCACTATCTACACTATTATTCATTGTGTGAGTTTCTTCCAAAACACCATCTAAATATAGTCTGAAGTCTGTATAAAAACTCAACACCGGTGGTACACCTGCCGTATACCCATATGATGTTAAAGTAATATAATGCCATTCGTTTGGGGTTACCAAATTACTATCACTACTGAACTGTATTGTACTACTATCAGAATAAAGCTTAATTTGATAATTACTATCTGTGGTGT